>ERZ1370068.4846-contig-39_pt1 | contig 38798 bp, 63 predicted proteins | sample MGYA00561227_ERZ1370068 | MGnify/ENA primary metagenome ERZ1370068 (study PRJEB38410, sample SAMEA6850437) | metagenome | study: Metagenomic assessment of the ecological functions of the soil: analysis of the soil microbiota associated with the...
TTATGCTTCGTTCAGTTACGTATTGCTAAGTTCCCGGACCGAAGAAAGGCATCACGGCCGTGATCGCCGGGGTGTTCGCCCTGGCGTTGGTCCTTACAGTTCCCAGCGGAAGCAGGGGGTCGAACGGCCCGGGCGACAGGTCACGTCGATCCAGCTAGAATTGCGGCGGGTACTCGAAGAGCACCGCAGCATTCTGGAACGCCTTCGCCAAGACCAGAGAAGACGGGCTAAACCTCGAGGTGCAGGTCGTCACTGGAACAACATCGACCAGCAAGAGCCGCGACGATGATCCAGGGCCAGCCAGGCCGCCTGACATCCTGAACCTCAACGTCGTACGCGAGCTACGCCGAGCCGACGGCCTGCTGTACGACGCGGACGCGGTGCTCCCGGCCGTCGTCACGAACGAGCCTCCCCGGACGCACGTTCGTGAAGTAGCGGCACGTACAACAGGGCCAGCTCTACGGCATGCCGGACCTCTCGTCGGCGCGCGCGCTGTGCCTGCAACAGGACGCTGTTCCAGCTAAGGCGGGCATCGCCGCGCCGCTCAAGACGCGGGCCGGAGCTCGAGGCCGACGCCGCGAAGACGATCACTTCGGCCCCCGGCGACGGCAAGGTGGGCTACGCGCTATCCGCTCAGGCCCCGAGGAGGCGCAGGCCGAGTTCTCGATCGGGCTGTTCAACGAAAACGGCGGCGACTGCCGAAGACCGGCGGCAAGTGGGTCGATCAACTCGGCCAAGAACGTCGCAGACCCCGGAGTTCATACCATGAAGCTCGCGCTCGCCGGCTTTCGAGAAGGTGACGCAGAACAACCCCGGCCTGCACGAACCGGCGCCGACGGCGCGTTCGACCTCGTTCCCGCTGGTCGGGCACGGCAGGCATGGTCGTTGGGCTTCGGTGCACCGCTCGTCGGCCGGGCTGGACGCGGACCACAAGAAGGATGCCGAGTACGGCGTCGCGCCGACGCCTGACGAGCGACGGCTCCGGAGGCGGCACAGACGCTACGGCGTCACGGACTGCCTCGGTATGGCCTTCAAGAAGCCGGGCAACGAGAGACGGCGGTCGAGGCGTTCTACGAACCTCTACCCCACGCCCGACCAGGTCAACACCTTCATCAAGGCCGAGGGCTTCCTGCCGGTGACGGAGTCGGGCGTCTGCGTGCGTACTTCTGCCTCCGACGCGAAGGCGCTGACGGTCTACTCCGGAACACCCCGCCCAACGCGATGCTCACCCCTGACTCGTCGGCAGCCCGTCCCTGGAGACCAAGAGTCCGAGCTCGCGAATGCAGCAGAACCTCGGTGGCGGCCGTGGCGGCAGACGGCGTTCGAAGGCCGCCCTCGACCGGCCTGCAGCGGGCTCGCTGAGAGCGGGCGGCTGAGGCCTCCGCCCGCGCATGTCCGATTGCACCACCGTGAGCCTGACCCCGCCGCTCCGGAACGGGGTCGGGGACCACCGATCGCATGCCGTCCCGCGCCGGCCTGCGTCGGCGCGCCGGCCGCATCGGCCAGGTCGCACCCGCTCGGCGCGCCAGGTGCTGTGGCTCGCGCCGGCGCTCGCTGCTGATCCTCGGGGTGGTGGCCTACCCGGCGATCGAAGCCTGGTCGACGGGCGCCGCGCGGCGAGTACTCCATCACGGGCCTGCGCAGGGCGCGGCCGGCTGGCAGAACTACGTTAAGGTCGCTCGAGCCACCCCGGCGCTGGGCACAGTGCTCTGGAACACGGTGGTCTGGGTCGTCGCGGTCGTGGTCCTGACGGTCGTGCATCGGCCCTCGGCGTCGCCCAGTTGCCTCGGCGAAGGAGCTTCTTCGGCCGCAGGGTCTGTGCTGCTGGGCGCTCATCGTGCCGTGGGCCGCATCTCTGGTCATCACGGCCCGGCTCTTACTCTGCTCACGACTACTACCACGGGATCATCAACCAGCATCCCGCTGTCGGCTGCACGTCATCGATACGCCGATCGACTTCCTCCTGGCGACGACAACTGGACGATATGGCGTCGATGGTCGACGGTCCGGCGTGTTCGTGTCGAGTCCCGCTACACGCGCACGTGTTCCTGGCCGGGTCTGAACAGCATTCCCGGCACGACGTGTACCAGGGCGCCCGAAGCCCGGATGGACGGGGCCTACGTCTACAGCAGGTCTTTACTGGCGGATCAGCCTGCCCGCTGCCGCGCCCGGCGCTGCTGGTGGCGACCGTGCTGAACACGATCTGCGTGATTCAACTCGTCTTCCCCATCGTCTACGCCCTCAACGACCGCCAGCTGCCCGGCTTCGCGCACGACGACCTCCATCACCTTCGCCTCGCAAGCTGGCGTTCGAAGGCGCCGAGCACGACGTCGGCATGTCCGCCGCCGCCGGCACGTCTTCCGGCGTCGCGCTGTTCCTGGTCGTGGTCGTCGCTGTACCGCACGGGCGACCCAGTGGGGACAGGAGCACCTCGTGACGTTGCCCAGAGAGCGCGGCGGCAGGCGTAGGTTCAGCACTCTGCCGCGGAGCGGCGCACGCGGTGGCGGCGTTCTTCCTGCGGCACCGTTCGTCGATGATTGCTGCTCGACGCTCTGCGTCCCGAAGCGGCGGCGTGCTCGCAGTCGCCGACAACGCTCACTGCCACGGCGGTGGCGGTGGTCGACGGCCGGCACCGTGCTGTCGGACGAGCGGATTCCTGTGAGCTGGCTGCGGAAGCTCGCATTCGCGATTGGCCGAGCGCGTCGACGGTGATCGTCCTGCTGGTGGCCGATCCCGGCGGCGTACTGCGGCGCGGTTCAGAAGCTTCGCCGGGCGCCGGACCGCTGCTTCCTGTTCGTGGTGCTGGTCTGCCCAGATGTTTCCACCCTCGCCGACCCACGCGCTGGTCGTCGAGCATCTACCGCGAGTTCACGGGGTGGGCCCTGTGCCGAAATCCTAGCGCGTGCCGCGATCATCTTGACCAACTCGGCACTTCAACCTCGCCATTCAGGCATCTGGATCCTGCAGAGCTTCTTCGCCGCGATTCCGAAGGAGGTCGAGGAGGCGTCGCACATCGACGGCTGCAGCCGACTCGGAACAATGTGGAGGGTGATGCTAAGTCCCGCTCGCCCGGCCGGCCCGTGGTCACGGCCGTCATCTTCACCGTTCATTGCCGCCTGGAATGAGTACGTGGTCGGCTCACACTCATGCAGGACGACGCCAAAAGCCTTTGACGGTCGGGATCAGCTCGTACGTCACGGGCTACGAGCAGCACTGGGACCAGCTCTTCGGGGCGTCGATCATCGCCATCGTGCCCGTCGTCATCCTGTTCGCCATCATCGAGAAGCACCTCGTCGGCGGGCTCACCGCCGGCTCAATCAAGTAGCCCAGCGCAATCCCCGCCGAGAGCCGGACCCGATCGTGCCGGCGAGCAGAGCTGCCAGGACTCTCGAGTGCCGCCTCCGCGCCGGGGCCGATCTGCGCTCCAGCACGGACTTGCCGATCGTGGCGCACGCCGAGCGAGAGCACGGCGAGAATGCTTTGTGCGCGTCAGCCCGAGTGCCCCTGTCCTGAAGCAGTGCCGAGGCCGATGGCGATACCCGTACCGGCCGCCGCCTTTGACGAAGAGGGCGGCAGGTCTGTATTGAAGTCAGCTTCCCCGCTGCGACGGCGACGCGAGCGTTCCATCGATGCTCCTTGCCGGGAGTGAGTCTCAAGCCTCACCTGTACAGTGCACCGCCGAGCGCGATCTGGCCAAATGCCGGGTCACCGATCACCTCAGCCGAGGCGCCGAGGGCGACGACCGGACAGACGGGCGAGAGTCCACGCTGCGTCACGGTGAGTCGGATCCCAGCGCACCAACCGGATCACCTACCGACGACCGTCGCTGGCCCTCGCGGCCAGGACGAAGAAGCCCTCGCCGCCGAGGTCGACGGTGTCGATGCCGAGATGGACGAGCACTGCTCGGCTGCGCCGTCCGATGACCACGAACGCGTGCGGCTTGACCTGAGCACCGTCCGGCGATCGGCGCCACCGCCACCGTGCGCGTCCTCGCGCGGGTCGATGGCCAGACCCGGCGCCGACCAGGCCGCGCCGCGAAAACCGGATCGCACATCGCCGAGCGGCACGGCACGGAGCCTGCCGAGCGGAGCCGTGACGACTGCAGTGCCACTAGAGGAGTTCCTCGATGTCACTGGCGATCGTGTCGGCCTCGGGGCCGACGATGACCTGGACGATGTTGCCGGCGCGCAGCACTCCATGGGCACCGGCGGCCTTCAGGGCGGCCTCGTCGACAATGCGTGCCATCGGTCACCTCGGTGCGGAGCCGGGTGGTGCATGGTTCGATCTCGACTATGTTGTCGGCGCCGCCCAGGCCAGCGATGATGCGCTCCGCCTTGCTAGTCATCAGGTTCCTCCTGGTGTCGCAGGGAGAGGGTTGACAACAGTAGACTCCATCTGGTCTAGCCCGGTCTAGCCGTGATGGACGTCGCGATCGGAAAGAGATCTAACGGTGACGCTTGACCAGCACGGCCCGGTCCCGAAGCACCAGCAACTTCGGGAGATTCTGCTCGGATTCCATCCAGGGATCTGACACCGAGGCCCCATCCCCAGCGAGCGGGAGCTGGCCCATAAGTACGGCGTCGCACGGATGACCGTGCGGCAGGCGGTCGAGTCACTCGTCGCGGAGGGGCGGCTGTTCAAGGTCCCCGGAAGGCGCGCTCGTCGCGACGCCCAAGCTCGACCTTCAGGCGAGGCTCACTTCCTTCGGGGAGGAGATGAGTCGCCGTGGGATGACGCCGCGCTCGTCGGTCCTCGCGTTCGGCCGGGTGAGAGGCGAATGCGCACCTGGCCCGGGAGCTGTCGCGCGCAGGCGGGCGAGTCACTCGTCTTTCTCAAGCGGTTGCGAAACGCCGACGGGAAACCGATGGCGGTAGAGAGCACGCTGGATTCCCGAACGCCTCGTGCCAGGCCTCGCCGAGAGGGCCGGCCCCGGCCTCGGTCTACGCGATGCTGGGCCAGCAGTACGGCCTCGTGCCCGACTGGGGCGAGGACGTGATCGAAGCAGCCGTCGCAGACTCACGGCGCTCGGCGTGTTGCTCCAGATCAAGGTAGGCCGCCCGGTGCTACACATCGAACGCCATGCTTACGCGGGCCAGAGCCTCCTGGCGTACTTCGGTCCGATCTATCGGGCCGACCGGTACCAGATCTGGGTCCCGCTGGCCCGACCCGTGCCGCCCATCACGAACCCCCGCAAGTAGCTCCGGCGCCCTGGACTGATCCCTGGAGGAACTCCATGACCTCAGATACAGTAACCGCCGCCGGGAGCGGCGGTGGCGCCGGGCGACCTTCGGCGTCCTGCAGCGAGTCGGGCGGAGCCTGATGATGCCGATCGCTGTGCTACCGGTGGCCGGCCTGCTGCTGCGCTTTGGACAGCCCGATGTGGCAGCGTGGCTCGGCGTGCCGACGGACAACCCTGTCTCGAAGGTGTTCGCCCAGGCCGGGGATGCGATTTTCAGCAACCTCGCCCTGCTCTTCGCGGTCGGCGTTGCGATCGGGTTCGCCCGAAAGTCCGATGGCTCGACCGGCCTAGCGGCGGTGGTGGGCTTCCTGGTTTTCGACGCGGTCTATAACGTCGTCGCCAGTTACGACAAAGTCAACGACAAGGTCGTCAGCATGGGCGTGTTGAGCGGCATCGTCATGGGAATCACGACGGCGCTGCTCTACGAGCGCTTTCATCGGGTCAAGCTCCCGTCCTATCTGGCGTTCTTCGGCGGCCGGCGATTCGTGCCGATCATCACCGGGCTCACGGCGGCGTGCTCGGCGTCGCCTTCGGTCTAATGTGGCCGGTCGCCGGCCGGCCGTTCAACGCGTTCGGCAACTGGATCGTCGCGAACGACACCTCGGTGCCGGTGTCTACGGCGTGGTCAACCGGCTGCCGCTGCCATTAGGCCTGCACCACATCCCGAACTCGCTGATCTGGTTCCAGTTCGGTGAGTTCAACGGCAAGCACGGCGACCTCGAGCGCTTCTTCGCCGGCGATCCCACAGCCGGCGGTTTCATGACCGGCTTCTTCCCGATCATGATGTTCGCACTTCCGGCCGCGTGCCTGGCGATGATCCACACGGCCCGGCCCGAGCGGCGCAAGGCGATCGCGGGCATCTCGGCGCGGCCGCGCTCACGTCGTTCCTGACCGGCATCACCGAGCCGGATCGAGTTCGCGTTCGTCTTCGTTGCGCCGCCGCTCTTCCTGGTGCACGCGATCCTCACCGGACTCTCGCTCGTGATCTGCAACCTGCTCTGGGATCAGCGACGGCTTCACCTTCTCGGCTGGGTTCTCGACTGGGGTCTGAACTTCCTCGGCCATAACCATGAAAAGCCCTGGCTCATCCTCGTTGTCGGTGCCGCGTACGCGGTCATCTACTACGCCGTGTTCCGTTTCATGATCGTGAAGTTCGATCTCAAGACACCGGGACGGGAGCCGCCGAGTCGACGACGAGCAGGAAGGCGTGATCGCGGCCATACCACACCGGTCCGCGACCGCCGCTACCACAACGACCTCGGCGAGGGCTTCTGGCGAGGCGCAGGCAAGGGCTAACCCAGAAGTTGATTGATCTTTGACGGATGAACCCCGCTGGGCAGGGGTTCGTCTTTTTTGTCCGCCCCTTCTGACGTCCGTCGGCGGTAGCTGGCCGACGGTCGGAGTGCCCGAAGGCACGTACGATTCTGGTGGGGATCAGCTTTCGCGACCGGTGCGGTGCCCTCTCGATCGGCGTCGGGTCTGGGGCCGGCGGGTCGTGCGACGCGGACGGAACCGCAACCGCTTCAACACTCGGCGGACCCGTCGCTGCTGACACCCAGCCGGGGACGCGCAGGACTTCGTGCATGGAGACGCACGCGCCCCGCCGAGCGCATCGCACACGCGGGCCGTGACCCTGACTCACGACCGCGTCCACTGGCCCGGGCGAGGGTGCCGTGGGCGAAGTCGTCGTCGGTCTCATCGACGACTGAGATCCGATCGCGTTCGGCCTGGAACACCTTGGCGGCGGAATGTCAAGGTGAGCACGTCGGCCGCGCCTGCGATCTGGCTGGAGTGTTGCCGTCCAGGCTCGGTGGGAGTGTGGGGCACCTGCGTGCTCTGTCGTGCGTCATGCCGCGACGCGACATCACCGGGTCTGCACGTACAGCGTTACCTCGGTGACGGTGCGGGTGCCTGGTGGCTCCGGAGCCAGGCGCGCCATGACGGTGCAGCCACGCGGGAACTGTGACGGGCCACAGGTCATCGAAGATGACCGTGGGCGCGACCTCATGCGGCCCGGAGTGGCGCGTCCCTGCCTCGCCGAGCAGTTCGGTGAGGTCGTCGACCGAAAGTTCACTGCTCGGTGAGTACCGACGTACTTAACGCTTTCGTCGTCCCGACCTAGGACGAGTTGCGTTCTCGTCATGCCTGCCGCTGGGGCGCACACGATCCCGCTGCCGAGTTGCCTTGAGCCGGTCAGGTCGACTCAGCGATTCAGCGACGTCAGCCGGAGACAGCGTCGGCGCCGCACGAGGGCATCGCCCATCGGACGGCGTCGCGCGGCACTTTCCGGCCCGAAGTCAGCCACTGAAGGTCCAGTCCGGCTCGTCGGTCGCCGGCTCTCGTAGCCATTGCCCGGTGCCGCGAGACGTCGTCGACAATGGGTGGTACGTGACCGACCGCGCGGATGTGGGCGGCCAGCCGGATCAGGCAGCAGCCGGTGCGCCTCCGGATAGTGCGTCGTGGCGTCACTCCACACCCACGTTCTGTCCGTGCGGAAGCTCATGGGTACCACGTTGCCGCGTGTCTCATCGACGACGTCGCCCAAGCGACCAGTCGTCAGGAGCAGCACCTCGCCGGGATCGGCTAGATCCATGGGGACAGGATTCTGAATATGGAAGTCAGGTTTGGGGGCAGGTTTGAGTCGGGCTCGGGCGATGTAGTCCTTGACGTGGTGGTCGATGGTGGCGAGGGCTTGGCGTAGCGCGGGGGTCGCTTGGGGCTGGTGCGGCGGCGGTGGTGGACAGCGGCGGTGGTGGGCGGCGGCGGACAGCGGCGGCACGATCACCCATCACTGCGCCGTCGGACGCGACCATGTGCCGCGGTACCGGCCAGCTGCGGTATTCCGATCGGGCTGCCAGCGTCCTGACCCGGCCCGCAGGGTGCAGCCCTGTGCTCGTCGATCGGCTCCAGCACTGCGGTGGTGGGAGCGATCCGCTCCGCCGCGGTCTTCGGCGCTGACAGGCCCGCCCGCGTCACCTGCGGCAACCAACCGAACACCCGGACCACGGTCAGGTAGCAGCAGCCGAAGCCTGTGCCCGAATCGCCGACGTCGCCTTCAAAACGGCAGTTCACACCCTGCGCGATAGTGTCCGTACTGGTCCCGGAGGAGCTCCGGGACATCATCTCGCCGTGTCAGAGATGCACCCACCCATCGTTACTGATCGGTACCTCCTCGCGGAGCTTATCGGCCAGGGTGGGGATGGGCCGGATATGGAGAAAGCCGTGGACAGGACGCTGCAGCGTGATGTGGCAATCAAAGAAATCGACCGGCCACGCGGTCTTGCCAACGAGCAGTTACGGGAATTGCGCGAGCGGTCACTCCGTGAGGCCGGACGATCGCCAAGCTCGACCACGTCAACGTGGTCCGCATCTTCGACGTGTTGGTGGTTGACGACGGTCTGCCCTGGATCGTGATGGAGTACGTCCCGTCACGCTCGCTGCACGAGACGATCACCGCAGACGGCCCCGTCTCACCGGGCAGGGCGGCCGGGATCGGATTGGGCGTGCTCAGCGCGCTGCGGGCGGCCCATCGCGCCGGCATCATGCACCGGGACGTCAAGCCGGCGAACGTACTTCCTCGGCAACGACGGCCGCATCGTCCTCACCGACTTCGGTCTGGCAACCGCCGCCGAGGACCCGCAGTTGACCTCCACCGGCGTGGTCCGGGCTCAGTCGCCTACGTCTCCCGGAACGGGCCGAGATGGGCACGTCGGACCGGAAGGGGATCTCTGGTCGCTCGGCGTGACGCTCTTCGCCGCCGTGGAAGGCCGTTCGCCACGCTCGCCCGTCCAGCCTGATGAGTCTCACCGCGCTCGTCACCGAACCGCCGCCGGTGGCGCAGCATGCCGGCGCACTGGCCTGGTGCTGGAAGGCCTGCTCCGCAAAGATCCAGATGAGCGACTCGATGCCGAGACCGCCGAGCTGCTGCTTCGTCGAGCTCTAAGCGAATCATCCCGACGACGGCGAGCGGCGTTGGCGGCGAACGAACTGGAGGGCTGGTGCGCCCACGGTCCGTCGATGAGGTCAGACCAGACGGTCTCCGACGATGGCGCGTCGCGGTGGGTGATGTCGGCCTGGTCGACCGGTGCGGTCGGTGTTGGTGAAGAACGGGTGATAGCGCCAGACCGGGAACAGCGCGTCTGCGGTAGCTGGCGTCTAGCACCCGGCGCACGACCAGCCGGTGCGGTGATCTCGTGGCGGGTGTCGGCGAATGCGGTGTACGGCACTTCGGCGACCTCGAGCGTCGGAGATCAGCTCGCCGGTGTCGGGATCGTGCAACCGCGCCCGGATAGTGCACCGGGCACGAACGCCTCGTCCGGGATGCTGTCGATCGCGGCGTCGACCGCAGGGTTGCTTGGCGATGGCGAACGAGAACCGGCGCCCCGGCCTTGACGATCGCGGCGATGACTTTGCCGGCGCCGTAGGCCGAGTCACCGCGGACCAGAATGTTCTGCGGTGGTGCGCCGGCTGCCGATCGCGGTGTTGATCGCCTCGGTGACCATGCTGGCCGCGCCCTTGGACGAGCCGGCGCGTCCGGCCCGCAGCCGGACCCGGCCAGCACGCGGTGCCGCTGTGTCGGTGCTGATCGTGACCGCCAGCGGCGATAGGCCACGGCGCAGGATGCTCTTGCCCGCGATCTTCGTGTGGCCGAACGACGGCGCCCTGCTTGGCCTGTCCGTACACCGGACGCAGCAGCGAGTCGATGTCGATGAATGCGCGATCGGCGATGCCGGGCAGCAGCGGGGTCCGCTCGGCCAGTGCGATCAGGAAGCCGGCGCAGTACCGCGCCAGCTGCCGGGCGTGGCCGTAGGTGAATTCGCGCAGAAGGATCCCCAACGTGGCGCAGCGCGTACACACCGCCGAACAGCTTGCTTCATCCCGCCCGACCGGATCACGTCCAGGTCGTCGATGCTGTCCGCCCCGCGGCCATCCCGGCGATGATCGAGGTCAGCTTCGGGGTCGGGTTCGCCGCTCCGGACTTGACCCGCTCATCTGGTGAACCGCACCCGCTCATCCAGCAGCACCGACAGGCCCGCCTGATCGGCCAGCTCCATCAACGGGACCAGGCCCGCGTGCGACACGAGATTGTCATCGTCGAACACCGCGCTGTCGCCGCGCCAGGCATGAGATCCTTGCACCGAGAGTGCCCTTCCAGACTGCATCGACGAGGGTTCTAGTCAAACCCGATCATCGCAGCCCAGAGGGCACTCTCACTGCCATCTTCGCGGCGATTCGGGCGTCACCCGGCCGGCTTGGTCCACGGATTGAGGCTAAGACGCGCCTCGGACTGCTTCGACGGCGCCGAGCAGACCCGGATCATCTGGGCGCGGATGCCGAAGGGCTCTCTTACACCCACCCCGGCCGCACCGTAAATGACGCACCCCTCCTCAAGATCAGTGGCGCGCAACAGATGTGGGTGGGCAGGGTCGATGAGGCGGCTGGTGTTGGTGGTGGGCAGGAAGATCGGCAACACGCGGGGCAGATGCAAGGTGCGCACGGCGCGTGACCTCAAACTTCCAGGGTCGACCAAGACCCTGCGACGAAGAGTCATCTCTGGCACCCGTGGAGGTTGTTGGTACGTCGGAGGAGCCGTCGCTGACAGGCGGGCGAGAACCTGGTACAGCTCCGAACCGGTATGGCCGCGTGGTGTCTCGAGTACTCCCGAAGTGGTGCGGTGGTGGGCAGGTGCCCGTCTGAGGCCTCCCATGTCGCGAAGGCTTGCGTGCTTTCCCACTCGCTCATGACGACGAGGCTGCCCTCCTCGCGTTGCGCCCTAAGGAGCTCGCTGTTGAGCAGTCCGGGAACGCCGACGAGCTTTGCACCGATCGTGTGGAAGGTCTCCACGAAGTTGTCCAGGCTCTGGGCTGGGCGCAGCGGTACCAGACCAGTACCCGGATCCGGCCGCTCATCGTGGGCCGCTGTCTCGTGCCGCCGCGGGTGCTGCGTCGGCTCGGGTTGCCGCTCCGGCCACGTGATGCACCTCGTGCATCACGGTGAACGACCGGAGGAGCGGTAGGGGTGCAGCTTCGTCCGGTGTGCTAGGTGGCTGGCGCTGTTCTCGAAAGCGCGGAACCCGTCCTCGTTGACCCAATCGCTGATGATGTAGTACACGCCGCGCTCCGTCGAGCTGCGCAGTAGCCACCGTTGCTAGGCTCGCCGGCTCGGCGGCGAGATCCGCGTGCGGCCGCAGGCCAGGCCTGCTCGAACTCGCCTTCCATGCCGGGGTGGATCTGCATGCGCAGCATCACTCGAAAAACACTATCCACTGTGGACGCGCTGATGGCACTGGCTGGTTGGGCGATGAGGACGCGTAGCGGTAGGTCGGCGACCGTGGATGTCCGGTCGGCTGAAGCCGGCTTCGGCGAGCATGCGGTTGTAGCCGGCCTCGGGTGCACCTCGCCCTCGTTCGTCCAGACCAGCATGAGGATCGAGAACAGGTACGGCATCGGGTCCGCTGCGGGCGTCTCGTTGTCCGCGGTGAAGCCGACCAGTGCCAGCCGTCCGTCTGGGCGTAGCACCTCGGCCGCGCGGCGCAGCGGTTCGGTTGCTCGCTTCTCGGAGAAGTGGTGCAGGACGTTTGTGATCATTACCAGGTCGTACGGCCCGCCGAGTGCGGTGGTGCCGATGGCGCAGCCCCGTCCGAACCGAAGACCGAGATCCTGCCCCCGCGGTCCGCGGCACTAAGGTCGCCTCCGGCGGCGAGAAGCTCCTTTCAGCGAGGCGACCAATCGCTCCGCCATGAGGGCCGCGAGCAGATATGGAGGTCATGGACGTGGTGCTCAATGGCCAGCCTCGCGGAGGCCCCGTTTCCGGAGTTGACGACGGTCCGACGTTGCAAAGGCAGTTGATGGACATTCTGGCCGGGGGCGGGATCTGCTCGCGGATCTCCAGACCCTGGCGAAGTACGGGTCTCTCAGCGCGGGAATCTGTCGAGACCACCTCGTTCGCCGAGCTGAACGCTCTGGTACGCAACCTGACCAGGAATGATCCGGCGTCCGCCCGCGGTGCGGCGGCCCGTGGTCGCCCGGCCTGGCCGGTGAAGCCTCCGGTCAGGCCAGCGGTCACCCCGGCGACTGCGGTCACCCTGGCGACGGCGAGCACCGCCGCCAGGGCGCCGACCAGAACCGGCATTCGGGGTCGTCGCGTCGAATGCTCCAGTCTGCGATTCAGGCCTGCCGTAACCAGCCGGAAGGCCTGTGCGGGACGTGCGCGTTGCACGTGGACTGCTGCAGCTGCACCCGTTGGCCGTCAACGCGTTCGGAACGCCCAGGCACAGTCCGCTGTGTGCGCGCCACGAACTGGTAGTAGCCGCTGCCGACCGGAACCGCTTGCCATTGCTGGTTGGTGGCCCCCGTACGCCCAGGTCTGGATCGGAACACCGGAGCCGGTGGCCGACGTCCCGCCAGTCACGTCCCAGGCCTGGTTCTGCGCGGCGGCGAGGCGGTTGATGACCTCGTAGAAGCCGCCGCCGGCCGAACGGAACTACCACTGCTGGTTGGTGGCGCCGCCGCAGGACCATTGCTGCACCGGGGTTCCGTTCGTGGTACCGGAAGTTGGGTCGTCCACGCACGACCCGCTGTTCTGGTTGACCACCTCGTACCACGCGGACGTGTCTATGCCGCCACCACCACCATCACCACCACCGCCGGCCGCCGCGAGTGTCAGGTAGTTGATGTTCCAGCCGCCGTTGTCCTCGGCCAGGGTGAGCACCTGCTGCCCGGCCGGCAGGTTCATCTGCGCGGTGACCGTGGTCCAGTTCTGCCAGGCCCCGGTCGCCGGGATGTTCACCGCGCCGCTGAGATTGGTACCGGAGGCATTCGCCACGTGCAGCGCCCCGGTCACCGCGCCCGGCGCAGCCACCGCACACTGAGCGTGTACGTGCCGGCCGTTGCCACGTTCACCGTGTACCGGAACCACTGACCCCCGGACGTCCAACCGACGTTGTACCCGCCGCCAGTGTCCGATGTGGACTCCAGGTCCACGCCGTCAGGCCGGTAGGCATTGGCGCTTGCCGTTGACCGAGTTGACGCTGCAGCCAACGCCCTGTCCGCCGGTGTCGTAGTTCTCCGCTTGGACGGTACCGAGGGACAGCCGCCGGGACCTTCGAAGCGGTGCCGTAGACGTTGAGATCCCACAACGAATAGCCGTAGGGCGGCAACCCACGCACAGTGCCGTACACCCGCACGTAGCGGCCACTGCCGGACAGCGTGACGTCATCCACGCCGCCGTCACCGGTGGTGGTGCCATACACGGTCGTCCAGGCACTGCCGTCCGGTGAAGGTCTGGATCTGGTAGGCCTTCCGTACGCCGCCTCCCAGTTCAGCCGGACCCGGCTCAGGCTGTACGTCGAGCCGAGGTCAGCCGCGATCACTGTGGATCCGCGTACGCGCTCGACCAGCGGGTACCGGCATTACCATCCACCGCCAGATTGCCGGTGCGGGCCGGGTCGTCCACCGAGGACACCGTCGTGGGCCTGCCCTGCGCCCGATCGGGCGCGGCGTTCGTGGTCCCGTCCAGTAGTTGAAGCTGAACTGGCCGACTGGGAACTGCACCTGGACCGTGTGATGGGTCCTGGGTTGAAGGTGAACGTTCCGGCGTCGACGGTTTTGGTACGTCTGCCAGCCGCCCGTGTAAGGAACGGTCACGGTCGGACCGGCGACTCCGTCGATCACGAAGCGGAAGCTGTCCGCCGTTGTTCGGGCTGGCGACGCGGAGCGGTTCAGATCACCGTTGCCCTGGAGGGGGACTTCCTGCCACTGCAGCCACTCATTATCGTTGATATCACCGACATCCCAACCGCCGCCGGTTATCGCCCGCGCCGCTCCACATCGGCGGCACCGTCACGGTACAGATTCCAACGGTTGCCGGGGGGTCGTGTCGCTGTAGCTGTCCGCGGTCTCGGCCTCGACGCGCAACGGGTTGGGGAACGGGTTGTGGGAGTGCCTGAAGCGGAGGATGTTGAGCCGTTGGCTCCGGGTAGTCATAGGCCCGCAACTGGTAGGACCCCTCGGCGACGCGGAAGGAGGAATGTCCTCCGGATCGTCCGTAGAATCCTTCGACCAGCGTCGCCGTGGCACCGGCGTTCACCGGTGGCTTCCGGGGTGCCCGCCAGTACTTGGCCAGCCGTGCTGGGAATCCACGCGACCGTCCGGCTGATGCAGCCCTGCAGCAACGCCGTAGCTGCGGCCCAGTAAGGCCGGATCGACGCCTGCGTCGATCCGGGCGCAATCGACCATACCGACGCTCGTGGTCTTGTTGACCAACGATCGTGTGCGTGCTTGATGACAGGCCGCTGCGCTGGAAGAAGACGGTCTGCTGCGCCAGCCGTGGGCCGTTGTTGTGCTCGTTCGCCGTGCGCGAGGGTGCCGTCGATGTAGACATCGAGGCTGCCCTGATCGTTCAGCTCAGAGAGGAGCTGGGAAGCCCTTGCCGTAGAACGTACTCACCAGTCGCCCGGTGTGGTGGTATATGTGACGTCGCTGATAGTCGCCGATGTCACTGCGGCCGGTGGCGTGTGCCCAGCCGGGAGCCGCAGGTCAGCGCGTCGTCGCCGACCATCCCGTCGAACTTGGTGAGCGACCCGCCGCCCTCCGGGCCGTTGGAACCACGAGTGCACTCCAGCGATCTCAGTGATCACCGATGGATCCAGCTGTAGCCAGCCCGAATCGACAATGAAACACGGATCCGCGCCGTATCCGGCCAAAAGGCTTGCTGTCGGGCGTAGTGCAGGAGGCGCTGCGAATTGCCGTTACCCTGATTGGTGAAGATGAAGCGCTGTTGATCGAGAAATTCAAAGATGACAGGGCGACTGTCGATCTTGAACCGTGTGGTAGGCATCGGGAACGGCGTCGAAGTAACTCTTCAGGTTGTAGTCCCAGAAATACTGGTAACCGCCATACGTTGCTGCCGTCAGGAGTCGCCTATGTTGAACGGCGGACTGCAATAGCCCACCGAAGCCGCCAGGTGGGCCGTCCAGTTCTTTCTTGTCGGCAAGCGACGCGGGAAGCGTCAAGTCGAAAAGGACGGCGATCTTCAGCCTGAGGTCGTTGCGTGCTTGGATCGCGTCCACTAAGCCAGTGAGGCTCCGCAGGTCACCGCAGCAACCGGGCGGTGCTTCGTTCAGGCGGTGGCCGCGGCCGACTGCAGCGATGAAGTCGACTCCGGCGGTCGTCAACTCCTCGGTGTGGTTGTCCCGTGAACTTCGTGAGGTCTGCCTCGTCGGGATTTTTGAACAATGGCGTGCTGTCAATTGGATTGTGTTCCGGATTGCAGTCGCCTCCGAAGAGTGTCGTAATCGTTCCAGTCGAACGTGACCCCTGAGGGAACCGCCTATAGATAGGTCTCGCCGCGTCAATACGGTACCGCCAGGATCATTCATACGAGACCCGTTGCCGTCGTTGCGGCGATGGCGGCTCCGACCGCTGCCAGAAGGAGCGAATCCGGTCGCGACGGCCACCCAGACCCGCAATCTTGCCGACACGCTTGATTGAAAGCATGCAAGGCCTTTCTTGGTTGATGGCATGTCGATCTCCTCTCGTGACGAGACTTTCAGTCGCGTTCGCGACCATCGATTTGGTCGTCCAATGAGGTGTACGGTCGCGGCTCGTTCATCCTCGCCGCGGAGGTCGCGGCCATCGCGGCACGAAGCATCGGCGGGCTCGCGCAAGGCCAGCCCGGCGAGACCGGCGCCGAATACGACCGGAAGCATTGCCAGTAACGCCCACCGGGTCGGGCATCAGCACGTGCACCGGCACGCTCACCTCGATTCGCCGGTCCGATCCAGATACGACGAGGCCACTCATCTCGCCGGTGACGGTGGAGGTCACGGCGTCACAACGCATCGCGCGCCAAACGGGTTCGGATGGAGCCAGCCGAACCCAGATGAACCTGTGCGCCGACCGGAACGTGAGACGTGGCGTGGATGACACGATGTGGAGGGGACTCCGACGCGTCCCTGGTGATTCGTCACCGACTTCGATCACGGGCGATGAGTGGCAACGCATACAGGCGGAAATCGTGGAGCCTCAGACCGAATCTGAGTTCGTGGCCTGGGTCGAGTTCGTCGACGATCGGAGGTACGAAAAGCTTGACGGTGGAGGGACTGCTCCAAGCAGTACCGGGCGATTCGGTCGATACGGAAGTATTTCGTCGACACGTTTTGCGCTTACCCATCCCGACCGGCCTATCCTGGTGGTGAATCGCTGCGATCGGGTGGAGAGCCCGAAGACCGGCGTAAAGGGCCGCTGTACGGTGCTACATTCCGCGTCATCCTGGCCGAGGTGTATCTCGTGGGGCAAACCTTTACTGGGGAATATGGATTGGGAGGAGTTCGCCGACAAAGCTGGTCACGACGGTATCTTTCTGGGGTTCGAATAGGGCGAGACCGACTCGATCTGGTGGCGCATGTTGCGCCGATGCCAACGCTGCCCTGATTCTCACCCACTTCAAACACCACTAAATATCTTGTTGAGATCTCGCCAGATGAGCACGCGATGGAGGTCTAGCACATGCCCAGATCCGCGAAGGAGTGCCTCGATGAGCCTGAGCGACCACCTGACCTTCCGCGAAGCATCCGAACCAAACATCGAGGCACTTCCACCACCTGCGGCGGGCCGACTGGCGGCTGCCTGACGAGCTGCGTGGTCGCGGTCCGCACCTGGCTGGCCGATCGGGTTGGTGCTCGACGTCGCGGAGGCGATCGCTTCACTGCCCTCAGCAGCGATGTTCCGCCCGCCGCCGCCGATGCTGGAATTGATCGGGGAGACACTGCGAGGGGCCGGCGCGAACGCCGTCGGCATGGCTGCGCTGAAATGCTTCGATGTGGAAGAGATGACGACCGCGGAGCCGCGGCGTGCGATCCAGATGACCAAGGATTGCCCCGCAATCGATTCAGCAGTCGTGAACCCCTCCGCGACCGAGGCCGTTGTGAATTCGCCGCAGCGTGAGCGGGAGCCGGGCTGGACGAAGCGGGTCTGGGAGGGGAGAACGATTGGATGATCCGTACCCGCACTCGCCGGGCACGCCCACCCCGGCCGGCTGGTCGTTCGTGCGGGAGGCCCCGCTCGCGAGCGTTGCGGTGCCGGCGGGTTTCGTCGTCGAGATCGAGGTCGACACCACCGGCTTCCGCGTTGACGGCCAAATAATGTCGCCGGCCACGGTGGCCAAGCTGATCGCCGAGGTCCAGCGCGCCGAGGTCGAGAGCATGGCGCAGCCGGTGGTACTGCTCACTCGGGGAATCGTTCCCAGCGGCCCTGCCGCGGATCTACTTTTCGGCGCCCTTGCGGACTCGGCTCGGCCGTCCGGTCATCGCAGCCGACGGCGCGGTGTGGGCGAATCCCCACGGCATCCAGCTCGGAGGGGTCTTCCGGCGCTGGCGGCCACGGAGCGCCAATCCGCCGTCGGATAACCAGGCCAGCCCTCGCCATCGGGTCGTGGGCGCCACAATGCCGCCGCCCTTGCTGATCCAGCGTCAGTCCTCCTTTCCGCTCACGCCGGACCCGCCCGCGCCCCTGTCCCGCCCAGCGATCACGTTGGCCGCACCCGAGGAACAGGTGCCACCAGCCGAATTCGTAGCACAGCCCGAAGCCGTACCACGGGCCGCATCCGTGCGACTGACCGAATCTCGCAGCGCAGAGCGAATCCAGACCGCTTCGAGCCGAGAATCTCGACCTCCTGATCCGCGCCGGTGGAGACGATCGTGGACCGGCGTGAGAGCACGCGGCGTGACCGCGCCCGCGCATAGGCCCTCGCCCACGCCGACGCAGGGCCCCAGCACGCCGCCGATGCCCGTGGTGAGCTCCACGTTGGCGGGGTCAACGACGGCCCCTCGAGCCCGCCAGGGTGCTGCTGACGCGATTCCCGCGGAGCCACTCGACGCTAGCTCGGCAGGCGGGTCACCGCTCTGGATCGTGAACGGCGCGTGGGGCACGGACGACCGACGAGGCTCGCGGCGGCTGCTCAGCGACCGCTATGACGGGTACGCCCGCGTCGTCGTCCGTACGCTCGCCGAACAGCCCGGACTTCGCGGGGCCGACGCCACCGCCGACCTCGTGGCGGACCTCGTAGCCCTGTTGGCCTACCACACTCCCGCGAGCGCGGACGCGGTGAATGGTGCGCTGCGCACGGGCCGCAATGCGGGGCCCGACGACCGGGAGGCATTGCTGGCGCGGAGCGGCTCAGGCGCTGCAGATGCCCCGCAGTGCTCGGTCCGGTGTTCGCCGCCGGTCGCGTCGCGGCGCCGGTCCTGAGCGGCTACCCGCGCCGGTGCGGGGCCTCGTCGAGCCCGCGTTCGTTGACGTCGCGCTCGTCGGAAGCCGCCCGCCCGACGCCACCATCGAGTTCGTCATTTGGTCGGTGAGCGCGAGGCGGCTGCACCGCATTGGCCGGGATGACGCGCCCTCCGCGGTGTTTCCCCTGGTAGCCGCTTCGCCGTGCTGGCCGTAGATCCACCGACCGGCGACGAACCCATGCGGGTGCTGCTGTGCGACCGGCCGGGGAGCGTCCCGGTGGCGAGGGCGGTGCGCAGAGGGTGCTTGACCGGCTGCGTGGCGCCGCCGCTCGGCGGCGGATCGGATCGACCACTTCGCATGCTCGCCTTCCCGCCTGACCTCGACGACCGGGGTCGCCGATTCGTCCCGCCGCTGGACTACCAGGCGCGCGGACGCACAAAGCCGGAAGGGTACGAGCGTGAGTCAGAGCATGCTGTCGGTCTCCCACACGACGCCGGTGTACTGCCCAGAATCGCGGACGCGATCGCGCTGGCCAGCCCGGGCGACGATCGTCGTCCAACCAGGCGTCTACAGAGAACACTTACGAACTGACCGGCGACGTCAGCCCCGTGGCGGAGGACGGTCGGGTACGGTGACCATCGAGGCGCCCGATGGTGGCGGTGTTCTCATCGGGCGGTACGGTGCCTCAAGGGGTTCTACCTCGCCGGGGCAAGCGACCAATATCCCGCCGTGCAGGTTGGTTCCGGCACGCTCCAGTTGGCCGAGTGCGAGGTGCATGCCGACGGCATCGTGGCCGTGCACGCGACCGGGGCCGGCTGGATATGCACGACTGCGTCGTCGTAAAACCTGGCTGGGGCAGGTCTGCTGTTCGAACAGGCGGCTACCGGCTCGGTCACCGGCAGCGTGATCCGTGACATCGACGGACCGGGCATAGTGATCGCCGCCGGAGCCGACCCCGAGGTCCGCGGCTGCACGGTCACCGAGATCCGCGGGCCGGGCATACTGTCCACTCGGGACGGCCGTGGCCGGGTGCTCGAATGCGAGATCACCGCGGTTGACGGCCCTGCGGTCGCCGTCGAGGAGGGGGCTCGGTTCAGCTCCTCTGGGACGGTGATTCGCGACACGCCCGGTACGGGCATTGTCGTTACGGGTGGGCGCCCAACCGTGGAGACATGCGAGCTTCGTGGCATCGGAGGTCACGGCGTCGTCCTCGCCGGTCAGGCCAACCCTGTGCTGCGTCGGTGCGAGCTGGTAGCCATCCGACGGGCATGGGATCCTCATGCTCGACACCGCGGCCGGCCTGATCGATGACTGCATCGATCGAGGACACCGGGTCGGCGGCACTTGCGGTGACGGGTTCGGCCGCGCCGACGGTGCAAGGTGGCCGATTCGCCGGTGGCGACGAGGTCGTGGTGCTTCTCGACGGCGGCGTGACCGGCAGGTTCATGGTGCGAGAGTGGAGGGTGGCCGGGCCCGGCGGACGCTCTGCGCGACCGGTGGGGCAACGCTCGCCGCCGAGGATACGCACGTTCGTGGTGGTGGTCATGGCGTGCTGGTGTCCGGCGGCCGGGTCACGTTACCTCCATCCGACATCGCCGAGGCGTTGTCGGTGGAGTCGCCGCGGAGTCCGCGGCGAGGTCCATCCTCCGTGACACCAGGGTGCGCTCGAGTGCCGGCCATGGCGTGCACTTCGCGGCTCGGGTCGCGGGGCGAGCTGACGCGCTGCCAGGTGGTCGATAACGGCGGCGACGGCATCGTGCTGGAGACCGCCGAGCCCGTGGCGCTGACCGAGACGTCGGTGCACTCCAACCGAGGGCAGCAGATCCGGCAGGCCGGTCAGGCAGCCGCGGGGGCGGCCTGCCCCCGTCCGGCGGGTACGTCGATGGGGCCTACCCGGTCCCGCCGGATGCCCCAGCGGCGATGGGCCCAACCGCGATGCAGTGGGTCGAGCCATGGGTCCGTACGGACGGGTCTCGCGTTCCCGGATGGCGCGCAAGCGGCGCACGATCCGGCCGCACCGCTGCTGACACAGCTGGATGAGCTTGTGGGCTTGTCCAATGTGAAGCAGGAGGTGGCGACCCTGGTGGGCCTGCATCGGTGGCGAAACGCCGGGCCGAGGCTGGCCTGCCGCGCCCTCCGATGTCACGACACCTCGTGTTCGCGGGTGCGCCTGGCACCGGCAAAACCACGATCGCCCGCCTGTACGGGCAGGTCCTCGCCGTGCTTGGCGTCCTGCCCGGGGGTCAGCTCGTGGAGGTGTCCCGGGCCGACCTCGTGGCCGAGCACATCGGCGGAACGGCGATGAAGACCACGCAGAAGTTCACCGAGGCCATCGGCGGCGTGCTGTTCGTGGACGAGGCGTACGCGCTCAACCCCGTGGAGGGGGATCCGGTCACGACTTCGGCCGGGAGGCGGTCGAAACCCTGGTCAAGCTGATGGAGGACCACCGCGAGGAGGTCGTGGTGATCGTCGCCGGTTACGCGCCGCAGATGCGCGCCTTCCTGGAGGCCAACCCGGGCTTCGCTTCGCGGTTCTCCCGCACCATCGAATTCGACAGCTACAGCACCGAAGAACTCGTGACCATAGTGGAGCGAATGTGCAGCACGCATCACTACTCGCTTGAGTACGACACCCGGCTGGCGCTGGCTCAATTGTTCGACTCGATGTCACGTCCGGAGTCGTTTGGCAATGGACGCGTGGCCCGCAAGGTGTTCGAGGAGATGATCGGGCGCCAGGCGTATCGCCTCGCGGAGGCCGGTGCGTCGTCCGGTGTCGAGCTGGCCCAGCTCCTGCCGCAGGACCTCGGGGCGACGGTCTCATCGGCGGCCGCCGCCGAGCCGGCGCGTGTCACCGGAGGTGGACGCTCTCCTCGCCCAGCTGAACAGCATGATCGGTCTCGGCGCCGTCAAGCGGGAGGTGTCCGAACTGATCGACCTTCTGGCCAACGTACGGGTCAGGATCCGGCCGGCCTGCCCACGCCATCGGTCTCCCGCCACCTCGTCTTCTCCGGTCCTCCGGGCACCGGCAAGGACCACGGTGGCCCGGCTCTACGGTCGGCTGCTCGCGGCGTTGGGCGTTCTCGGTAGCGGGCAGGTCATCGAGGTGTCCCGCCCCGACCTGGTCGGCGAGTACATCGGGCATACGGCACACCGGACGCGCGAGGCGTTCGAGCGGGCTCGCGGCGGTGTGCTCTTCATCGACGAGGCCTACGCGCTCAACCCGCCCGCCGCCCGCAACGACTTCGGCCGCGAGGCGATCGACACCCTCGTCAAGCTGATGGAGGACCACCGCGACGAGGTGGTGATCATAGTCGCGGGCTACGGTGACGAGATGGCCGCCTTCCTCGCGGCCAACGCGGGTCTCCAGTCGCGGTTCACCCGCCACATCCACTTTGGCCACTACAGTCCCGACGAGCTGGTGGCGATCTTCGAAGCGCTGGCGCGGGATAGCGGCTACGAGTGCGCGTGGGACGCTCTCGCCGGACTGCGCCGCCATTTCGAGCGCGTGCCGACCAACCGCTCGTTCGGCAACGGCAGGTACGCCCGGCAACTGCTCGACGAGGCCGTGACCCGGCAAGCCGGCCGGCTGCGGTCGTTGCGCTCGCCCAGCGTGGAGGATCTGCGGGTGCTGCGGGTCGACGATGTCGTGCCCACGGCGCCTGCCCGTCCCAACCGCTCCGTAACAAAGAGACGGGGATCGTGAACCGTCGAATGGGAGGTGGTCGGTATGGGTTTGGACGGGTTTGTCGGCCGTGACGATGAGGTGGGTCGGTTACGGGGTTTGGTGTCTGAGGTTGCGGCTGGTGTTGGTGGGGTGGTGTGGGTTGTGGGTGAGCCGGGGATTGGCAAGTCGGCGTTGGTTGATGTGGGTCTGGGTGGGGCGGCGGCGGGTGGGGTGCGGGTGTTTCGTGGTGGGGGTGATGAGTTGACGCAGTCGTTTGCGTTGCGGTTGATGGCGGATTGTTTGGGTGTTGGTTGGGGGTGGTGGATGGGTTCCGGTTGGAGATTGCTGATTTGTTGGCGGGTCGGGGGTGGGGTGGATCCGGTGCGGGCGGCGGGTGAGCGGTTGGTGGGGTTGGTGCAGCGGGAGTGTGCGGATTCGCCGGTGGTGCTGGTGGGTGATGATTTGCAGTGGGCGGATGAGGCGAGTTTGGGGTGTGGTCTCGGTTGGCGGAGGTGGCGGGGCAGGTGCCGTTGTTGTTGGTGGGGTGTGCCGGCCGGTGCCGCGGCGGGTGGAGGTGGATCGGGTGCGTGAGGTGGTGGCGGGGCGTCCGGGTGCGGTGGTGGTGGAGTTGGGGCCGTTGGGTGGTGATGAGGTGGCGGCGATGGTGGCGGGGTTGTTGTCGGTGCCGCCGGGGCCGGTCCTGCTGGCGGGGTTGGCGCGGGCTGGGGGTAATCCGTTGTATGTGCGGGAGATGGTCGACGCGCTGGTCGTCGACGGGTTGGTGCGGGTCGCCGGCGGGTGGCCGAGGTGACCGGGCCGGTCGGGTCGCGAGGTGGCGACGTTGGGGGCGGCGATTGGGCGGCGGTTGGGGTTCTTGTCGGGTGGGGCGCGGTCGGTGTTGCAGGCGGGTGCGGTGTTGGGTGGCCGGTTCACGGTTGAGGATTTGGCGTTGGTGTCGGGGCGGACGGTGGCGGGGTTGGCGCCGATCGTGGAGGAGGCGGTGGCGGCTGGGGTGTTGGCCGAGGCTGGTTCGGAGTTGATGTTTCGGCATGCGTTGATTCGGCAGGCGTTGCATGATGGGCTGCCGGTTGCGGTGCGGGTTGGTTTGCATGCGCATGTGGCGCGGGCGTTCGCGGATGCTGGTGCGTCGTGGGATCGGGTGGCGCGGCATCTGCTGGCGGCGCCGCAGGCGATCAGCGGCTGGGTGTTGACCTGGTTGGCCGGTCTGCCGGCGTCGGCGTTGTACGCGCAGCCGGGCATCGCGGCGGAGTTGTTGGACCATGCCCGGCGGGTGTGCCTGCCCGGTGATCGTGCGGCGGGAGTTGTTCACCGCCCGGCTGTGCACGGTGCTGCGGCTGCTGCGGCGCCCCGATGACCTGGTGGCGTTGGGGGAGGAGGCGTTGGCTTCGGTGACCGAGCCCGGACTGGTCGGGGAGATCGCGTGGAACCTCGCCCGCGGGTACGGGATGACCGGCCGCAATGACGACGGGATCGCGGTGATCACCCGAGTGCTGGACGGGCCGGATCCCGGTGTGCCGTGGCGCAGCCGGCTGCGGGCTGAGCAGGGCCTGCTCCTGGTCACCGGCGGCCGTTGGGACGAGTCCGTGGAGCAGGCGCAGCTGGCCATCGCCGAGGGCGAGCGCGACGGGGACCCGGTGACGGTCGGCTGGGCGCTGCACACCCTGCTGCAAGCGGCGAGCGGCACCGACGCGTTGGAGGTCCTCGACCGTGGGCTGAGGGTGGTGGTCGGTGCGGACCCGGAGTCGATGGACCTGCGGCTGTCTGTTCCTGACCAATCGACTGGCGGCGTTGGGCAATCTGGACCGCGTAGCGGAGTTTGAGGCGGCGCTGAGCCCCACCATCGCGCTGGCCGAAAGCCAAGGTTCCCCACGCCTGGTTGGGCTCCAGCGCATCGCGGCCTTGACCTTTCTGGACTACGGCGACTGGGATCGGGCTCTGCTGCATCTGGACCAGACCACCGATGCTCTGACCCAATTCGAGGCACTGCAGAGAAGCGGCGCCGCCGCGTTGATCGCGCTGCGTCGGGGGACCGGGCCACGGCTGAGCGGCACATCACGGCGGTCGCGGACATCTCGTACCTCCGCGGCGTGACCACATTGCTTACACAACACAATGCCTGACCGTGGCGAGAGCGCTGCTGGCCGAGGCCGACGGTGACCTCACCGCGGCCGTGGAGATCCTCGCCGTATGGCTCGACCCGCGGATTGTGGGGAATACGCATGCGTGCGCGCATTCGGGCCGAGGTGCTGCCCGAGCTGGTCCGGCTGGCCCTCGCCGCCGGTGACCGGATCACCGCACAGGCGGTGGCTGCGACGGTCGAGGCCGATGCGGAGGCCGATGCCGACGCCGACCTGACCATGCGGGCCGGCATGTGCCGCGCGATGGTCGAGGACGATCCGGCCCCCTCGTGGCCGCGGTCGAGCACTTCGATCGGCGCGGCCGGTCTCCCGAGGTGGCCTTCGCATCGCAGGAGGCGGCGGTGCGGCTGGCCATGCGCGGCGACGCTGGCCGCCGCGCGCGCCGCGTTCGGCCGGGCGGTGGGCATCTACGAGGATCTCGGTGCGGTGCTTGACCTGCGCCGGGTGCAGGCCCGGCTGCGACCGTACGGGATCCGCAGCGGATCCCGGGCCGCGCACCGCCGGGCCGCCACCGGCTGGGAGGCACTGACCGCGACCGAACGCGCGATCGCCGCCCTGGTCGGCGAGGGACGCTCCAACCCCGACATCGCCGCCCGCCTGCTCGTTTCGCTCCGCACGGTCGAGACGCACGTGGCCCACATCCTGACCAAGCTGCAGGTCCGCAGCCGCCTCGACATCGCCCGCGAGGTGGCTGGTCACGAAGCCGCAAGCCCGCCCCGTGAGGTCGGCCCAGCCACCGCGCCTTGACGATGATCCGGCACGATCTCGCCGGCTGTTTCGTTGCTCCACGCGGTCGCTCCACGCGGTCGCTGTCGGCCTGGCTCTTGCAGGGGACGGCGGCCCTGGCGTTAAGGCGGCAAGCCCGGGCGCTGTGGCCCTCGTTCATGGCTAGTTCGACACGCTCAACCACTGCGCCGACGGGCCACATGGTGGTGCTGCCGTGGCGGTGCGGGCTGTGGGAGGGTTGTCTGCGGTGGTGGCTGGTCGCCGGGCTGGTCTGTGGGTGTGGGAGGTGGTCGGTATGGGTTTGGACGGGTTTGTCGGCCGTGACGATGAGGTGGGTCGGTTACGGGATTTGGTGTCTGAGGTTGCGGCTGGGGTTGGTGGGGTGGTGTGGGTTGTGGGTGAGCCGGGCATCGGCAAGTCGGCGTTGGTTGATGTGGGTCTGGGTGGGGCGGCGGCGGGTGGGGTGCGGGTGTTTCGTGGTGGGGGTGATGAGTTGACGCAGTCGTTTGCGTTGCGGTTGATGGCGGATTGTTTGGGTGTTGGTCGAGGGGTGGTGGATGGGTTCCGGTTGGAGATTGCTGATTTGTTGGCGGGTCGGGGGTGGGGTGGATCCGGTGCGGGCGGCGGGTGAGCGGTTGGTGGGGTTGGTGCAGCGGGAGTGTGCGGATTCGCCGGTGGTGCTGGTGGGTGATGATCTGCAGTGGGCGGATGAGGCGAGTTTGGGGGTGTGGTCTCGGTTGGCGGAGGTGGCGGGGCAGGTGCCGTTGTTGTTGGTGGGGGTGTGCCGGCCGGTGCCGCGGCGGGTGGAGGTGGATCGGGTGCGTGCAGGTGGTGGCGGGGCGTCCGGGTGCGGTGGTGGTGGAGTTGGGGCCGTTGGGTGGTGATGAGGTGGCGGCGATGGTGGCGGGGTTGTTGTCGGCGCCGCCGGGGCCAGGTCTGCTGGCGGGGTTGGCGCCGGGCTGGGGGTAATCCGTTGTATGTGCGGGAGATGGTCGACGCGCTGGTCGCCGACGGGTTGGTGCGGGTCGGCTGGCGGGGTGGCCGAGGTGACCGGGCCGGTCGGGTCGCGAGGTGGCGACGTTAGGGGCGGCGATTGGGCGGCGGTTGGGGTTCTTGTCGGGTGGGGCGCGGTCGGTGTTGCAGGCGGGCGCGGTGTTGGGTGGCCGGTTCACGGTTGAGGATTTGGCGTTGGTGTCCGGGCGGACGGTGGCGGAGTTGGCGCGCGATCGTGGAGGAGGCGGTGGCGGCTGGGGTGTTGGCCGAGGCTGGTTCGGAGTTGATGTTTCGGCATGCGTTGATTCGGCAGGCGTTGCATGATGGGCTGCCGGTTGCGGTGCGGGTTGGTTTGCATGGGCACGTGGCGCGGGAGTTCGCGGATGCTGGTGCGTCGTGGGATCGGGTGGCGCGGCATCTGCTGGCGGCGCCGCAGGCGATCAGCGGCTGGGTGTTGACCTGGTTGGCCGGTCTGCCGGCGTCGGCGTTGTACGCGCAGCCGGGCATCGCGGCGGAGTTGCTGGAACATGCCCGGCGGGTGTGCCTGCCGGGTGACGTGCGGCGGGAGTTGTTCACCGCCCGGCTGTGCACGGTGCTGCGGCTGCTGCGACGCCCCGATGACCTGGTGGCGTTGGGAGAGGAGGCGCTCGCTTCGGTCACCGATCCGCGGACTGGTCGGGGAGATCGCGTGGAACCTCGCCGGCGCGTACGGGATGACCGGCCGCAATGACGACGGGAACGCGGTGATCACCCGGGTGCTGGACGGGCCGGACCCGGGTGTGCCGTGGCGCAGCCGGCTGCGGGCACAGCGGGCCCTGCTCCTGGTCACCGGCGGCCGCCGTTGGGATGAGTCCGTGGAGCAGGCGCAGCTGGCCATCGCCGAGGGCGAGCGCGACGGCGACCCGGTGACGGTCGGCTTGGCGTTGCACACGCTGATGCAAGCGGCGAGCGGCACCGACGCGTTGGAGATCGTCGACCGTGGGCTGAGGGTGGTGGTCGGTGCGGACCCGGAGTCGATGGACCTGCGGCTGCTGTTTCTGACCAATCGCCTCGTGGCGCTGTCCAACCTGCACCGCTTAGCGGAGTTTGAGGCGGCGCTGACCTCCACAATCGCGCTGGCCGAAAGCCAAGGTCTCCTCGCCTGGTTGGGCTCCAGCGTCATCGCGGCCTTGACTTTGTGGACCACGGCGACTGGGACCGGGCTATGCTGCATCTGGACCAGACACCTGATCCGCTGAGCCCTTACCAGTCGCTGCACAGAAGCGGTCGCCGCCGCGTTGATCGCGCTGCGTCGGGGGACCGGGCCACCGCTGAGCGGCACATCACGGCGGTCGCGGATATTCCGAACCTCAGCGGAGTAGAGTTCTTGCTCGCCGCGCAGTATCTGTCAGTGGCGAGAGCGCTGCTGGCCGAGGCCGAGGGTCACCTCACGACGGCCGTGGAGATCCTCGCCGTGTGGCTCGACCCTCGGATTGTGGGGAATGCGCATGCGTGCGCCGTTCGGGCCGAGGTGCTGCCCGAGCTGGTCCGGCTGGCCCTCGCCGCCGGTGACCGGGCACCGCAGATGCGGTGGCTGCAACGGTCGAGGCCGATGCGCAGGCAGATGCCGAGCCCAACCTGGCCATGCGGGCCGGCGTGTGCCGTGCGATGGTCGAGGACGATCCGGCGCCCCTCGTGGCCGCGGCCGAGCACTATGAGCGGCTCGGCCGGTCTCCCGAGGTGGCCTTCGCATCGCAGGAGGCGGCGGTGCGGCTGGCCATGCGCGGCGACATCCCGCCGCCCGCGCCGCGTTCGACCGCGCGGTGAGCATCTACGAGGGTTTGGGTGCGGTGCTTGACCTGCGCCGAATGCAGGCCCGGCTGCGACCGTACGGAATCCGCAGCGGATCCCGGGCCGCGCACCGCCGCGCCGCCACCGGCTGGGAGGCACTCGACGGCGACCGAGCGCGCGATCGCCGCCCTGGTCGCAGAGGGACGTTCCAACCCCGACATCGCCGCCCGCCTGCTCGTATCGCCCCGCACCGTCGAGACGCACGTGGCCCACATCCTGACCAAGCTGCAGGTCCGCAGCCGCCTCGACATCGCCCGCGAGGTGACCCGCCACGAAACGGCAAGCCCTGCCCGTGAGGCCGGCCCAGCCACCGCTCCGGACGATGATCTGGCGCGACCTCGCCGGTTGTTTCGTTGCAAGGCGCGGTCGCCGGGGTGGTGCTGCCGTGGCGGTGCGGGCTGTGGGGGAGGGTGGGGCTGGTCGCCGGGCTGGTCTATGGGTGTGGGAGGTGGTCGGTATGGGTTTGGACGGGTTTGTCGGCCGTGACGATGGAGGTGGGTCGGTTACGGGATTTGGTGTCTGAGGTTGCGGCTGGGGTTGGTGGGGTGGTGTGGGTTGTGGGTGAGCCGGGCATCGGCAAGTCGGCGTTGGTTGATGTGGGTCTGGGTGGGGCGGCGGCGGGTGGGGTGCGGGTGTTTCGTGGTGGGGGTGATGAGTTGACGCAGTCGTTTGCGTTGCGGTTGATGGCGGATTGTTTGGGTGTTGGTCGGGGGGTGGTGGATGGGTTCCGGTTGGAGATTGCTGATTTGTTGGCGGGTCGGGGGTGGGGGTGGATCCGGTGCGGGCGGCGGGTGAGCGGTTGGTGGGGTTGGTGCAGCGGGAGTGTGCGGATTCGCCGGTGGTGCTGGTGGGTGATGATCTGCAGTGGGCGGATGAGGCGAGTTTGGGGTGTGGTCTCGGTTGGCGGAGGTGGCGGGGCAGGTGCCGTTGTTGTTGGTGGGGGTGTGCCGGCCGGTGCCGCGGCGGGTGGAGGTGGATCGGGTGCGTGAGGTGGTGGCGGGGCGTCCGGGTGCGGTGGTGGTGGAGTTGGGGCCGTTGGGTGGTGATGAGGTGGCGGCGATGGTGGCGGGGTTGCTTGTCGGTGCCGCCGGGGCCAGTCCTGCTGGCGGGGTTGGCGCGGGCTGGGGGTAATCCGTTGTACGTGCGGGAGATGGTCGACGCGCTGGTCGCCGACGGGTTGGTGCGGGTCGCCGGCGGGGTGGCCGAGGTGACCGGGCCGGTCGGGCCGGAGTGGCGACGTTGGGGGCGGCGATCGGGCGGCGGTTGGGGTTCTTGTCGGGTGGGGCGCGGTCGGTGTTGCAGGCGGGTGCGGTGTTGGGTGGCCGGTTCACGGTTGAGGATTTGGCGTTGGTGTCCGGGCGGACGGTGGCGGAGTTGGCGCGGATCGTGGTGAGGAGGCGGTGGCGGCTGGGGTGTTGGCCGAGGCTGGTTCGGAGTTGATGTTTCGGCATGCGTTGATTCGGCAGGCGTTGCATGATGGGCTGCCGGTTGCGGTGCGGGTTGGTTTGCACGCTCATGTGGCGCGGGGGTTCGCGGATGCCGGTGCGTCGTGGGATCGGGTGGCGCGGCATCTGCTGGCGGCGCCGCAGGCGATCGGCGGCTGGGTGTTGACCTGGTTGGCCGGTCTGCCGGCGTCGGCGTTGTACGCGCAGCCGGCCATCGCGGCGGAGTTGTTGGACCATGCCCGGCGGGTGTGCCTGCCGGGTGATCCGCGGCGGGAGTTGTTCACCGCCCGGCTGTGCACGGTGCTGCGGCTGTTGCGACGCCCCGATGACCTGGTGGCGTTGGGAGAGGAGGCGTTGGCTTCGGTCACCGATCCCAAGCTGCTCGGGGAGATCGCGTGGAACCTCGCCCGCGGGTACCGGATGACCGGCCGCAGCGACGACGGGAACGCGGTGATCACCCGGGTGCTGGACGGGCCGGACCCGGGCGTGCCGTGGCGCAGCCGGCTACGGGCTGAGCAGGCCCACCTCCTGCTCAGCGATGGACACGTGGGATGAGGCCGTGGCACAGGCGCAGATGGCCATCGCCGAGGGCGAGCGTGACGGGGACCCGCTGACGGTCGGCTGGGCGCTGATCGCGCTGCTGCTGCGAGCGGCGAGCGACATCGACGCGTTGGAGATCGTCGACCGTGGGCTGAGGGTGGTGGTCGGTGCGGACCCGGAGTCGATGGACCTGCGGCTGCTGTTCCTGGCCAATCGACTGGCGGCGCTGTCCAACCTGGACCGCTTCAGCGGAGCATGAGGCGGCGCTGACCCCACCATCGCGCTGGCCGAGAGCGTCGGTTCGCCTCGCCTGGGGACGATCCATGCGTGGCGCGGCCTTGCATTTTCTGGATCACGGCGACTGGGACCGGGCTCTGCTCCATCTGGACCAGACCACCGATGCTCTGACCCACATCCGAGGCACTGCCAGAAGCGGTGTCGCCGCGCTGATCGCGGTGCGTCGCGGGGACCGGGCGACCGCCGAGCGGCACATCACCGCGGTCGCGGACATCCCGTACCTCAGCGGCGTGGCCTTCTTGCTCGCCGCGCAGTATCTGACTCGTGGCGAGAGCGTTGCTGGCCGAGGCCGACGGTGACCTCACCACGGCCGTCGAGATCCTCGCCGTGTGGCTCGACCCGCGGATCGTGGGAATGCGCATGCGTGCGCTCCGTCGGGCCGAAGTGCTGCCCGAGCTCGTCCGGCTGGCCCTCGCCGCCGGTGACCGGATCACCGCACAGGCGGTGGCCGCGACCGTCGAGGCCGACGCGCAAGGCCGAAGCCGTGGCCAACCTGACCATGAGGGCCGGCGTCTGCCGCGCGATGGTCGAGGACGATCCGGCACCCTCATGGCCGCCGCCGACCACTTCGATCGGCGCGGCCGGTCCCCGGAGGCGGCCTTCGCGTTGCAGGAGGCGGCGGTCCGGCTGGCCATGCGCGGCGATCTCCCTGCCGCCCGCGCCGCGTTCGACCGCGCGGTGAGCATCTACGAGGATCTCGGTGCGGTGCTTGACCTGCGCCGGGTGCAGGCCCGGCTGCGACCGTACGGGATCCGCAGCGGATCCCGCGCCGCGCACCGCCGCGCCGCCACCGGCTGGGAAGCACTCACCGCGACCGAACGCGCGATCGCCGCCCTGGTCGGCGAGGGACGCTCCAACCCCGACATCGCCGCCCGCCTGCTCGTATCGCCCCGCACCGTCGAGACGCACGTGGCCCACATCCTGACCAAACTGCAGGTCCGCAGCCGCCTCGACATCGCCCGCGAGGTGACCCGCCACGAAACCGCAAGCCCTGCCGGTGAGGTCGGCCCAGCCACCGCTCCTGGACGATGATCCGGCGCGACCTCGCCGGTTGTTTCGTTGCAGGCCGCGGTCGCCCCAGGCGGTCGGGGTTGGAGCGGGTTTCTGCGCCAGGTCAGTGTCGCGGATACCATCCCGTGCTGAAGATTCGGGGAGAGAACGCGGTGACATGGGCAAACCGGAGCCATTCCAGCCCCGATTGCGGGCCTCGGTCGACGCGCACAAGCGCCACCGACTCTCCCACGCACACGTCCAGATGGCCCGGGAGCTCGGGCTGAACCCGGCCAAGCTCGGCAACCACCAACAGGAGCGCATGGAGGGCGCCCTCCCGCTGGCTGTCGCATCCGGCTTCCTGTCGAATGTACGTTTCAGCGGCGATGGGCGCTCTACCCTCCGGCATGGCCGCGCGGCAGCGATCGCGTGCGGATTGGAACGCCGTGGAAACCACGTGGTGGTCGACCCGTGCGACATTCGAGCCGTCCCGCTACGGTCCAGCTATGGCATCGGTGATTACGTCACCTCGTGGAGGCGGAATTTCGACCGTGCGGGGATGCACACGACCACCTCCACCAACGGGACTCGCCCTTGGCTCCTGTTAAGGGCGGGCTGATAGGTCGCGACTTGGAGCTGGTCCGGGTGCAGACGCTGGTCGAGGAGGTGGCGGCCGGGCGTGGGCGGTCGTTGTGGGTGGAGGGGAGCCTGGCATTGGCAAGACTGCTTTGTTGGCGGCGGGTTTGAGTCAGGTCGAGGATGCTGGCTGCCAGTTGTTCGTTGCCCGGGCGGAGGAGACCAGCGAGCCGTTTCCGCTGCGGGTGTTGTTGGATGCGTTTGGGGTTGGTCCGGGTGCGTCGGATCCGGCTCGGGCGGAGATTTCCGAGCGGTTGTGGGCGGGGACGCCGCCGGCGTGGTTACGCCGGGTGATCCGATCGCGGCGGCGGCGGAGTTGCTGTTGATCCTGGTCGATCGGCTTTGTGCGGCGGGTCCGGTGGTTTTGGCTGTGGACGATCTGCAGTGGGCCGATGACGCGAGTTTGGCGGTGTGGGGTCGGCTGGGTCGGGAGGTGGCCCAGCTTCCGTTGCTGCTGGTGGCCGCTGTCCGGCCGGTGCCTCAGCGTGTGGAGGTGGATCGGCTGCGGCGGGGTTTGACCGAACCCGATGCGGTGGCGCTGCGACTGGGTCCGTTGGAGCAGGATCAGGTTGTCGCGCTGGTGCATCGGTTGGTGTCGGTTCCGCCTGGTCCTGGGCTTCGGGGTCTGGTGGCGCAGGCTGGTGGTAATCCGCTGTATGTGCGGGAGCTTGTTGACGCGTTGGTCGGCGAGCATCGCGTCGAGGTGCGGGGCGGGGTTGTGGAGCTGGTTGAGCGGGCGGCTCGGCCGGTGTCGCTGGCCGCGGCGGTCGGCGCCCGGTTGAGTTTTCTGTCCGGAGTCCACGACCCGGGTGCTGCGGACGGCGACCTTGCTGGGGTCGGAGTTCACGGTGGAGCATCTCAGTCTGCTCACCGGGCAGGCGGCGCCTGCCCTGGCGGATGTGGTCGCGGAGGCGTTGGTGGCGGGGGTGCTGGCCGAGTCGGGTCCGGCGTTGGCGTTTCGGCATGGGCTGATCCGTCAAGCGTTGTACGAGTCGATGCCGGGTGGGCTGCGCCTTGCGCTGCACCGGCAGGCGGCGCAGGCTCTGGCCTGCGCTGGTGTGCCGGAGGAGGCGGTGGCCGAACAGCTCCTGGCCGCCCCTGGGGTTGTCGATGACTGGACGGTGGAGTGGCTGGTCGGTGCCGCCCCGGCGCTGATCTCGCGGGCCCCGCATGTTGTGCTCGACCTGCTCCACCGTGCGCGTGACACCCTCGGCGCCGCCGACCGCGCGTGGCATCCGGCTTGATGTGCACCTCATCGACGCGCTGTCCCGGTTGGGGGCGATACGCCGATGTTGAGGCGCTGGCCCGTCCGGTGCTCGCCGGTACGGATGATCCGGAGTTGGTCGGGCGGGTTACCTGGGCGCTGGCGTATGCGCTGCGGTTGCTGGGGGAGTTTGAGCGGGCGCTGGCGGTCACCGGTGACGCATTGGCCGGGCGGGCCCTGTCCGCCCGGTGGGCCGCGCGGCTGCGGGCGTTGCACTCGTCGATGTTGTGCACGCTGGGCCGGTTCGACGAGGCGCGGAGCGCGGCCGAGCAGGCCGAGGCGGAGGGTCTACGCGCTGGCGACCGGGTCGCGGTCGGTTGGGCTTTGTTCGCGTCGGCGGTGCTGGCCCGCCATCACCGCGACGAGCTGGCGCGGATGTCGTTGCTGGAACGGGCGGAGGCGGTGGTGGGGGATGATCCGGAGGCGATGGATCTGCGGCTGCTGGTTGCTGTCTAACCGGGTGGCTCCACTGTGGAACCTGGGTCGTCAACCGGAGGTCACCCGGGTTTTGGGTCAGGCCCTGGCCCTGGCCGAGCGGGCCGGTACGCCGCAGCGGCTGGCCGTGACCAGGGTGCTGGTGGCCGACATGTGCTTTTGGTCGGCCGATGGGACGACGCCCTGGCCGAGCTGGAGGCGGCCGCAGACCTTCCACCGCAGCATCCCATGGGGGCGGTGCGGATTGGGCTGGCGGCCCTCATCGCGGTCCACCGCGACGAGCAGACCACAACGGGAACCGACCGTCGAGGCGGCGAGGAGGTGGGCATTCCGGCCGGTTCCACGGATGTGGTCGACAAGTTGGTGGTCGCCCGCGCCCTGGCGGCCGAACGCGATGGACACCTCGAGCAGGCGCTGGTGATGCTGCTGCAGTTGCTGGATCCGGACTCGACGCTGGTGTTTTCGGGGCTCAGACCACGACGAATGCCTGTGGCTGACCGATGTGGTTAGGCTCGCGGTCGCCGTGGGCGACCGGAGGTCGCCGAAGGCGGCCGCCCGAGCCTGCGCTGCGGAGTCGAAACGACAACCATTTCCCGCCATGTTGGCCGCGGCGGATCATTGCATCGGCCTGGTGGAATCAGACCATGCCCGGGTTCTGTCCGCCGCCGATGCGTTTGACCGCGTCGGTTATCCGCTGTTGCGGGCGGTGGCGTTGGAAAACGCCGCCGCCCTGCTCGCCCGGCGCGGCGAGGTGGTCGCGGCCCGGGCGGCCTACACCGATGCGCGCCAGATCTACACCAATCTCGACGCCGCCTGGGACATCAAACGCGCCGACGCCCGGCTGCGCCCCCTGGGCATCCGCACCGGCGCCCGCGGCCCCCGCCGCCCCACCACCGGTTGGCAGGCCCTCACACCCAACGAGGTCAGGGTCGCGCACCTGGTCGCGACCGGCAAATCCAACCCCGACATCGCAGCCGAACTGTGCGTGTCCCGAAGCACGGTCCAGACCCACGTGTCCCACATCCTTGCCAAACTCGGGTGCCGCTCTCGCATCGACCTAGCCATACAGGCCATGAAAAGCGCCAGCGCGGACCATGCGGGATCTTCGCTGTAGGTTCACGATCCTGTAGACAGTGACCACAACAGACATTGGTCTAAAGGAGACGACCAAGGTGGGAAGTACCAGGCGCAAGTTCACGCCCGTAGGCGTCGCGGGTGCGCGCGGCGGTGTGGTGCTGCCGTGACTGGGCGCGCTGTGGAAGGGTTGTCTGCGGTCGGTGGCTGGACGTTGGGCTGGTCTGTCGGTTTGGGATGTCGTCGGTATGGGCTTGTACGGATTCATCGGTCGTGACCGTGAGGTGGGTCGGTTACGGGATTTGGTGTCTGAGGTTGCGGTTGGTGTTGGTGGGTTTCCACGGTCGCTTCGAGCATGTGGTCCTGCTTAGCGCGTCATTAGAAGTCCGCTTCGAGCGGGTGAGCACACGTTCGAACAACCCCTACGGCAAGACCATCGAGCTGTGGGCCGAGATCGCGAGTTACGTGCAGACCGTCGAACCGCCCCTTCGGCGCGGCGCGACCCTCGAACTAGACGGACAACGTCCTGTATCCGAACTCGCCGATGCGATCGAGCGGCTCGTGACAGGTACATCCTAATCTGCTGCGATCCGCGTGGTTTGAGAAGTCTAGGGATGTGCTAGCTCGGCGGCACTGCCTGAGTGACGAACTGAATGACAACAGCCACGACGAGCACGGGACGCACCCGGACATGCGCGGTCAGGTTCTGCTGGTCAGCCGACCTAATGACCAAGGTCAAGGAACGGCGGAGGATTGTTCGGGACGAAGAGGTCAAGGCCAGTTGCACCGCCGGGCACTTTACGTATGCAGGGATCGGATGTCTTGACCGGCCGGGCGCGCGCTCGGCAGGAGTCGGCCCTGCGTAACTGGAAGCCCGTGGCCCAGGTGCGGGGAGTGGTGCACATTGAACCTGACCGCGAGCAGTAGAGCAGCGAAGTGCAGCAGCCGACCCAGCCAGACGAGCCCACGCACGACCCGGCCAGGCCACATGATCCGGCGAATGTCCTCGTTGGACACCGTGCATGTCTCGCGGCAGGAGCGCAAGAGAATTGGCCAATGTCTACATCAGACGGTGGGCACGGCAGCACACCAGACTACGGGTGCAGGCGGGCGCCCTACCGGCTCGTGACCCACCTGCTTGACCGACTGGACTGACCGCGAGTGGCGCGCCCGCATTGGATTTCTGGCGCTCGCTGCAGCCCCAAGGAGCAGGTCGCCCAATCGACGGACGTCATAGCGACGGTCGGGTAGTGTCCCGCGGAGCGGATGCTCACGGTTCGTTCGCCGGGTCGCATTGGCACGGCGTTGGTTCCGCATGATCAGCTCCATCTCGCGAACCGAACCGTCAGCGCCGGCAACTCGTTCAGGCCAAGGGCTAGATGAGTTCAGGACAGCTGTTGCGCATCGAAATGACGGCGCTTGAGCCTGGGTACACAACGAGACCTCCGGTGCCGCGCCATCAGCGATCCAAGCCGTTCCACATTGGACACTCATGAGTTCGGCCAGAAGAGGCGTCGCAGCGTCAACGAATTGGAATTGTCACAGGAGGGAGTGCCTGCGTAGGAACGCATCCAGCGCGTCGAAAGTGGTCGCCGGCTGTTCGAGTTGTGGCAGGTGGCCCGCGCGGTCGATGAGCGCGAATTCGGCGTTGCCGAAGGCCTCGGCGTAGGCCCGGCCGTATCCTGGTGTGAAAATCCGTCGCTGTCGCCCCATATGACCATGGTGGGAACGGTCACGTGGCGGAGTCGACGGGCCAGCTTCGGGTCGTGCATGTAGGGGTCGGCCGCAATGGCCCGCAACGTGGCGATGTTCGAATTCACCATCGTGGCCCGTCTCTCGGGAAGCGTTGCGGGTCGAGGTAGAAGCGATCCGGGTCGTGGTAGGCGTAAGCTCTGGCGACGCCTCGGGGATCGAGCGAGAAGAAGTCGACCATCGGCTCGGCCGGGGACGAAGATGCCGGCGGCATCGATGAGAACCAGGGCGTCGATGCGCGCGGCGGTGTCTCGCACGGCCATTTCGGCGGCGATCCAACCGCCGACGGGGAGGATCCGATCACCGTCACTCTCGGTCCGCGCCTGCTCGCTCCAGCAAGTGGGTGTACAGCAAGGCCAGATCGTCGATGCCCGTGGAGCCAATCAGCGGCTGGCGCCCTCCCAGCCCGGATGGGTCGGGACGATGGTGAGCATGCCGGTGGCGAGGTGGGCGGCGATCGGGGCGACCGCGGCCGGGTCCGCCGCCGCCGTGCAGGGATCAGCGCGCGAGCCTGCACGACGGGAAGACCACCACCGGGCCGCGCCACCAGGCGATCGCGGAACACCTTCCGCCGTGCTGGCGTGCTTGGGGATGGACGATGGCCGAAGCCTGGGGCGGAACCTCTAAGCCAGTCATCCTCGGGCTGTGCGCAGACGTCGACGCAAGTCAACGTCGACCGGCATCGATCCCGGCCGGGCTCCGGACGATATCGCCCGCCCGCGGGTCTCGAGAGGTAGGTCCCGAACGAGGACGCGCGCGATGGCACCGACGCGGGAGCGGTCGTGCGTGATGATCGCGATGCGATACCCGCCCCGATCCCATCGTGTGCACATCGCCGACGCGGCGTACGGACCGACGACGACCAGCGTCGTATCCGAGCCGGCAACCGGTCGTGCGGCAATGGCGGGGCGGTTGGCGTTGTGGGTCCTCGACGGTGTCGGACGGCGCTGCCGTGAATCCGACGAAGGCGGCCGTGTCCCGCATGGCTTCCAGGCGCGGAACGCACGAAGCTTCCCGTAAGCCTTCGTCGTGGTAGGCGCCGAGGACTACGGCGTTCGGGTAGGCACTTCCTCGTGGCCATCGACAGAAGATAATCAGTGAGATCCTCGATCGCGCGTTGGTCGGCGGGGCGGGGATCTGACCCCTGCATCGCCGCGATGTCGAACGGGCTGCGCAAAGGCAGGATAGGTCTCCGGCTCCGGGTGGCGGCCTTAGGCCTTCGCCCTCGCGGCCTGGGCAGGTCGTAATCCAGCTCGTCGAGCGGTCCGGGGGCCTCCCGAGCAGCCAGCCTTGACCCCACCGAGCGCCGAATCCGTGTGCTTTCACGATGTCTTCCCAGTCTCGATGCCCTCGGCCACCACGACCGCGCCCGTCCGCTCGATGTAGGCGCCCACGGCGGTGACGGTGCCCTACCGCCCGGGGCGCGAGCGGGGGTGCTGCATCAGGCTGAGATCGAACTTCTGATCACGTCGGGCTCGAGCAGCGGGATGAACGCCAGCAGCGACTGCGGATCGGCTCCCACGTCGTCCATGGCGATCGCGTTGCCCCCCAACGTAGGCGAGCCGGGCGACAGCGGACGGACCCGGCAGGCCTCGCTCGCAAGTGCCCGCTCGGTGCACCCATCACGATGCGGAACGGCCGTGGCGCGTGGACGGCGTCCATTAGTTCCGCGCTGGGGGCTCGTTGAGCACCGCCGGTTCGGCGTTGGCGAACAGCAGTGGCAGGGGTCGGCGACTCGCGAGCAACCTCGATCGCCCGGGTGAAGGCGAGCTGGTCGACGCGGGGACAACTGTCCAGCCGCTCTGGCCGCGGCAAGAGTGCGGGCGCGACCCACCGCCGAACCGGCCGGCCCGCGAGCCAGCGCCTGACGGCGACCAACGCCGCTGGTGGTGAGTGTCGCGGATGGCTGAACACGGGAAGATTGCTCGATCGCGGACCACCTGTGAGATCGACTCTTCCGCCGCGCCGGGCTCCCACCGGTCCATGGCGAGACCGTCCGAGGCGGCGGTCGCACCGTACCGGTCAGAGACGGGTATGGGCGGCCCGCATCCCACCCTGCGATTTTAGGATTTGCCGGAAGGTCAGTCGCGGGCTTCGCCGATCTGCCCATTATCTGGTCAGAACGCGCCGAGTGTCGGCGGAGCACCGGGCTCCCCGACGAGCGCCCGCCCAGGAGGGGCTTGCCTGACAAACTGCCTGGTGACGGCTGCGACGTGGTGCGCTACATCCGGGGCGTCTTCGCACGGCGGGACAACGATTACGCCGACGTCCTATGACCCACGGGCACAGATCGCACCACTGAGAGCGGCAACGTGCGTGCGCAACGATAGATGCCGGAGATCAACGCGCAGATCAGAGCGCAGTTGACCCACGACCCGACCACCCATCGGGTTAGGGTCTGAATCCCTCGGTACGCGCTCGTACCGAGAGATGAGCGGGCGATTGGGGTGGTGGATGGGGTTCGGACCGCATGGATCAGCTATTCAGCAGGTGGCTGGGAGCAATACGTAACCGAACGAAGCATAC
>ERZ1370068.294-contig-10265_pt1 | contig 38788 bp, 43 predicted proteins | sample MGYA00561227_ERZ1370068 | MGnify/ENA primary metagenome ERZ1370068 (study PRJEB38410, sample SAMEA6850437) | metagenome | study: Metagenomic assessment of the ecological functions of the soil: analysis of the soil microbiota associated with the...
CGTTGATATTGCTAACGTCGCCGTGCCGAGGATGAAGCCCGCGACGTTGGCGCCGGTGACGGTCTTGATCCGCAGGATCCCGATCCGCATCAGCGGCTCCGGCGTCGCGGAGCTCCCACGCGACGAAGCCGACGAGCAGCGCGACCGCTAGCCGCGAAGAAGGCGATCGTGCTTGCCCGCGACGCCAGCCGTTCCGGCCCGCCTCGCGTGATCGCGTAGACGAACAGACGAGAGCCCGCTCGTCACGAGCACCGCGCCGAGCGCGTCGAAGCGACTTGACGCGTCGCGTCGCGGCTCTCCTCGAGCAGGATCGGGCGCGAGCGACGAGCGCCGACGACGCGCCGACCGGGATGTTGACGAAGAAGATCCACTCCCAGCTGAGCGCGTCCGTGAGCACGCCGCCGAGCAGGACGCCCGCGGCGGCGCCGAAGCCGCCGACGGCGCCCCAGACGCCGAGCGCGATGTTCCGCTCGCGGCCCTCGGCGAAGGTCGTCGATCAGGATCGACAGCGCCGCGGGCGTGATCGACCGCCGCGCCGAGGCCCTGAAGGCGCGCGCGCCGGATCAGCGACGCCTCGACCACGCGCAAGCCCGCGAAGAGCGAGGCGAGCGTGAACACGACGAGCCCGGCGATGAAGACGCGCCTGCGCCCGAGCAGGTCGGCGGCGCGGCCGCCGAGGAGCAGGAAGCCGCCGAAGACGAGCGCGTAGGCGCTGATGACCCACTGCAGGTTCTGCCTGCGAGAAGCCGAGGTCGACCTGGATCGACGGCAGCGCCACGTTCACGATTGCGATGTCCAGGACGACCATGAACTGCACGACGCTGAGAAGCCCCAGCGCCCACCATTTGCGTCGATCTGAAGTAACCATGTCGTCCGTATCCCTTCGAGCTGAAAGCCGTAATTTCAGCGTTGCTGGGGCCACAAGGGCTGCGGAATGGTCTTCGGCCCATGAATCGAAGTACGGCTAACCGCACCTGTCTGCCAGGCGGCGACTGGAAGAATTCGGCGCCCGCGACGATTCCGGGATCACTTGCTGACGAGTTGCTGCGCAAGCTCGCGAAGACGGAGAGCCGCTTGGTGTCTCGTCGACGCGCTCGCGCCGATGGTCTACGCCCACCTCACCTGCCGGGAGCGATCAACCTGCCGCCGATAGCCACGTCGATTCCGACATGGCAGCGCGCGCGTATTCCGACCGGAACACGGAGATCGTCGTTACTGCGCGAGCCCGAACTGCGAGGACTCGATCGCGACAGGTAGGTAGCCCAGGCGCCTGGCTACGATGAACGTCCGCCACTACCGGGCGGCAGAACGGTCCAGTGGCGCGAGGCGGATTGCCGCTCGAGCGCGCCGGCAAGCCATTTGTTCCGCGCTGAGGCGCCGAGGAGCCTCTAGAGTCCAGCGTGGCGAAGCTGAACCGGGCTCTCATCCGTCGGGCATTGGTGCCCGCGTTCGAGAGGGAGGTTCCATGGAGACTGCGGTTCCAGTTGGCCGTCCTCGCACCGTTGCGCGGATGGCGTTTCTCGGAGGAGCGCTCTACGTCGTCTTCGTGGTCGGAACGATCCTGCTCTTCAGCGGCGCGCCAGACAGCAGTTCCGCGCCGGAGAAGATCATCAAGTACCACTCAGACTCCGGCCACCGCGACCAGATCAACGGCGGTTGGATTCTCATCGGCCTCAGCCTCTTCTTCCTGCTGTGGTTTGTCGCGGCGCTGCGCCGAGCCGTGAGCCTCATCGACGGCGAGGGGATCCTGACGACCGTGGTCGGCCTCGGCGGCGGGATCTACATCGCAGTTGCAGGAGCAGCGGTCGCGCTCACCGACGGACTCAGGACGATGAGCGACGACACCTCACCACCACCAGGTCCTTCCCCGAGTTGATCCACGCACGCGGACGACGTGGGCTGGGCCAGGCACGCGACAGGCGCGCTCGGCCTCGCCGCGATGATCATCGCGGCCTCGCTGGCGTTCATGCGGGCCGGGACGTGGCCGACCTGGGCAGGCTGGCTCGGGGTCGTCGTCGGCATCCTGTCGCTCGCCTCGGTCGCCTTCTTCCCGCAGTTCCTCTTCCTGCTGTGGATCCTGATCGTCTCGATCCTGATGTTCCTCCGCAGCAAACCTGCCGCCCAGGACCGTCTAGCCCGACGGGTTTCTCCTCAGCTTCGCCGAGGGCGGCGCGAGTCGCCCTCGCGAAGGGAACCAGGCGCTCGCCTGATGTTGTAGGTTGAACCTGAAGACGTTTGCGGGGTCGAGCTCCCGCTTCACCGCCAGCAACCGCTGGGAACCGTTCCGCACCGAACTCCGTCTCGAGGCTTTCCGACGCTGCTTCGTTCGCGTAGTTGAGATAGCCGCCGCCGATGCGCCACGGCTCGAGCGAGCGGCGAGAACGCTCGGGCTTTCTCGATTTCGGGCTCGTCCTCGGCCGGATCGGTCCAGATGTTGAGGAACGTCGCGTTCCAGCGGGCTTCTCGTCCTGCGAACGCGGTGGCATCGGACGCGATCCTCGCGCCGGCGCACCGTGCATCGGCTCGATCAGGACGCCTCCGGCCATTGCCGGGTCGCGGAAGATCTCGATCGTCTGCATGAGCAGCTCGTCCGGGAGCTCTCCGAGGAACCGGCCCGACCAGTAGTTCCGCAGACCGAATGGGATTCGCTCGTAGGTGTCCTGGAGCTCGCAGTAGTGCAGCGCCGCACGGTGTTCCGCGTCGGCGTCAGCCCCTCCGTGAGCTCGTCGATCGAGCGCGTTTCCTCGTCGACCGAGCCCGAGCCACGCGAACGACAGGTTCGCGCCGGCCACGCCCGCCAGTGGGCTTCGGTAGACCTGCCCGAAGCTCGCGAGCAGGTCGGCGCGCATTCGCCATCAGGTCCCGCCAGCGCGTGAGGGCGACCGGCGCGTCCTCGTAGCGGAAGTCGATCTGGCCGCCGAGCAGCAGGCCCACAGGATGCAGCTGGAACGTGAACTGCGTGACGACGCCGAAGTTGCCACCGCCGCCGCGGAGCGTGCCCAGAAGAGCTCGGGATTCTCGCCTCGCTCGCCGAGACGATTGTCCCGTCGGCGGTGACGACGGTCGCTGCAAGCAGATTGTCGAGCGTGAGCCCGAGCGACGGGCTCAGATGGCCGAGACCCCCGCCGAGCGTCAGGCCGGCGACGCCCGTGTCGCCGAAGCGTCCCGCCGGGCGTCGCGGGACCGTGAACCTGACACGGCGGATCGAGGTCGTCCCAGAGCGCACCGCCGCCGCAGGTCGCCGTCCGCTTCTCCGGGTCGACGACGACCTGGCGCATGAGCCGCAGGTCGACCGCGACCGATCCGTCGCCGACGCGGTGGCCCGCGACATTGCCGTGGCCGCCGCCGCGGATCGACACGGGCAGGTCTCCTTCGCGGGCGAACTGGCACGGCCGTGACGACGTCCGCGGCATCCAACGGACGAACGACCACCTCGGGCCGGCGGTCGACCATGCCCGTTGAACGTCGCGCGCGCTCGTCGGTAGCGGTCGTCGCCCGGAGCGATGACCGACCGCGGTGCCGCTCTCGAGCTCGATTCGCCGTTCGACTACCTGTGCCACGAGCGCGAGTCTGACGGCTCCCCGCTAGCCGAAGCGATGCGCCTGGCGATGTGGCGCGCATCCGCCCATGCGCCGCCGACGCGTTCTCCGACGTGAACGAGTACAGGAAGTCGAGGCCGACGAAGTAGAGGCCCGCTCGGACGCGACCCCGCGTTCGTGCATCGGCTGCCGTGTCGTCGCCGAAGATCGGGACCTCGATCCAGCTGAAGTCCTGCCGGAAGCCCGTGCACCAGATGACGTTTGCGACATCCGCTGACGCGTCCGTCCTCGAGCGCTGGCAAGCCGTCGATCGGCATCGACCGTTTTCGAGACGCGCTCGACTCCGGCCGCGGCGAGGTCCTGCGACTTGACCCGGATGCGCGGTGCGCCGCCCCGAGACGTGCGGGCGACCTTGCGGCCGAGCGGCGTCTTCATGGTCAGGACGTGCGAGGCGACGAACCAGAGCACCGGCAGGACCACGCGCCTGAGCGGGTGCTCGATACGGAACGGGATCTGACCTTTGTCTCTCCCGGAGAGCCAGGTCCGGTGGGTGGCCGACACTTCCATCCCGATGTCCGCGCCCGAGTTCCCGGCTCCGACGAGGAGGACGCCGCCGGGCCGAAGCTGGGATGGATCGCGGTACTCGCTGGAATGCATCTGCACGATGCGCGGATCGAGCTCGACGCGAAGTCCGGTACCGACGGCGTCCCGTAGAAGCCGGTCGCGACGACCACACTGTCGGCTACGAAGCGGCGTTCGCCGCAATCCACCACATAACGCTCGCCTTCCTTCGCGAGACGCTTCACTGGCCGTCGCGCTTCGCACCGGAAGCTCGAACCGCAGCGCATAGGCCTCGAGGTAGTCGGCCAACTCCCTCGCGGTCGGATACGACCAACCCGGACCGGGATAGCCCAGCCGGGCAACCCGTCGTAACGAGCCGGGGTGAAGAGGCGCAGCGAATTCCAGGTTCGAGTGCGCCAGGATCCGCCGATCTCGGTCGTTCGCGTCCAGGATCACGAACGACCGGCTGCGCTTCTTCAGGTAGTAGCCGACGGCAAGTCCGGCCTGGCCACCGCCGATGACGATGGTCTCGAATTCTCCGTGCTCTTGCTGCTCGACGCGGCGTCGTGCCGGGTCTCGATCGCTGCTTCCTGAGTCGCCATGACCGTTCCTCCAGTGGGCTCGGTGTCGAATGCCTGCATGGCGACGGTACGACGAAGCGGTGACCGGTCGCATCGCGGAGATCGACCAACTTGCCTCGCTCGGCGCATGGTCATTTCTGACCAGCGGCGACGCTCAGACGAGGTCGTGCTCGAACGCGAACGCGCCCGCTGCCGTTCGCGACGGAACGCCGAGCTTGGTGAAGATGTTCTGCACGTGCCTTGCAACCGTGTGCTCGCTGATCACGAGCAGGGCGGCGATTTCCCGGTTGCTCTTGCCGGTCGCGACCAGCCGCAGCACCTCCAGCTCACGCGGCGACAAGCCATGTGGCAGGCGCGGCTGCGCCTTTTCCCGTGAGCGCGTCCGACACGCGCGAGGTCGGGAACCGCTCCCAGCAGTTCGAACACACCTCGCGCGGCCTCCAACTCGAGAGAACGCGTCCGCGTCGCCGAGTCTCGAGGCAGGCTTGCCCGACGAGCACGCGCGCGCGAGCCGCTTCGTAGGGAGCCTCGAGCTCCTTCCAGGCCTGCGCGGCCCGGCGAAGACTCACGAGCGCGTTGGAAGCGTCTCCCGCCGCCAGCTCGACCGCTCCACGAGCGTGTCCGTGAATCGCTCCCAGCATCGCGCTGTTGCACTCGGCGGCGATCTCCTCGAGCTCAGCGCATGCCAGTCGCGCCTCGTCGAGATCGCCGACCGCGATCAGGATCTCGACGTAGGCAGGCAGGAGGCCGGCACGCTTCCAGCCGATCGGTCGTCTCGCCAATCGCGCGGCGAATTGCTGCGGCCGCCGAGTCGGCGCTTCCTGCGCAAGGCGCAACAGCGCCCAGCCCGGCTGCGGCTCGAGCCGAGCTGACTCGCTTCCCGATACGACTCCTCGGCCTCGGGGAACTTTCCTCGAAGACGGTGGACCTCACCGCGGAGGTAGCAGGCTTTCGCAGCAGCGGCCTCGTTCATGCTCAGCTCGAAACGCTCGCCTGCGCGCTGCGCCTCTTCGAGTGCGTCCCGCCAATCCCCGTGAAGGTGCATCAGCTGAGCGCGATGCACGAGGCAACGGCCGGTGAACGCGACGACGTCGGGCTGCTGCTCGCACCAGCGTGCCAGGACGGCCGTCCACTCCTAGCGCACGACGCAGCTCGTAGACCTCCTCGCACGCCAGGATCACGCCGCAGTAGACCATTCCCGTCACGATCGGCGAGAGCTCTCCGCCGTCGCCGTCACCATCGCCTCGTCGAGCAACGCGAGCCCCTCTCCAACATGACCGCACTTGACGAGGACGCTGCCCTGCACATGCACCGCGAGGGCAAAGAGATCCGCGTCGCCGAAACGCTTCGCCGAATTCCGCTGCCGCGCCTGCAGTCGCGGCCGCGCCCCTCGAAGTCGCCGGCGAGCCTCGTGCTGGAAGGCGACCGGCACCAGCATGTAGCCCTGCTCCGCGCATTCACGGTCCCTGCGCGTTCGACCAACCGTTGTGCGCGTCCGAGCCATCCAGTGGCCGGGCCCATCTCCCCGCGAAGCGCAAGCTGCATGCCGATCCAGAACGCACACCGCGCGGCGTTCAGCGATGACCCCGTCGTCGGAGTAACGCTGAAATGCGCGCGCCCCAGGATCCGCACGCAGTCGTCTTCGCGACCGAGCATGTAGGCCGACGTCGCGAGCAGCACCAGATCCCCTGCAGCGAGCGGTACGGCCCGATCTGCTTCGGACAGCGATGCGTAGGCGTCCTGCCACGCAGAGCTCGCAGTAGGCGGCGTGACCCCGTTCCAGGTCAGCAGTGGTGTTCATCCGTTCGGCCGAACCCTACGCCGCTTTAGCGGTGGATAACGTGCCGCCGATGCTCCCGGCGGTCCAGCTCGCAACCATTGCGGTGGCCACGTGTCCCGCCAATCTCGCGAACGATCTGGCAACTCCCGCCGATAGCTGGCTACGCGGCAGCTGATCACCGTTCGCGCCGCGACCGCACGGTCGACGTACGCGACGACGAGAACTCTGGGCCCGCGGCGATGACGGCTGCTGGCTCCCGGTGGGCGGTCCGTACACCGCTCGGTCGGTCAGGAACGGCGTGCGCGCGAAACGACAGGAGGGCGACAGCTCGACGCCGGCTGGTCTCTTTCCGATCGGCCGGACGATGTACGGCAACTCACCGAATCCCGGCGTTGCGTTTCGCTACGTTCGCCTCCGCTGCGGGGACTGGTGGGTCGAGGACTCGAAGTCGCCGGCGTACAACACGTTCCAGCGCGTCGGTTGCGGCCGACGTCCGCCGTTCAAGGTGACGACGCCGGACATGTCGACGTCGCCGCGCGCTTACGCACACCTGGCAGTGGTCGAGTACAACATGCATCCCGTCGTTCCCGGGCGTGGTTCGGGGATCTTCCTCCATGTGCAGATCGGGAAGGCGACGAGCGGCTGCATCAGCCTGCGGCGACCGGCTCTCCTCCGCGTGCTCCGCTGGCTCGATCCGGCCTCGAGACCGGAGATCTCGATCGGGGTCGGTTCGTAAGCTGCTCTTACGTAAGAATATGCTTACATAGAGGCCGTGGAAGCCGCCCTGAAAGCGATCGCTGCTCCCCGGCGCCGCCAGATCCTGCGGCTCGTTCGAGACGACGAGCTCAGCGCCGGCGAGATCGCGAGCCACTTCGACGTGACTCGCCCGGCGGTCTCCCAGCATCTGAACGTCCTCAAGGAGGCGGGGCTCGTGAGCGAGCGACGCAACGGCACGGAGGCGTTTGTACAGGGCACGTCCCGAAGGGCTCAGCCGATCTCAAGGAGTTCCTCACCGAGTTCTGGGACGTGCGGCTCGACGCCCTCAAACGCGAAGCAGAAAAGGAGGAGAAGAAAAAAGCATGGACGCAACCACTGAGACCATGTCGGTCGAGCGGACCCTCTCGATCGAAGCAAGCCCGGAGGCGGTCTGGGAGTTCCTCGTCGACCCTGAGAAGGCGACGCGCTGGATGGGCCAGACCTGCACGTTCGAGGCACAGCCCGGCGGCCTCTACCGCTGCGAGGTCATCCCGGGACACACCGCGCGAGGCGAATTCGTCGAGCTCGATGCACCGAACCGCCTCGTCTTCACCTGGGGCTGGGAGAACGAGGAGCGCACGCCGCCTGGTTCATCGACGGTCGAGATCGAGCTCGTCCGCGACGGCGACGGGACGACCCTGCACTTCGTCCACACCCTCTCGAGCGTCGAGTCCGCGGAGTCGCACTCACACGGCTGGGATCACTACCTGCCGCGCCTCGAGATCGCTGCCGCCGGCGGCGATCCGGGTGAAGACCCGTGGATCACGAACGCATCCGTCGATGTAGGAAAGAACACGCAATGACACATCCCGTTCTGCACTTCGAAGTGTCGGGGAAGAATCTCGACTCACTCCAGACGTTCTACGGCGAGCTCTTCGGCTGGAAGACCCAGAAGATCGCGGGTGACATGCCGTACGCCATGGTCGAGAAGGAAGACGGCGGCATCGGCGGCGGCATCGGGCAGTCGCCCGACGGCAACGGCCACGTCACGTTCTACGTCGGCACCGACGATCCGCAGGCGACCCTCGACAAGGCCGAGCAGCTCGGCGGGAAGACGATCCTGCCGGTGACGGAGCTCCCGGAGGTCACGATCGCGTTGTTCGCGGACCCCGAGGGGCACGTGGTCGGGCTCGCCAAAGGCATGTAGCTGCAACTCACGCTGGCCGCCTCGCGACGAGTTACGACAAGCGCGAGGCGGCCAACGCGTCCGCCGCCGACGCCGTGGTGATCCCTTCGGTGTCCGCGCGGGCGTAGATCTCCTCGAGCGTCTCGCCGATCTTCTCGAGTGCCGCATCGACGTCGGCCTGGCTCCGCCCGTTCAACTCGAGGAAGTTGATCGCGATCGCACCGCCGGCATTGATGACGTAGTCCGGCGCGTACAGGATTCCCGCATCGCTGCAGCAACTTGGCTGCCTCCGGCTCCGCGAGCTGGTTGTTCGCCGAGCCGGCGACGATTCGGCAGCGGAGCTGCGGCACGCTCTGAGGCTGAGTGTCGCGCCGAGCGCGCACGGCGCGTACACGTCGCACTCGGTGCCGATCGCCTTCCTGCGTCGACCGGCGATCCGCCTATTGCCGTCGCAACGGTCTGGGCTCGCTCCGCGTCGACGTCGGCGACCAGCACCGCGGCGCCCGCGCGACCGAGCAGCTCCGCCAGCGCGCCGCCGACGCTCCCCGCGCCCTGCACGAGCACGGTGCGCCCGGCGAGGTCGTTCGAGCCGGTGGAGTGCGCGAGGCTCGCCCTGATCCCGTGGAAGACGCCGACGGCGGTAAAGGGCCCTGGATCGCCCGCACCGCCGGCCGCCAGGCTGCGGCCGAAGACGTGCTCGGTGCGTTCGGCGATCACGTCCATGTCCGCCTCGCCCGTGCCGACGTCAGAGCTGGTCATGAACCCGCCGCCGAGCGACTGCACCATGTCGCCGTAGCGATGCAGGAGGGCGCGGCGCTCGTCACCCTGCGGAATCGCCGGGACGGCGAGGACGGCCTTGCCGCCCCCCAGTCCGAGGTCTGCAACCGCAAGCTTCGCCGTCATCCCGGCCGAGAGCCGCATCGCATCGCGGAGCCCGTCGGCCGATGTCTCGTAGACCTTGAGGCGCGTGCCGCCGGCGGCCGGGCCGAGCTGCGTCGAGTGCATGCAGATGAAGATCCAGCCGTCGCTTTCGCGATCGCGGTGGATCACCGCCTGCTCGCCGCTCCAGCTCTCCAGAAGCTCCTCGAACGAAGCCATCAACCGATTCGATCACAATCCATCAGGGCCAAGTCCGGTACTGGCGTGTCTTGGGGTCTGACCCAAACCAGTGGCCGAAGCGGACGACTGTGGAGAAGTGGGGTTACGCGCGAGTTAGTGCCGGTTGTGGGCCGGCTCTCGCCCGGATCGAGGCGAGAGCTTCCGGATGTGAGGATCGTGAGGTCTGCGACGTACTACGTCGCAGACAACCCCAAGGAGAGCCTCATGAAGCTTGCTCGCATCGCTCTACTGGCGGTCGCCGCTCTGGCCGTCGCCGCCTTCGCCGGAGTCTTCCAGCCGTCGGGCGCAAGCAGCGCGCCCGGCGACGAGACGACCGGGGGCATCACCGTGCTCGGCACCGGGTCCGCGAACGTCACGCCGGATCGTGCCTCGTTCGCCTTCGGGACCGTCAGCCAGGCCCAGACGGCGGACGCAGCGCTCGCGGCGAGCTCACAGGCCGTCGCGCGCGTCATCGCAGCCCTCAAGCGGGCCGGCGTCGCGCAGGCCGACCTCCAGACCTCCGACGTCTCGCTCTCTCCGCGGATGAACGACAACGGAACGACATCGTCGGCTACACGGCGTCGAACACCGTCACGGCGACGATCCGCAAGCTTGGGGACGCAGGCGACGTCGTCGACGCGGCCGTCGGTGCCGGCGCGAATCAGGTGTCTGGCCCAAATCTGCTCGCGTCCGACCAGGACGCTGCCTACCGCACCGCGCTCAAGGCCGCAGTCGCGCAGGCGCGCGCGAAGGCGGAAACGCTCGCAAGCGCATCGAGCTCGACCCTCGGCAAGATCAGCGCCATCGTCGAAGGCGGCGAGGGTGCCGTGCCCCTACCGCTCGGCGCGAAGGACTCGGCCGTGCCGATCGAGCCGGGGACGCAGGAGATCGAGGCGACGGTGACGGTGACCTTCGCGATCGGCTAGGCCGAGTACTGCTGGCCCAGGGCCAGCGCCGTGTCGGGCGCGACGTGGATCCAGAAGTGGGCGACGTCAGGACGAAGCGAGCGGCCCATTAGGATTGAGCCCATGTGCCGAAACATTCACACCCTGTTCAACTTCGAGCCTCCCGCAACGGAAGACGAGATCCGCGACGCCTCGCTGCAATTCGTCCGCAAGATCAGCGGCTTCACGAAGCCGTCGCAGGCGAACGAGGAAGCATTCGCGCGTGCTGTCGACGAGGTCGCCGCGGCTTCGCATCGAATGCTCGACGCACTCGTGACGTCCGCAGCCCCGAAGCTGACCGCGAGGTCGAAGCGGAACGAGCCCGCGCGCGAGCCGCGAAGCGCTTCGCCGCGGCCTAGGGCTCGCTCGTAACCGATGAAGATCCGGGCCGCAGTCCTGGAGGACTTCGGGGCTCCCCTCGAGGTTCAGGAGCTCGATCTCGCCGAGCCGCGAGCGGGCGAAGTGCTCGTGCGCCTCGTCGCCTGCGGCGTCTGCCACACCGATCTCTACACGGCGTCGGGCGCGGATCCCTCCGGTTACTCGCCGACGGTACTCGGACACGAGGGGGCCGGCGTGGTCGAGGCGATCGGCGACGGCGTCTCCGATGTCGAGCCCGGCGACCACGTCGTCACGCTCTTCTCACCACAGTGCCGCGAATGCGAGCACTGTCACGACCACCGCACGAACCTCTGCCTCGCGATCCGCGAGCAGCAGAACCAGGGACACCTTCCGGACGGCACGACACGCCTCTCGCGCCGGGGTGAGCCGATCCGTCACTTCATGGGCACGTCGACGTTCGCGGAGTACACGGTGATGCCGGAGATCGCCCTCGCGAAGATCGACCCCGAGGCGCCGCTCGATCGGGCCTGTCTGTTCGCGTGCGGCCTCTCGACCGGGATCGGCGCGGCGATGAACACGGCCAAGGTCGCGCCCGGATCGACTTGCGTCGTCTTCGGAGCGGGCATGGTGGGCCTCGGGCAGTCGTCGGCTGCCGGCTCCAGGGCGCCGAACGGATCGTCTGCGTCGATCTGTCGGGAGAGCGACTCGTGCTCGCGCGCCGGCACGGGGCGACCGAGGAGCGCTCGGCGGCGGCCCGGACATCGTCGAGCAGATCCTCGAGCTGACCGGAGGGATGGGCGCGGACTACACGTTCGAGGCGACCGGCAACGTGAACGTGATGCGTCAGGCGCTCGAGTCGGCACGAATGGGCTGGGGCCTCGCGACGATGTGCGGCGTCGCGGGCAAGGGCGAGACGCTGGACATCGTGCCGCGGTTCCTGATCACCGGACGCCGGGTCGCGGGCTCGTCGTTCGGCGGCGTCAGGGGTCGCGACCAGGTTCCGCAGTTCGTCGACCGCTACCTCGCGGGCGAGATCGACGTCGACTCGTTCGTCTCCCGCAAACTCACGCTCGACGACGTCAACCGCGGCTTCGAGCTGATGGAGGCGCAGGACGGAATCCGCAGCGTCATCGACTTCGCATGACCGAGTGGTGGGCGGTACGCCGGGCGCACAGCAGGAAGCCGGCGACGTACACCTGCCCGCTCTGCGGGCAGCGACTGCACGCCATGAGCGAACACGTCGTGATCGCTCCGGAGAACGACGCCGAACGCCGCCGACACGCTCACGCCGAGTGCGTCGGCCGAGCCCGGAAGGCAGGCACCTTCAAGACCTACGACGACTGGCGCGCGACCCAGCCTCGGCGACCGTCGTTCCTGCAGCGATATCTTCGGCGCCGATGAGCAACGGCAACCGGCAGCTTCTCCGCCGCGCGATCGAGCTTGCGCGCCTGGCACGAGAGCACGGCAACCATCCCTTGGCGCGCTGCTCGTGGACGCGAAGGGCAATGTCGTGCTCGAAGCCGAGAACACCGTGAGAACGGACAAGGACGTGACGGCCCACGCCGAGACGAACCTCATGCGCATGGCGACCGCCCGCTTCGACCGCGACTTCCTCGGGCGCTGCACCCTGTACACCAGCACCGAGCCCTGTGCCATGTGCGCGGGCGCGATCTACTGGGGGAACATCAGGCACGTCGTCTTCGGCTTCAGCCAGGAGCAGATTCACGCCATCAGCGCGGGCAATCCCGAGAACATGCAGCTCCAGCTTTCGTCCCGCGAGGTCTTTGCGCGGGGCGACCATCCCGTGGACGTCAGCGGGCCGCATCTGCCGAAGGAGTCCGCCGCCGTCCACGACGGCTTCTGGGACTGAGCCTCGACGCTAGGTCAGGCGCGGACGACGACGTTGTTCCATGTCGCCGACGACCTGGCCGCCGATCCAGTTGACGGCCCAGACGACTACGACAGTGCCGACGTAGGCCCAGAACCCATCGATCGAGAAGTTCGGCGCGATCCACTCCGCGAGCGCGACCATCGCGATGTTGATGCAGCAGGTAGAAGAAGCCGAGCGTCACGAGGATCAGCGGCAGGGTGAGGATGGTGAGCAACGGCTTCAGGACGGCGTTGGCGATCCCAGCGACCGCCGAGCCGATCAGGTAGGCCGCCCAACCCTGGATCTGGACGCCGTCCCAAATCGCGTTCTGCAACCCAGAGGGCGGCGAGGTTGATCGCCCAGGCAATGGCGAGACGCGGCACGAACTCCATGGCGACAGTGTAAAACCACAGCGTGTTCGCGCGCATGCACGTCCTCCAGACGACCCCCGAGCAGCATGATCTCGGGCTGGAGATCGTCCGCGACCAGCTCCTGCCCTGGCTCCGGGACAGCTCGGGTTCCGCGGCCTGATCAGGCTCGCGAGCCCAAGCGCGGCGGCAAGACGCCTCGTCATCACCCTCTGGGCCGACGAGGAATCCCTGCAGGCGAGCGCCGACGCCGGGAAGAAGCTGGGCGAGCTGACGGCGGAGACCGTCGGCGGCACGCGGCTCGCGCTCGAGGACTACGAAGTGACGCTGTTCGATGTCTCAGAGTCCCGACTTCGTCCTCGGGGACGACTTCGCCCGAGTCCTGACCGAGACGACGATGTCGCTCGTCTGCGTCCTCGACGAGGACGGACGGATCCTCTTCTTCAACGAGGCCTGCGAGCGGCTCGACCGGCTTCACGCGCGAACGAGGCGGTCGGCCGCGACGCCCGCGAGCTCGTCATCCCTCCCGAGGAAGCCGAGGCCTTCGGCGAGGTGCTCGCGTACATCTGGAAGACCGGCCTCGCGAGCCCTCAGGTCGGGCACTGGCTGGCGAAAGACGGAGGCACGGAAGCTCGTTGCCTGGTCGAACAAGCTGATGCCCGGAGAGGACGGCGCATCCTCGATCCTCGTGACGGCCGGAATCGATCTGAGCGCACCCCGAAAGGCGCCTCGGACGAGGGCATTCGAATTCGACGCCGAGGCGAAGCTCCACGAGGTCGGGCGCCTCGCGCAGGAACAGCGTGCGCTTCGTCGAGTCGCCACCCTCGTCGCATCCGAAGCGAGTCCCGAGCGTGTCTTCACCGCCGTCTCGGAGGAGTGCGCCCGCGTGCTCGAGGTGGATGCCTCCGCTGTCTTTCGCTACGAGGGAGACGACACGGCGACGATCGTGGGCGACACAGACCGAGTAGGAGGTGAGGACGCGTTCACCTCGGCCTGCGCCTCCTCGCCGACGAGAACACCGGCATCGGCCGCGCGCTGCAGACCGGCGCGCCCGGCGCGCATCCACGACTACACCGACAAGACCGGACAAAGCCGCGGACAACATGCGGATCATGGGCTACCGCTCGAGCGTCGTCGGCGCCGATCATCGTCGCGGGCATCACGTGGGGCGCCGTCGGAATCGCGAGCGCCGAACCGCTGCCGGCCGACACGGAGGCACGGCTCGGTGCATTCTGCGAGCTCGTCTCGCTCGCCGTCGCGAGCGCACAGGCACGCGAGGACCTGAGCGCATCCCGGGCGCGGCTCGTCAAGGCCGGCGACGAGCAGCGCCGGAAGCTCGAACGCAACCTGCACGACGGCGCGCAGCAGCGCCTCGTCTCACTGGCGCTGACGATCCGGCTTGCCCGCCGGCAGCTCGAGACCAACCCGGAGGCTGCTGCGAGCCTCGCTCGAGGGGGCCGCGAACGAGCTCGACCTGGCGCTGGCGGAGCTGCGCGAGCTCGCCCGCGGCCTGCACCCCGCTGCACTGACAGAGCAGGGACTCGGCCCCGCGATCACGGCAGCTGTGCAGAGCGACTCGCGATCGAGGTCGACATCTCCGTCCCGGACGTCCGGCTGCCGGAGAACATCGAGGCGACGGTGTACTACATCGTCCTCGAAGCACTCACGAATGTCGCGAGGCACGCTGAGGCAACGCAGGCGAAGGTCACGGTCCAGCTGGATGACGACGTTCTGCGCTTCGAGATCACGGACGACGGTCGCGGTGGTGCAGATCCGGCGAGCGGTACCGGAATCCTCGGCCTGCGCGATCGCGCGGAGGCAGTGGGCGGCACGCTCTTCGTGATCAGCCCGCCAGGCAAGGGCACGCTCGTGACGGCGCAGCTCCCGCTCAACCCCGCCTGACCGGGATGCTCTGGCTGAACCTGGAAGACGTTCTGCGGGTCGTAGCTTACGCTTGACCGCGATCAGCCGGTCGAGATTCGTTCCGTAGTACGCGCGACCCCACTTCGGCAGGTCAGGGTCGATGTAGTTCTGATACGCGAACGGCGAGACGTACGGGCGCATCGCCGCGTAGAAGCTCTTCAGCCAGCGCAGGCTCGGCTCCGGCCGCGGCCGCGGCATCCCAGTACGCGAGGTACTGCATCGAGAACAGCGCATCGCGATGGACAAAGGCCGTCGCAGTCCTTCTTCACGCGGTTGATCGCGCCGCCGTACGAGTCGAGCAGGATGATCCCCGAACCGGTCCCCGTGGTGATCCGTGCCTCGATCTGGTGGAGCATCGCGTCGATCCCGGCCGAGGTCAGCGGAGTGTTCGCGAAGCTCGATTTGCGCCTTGAAGGTCGACGCGCCCGAGATTCCTGCGGCGGCAGATGGCACTCGGCGAGCGTGCCGCCGCAGCCGGCCCACATCTCCTGCGCATCCATGTAGCTGCGCGTCGCCACCGTGAAGCGCGTCGGTGTCCCGGCGTTCGCGAGCGGCTTCAGCAGCTCACGAAGCTTCTCTGCAGTCCCGAAGAACTGCCCGGCCGACGTGATGTGCGCACGGCCGCCCGCGGCGGCGTTCAGGTTCAGCACCGAGAAGAGGCCGTCGGGTGCGTGCGGCGCGAGCTTCTGCCACGCCTGACGACGCTCTTCGCATCCGACCAGGGCCACTCGAGCGAGTACGTCGCGACCTGGCCCACCGGGTGCGTTCGGAAGACGAGGCGCGTGACGATGCCGCAGTTGCCGCCGCCTCCCCGCGGAGCGCCCAGTAGAGGTCGGGGTGCTGATGCGCGCTGGCCACCACCGCACTGCCATCCGCGAGCACGACGGTCGCCTCGAGCAGGTTGTCGCAGGTCAGGCCGAACTTCGCGCGAGGCGAGCCCGACGCCGCCGCCGAGCGTGAGACCTGCGATGCCGACGGTCGGGCACGAGCCGGCGGGGACCGTTCGTCCGTGTCGCCACAGGCCGTCGTAGACGTCGATCAGGCGTGCGCCGGCACCGACGATCGCACGTCCGCGGAGCGTCGAGCGCCACGCCCTTCAGCCGCGACACGTCGACGATGACGCCCGACGGCGAGGTGGAGTAGCCGCCGTAGCTGTGTCCACCCGAGCGGGGCACGATCCGGACGGCGTGCTTCCTCGCCCAGCGCACCGTGCGCTGCACGTCCTCACGCGACTCGCAGAAGACGACGGCACGCGGCCTGATCCCGTCGAAGCGCGTGTCGTAGAGGAGCCGCGCCCGGTCGTACCCGGAGGCGCCGCGAACGATCACGTCACCGCGGAGAGCGCTGCCGAGCTCGCCGAAGATCCCTGTCGTCGGAGCGGCGGCGGCGAGCTCGGCGAGGCGTCCTGCGAAGGGCAGCCCGCCGACGACGAGGGCGGCCCGGCCGCCTCGCGAGAGCAACTCGAGCCGCGTCAGCGCTCCACGCGGCCGAATCTAGCGGGAGGGTGTTAAGAGCGGTGGACGCCCATCGTGATCGTCGCGACATAGACGCCTGCGCTCGTCTTGCGCAGGCTGACCTGTGAGCGCTTGCCGCCGTTTCGGTAGATCGAGTCGTCGGCGTTACGCGTCGTGCGATTCGGCGCGGTTGGTGTATGGGGCCTTCCCGTAGACGGCGTCCGTGACCGAGTCGGGGAAGTAGAGCTGACCGGTGTGCACGACGTTGCCGCCGAGGTGCACCTTCACGTGGATGTGCACGGTGCGGCCCTGATACCAGCCCGGGTAGACCGTGCGAAAGCAGTGCGAGCCCCTTCGCGCTCGTCCTCTGACGCCTCGCATGAACGTGCGGCTCGCGGCCCCTTGCCCGAACCCCGAGTAGTCGCCTGCGGCATCGGCGTGCCAGATGTCGACGGCCGCACCCTTGATCGGCTTGCAGGTGGAGGCGTTGACGACGAACGCGCGGAGCAGCAGCGGGTTCCGGGCCTGCCCTCGGTGATGTTGCGGCGTACGGCTTCGTTAGCGATGTAGTACGGACCTTCCGTCTGCTCCGGGAGCGAGCACGCAGGGCGACGTCGCCGGAGGCCACGGCGGCGGGGCCTGAGCCCTCGGAACCGCGGGCGTCGATTCCGGCGGCGCCGAGCGCTGTCGCGAGGACGCCGCCGATTCTCACGAGCGACGTGCGACGGGTGAGCTTCTGATCAGTCATCGGGAAAACCTCCGGTTGCCAGGATCGTGATCTCGGCCACAGCCCGCAGCAAACCAGGCCAGCCTGAAAAACGGTTGAGAGGTGCGTAAGAGCTTTCTAAGAACGGCTGGTCGACTGCGTACGGCTAACCGCACCGCGAAGACACAGGCACGCCGACTTTCGCAGCCTTCCCTCTGCAGGCATGCTGAACTCATGTTCGCAACAGAATCAGGCCTGGTAGGGCTGAAGCGCGTCACGAGCCTCGACGACGAGCGCGGCTGGGCGGACGTCCTCGGTGACCTCCCGCTCTTCGCCCGCTTCGGCAGACGCCGGCTGCGTGAGCTCGTCGAAGCTCGGCCGCTTCTCCGAATACGCACCCGGCGAGGTGGTCATCGCTGCGGGTCAGCCCGCCGACTTTCTCTACGTGATCCTGAGCGGCGAGGCGAAGGTTCTTCGGCGCGGGGACGCCCACTGAGGGTCGGCGACTACTTCGGCGAACTTTGCGCCTCCTCGACTCGGAGCCGCGGTCGGCGTCCGTGGTCGCAGCCGGTCAGTTGCACGTGATCAAGTTCCCGCGTCGCGTACTGCGCGAGATCGTGGAACGCGATCCGAGATCGCGCTCGGGATGATGACCGTGCTCGCTAAGCGGATCCGGCGGCTCGAACGAGCCGCCCCGCCGGTTTCCCGGCCTCGACCTAAGTCCGGTCCGTGAGCGGTGGGCCGTGGCGTCTCGGATGAACGAGAGCACCCTGGCCCAGGCATCTTCGGAGGCGGCGGCGAACTCGTCCTGCTTGCGGTCGAAGAAGCTGTGCGGTGCGCCTTCGTAGGTGACGACCTCGTGCTCGACGCCCGCATCGGCGAGCGCCTGCTTCGAAGGCTGCGTTGTCCTCGGCGGTGATGTTCTGGTCGGCGCCTGCCTGAGCGCAAGGATCGGAGCCTCCAGCTCTCCGGCTCGCTGGATCGGCCCGGTGTCCCATCGCGCCCTCTCCGGCCGGCCGTAGAAGCCGATCGCGCCGGCAAGCCCGTGACCGGCCGCGGCGAGCCAGGAGTTCCGACCGCCGAAGCAGAAGCCGACGCGTGAAGATGCGTCGTTGCTCCCTTCGAGCGGAGGTATTCGACGGCGGCGCCCGACGTCGGCCTGACGCCCTCGGCGTGGTCTGGCCGACGTGCTCCATGTAATCCCAGTCGTCGTCACGCTTCGCAACGCCGGCGGTGCGACCGAAGTAGTCGAACGCGACGGCGGCGAGATCCACGCTCCGCGAGGCGGAGGGCGACCTCCTCGTAGAAGCGGTAGAGGCCGCGGACGTCCGGGAGGATCACGACGCCGACGCTCGCGCCGGCTCGTCCGGGGCTCGCGGCGAACGCGGCGAAGCGGTTCCCGTCGCGTGTGTCCAGGATGAGGTCCTCGTGAGACGGCGGCGCCCCGGATGACCGGGATCGGCGGAACCGAGTCGAGCTCGGAAGCACACGGCCGTGGAGACTAACTCGAGGCCCGATGTGAAATTCGGCCGGCCGGATGACGCACCAGACGCGGCGCCCGATCAGCACGTTCGCCCGCGGCACGTAGGCGCCGCGTACGCACCGCGTACGACCGCGCTGCCCGGCTTGGTCTGGAGCGCCCCCGACGGCGGCCCACCTCACATCAACCCTCTAGCGAATGCGGCGCGTGAGCCGGCTGGCCGCGCGCGCGACGTCGAGGTCGTTCGACGCGTTCACGACGAACTCGATGCGGCTGCCGCGATCGGCAGGCTGGAAGCTTGTAACTGAGCCGGTGACCGACGGTCTTCCGCTCCAGCAGGAGGCTCGGCAGCGAATCCAGCTGCAGGTGAACGCAAGCCGCGTCCCTGACCACGAGCCCGGGCTCCCGTGAGGGTCGCGCCCGCAACCGGTCGACTCTGAGATGCTGGGCCGCGAGTCGCTGTGTGGAGGCGCGAGCACCGAGCGCCGTCGGTACCGACGTCGCCGTGCCGAGTCCCGGCGCGGTCAGCACGACGCGCATCTGCGCCCCACCGTCCGCCGCCTGGACGACGTACGTCCGTCCGGCGGCCGCCGGCTCACACTCGCTCTGGCGGCAGCGCTCCCAGCGGTAGTCGACCTGAATGCCTGCACTCGGACCAGATGCCGCTCGAGGCGGTGAGCGTCGCGCCGATTCCGTGGAAAGCCTTCGATCGACGGCTCGAGCCGCGGCGGCGGCTGACCGAGAGCCTCGAGCGCCGCGAACGCATCGACGCTCCCGAAGCGCACGCCGGCGACAGGATGCGCGGTGTGCTCGAGCGCAGTCTCGATCTGCGAGACCGACGCATACGGTGAGCGTGCGCCCGCAGTAGCGCGACGATCCCCGCCACGACCGGCGTCGAGCCCGACGTCTCCGCAGCCGATGCCGAAACCGCCGCCGAGCACCGTCGTGGGCATGCAGGCGGGCGCGGCGAACTTCACCCACTCACCGCGGCTCGAGTAGTTCGCCAGCTCGCCCCGACTCGACGGTCGCCGCGACGGAGAAGGTGTCGGGATAGGCGGCCGGGTACTCGGCACGGTCGAGAACTCGTTTCCCGCCGCGGCGACGACGACCACCCCGGCTTCACGCGCGCCGATGAATCGCATCGTGGAGAACGCCGCTGAGACTCTCGCCGTAGAGGCTCATGTTGACGACCGCGGCACCGTGCGCGACGGCGTAGTCGAGCGCCCTGCGCCATCGTGGCCTTGAGCGCAAAGCCCTCGGGCCGCAGAACCCGCAGAGGGCATGATCCGGCAGCTCCAGCAGGCTCCGACCGCGCCGAGCCCATTGGATCGGGCCGCGGCGATGCCCGCGACCGCGGTGCCGTGACCCACGAGGTCGGTCGTGTCGGCGTTCGTCGACGAAGTTCCAGCCCGGATCGACCGCGCCGGCGAGATCGGGGCGGGTGGCGTCGACCCTCGAGTCCATGATCGCGATCACGACGCCCGGCGAGCCACCGGTGACCTGCCAGGCCGAAGGCAGATTCGCCGCCTGATACGCCCAGCTCACCGCCAGCGGGTCAGCGGGCAGTGCGGCCTCGGCGCCTCGCAGTCGCTGCGGCCGCGACGGCGACCGCGCAGCAGCAGGATTCGGGAGGCCACGAACAGCAGTATAGGAACCGCTACCCGGCCATCGAAGACGCCAGCCAACCGCAATTCCGAGTGGGGCTAACCGCACTGCCATGCCGAAGCGGCGGGCGTAGCCTCGAAGACATGAACTCGGTAGCACTCCACCGTCTCCCGTCGCCCGAAACCTCGCGGCCACCCCTCACCGCGGTCTCGTGGAACTGGCGACGATCTTCGGTCTCTACAGCGTCTACGAGGTCGTGCGCGGGCAGGGCCACGCGACCTCGCAGGGCGCGCGAGCCCACACCGACGCGATCGTCTCTCTCGAACGGCACCTCCACGTGTTCGGAGAGCGCGCGGTGCAGCGGGCCGCGCAATGCGGTGCCCGCGCTGCCGACGACGCTCGGGATCGCTTACATCGCGCTGCACTTCGTCGGCACCGCCGTCTTTCTGGTCTGGCTGTACCGGAAGCACCCCGAGCGCTTCCCGATCGTCCGCAACACCGCTGATCTTCGCGACGGGCGTCGCGCTCGATCTACGTCCTCTATCCGGTAGCGCCGCCGCGCCTGGCCGGCCTCGGCTTCGTCGACACCGTCTCGCACAACGCAAAGGTGAACCTGAGCTCAGACCTCCTCGGCAGCCTCTACAACCTGTTCGCCGCCGTGCCGAGCCTGCACTTCGGCTACGCGCTCCTCGTCGGCGTGACCGTCGGCCTGCGTAGCACGGAACCGCATCGTGCGGCTGATCGGCTGGAGCTACCCGCTGGTGATGCTGCTCGTGATCGTCGGAACCGGCAACCACTTCTTCTTCGACGCAGCCGGCGGCGCGCTCGCCATCGGCATCGGCTTCGCCGGCGGCTAGCTGGGTCGAGCCCGCCAGGCGCGCAAGCGCTGGCAGCCTGACGCAGGGATCCGCCGCCGCGACGTGCTGAGCGCCTCACGGAGAACCGCAGCGGCGTTCTCCGAAGACGCCTTCCCGTGACCGCAGAGGATCGTCGCCGGCTCCAGTCCTCCCAGCTGCGTGCGCGGCGGCCGCAAACGCAGGAGCGGATGAACCCTGCCGCTCGTCGCCGGCGAGGAAGTAGTCCAGCCGTCCCGAGCGCATCGCGCGCAGACGAGGACGCGTCGCTCGGGCCACCAGAGGGCGACTTCATTCCACCGGCGCCCCATTCGGATCGGAATGAGCTCGAACGGCGGCACGCTCGCGGTGGGACGACGTGATGCGGCACGCCGAGACGCTTCGCCAACCTCGGCGCAGTCTCGGTTATGCCGGTCGAGCAGCTGCAGCGACGCTGGCCGGCTCGCCGACGGCCCGGATCCGATCCTCCACGCCGTCGCCGACGAGCGGATCGATCGCCCAGACGCGGCCGGCGGCGACGAGCACGTGCGAACAGCGCGCCATGAACTCGTCCACGATCCATCCGAAGCCGCCGTCGAACTCGTCGCAAGACTGGAGGATCTTCAGCGCTGCCACATCGCGGCCCAGCGTCTCGTAGCCCGGAAAATCCTTCGCGTGGGCAACGCCGAGCAGCTCGTCGACGTCGAATGGAATCCGGCGGAACTCGACCGACAGCGACTCGGTCGAGACGAGCGCGTACTCGCTCCACGGCCCAAACGGAATGGGATCGAGCGGCTCCTTGTGCTCGTAGACGAGACCGACGCTTCCGACGCAGAACCAGAGCTTCGCGTCGAAGCGGCACAGCCACTGCAGGTGCACGTGACCGGCGGCGACGGCGGCGGCCTCAACTCCTCGAGCGCGCGATCGACCTCGTCACGGACGGTGGACGGCAGGATCACGTCCTCGTTCGACTTCGGCGTCGCATGACAGCCGAGGATCCGCTCGACCTCGACCGTCGGCTGGAAGCCGCGGAGGAACTCGAGCCCTTCGCGCCGAGCTGCTCGTGAGACCAGCGGGCCGTCTCGAGCAGCCGTTCCTTTCGCCCTCGTCCTCGATTGGCTCGCTGCCGAGATCCAGGGTCAGGAGGAAGTCGTCCGAGTTCCCGAAGACGCACGGGCACTCGAGCTCGCGCAGCAGCTCGACGCATTCGCAGCGGCTGAGGCCTGCCCTGCGCGACGTCGCCCAGGCTGACGATCAGGTCGACGTCGCGTTGCTCCAGATCGGCGAGCGCCGCACGAAAGGCGACTGCATTGCCGTGCATGTCGGAAAGGAATGCGACTCGCACCCCGGGGAGCTTACGGGCACCCCGTAGACCTCCAGCAGCTCGGCGAGCGCTGCATCGGACACGTACAACCGCGCCGGATACGCACGCGTGCGCGCCAGCCGGTCTCGGTCTCGACGATGCGCCCGGAGAGCGTCACCTCACCGAGCACGCGGCAGAGCGTTCGCTGGCTCGTCTCGTCCACGCAGGTACGTGAGCGCATCGACCGGATCGTGCGCGGCATGGAACCCGCAGCGTGCACGACGGGCTCAGGCGGCCTCGTGCGAGTGCTCCTCGGCACAGGCGGCGACGGTCGCGCCCGAAGGCGTCCACACGTGTCGGGAGCACCGAGCAGAGCCGACTCCCGCATGCGTCTCCCGACCGTCCAGACGCGCCAGCCGCGCACCCGGACGCCGCTCAGTTCGCGGACAGCTTTGCCGGTCTCCATCACCGCGCTCTCGGCGAATCGAACGTCGGCCGGCTGAATGACCTCGTCGACGAGCCCGTACGCGACAGCCTCGTCGGGCGTCATGAAGCGATCGCGGTCGATGTCCTTCATGACCTGCTCGAGCGGCTGCCCGTGTGGCGCGAGATGATCTCCGCCATCCGCTCGGTCATCTCGAGGATCTCCTTCGCGGCGATCTGGATGTCGGCGGGCGAGCCGCGATAGCCGGCGGAGCCCTGGTGGATCATCACCTTGGCGTTCGGGAGCACGAAGCGCTTCCCGGCAGCGCCGCCGCCGAGGATCATCGCCGCGGCCGACATTCCCATTCCCGTGCAGATCGTCGCGCACGTCCGGCTTGACGTACTGCATCGCGTCGTAGATCGCCATGCCGGCGTAGGCCGAGCCGCCGGGCGAGTTGATGTAGAGCGAGATGTCCTGCGTCCGGGTCCTCGGCCTCGAGGAAGAGGAGCTGCGCGGTGATGACGTTCGCGATGCTGTCCTCGACCTCCTGGCCGAGGAAGACGATGCCGCTCGCGCAGCAGGCGCGAGTAGATGTCGAAGGAGCGCTCGTAGCGCCCGTCCTGCTCGACGACCATCGGAATCAGCGGCATCTGTGCCTCCTGGTAATGTGCAACCGTTCGGTTGCGCCTAGTATACGCAACCCAAAGGTTGCGGATTGGAGGAGTCATGGAAGTCGACGCGCGAGATCGTCTTCCCGGAGTCGCCCGACGAGGTCTGGGAGGCCCTGACCGATCCCGAGCAGCTCGAGGAGTGGTTCGCGAACGACGTCGAGCTCGACGCGCGCGCAGGGCGGCGACGGCGTCTTCCGCTGGGCCGACGGCGAGGAGCGCCGCGCGACCGTGCTCGTCGTCGAGCCGGGCGAGCGGCTGGTGCTCGACTGGGACGACCAGGGCGAGGTCGAGTTCACGCTCGAGGAGGTCGAGGAGGGAACACGCCTGCTTCGTCCGCGAGTCGACGCCCGAGTTCTCGACCGCGCTCGTGCTCCGCGCGCATGGCTTTCACTCACTCGTACGCGTGACCGACCCGACGGGGCGCGTCTTCGACGCGCTCGCCGATCCGCAACCGCCGCTACGTGCTCGAGGCGCTCGCCGAGCGCGAGACTGCGACGGCGACCGAGCTCGCCGCCGAGCTGCCGGTCACGCGGCAGGCTGTCGCGAAGCATCTCGCCGCGCTGAGCGAGGCCGGGCTCGTCGAAGGCCGGCGCGAGGGTCGCGAGACGCTGTTACGAGCTGACGCCGGCACCGCTCGGCGTCGCCGATGGACTGGATGGCGAGCGTCGGCGCGGACTGGGACGCGCGCCCGCCGCGCTGCGCAAGATACCTGCGAAACCGCCGCCCTTAGACTCGTCGGATGGAACGCCGTCAGCTCGGCGGGACCGACGTCGAGGTCTCGCGCATCATCCTCGGCTGCGGCAACTTCGGCGGCATCGGCTCGGCGCCCGAGTTCTTCGGCCAGGGCGAGACGAGGACGAGGCGTTCCGGATCATGGACGCCGCCTGGGAGCTCGGCATCACGACGTTCGACACGGCGGACGCGTACGGCGGCGGCCGCAGCGAGACGATGGTCGGCAAGTGGATCGGCGAGCCGCGGCGTCAGCCCGGGTCTGATCACCAAGACGTTCAACCCGATGGAGGCCGGAGCACGACCGCGGGCTCGCGCGCACGCGGATCAGCACGACAGCTCGAGTCGAGCCTCGAGCGACTCGGCGTCGATCGCGTCGACGTCTACCTGGCGCACGAGTTCGATCCGGACGTGCCCGCGAACGAGCTCGTGGGAACGTTCGAAGGGCTTGCATCGGCATCAGCCTGATCAGGGCGTGGGGCGTGAGCAACTTCGACGTCGGCGCAGCTTCGGCTCGCTGCTGGAGATCGGGCACGCCCGCCGTCGTGCAGAACTCCTACTCGCTGCTCGACCGCGCCGACGAACGCGAGGTGATCGAGCTGTGCGCTGCAGTTCGGGATCGCGTACACGCCGTTCAGCCCGCTCGCCGGCGGCTGGCTGACCGGGAAGTCAGCAAGCGCGACGCCGCGTGCCCGAGCCGGCTCGCGGACGGCGATGCGCCCGGGCCCGTACGAACATCTGCGTCACGAGGAGACCTTCGCAGCGCTCGACCGCTTCGCAGAGGTCGCGGCACAGCGCGGCGTCCATCCCGGCGACGCTCGCCATCGCGTGGCTCCTTGCTCAACCGCAGGTGACCGCCGTCGTGGTAGGCCCGCGGCGTCCGGAACAGCTCGAGCCTGCACTGACTGCTCTCGAGCATCGGCTTTCCCAGTCGGAAGCCGAGGAGCTGGCCGCGCTGTTCGATGACGGTTGGATTCCGGCTCTGGCGGAAACCGATCTACCACTGCTGTACGAGTGGCTGCAACGCGAGCACGTTCAGTTCTGGTGGAGGGAGCGGAGAGCTACGACGCCGTGGTTCGGCGCTACCTGCCGGCGATCGAGGGCCGCGAGCCCACCGACCTGTATCTGATCCTCGTCGACGATCGGCCTGCCGGCTTCATCCAGACCCTACCTCGTGTCGGACCACCCCGATTATCCAGGCGCTCGTCGACGTCGAAGAAGGTGTCGCGGGCGTCGACCTCTTCCTGGCTGATCCGGAGCAGACCGGGAAAGGACTGGGATCGAAGGTGCATCGCGCAGTTCGGCTGTGCGATGTCGTGTTCACGGCACCGACAGACGCACCGCGTGCATCGCGTGACCCCGACGCCGAGAACTACGCCTCGCTTCACGCGCGTTCGAGAAGGCGGGCTTCACACGCGTTCGCGACTTCAGTCGATCCGAGCGACGACAACCGCCTGCACACGCTGATCCGGGATCGAACGCTGGGGCGAGCCGCTCGACGACCCAGTCGCCGTTCGGACGCCGGTAGCGCAGGCGGTCGTGCATGCGGTCCGTCGCGGTGCTGCCAGAACTCGTATTGCGTCTCCGGGACGAGCCTGTGCCGCGCCCAGTGCTTCGGGCCGTGCGCAGGTCGTCTCCCTCATGTTCACCCGGGCCAACGCCGCCACCCGCTCGGTCGAGACCCGCGCGCGTCGATCAGGACCGAGCTTCGCTCGGATGCCACGCTCGCAGCGGGGCTGGGCTCTTTCCCGCGCGGACGGGTGGCGAAGTGCGCGTCGGATTCCTGCCCACACACCTGCGAACCCGTTCGACCGGGCCCCTCGGCTCACCTGCCGGCCGAATGAGCTCTCGCCCACAGTGGAAGAGGAGGGCATGCTCCCGCGGGGTTTACCGAGTCGGGCTCGGCCGCCTTCCTGCTCGCGCCAGCCGGTGAAGAGAGACAAGGCCGCGCTCGTCGGCTTTCCTTTCAGAGCTGACCGTCCGCACGGACGGGGCGCCGGCGGCGTCGCGGCGGTCGCAAGCGCCCATCGCCTCTGGGGAGCCGGCTTTCGGCGGATCCGGCCACCCCGCGCAGACCAGCTCCGGAGCTGCTCGAGCGGGTCTGCGGCGAGGTCCCCGGCTTCCGCGGCGCTCGGACACGGCGGCCAGCCTATTTGACAAACCGGATAGCGTGGCGTATGGAGCTGACGGTGCGTCGCGGCTGACGCACTGGTGCTATTGCCGGGCGCTCGGCGATCCCCACCCGGAGAGCGGTGCTCGAAGAGGCTCCGGCGACGGGCCGCGAGCCGTCCGGCAGGCTCGCCCGCATGGCTTCCGGTGAGCCGGCCTGCCGCGTCCCGGCACCTCCGGGTCCCTGAAGCGGAGGGGCGGGTCACGGCGACCGAGCGACAAGAACAGGACGCGGCAGTTTTGTACCGCGTCGAACCGACTGGTCTGGCCGAAGCCTACGACAGTACCTCGAAGGCTTCTGGGAAGAAGGCGCTCGCCGGCAGCTCCAGCGGCCGCGGCCGAAGAAGAGGAAGGGAGGAAGAAGTGATCCGTGACTTGGCGACAGAGACGATCCGTGGAGAGATCCTTCGTCGACACCTGGAGATCTGCGTTCAGCGTTCTTCACCGAGAAAGGCCCTGACTTCGGTGCCGTCGCCTGACAAGTACAGCATCTACCGACGAGGCCAGATGACCGTTGCATTCTCGAGACCGCGACGGTCATACGATCAGCGGAAGAAAGATCGTCAAGAGAACGTAAAGAGGTACGAGTACGAGCTGCAGCCTGCGCGTGCGGTTCACCTGGCACCTGGTCGCACATCGGCGATACAGAGCCGACCAAAGTCGAGGTGACGTTCACGGCCGACAAAAGATGGTACGATCGTCGTCCTCGGTTACGGCCGAGAGCCCTCGGCCGAATCGCCCGCGTGAGGGTCGCGCGGGCCACGACAACGGCTGGTCGGCGTGCTCGAGCGCTTCGCTAGTCTGGCAGAGGGCTGGCGGCTATGTCGCTTGGTCGACGCCGTAAAGGCCGCAGAGGCTGGCTCGCGGCCGTCTCACCCACGCTCTGGTGTTCAGCGCGACACGGAGCGGCGCTGAGTTTCATCGAAACAGATCCCAGCCTTCGGGATCACGATCGCTGACGCCGTCGCCTGCGACCTCTGTTTCCGCGGACATCGCGGCCGGAATTCCGTCAGACCTTGCCCATGACGAGCTCTGGCGGCGCTCGGGCGATCTCGTCGGCGATCGGCGATCATGCGTCGCGTGCAGCTTCGATAGCCGACGCGGTCGCGCTGGCCGCGCAGGTCGCGCATCACCTCGATGCGCCGCGGGCGCCGAGCGCTGACGTCGATCGTCCCCGGCGCCACGGGCGTGGGAACGAGTCCGGTGATCGAGGACACCGCGACGGTCACGGCCAGGCCGCTCACGGAGCCGCTCGCGGAGTGGCGCTGCAGCGGATGCGGCGGGACCGAGCGGCAGCAGGACGAGCATGCCGGGCGCGGGCGCGCCTCGAGGAGTCGACGCCGGCCGACGCACAGATGAAGCCGCAAGCCGCTGTCTCGGCGATCACGAGCGGCTTGCGGCGGCCTGCACAGACGCGCGCGGCCTCGCGCAGGATCGCCTCGATCCGGCGTGATCGCCGCCGCCGTGCTGGCGATCTCGATCGCCTCGGCGACGCCTGACGGTTGAGTTCGATCACGCCCTCCGACTTCTTGAGATTGATCTTCTGCGCCATACCGACGATGATCCTCTGCCGCATCCGGTCGCGACCTGGCACGCAGTTGATGCCGGCGGCTATCTTCGGCATTTGCGCCGTCGACATCGTCAGTCGACGATCCTCTACCTACGCTACGCGGCCTGTCCCTCTTCATCCACCACGGTCGCGGCTTCAATCGCTCAAACCAGCTGGCGGATCCGCGTATCTGGCGCCGCGCATGAACGCGCGCGCCGAGACGGGCGAGACGGCCGCGGCGACCGCCCACGATGGCGACCCCATCCAGAGCTCGCTCGTCCTCCTGGCTCACGCTCATTGCGGCGCGCCTGACGCCGCCGCGAGCGTGCGCGAGGCGCATGACGACGCCGCCTTTCGCTGCCGCTGGCGGCAATGCGCTCGCGCCGGCGCGCTCGCTGTTTCCCCGAGACGCCGACCACGACCCGTGGGCGTGGATCCTGTGGGGCCGCGAGATCGCCCACCTCGATCCCGCAGACACGATCCGGCGGACCGCCGCGGTAGTCGATTCCGGTGATCCCCACGACGGTCTTCGCGCTGTCCGGCGAGTGCCGTCGCCCGACCCGTGGCTGGTCGTCGGCGCGGCGCGGCGTAGTCCGCCAGGCGCCGCCATGCGTTCGGCTTCGCGCGCCTGGTCGGCTCACCGGCGGCGGCTGAGCGTCGCGGCCGATCGACCGCTGCGCCTGTCGTCGGCGCGGTGGCGCTGACCATCAGCTCGCAGTTCGTGCGCACGCGATGGCGCTCGGCAACTCCGAGGGGCTGATGGTCGCGTGTTCTGCGCTGTGGGGATCGAGCGCCATCTCGACGGCCGGAATACCGGCAGGCGTTCGTGCTCACGCGCTGCGTTCCACTCGCCTCGCTGCTGCGCCCGGAGGATCTGGCCGTTCTTGGGCAGCCTGCCGGGTTGTGCGCTGTCGCGTCGATCGACCGCAGAGCGCTGGCTCGTGGCTTCCGGCGCCGTGCTGACGCTCGCGCTGTGGTTCCTGCGGAGTACTGGGGCTCGGGCAACCTCAACCGCGCCGCCGACCGCGCGCAGCAGCTCGAACCCGAACAGCCCGGCGTTCGCCGGCGCACCCGTTCGCTCGAAGGTGACCGAGCAGACCTGGCCGCGCCGCCAGGATCACGCCGGGGTGAAGGGGGCCGCCGCGTTCGCCGCTCGTGCTGGGCGGCGATCGACTGGATCCGGGCAGCCGGCGGCAGGGCCCGACCGCGCTCGCGGTCGGCTTCCTTGGGCGCGCCGCGGATCGTGCTGGATCGGCCTGATGACCGAGGCCGGCTTCTTCCTGGCAAATCCGCGCTTACATCATCCTCGGCACGTCGCTGCTGGCGGTCGTCGGCGGCGTCGGCTTCGGGCGCGTCGTGCAGTTCGCCGGGGCGGCGATGCGTCGACCGCGGGCCCTGACCAGCCCGCGCGTCGCGACCGCCGCCGGGATCGTCGTGTTCGCCGTGCTGACGCTCGCGAGCGTGCACTGGGCCAAGCCGCGCTTCGACAACTTCGACGAGCCTCGACAGCGCGCTGCGCTACCGGCGCGGAGCGCGCGTGCCGACCTGCAGGACGCGCTCGCGAAGGCCGGCGGCGCCGAGGCCTTCAAGGCCTGCGGCCAGGCCACGGCCGGCAAGTTCTCCGGTTCCGCTCGTCGCCTGGCACCTCGACGAGCACCCCGCGTCGACGTCGGGCTCACGCCGCAGCCGCAGGGCGTGATCGAGGCCGCGCGACGACCAACAAGCCAGGGCCTGCGGGCCGCAGCCGCAGCAGCCGTACCCGCCCGGCTACGAGCCCGTCGCGACGGTGCACACGACGACCCTGTTCTCGACCTGGGCGGCGGACCGGGCTGCGGGGCGCTAGCGCCGCGCTAGCCTTCGATCGCGCATGGCCACGGTCGCCGCCACGCGCCCCGGCGCCGGTTCGAGCGTGCCGCCCGTCCGACGCGCTGCTCGCCGGCATCACGCTCGTCGCTGCCTGATCGCGGCTGTCGGCCTGCGTCGCACGCGCCGATCTCGGGCTCCTTCTGGATGGACGAGGGCTCTCCGTCAGGCATCGCCTCGCACCCGTCCGGCGACATCCCGGGCGTGCTGGAGCAGGACGGCTCGCCGCCGCTCTACTACATGCTGCTGCACGTCTGGATGGACGTCTTCGGCCGCAGCGAGACCAGGTCCACTGGCTGTCGCTGATCGCCGCGCTGCTGACGATCCCCGCGCCATATGGGCCGGCTGGAGCCTGTGGGGCAGCGCGCCGGCTACCGTCGGCGCCGTCGCTGCACGCATCCCCGTTCCTCACCGCCTACGGCGAGGAGGCGCGGATGTACTCGCTGATGGCGCTGTTGGCGCTGCTGACGACCGCCTTCTTCCTGCGTCAGCTCGTTCGTCTGGACCGCCAGCGCGGCTTCCTGATCGCCGTTCGCCGATCAGCACAGGCGCTGATGCTCTGCGCACAGCTGGGGCGCTCTTCTTCGGCGTCGGCGCGCTCGCCGCGCTGGCTACTGGCGATCGCGGCACGAGCTGAGGAGGGCGGCGCGGACCTGTCGAGGACGCCGCGCTCGCCGTCGGCGGCGCCGCGATCCTCTACCTGCCGTGGGTGCCGACGCCGGTCTACCAGGCGTCGCACGGCTGCCGGCCGCCCTGGGCCAGCAAGCCCGGCGCCGGCGTGGCGATCCAGCACCGCGAGGTGCCGTGCTACGGTCTGCCGGCGCGCGGCCGATCGCGTCGGCGGCTGGTGGTGGGCTCTCGGGCTCGCGGCGCCGCTGCCTGGCGCACAAAGTCGCGCGGCGACCGCGGGCGGGTGTCGGCGTGGGCGCTGCTGGCGATCCCGCTCGTCGCGACCTGTGCTGGCCCGGGGCCTGTCGCAGAATCTCCCCGGCGCGGGCGTCGGCGCCATCTTGCGCGGCGCCGCGCCGGCCCGCTGCTGCTGCTCGTCGCAGCGCGGCCTCGTGCGCGCCCGCATGCTCGGCGAGCTGCACCGTCGTACGCGGTCCTGTGGTGCGGCTTCTGGATCGAGCCGACGCAGCACGTCGATCAGCTACAAAAGAGCGACGTGACGCGCGACATCGGCGCCGGGTCGGCGGCACAGATGAGCGACCGGCGATCTCGTGCTCGTCAGCAACAGCCCGAGCAGACGCCGCCGGTCTGGTACTACACGCCCGGCAGGCTCAGATACGCCGACACGATCGGGCCGGTCGCCGCTGCCGCGCCACATGGACTGGGTCGACGCGCTCGACAAGCTCTGAAGCGGCCCAGCCCGACGAGGCGCTGCTCGGACGTGACGCTCGCTAACCTCGGCGGCCGCGGGCCAGAAGGTCCCGTTCGTGCGCCCGCTCACCGGGTGAGCGTCCAGAACTGGAGGGCCCCCTGGACGCAGCTGGCGCGGCAGCCGGATCGGGCCCAGCGGGGTGCGATCCTCGCGGGCGACACGACGTCGCGACAGGATCCGGCTGCGCTGCCGCAGTTCTACCGCGGCGCCTCGATTCGGCTCGGCAACAGCGCCAGTGCTGTACGAGAAGGTCGCACGAGCAACCGACCCAAGCCCCCGGACTCCCAGGCTCCGCGCTCACGCCATGACTTCGAGACGCGACCCCGACGCCCCCAAGGACGCCCACGCCCTGCGCCGTGCTTCGGGCGGACGGCCCCGCCGAGCCTTTCGCTGCCCGGCTACCTGCTCGCCGGGCGCGGCGCGCGCGTGATCGTGCTGGAGTCGACCGATCATGGTCGATGGCATCGCGCCCGCGCCGAGGTGCGCGACGGCTACCGCTTCGGGCCTCGGCGGCCACCGCTTCTTCGACGCTGGCGAGAGAGAGGTCCGACGACCGCTGGCACGAGATCATGAGGAGCGAGTTCCTGCTGCGCCCGCAGCCTGTCGCGCATCTACCGGCACCGCAAGTAATCCTCGCGTACCCGCTCGAGGGGCATGGACGTGATCATGAAGCTCGGCCCGGTGAACCTGTTCAAGGCCGGCACGTCCTACCCGTGGGCCGCGACGAAGATGCGGCTGCGCCCAGCAACCCAGCGTGAGGACACGCCCGAGCGGCGGGTCTCCAACCGCTTCAGCGGGGCATACCTCTTCAGTCCAGTTCTTCAAGACCTACACCGAGAAGGCGTGGGGCGTCGCCTGCTGAGCTGGCGCGCCGACTCGGGCCGCGCAGCTGGATCGGCGGCCTGTCGTCTCTTCTCCGCCGCGAAGGCCGCGCTCCTCGGCAACAGCAGGCAACAAGATCAGATCTGCTGATCGAGGAGTTCCACTACCGCAGATACGGGCCCGGCCAGATGTGGGAGAGAATGCAGGCCGACATCGAGGACCAGAGGCGGCGAGGCGGTGCGGATGAACGCGCCCGTCACGAAGGTCGTGTTCGACGGCAGCAGAGCCGCGTCCGCGTCGGCCGGCGGCGAGACGATCGAGTCGCCGCGCGTGTGATCTCTCGCCGCCGCTGCTCGCCCGACGACGCAGAATCGCCGACCCGGAGCTGCCGGTCGAGGCGCGCGACGCCGGGCGCGAGCTGCGCTTACCGCGACTTCCTCACCGTCTCGCTCGGTCGATCGACGGCGCCGGGTCCTGTTCCCGGACACGCGGATCGCACATCCACGAGCCGGACGTCGAAGTCGGCCGTCATCCAGAACCTTCCGCTCGTGGAGCCGTGGATGGTGCCCGAACGACACACGAGGCCTCGATCGGCATGGGAGTACTTCTGCTTCGCCGGGGACAGACTGTATGTGAGCACATGGCGGACGAGGTAGCTCGTCGAGCCTTCGCCACCGAGGGAGCTGGGGGCAGACCGGCCTGGCCGACGCCGGCGCGCGTCAAGCGGGGCCATGGTGGTGCGCGTGCTGGAGGCCTGTACCCGGTCTACCCGGCGAAGCACTACGCCGAGCGCATCGGGACGATCCGCGCCTGGCTCGACACGACGCCAGAACTTCATCCAGGTCGGGCGCAACGGCCTGCACCGTTACAACAACCGACCACTCGATGCTGACCGCGATGCGCGCGCGTCGAGAACCTCTGCGACCGGCGCGCAGACACGACATCTGGGCAGTCAACGCCGAGAGCGTGTACTACCGAGGAGGACCACGGGGACGAGAAGAAAGAACCCGTACCCAGGTATAAGGACGCGCCGCCGGAGAATCGAGCGGCATCGCGGCGGCGTCAAAGTTGCGTCCGGCGGCTGACCGCCCCGGCAGGAACGGTCACCGGGGTCAGCGGCGCTGGCGCGCTGACCGGCGCATGGTCTGCATCGTCGCGCCCTCGTGCTCGCTTGGCTGCGCTGCCGCGGCGGCGCTGGGGCGCTCTGCGCAGCAGCTACAGTCGCTGTTCCAGCGGCGGTGGCGCCCGCCCTGACCTCGGAACCGTCGTCGAACCGACTGATCGCTGACGCCCGGTTCGGACCACCAGATCGAGGCGGGACGGCGACTGCCCGGCACGCGCGACGCACGCTGGTCGCGGCCATCGGTATCGCGGCGCTGATCGGCGGCATCTGGTTCGTCATAGCGCGCGACGCGAAGCGCGCCACCGCCGGTTATGCGTCCGCACCGCCGACAGCGCGCTCGGCGAGGGCCGCGGTGGAAGCCTGACGCGCTCTGCTCGCAGAAACCGCAGACTGAGCGGACGAGCGCAAGCGCCGCAGCGGCCGCGCCCGCTGAGGGCCGCGCCGTTCGCCACCCGCTACGACGAGTGACAGACTCCTCTGGTTCCAACGCAGAACTGAACCGTCTCCGTCCGCATGCGGGAGCGGCGACGACGTGAAACCAGGAGATTGACCATGTCCACCAACAGCTTCGATGCGAAGGCGACGCTGTCGGTCGGCGATCGCGACTGGCGAGATCTACCGGCCTGACGCGCTCCGGGGCCAAGCATGACGTCGCCCGGCTGCCGTTCTCGCTGAAGATCCTGCTCGAGAACCTGCTGCGCAACGAGGACGGCGAGCCGGTCACGCGCGCGACGACATCGAGGCGCTCGCGCGCTGGGACGCCAAGGCCGAGCCGAGCGAGGAGATCGCCGTTCACGCCGCGCGCGTCGCTGATGCAGGACTTCACCGGCGTGCCCGCCGTCGTCGACCTCGCCGCGATGCGCGACGCGATCGTCGAGCTCGGCGGCGACGCCGCCGAGATCAACCCGCTCGTGCCGGCCGAGCTGGTCATCGACCACTCGGTGCAGGTCGACGCGCTTCGGCACGCGCGACGCGTTCGCGCGTCAACGCCGAGCGCGAGTTCGAGCGCAACCAGGAGCGCTACGCGTTCCTGCGCTGGGGCCAGAGGCGCGTTCGAGGGCTTCAGGTCGTCGTGCCGCCGGACACCGGCATCGTGCACCAGGTCAACCTCGAGTACCTCGCGCCGCGTGGTCTTCGAGAAGCCGAGCGGCAGTCGCTCTACCCGGACACGCTCGTCGGGACCGACTCGCACACGACGATGATCAACGGCCTCGGCGTGCTCGGCTGGGGCGTCGGCGGCATCGAGGCCGAGGCCGCGATGCTCGGCCAGCCGATGTCGATGCTGATCCCGCAGGTCGTCGGCTTCAAGCTCGACGGCGAGCTGCCCGAGGGCGCGACCGCGACCGACCTCGTGCTCACCGTCACGCAGATGCTGCGCGAGCACGGCGTCGTCGGCAAGTTCGTCGAGTTCTACGGCGCCCGGCGTCCCGACGCCTGCCGCTCGCCGACCGCGCGACGATCGGCAACATGGCGCCGGAGTTCGGCTCGACCTGCGCGATCTTCCCGATCGACGCCGAGACGCTGCGCTACCTCGAGTTCACCGGGCGCGCGCGCGGAGCAGATCGCGCTCGTCGAGGCCTACGCGCAGGCGCAGGGGCTGTGGCACGACGAGGACTCCGAGGAGCCGACGCTACTCAGAGACGCTCGAGCTCGACCTCGGCGACGTCGTGCCCTCGCTGGCCGGCCCGAAGCGCCCGCAGGACCGCGTCGCGCTGACCGAGTCCAAGGACGCGTTCCGGGTGGCGCTCGAGGGCTATCGCTGCCCGGAGCGACCGCAGCACCGGGGACCGACGACGACGGTGGCCGACGAGTCGTTCCCGGCCTCCGACCCGCCGTCGCACAGCGGCCGCGACGGCTCGACGGCGCTCGCGCAGCCGCACGGCCGCGCGGTCGCGCGGCGGCCGGCAGGTCGCCGAGCGCCGCGCGAACGCCGACGGCGGCCGTCGACGCTCGCTGACGGCACGCGAGACGACGCTCGACCACGGGCACGTCGTGATCGCGGCGATCACGACGCTGCACGAACACGTCGAACCCGTCGGTGATGCTCGGCGCCGGCCTGCTGGCGCGCGAACGCGGTCGAGACGCGGCCTGAAGAGCCAAGCCGTGGGTGAAGACCTCGCTCGCGCCCGGGCTCGAAGGTCGTCACGGAGTACCTGACGAGCGCGCGGGCTGATCGAGCACGCTCGAGCAGCTCGGCTTCCACCTCGTCGGCTACGGCTGCACGACGTGCATCGGCAACTCCGGCCCGCTGCCGGACGAGGTCTCGAACGTCGTCGACGAGGACCTCGCGGTCGTGCTCGGTGCTGCAGCGGCAACCGCAACTTCGAGGGCCGCATCAACCCCGACGTGAAGATGAACTACCTCGCCTCGCCGCCGCTGGTGGTCGCCTACGCGCTGGCGGGCACGATGGACATCGACCTGCTCGACGAGCCGCTCGGCGCAGGACGCGGACGGCGAGGACGGTCTACCTCGAGCGACATCTGGCCGTCGCGCCGAGGAGGTCGCGCAGACGGTCGAGGCAGGCCGTGCACGTCGGACATGTTCCGCAAGTCCTACGACGGCGGTGTTCGACGGCGACGACGCGCTGGAACGGCGCTCGAGATCCCCGACGGGCGACCGCTTCGCCTGGGACGACGAGCTCGACCTACGTGCAGCCGCCCGCCGTTCTTCGAGGACGCTGCCGGCGCGAGCCGTCGCCGGTCAGCGACATCGAGGGCGCGCGTGTCTGGCGCAAGCTCGGCGACTCGCGTCACGACCGACCACATCTCGCCCGCCGGCGCGATCAAGCAGGGCACGCCCGGCGGCGCTGCTACCTGCAACGAGCACGGCGTCGAGCAGAAGGACTTCAACTCCTACGGCTCGCGCCGCGGCAACCACGAGGTGATGATGCGCGGCACGTTCGCGAACATCCGCCTGCGCAACCAGCTCGCGCCCGGCACCGAGGGCGGCGTGCACGCTCCACCTGCCGGACGGCGAGGCAGATGACGATCTACGACGCGCGCGATGCAGCTACGCCGAGGCAGGGCATCGCCGCTCGTCGTCCTCGGCCGGCAAGGAGTACGGCTCCGGCTCCTCGCGCGACTGGGCCGCGAAGGGCACCAACCTGCTCGGCGTGCGCGCCGTGATCGCCGAGTCCTTCGAGCGCATCCACCGCTCGAACCTCGTCGGCATGGGCGTGCTGCCGCTGCAGTTCGCCGACGGCGAGTCGGCCGCAGTCGCTCGGGCCTCACCGGCCACGAGGTCTTCTCGATCACCGGCATCGCGGGCGGCGAGGGGTCCCACGCGAGGTGACGGTCCGCGCCGACGACAAGCGAGTTCACGGTCACGCGTGCGGATCGACACGCCCAAGGAAGTCGCTACTACCAGCACGGCGGCATCCTGCCGTACGTACCGGTGCGCGCTGTTGGCGAGCGCCTGATCGAGTGTGGCGCGGTTGGGCGAGCACGCTGGGGCCGCGCCGACCGAGCTAGTCCGTTAGCACGGGAACTGCGCCGGCCCGGATCTTCGCCGGCGCCGTTCAGCCCGACTATTTCCGACACACGCCGCCTCCGCCGCCGACGAACGGAAGTCCGTTCGGCGTCACGAATCACTCCGGGTTGAGCCCGCGCCGCCGCCGCCTTCGATGGGTGGGTCGGCTTAGTAGGCTCGCACTTTCATTCCTCTGTATAGACATCGTCCCGAGGATTATGGGCTCGAATATTCTGGATCGCGAACCCTAGCTCAGGAATCTGATGCCCGTTATGTTGGGTAGCGCCTAGGAAGGCGTCATAGCGCAGGTCGAACGGCCTTTCCGGTTCGACTAGATCGCCACTTCGGCTGTCGCCAGTTCGTCCTTGAGCCTGCGGTCGCCGCATTTTCGATCCTGGTCATTCGCCTTCGGCAGCAGGCCGCGAAGGCCTTTGTTTATGTTCGAGGCCAGCCTGCTCCTCAGGGTCAGCCTGCATATCACTTTACTTCGCCGCGCCGAAGAATCTGGCGGTGAAGTTTTCGACTCTCTTCGTTATTTCCCTGCCTGGGATCCTTATCCCCACCCTGGCGCTGGCCGGACCCGCCGCGACGACAAGCAGGTGACACCATCGTGCATCTGCGGCCGCGATCGCCGACGTACGACGCTTCATCTCCCCTTCCGATCCCGCTCCGACTCCCCGGAGCGTAGGTGTCGCACTTGAACGTACTAAGGCCGACTCGATTCGCCCAACCGGCGCACGGCCGTCGCGGGCGGATCACGATGGCTGGATGCAAGTGGGTACCAGTGCGCCGGCTCGCCCTGCTCGCCCTTCGTTGCGTCGCGGTGGTTGCCACCGACGCGACCGCCGGCGACCTGACGTCCGCCGACCTGCCGCGGGCAGCCAAGCTGGAAGGGCGAGACGATCCGCGTCGTCCATCCGCCGTCTGCGGCGCGAGGGTGCTTGCACGAAGCTCTGCGCAGCGTCGCCGTGCCGCTCGATCCAGCGGCCGCGTACCGGGGACGGCACCTCCGTGTGCGCGGGACCGAACGTCCAGGGGGCAAGGGTATGCTGATCGCCCTCGCCCGGGCCAAGCATGGCCGGCTGCGCGATAGCCGCGTCTTCGACCTCGACGCCATGTACGGACGGCGTCGCAAGGTCGCCACGTTCGACCTGCGCGGCACCGGCGGCTCGATCGCCCCGGCTGCACGGCGCTATGTGCGCGCGCGCCGCCCAAGCGGTTGCCGAGTGCGCGGCGGAGCGACCGCCTGCGCCTTCTACACGGTCGCCGACAACGTGGCCGACCTCGAGGCGGTTCGCGCGGCGCTCGGCGTCGAGCGCGTCACCCTTCACGGTCTCGACTACGGCGCCCAGATCGCGGTTGCCTACGCGGCGGCGCATCCCGAGCATCGCTACGCTGCTGTTTCAGGTCTGATCGCGCCGGAGGGCCGCGATCCGTTCGCCCGCCCGATGTTCCGCATCGCGCGCGTGGCGGCGGACAAGTGCCTCCGTTCGTGCTATTTCACGCGCGCGACGCGCGAGCAGAAGCTGACTGCCCTGCTCGTACGCCCGAGCAGGGCCCACTGGCGCTCGTCTGGTCGACGGCCATGGCCGCCCGCACCGAGTGGAGATCGACGCCGTGGACGTGCGCGACGTGTTCTGCTCGCCGGTGACGCGAGCATCGCCGGCCGGCTCCTGTGGCCCTCCGCAGTGCACGCCGCGCTCGGCGGCGACCCGGCTCTGCTCGCGCGTTCGCCCACGCCGCTGCCGCTGCGGATCCGTTGCGCGGTCCGGGCGGTCCGGTTTCGCTCGCGCGCATGTGCGGCGATCCGCCGGCCAGCTGAGCGGCGTCCCGGCGATCCCGGCCGAGACGTAAATGGCGTGCCGTTCGCGCCCGAGCAGGCCCATTGAGGCGAGCTTCGCCGCGATCTGCGCCGGATGGTCGATCCGCCGCCGGTGCGCCCGGCACCGCTGCCCGCCGTCCTGCCGGCGGTGCCGGACGCTCGTGCTGTCGGCGATGGACGACCTCGGCACGCCGTTCGAGGGCGCAGGCCCGCCGCGCGCATCCCCGGCGCGTTGCTGGTCGCACCGTGCCGCCGCAGCTCCACGACCTGCTGAGATGGAGCCCGCGACGAGGGCGAGACTGCGACAGCGAGGCGGTTCGTCACTTCGGCACGGGAGCGCCGGTTCGGCCCTGCGCCGACCCCGACGAGCGGCCGTTCTACCGCTGGCGTCGCCGCGCGATCCGCGGCGGTCGGAACTTCGCGCTGAGGCGTTCTCGCGGGTCGGCCGGACGATGTGGGCAGCAACTGACGCTAGCAATACGTAACTGAACGAAGTAACAC
>ERZ1370068.5135-contig-4171_pt1 | contig 38785 bp, 46 predicted proteins | sample MGYA00561227_ERZ1370068 | MGnify/ENA primary metagenome ERZ1370068 (study PRJEB38410, sample SAMEA6850437) | metagenome | study: Metagenomic assessment of the ecological functions of the soil: analysis of the soil microbiota associated with the...
GGTGTACTTCGTTCAGTTACGTATTTGCCATCGCGCCATCACGGCGAAGCTTGCGCCGGGCAGCGTCTGGTCGTAGCGGGGAACGATCCGGATTGAAGTCGTGCGCCCAGGCGGCGCGGCCGCGCGGCGCCGGGATATCGTTCACCGCAAAGGATTTGTCGGGCGCAATAAGCTCACGCTACGCGTCGCGGTGACGCATGGCGGCGTAGGAGGCGCGAAGGTGGCGCCGGCGAGCGCTTTCAAGACCGGCAGATCGTTCGTCACTTGCGCCTGCGCGGCTTGCGCCGGGCGTGAGGCCAAAGCCACCATCCACGGCGCTCACATAGCGATTGCCGCCGATGCGTCCATCCGAGAACGCGTTGGCCTCGAAGTTCGCGTGCAGTCGGTCCCGATGCCACAATCGTCACGGTGCGATCGGTGGTAGACGTCCTGCCAGCCATATACGCGGTGACGGCGACCGCAACGTGAGCCGCGCCGACATTGTGGCAATCGATGAAGGACACCAGCCTGGAACAGGTCGGATCGCCCCTGAGCCGCCATTGGCGACGCTGAAGCGCGGTGCCGCCGCCGGCGAGTGCGAGACCGGCAATGGTGCGTGGCGACAGCCTTGAGTAATCGGCGCCCGCGCGCGCCGGCGGGTACACGCGGCTTGTTGCCGTGCTCGATCCCAATGGGCCGCGTTGCCCTCGGTTGGTCTGCGGAACTGCCGCCAAAGCCGACTACCACGCTGGCTCCAGCGTGGGTCAGCGGCGTCGCGGATCGGCGTCGCCTATGCGATAGATCGCGGCGCCCCAGGCGTCGTCGCGCTCGTTTCGGGAACGTGGACCTGATCCGGACGAAGCATAACGAGGTCTCAAGCGAAAGCCCTCTTCCACGAATAGCCCGTTGCGCCTGCGCCGTAGCATCAAGCCGCGACGCCGCCGTGCGGATCTCGGTCAGTCGCTGATCCATGAACTGCGTCATCGCATCGAAGGTGGCCTGCTTGCGATCCGGCCAGCAGCGGTCTCGCCGGAAATCTGGAATCAGCCCGGCGGCCAAGTCGCGTCCGCCGAACACCAGCGGAACGCCGCCGGTCGTTGTTGAAGCAACTGACCAGCGGCGCTTCGCCGACGTCCCGCTGCCCGATTGTCGTTCAGGCCGCCGCCGGGCGGCGCTGAACGGCTCTCAGCGCCAGATTCAGATAGAGCAGTTTGTTGGCATCGTAGCTCTGGCTCGACTTGAAGCCGCTGACGGCAAATTGCGTTGACGACCGACCTGAGCCGATGCTTTGCCGCCGGTGCCTCCGGTCGCATTTGAGGATGGTGTATTGCTTCGCGACGCGCCGGACCCCCGCCGCGAAAGCTTCGCATTGACCGTCGCGCCGCCGAGCATTGCGGTGCCGGTGACGCTGACGGTGACCGGCACTGGCGGGCGAGACCTCGACCATGTAATCCTGAAGCCGCCGTGAACGAGAGATTGCCCTGCACGGTCAAGAGGCCAGGTGAATCACCAGGCGCCAGTCTCACCGCACAGTGATAGGTGGTGTTGCCGACAGGTGCCATTTCCGCCGAGTGCGCTTCCACCGGCGGCGATTTCACACCGTCACGGTCAGCAGCGATGGAGCCGTTAACCGATCAGCGTGCCGCCGTCGATCGTCGGTCGTCCCCGCATGGGTGTTGGTCGCGGTCAGGCTGGCGGTGCCGGCCTGAGACGCGCACCGGCCGCCGCGCCGGCGCCGCTGCTGGTAATGGTCGGGGCGAAGATGCGCTAGTTCGTGGCGGTGTGGTCAGGAACAACACGATCTGGCCCGATGTCGAAGTGCCGAAAATGACCGAGGCGTGGTGCCGCGATGCCGGGCGCGGCGGCCGCCTGACCGGCGGCAGCGCCGAGGCTCAGCGATGCCGGTCGGAGGCGCGCCGGCCTGCCCTGGCAATGGACGCGGTCGGAGCCGAGACGCCGCCGCCGTTGCGGATGTTCAGCGTGCCGGTGCCGAAATTGCCGACAGTGAGAGCAGGCTACGCTATTGGTCCAGGTCGAGCCGGCGCCATCCAACCGTCGCGGCGGTGCGGCGCCGGTTGCGCCGGAAGCATTGCCGAGAGTGCCGTAGCCATTTAGCTACCGCGCCGCCGTTGCGGATGGTCAGCGATGCCGGAGCCGGAATAGCCGATAAAGAGATAGGGAGCTATTGGTCCAGGTCAGGCCGGTGCCATCCACCGCTCGCGGCGCCGGTCACGCCGGGATCAAAGACTGAGAGTGCCCCAGCCGCCATTGACTCACTGCTTTACGCCGCCATTGCGGATGGTCAGCGTGCCGTTGCCGGCATAGCCGACAGTGGGATCGGCACCTGCTGGTCCAGGGTCGAGCCGGCGCCATCGACCGTCGCGGTGCTGGTCGAGCTGGAAAAAACCCCGATATAGCCGTAGCCATTTCGCTTCACCGCGCGCCGCCGCTGCCGGATGGTCAGCGTGCCGTTGCCGAATGGTCATCGACATGGAGATCGCCGCTGTTGGTCCAGGCTCGAGCCGGCGCCGCTCCACCGTCGCGGCGCCGGCCGGCTTCGAATCAGGAGCCGATAAAGCCCGAAGCCATTGCTCACCGTGCCGCCGTTGCGGATGGTCAGCTGATGCCGGTGCGCCGAAATTGCCGACATAGAGGAGTTCGGCGCTATTGGTCGCGCGGTCGAGCCGGCGCCATCCACCGTCGCGCGCGCCGGTCGAGGCCGGAATAGCGGCCGATAAAGCCCGAAGCCATTGCTCACCGCGCCGCCGTTGCTGATGGTCAGCGTGCCGTTGCCGTTGTGACCGACATAAAAATCGGAGCTGTTGGTCAGGTCGAGCTGGCGCCATCCACCGTCGCGGTCCCGGACGAGCCGGCATTGTCGCCGATGATGCCCAGGGTGTTGTTCACCGTGCCGCCGGTCTGGATCGTCAGCGCGCCGGTGCCGGAAACGCCGACCCTGAGACCGATCGCTGCGCGCCGGCCGCTCCGACCACCGTCGCGTTGGGCGTGACTGTGTCGATCCTCGTGCTGGTCGTGTTGCATCTGGAACGATGGCCGCCCAGTTGCCGACGGCTGAACCAGTCGGTCGAGAGCGCAGAGCCGTTTCAAAACTCGACGGCGCGCGACGGGTGTCGTCGCCAGGACCACTCAAGCGCGACCGACGGATGTTGCCCAGAGGCCCAGCCGCCAGACCGAAAACCTCGCCATGCGCCCTCGCTACAGCTCATTTGCCGCAGCACCGACGCAAATATGATTCGCTCTAACGAACCATTAACCAAGCGAGCCTGCCATAACGGTCGGCCGCTAGATAAGCCGCATCCCCTTTAAATTCCTATAGGATCTTTTCAGAAGTAATATCGACGAATGCCGCCTCCCAGCGTCTTGTTAGCTCGCCTGTTCGGCGACGGCCTCGATCCAGCAACCGATATCCCGCATGCCTATACAGTTCGATCGCGGCCGGCTGTAATTCGGAGCGTACTCAATTCAAGTCTTCGCATGTCAAGGCCGATGGCATTCAGCTTCTGCAAATTGCAGCATCAACTGGCGCGATCCGCCTACGTCGCGGCGGACGGGTCGACATACATGCGACGCAGCTCGCATGGCGTCAGGCGCTGTCGGGTTCAAGGCCGAACATGCCGACGATCTTCTCCTCCGCTAGCGCGACCAAAACCGCCGCCGCGCTCGCCATAGTGAAGCAGCGACTGCGATCGATTTCCTCGGTCAATGAACGCGGCGATGTAAGCTTCAAAGGCATCGCGCATATGTGGCGGCGAGCAGCAGGCGGTTGACCACAATGAATAGCTCGCGCACCTGAGATGGCGTCGTTCTCCGCGAACGGTCGGATCGGTTACCTCGGCGCTCAAGTTCGGTTCTCCTTCATGATTTCGGCTCCGCGTATCCGGCTGCCGGATGTCGAAGCCGATGCCGGACTATTTCACCGATTGAAGCGTTGACAGACGATCGTCCAGATCCAGGCTGCAGCGGCGAGCGCCAGCGCGGCATAAAGAGCCCAGGCTTGCGGCTCTCCCATCGTCCGAGGCGTTATGCCGCTCAGGAGGCACCAGAGAACGGGGATCGGCAGCAGCACTGGCAAAGCCTGCCGCGGGCGAGGAGCAGAACGCCGAGCGTCGCGATCGCCGTCGGATCCGGCGCGATGCCAAAGACCTCGGACGAGGCCCAGCCACGTCCCTGTAGCGGCGCGAGCAACGGCTGTCCGGCGAGTGCGAAGGCAAGGATGAGATATCCGATCCAGCCGGCAAGCCCGCGCCGGTCGAAGGCGAGGCCGTCGAGCAAAGGCCGCAGATGAGGAGCAGCACGCCTTCAACGGCGAAAGCCGGCGCGACATAGGCGGCAGCCCAGTTGATGGTCGCGTAGCGGTTCCACAGGAAGGACCATCCGACGAAGATCAGGAGATCGCGAGGATGAGTGCGAGCCAGCGTGCCCAGGCTTCTCGGCCGCCACGCGATGAGCAGGATGATGATGAGGCCGGCGGCCAGCGTCGAGCACGTGCAGAGGCCAGAGCGCCGCATTGTGCAATTCGAACATGCGCCAGTAGACGCGCGGCGAAAACAGCAGGAAATCCTCCGGCCCGGTAGGTCCACCACTCCGACATCAAAGAGCCTGCACGTAGGCCGAGATGCGCTCCCGCATGGCCAGATCCGGCATGGGTCCGGCGGCGGCCGAGAGGTTTTCGCGCACGTGGTCGACGCGGGTGGTCGCCGGAATTGCGACGGTGACGGCCGGGTGAGAGAGGATGAACTTCAGGATGAGCTGCGCCCAGCTCGACGCGCCGAGTTCGGCCGCCCATTCGGGCAGCGGCTCACCCTTGAGCCGGTGGGTCAGCGCGCCCTGCCGGAACGGCCGGTTGACGATCACGGCAATGCCGCGCTCCGACGCCAGCGGCAGCGAGCCGCGCCTCCGCCTCGCGGTCGACGACGTTGTAGGAGAACTGCACGAAATCGATCAGGCTCGTTCCGCATGATCTGTTCGATGAAGATCATGGCGGCGGCCTTCGGACGTGGTGATTCCAACGTAACGCACCGCACCGGCCGCCTTCATCTGGAAGAGCGTTTGCAGATGCGCCTTCCAGGCGAGGAGATTGTGAACCTGGACGAGGTCGAACTTCGGCACGCCCCAGAAGCGACGCGATTGCTCGATCTGGGCCGGGCCTGCCGCTGCCGATGACGTCCAGACCTTTTCAGCCGAGAATAGCGTGGAGGGTCGCCCGAGCTTTTGAAGGCCGTAGCCTATCACCGGCTGCGACGAGCCATACATGGGGAGGAATCGATCATGCGGCCGCCCGCCTCGAAGAAGGCCGCCATGACACGCAGCGCATTCGTCCCTGAGCACCGGATCGTCGCCGACGTTGAAGGTGATCCAGGTCCCCAGTCCGACGATCGGCATGGCCTCGCGGGTCGAGGGTATCGGACGGCGGGCGGGCGAGCCTGCCTGGGCATGCAGAGAGATTGGCAAGAGCGCCGCGGCTGCCGTCGCCAGGGAGGCTCGCACGAACGTTCGGCGTGTCGTCCGCATCCGATGCTCCATATCAGCGGCGGGCAAATCCTCGCGCAATAAATGCGCAGAGTAACGGAACGCCACCGCTAGCTCGTAATTCCAAACTGCCGTTCAAGGCACTGGACTAAATATGCAGTCGCGCGCCGTCCTCAATCTGCGATGGACGGCTGACATCGCCTGGATGAGCTTCAGTCCCTCTCAAACTTGCGTGACCGTTCTTGCCGACGATGATGTGGTCGTGCACGGAAATGCCGAGCGGCGTGGCGATGTCGACGATCGCCTTGGTCATCTGGATGTCGGCCTGCGACGGCGTCGGATCGCCGGAGGGGTGGTTGTGCACCAGGATCAGCGCGGTCGCCGATAATTCCAGCGCGCGCTTGATCACCTCGCGCGGATAGACCGGCGTGTGGTCGACGGTGCCGGTCTGCTGCACCTCGTCCGCGATCAGCTGGTTGCGCTTGTCGAGGAACAGCAGGCGAAACTGCTCCTTGTCGGCAAACGCCATGCTGGTGCGGCAGTAGTCGATCACGTCGTTCCAGGACGACAGCGCGATGCTGCCGCTTGATCTCGCCCTTGGCGACCCGGCTGCGCGGCGGCCGCGATCAATTTGAGCTGGTTGATCGAGGCCTCGCCGATGCCGTCGACCTCGCGCAGGCGCGCGACCGGCGCGTGAATGACTTCGGCGAACGAGCCGAATGTCTTGAGCAGCGCTTTCGCCAGCGGCTTGGTGTCGCGCCGGGGCAGCGCCGGGAACAGCGCCATCTCCAGCAGTTCGTAATCGCTCAGCGCGTCCGGCCCGGCGCGCATAGAAGCGCTCGCGCAGCCGTTCGCGATGGCCGTGATAATGCGGCGTCTCGGCGGCTCGATCCGGGCTGTCGCTGGTCTTGGCGGGCATCAGCCGCAACCATGCCGTGCCCGGCAGGTTTTGCAACTCTAAAGTGCGGGAGCATCTGACGAAAAAGGCGCCGCGCGAAGCACGGCGCCTTCGGTCGTTTCAATCAGCCGCGATCAGGCCTTCACGGCCGCGAACGCATAGCCGTTGCCGTCCTTCGACAGCGTGCCGACGTTCGGGAAGCCGAAGTGATAGCCGGCGATCATGCCCTTTTCGGCGATGACGCGATCGAAGAACGCGCGCCGCGTGGCTTCCGCCTTCGGCCCATCCGCGTCGAACATCGAGAACCAGCCGGGATTCTGCACGAACAGCTGGTGGATGCCGGTGACGTCGCTCTGGATGAAGAGCTGCTGTCCGCCCGAGGCCACCAGGAACGACATATGCCCGACGGTGTGGCCGGGCGTGGCGATGGCGCGTGACGCCGGGCGCGACGTCGGCGCCGTCATTGTACTGCTTGATGTTCTTCCAGGTCAGGAAGGTCGCCTGGATCCGCTTGACGATCGGTGCGGTTGGCTTCCGGCAGCTTCTCCACCAGCGCCGGATCGGTCCAGAACTTGTACTCCACCTCCGGCATCAGGATTTCCGCGTTCGGGAATACCTGCGCGCTCGGTCTCCTTCACCCACAGGCCCGAGATGTGATCGGGATGGAAATGCGGAGATCACGACCGGTGGAGACGGCCGCCGGATCGAGGCCGGCCGCCTTCATGTTGTCGGCAAGCTTGCCGACGGTCGGCCGGCGCCGTTGCCGCCAAAACCGGTGTCGAACAGCACGACCTTGCCGCCGGTCCGGATCGCGGTGACGGTAAAGGGGTTGTCGAACTTGTCGGGCCCGATGCCCGCTGGCGGTCAGCGCCTTCTTGACGTCGTCGAGCGAGGCGTTCTTGACGCATGGCCTCAGTGACCGTGCGCTCGACACTGCCCTCATGCAGGCTGAAGACCTCGATGTCGCCGACCTTGTATTTGAGGCTGTCGGCGGCGCGCTGCGCCTGCGCCGCGCCGATGAACGAAACCGGTCCCTTGAGCCCGAAAACGAGCGCCGCCCCCGTGCTCCCGAGGACCAGATCGCGACGTGAAATCTCGAACATTGCCCTTGCTCCCTATGGTTGATCTTTTGTCCGCCAGAGGCCCTCGCTGCCGGAGAGCGCCCGCGTGGTGTTCTACCCCGCGTGGCATGGGCTATTCCGCCGGGATTTGTGAAACGGCGACAGTCATGTTGCCGCAGGAGAGACCGTGTTGAGAACGATTTGCAACACGCAGTGGCGGTCACGTCCGCTGCGAGTGTTCGACCGCTTGCTTTCGCTGCGGCCCGCAAGCCGGTTGAATCCGTCGAATACGGTGGTCGTTTTGCGTTCGACGCTTTCAGCACATGCCGGACACCTGCAGGCAAGGCTCGCGGCCGGGACGGCCAACACGAAAGCCTCGATGAAGCGGCCTTCCTTCTGGGTCACGAACACGGTTCTGCCGTCCGGACCGCCAAAGGTGAGGTTGGTCGGCTGCTTTCCGCTCAGGGGTACCTCGCGTTCGAGCGATCCATTGGCCGCGATAATGGCGATCTTGCCGGCCGAAAGCCGCGCGAGATAAATCCGGCCGTCGACGTCGGTGCGCAGGCCGTCGACCTCGAAATCCGCAAAGCCCCTGACCAGCCGCGGGTCGAGCAGCTTGCTGCCGTCGAGGCGATAGGCCCAGACCTGCCGCGAATTCGACTCGCTGACGTAAAGCGTCGCGCCGTCCGGGCTCAGATCGATCCCGTTGGTCACGCCGAGGCGTCTCGTGCTGGACATCACTTCACCCTGACCCTTGCCGTCGGCGCCGCGGGTAATGCGCCAGATCTGGCCGCCCGCGGGCGATGCAAATCGCGGGTCGCTGGCATAGAGCGTGCCGTCCGCCGCGATCGCCAGGTCGTTTGGCTGGTTGAACCGATCGGAATGAAAGTAGAGGTGCGGCGTGGTTTCGCCGCGTTCGATGACCCAGACATTGTGCTTCTTGAAATCGGCGACGTACATCCGCCCCTGCCGATCGAAACGAATGCCATTACCGATGCTGCCAGCAGGAAGCGACGTGAAGAGCTGGGACTGCGAGGCGCCAGCCGCCAGCTTGCCGATGTTGCCGCTTCTGTTGAAAATTGACAACGTAGAGGTTGCCTGATGCGTCGACCGCGGGACCTTCGATGCCGGCAGTGTACTCGCCCTGCGGCGTGATCCTCTTGCTGACGAACAGGGTGTCCTCGGCCGCGGCGTTCCGGCCTGCGAGGAAAACGGCAAACGCGATCGAAAGAAGCCGCGACAACTGCCGCTCGAAGCCCCGTCCTCCCGTCGCCATCGTCAGTTCCTGCGCGGGAGGCGTTGGCTCCGGCCCGACTACGTCGCAGCCAGCGGCTTCTCGCCGTTGCGCTGCGACAGCGTGAAGATCTCGACGCCGGTCGCGGTCACGCCGACCGAATGCTCGAACTGCGCCGACAGCGAGCGGTCGCGCGTCACCGCGGTCCAGCCGTCGGACAGGATCTTCACATGCGGCTTGCCGAGATTGATCATCGGCTCGATGGTGAAGAACATGCCGGGCTTCAGCATCACGCCCTCGCCGGGCCGGCCGATATGGATGATGTTCGGCTCGTCGTGGAACATGCGCCCGAGGCCATGGCCGCAGAAATCGCGCACCACGCTCATGCCCTGCGGCTCGACGAAGCTCTGGATGGCGTGGCCGATGTCGCCGGTGGTGGCGCCGGGCTTCACCGCGGCGATGCCGCGCATCATCGCCTCATAGGTGACCTCGATCAGCCGCTCGGCCTTGCGGGCGATCGGGCCGATCACATACATGCGGCTGGAATCGCCGTACCAGCCATCGACGATGAAGGTGACGTCGATATTGACGATGTCGCCTTCCTTCAGCGCGCGGTCGCCGGGCATGCCGTGGCAGACCACGTGATTGATCGAGGTGCAGGTCGAATAGCGGTAGCCGCGATACATCAGCGTCGCCGGATAGGCGCCGTGGCTGAAGGCGAAGTCGCGGACGAATTCGTCGATCCGCGAGGTCGGGACGCCCGCCTTGACGATGTCGGTGAGCTCGTCGAGGCATTTGGCGACCAGCGCGCCCGCCTTGCGCATGCCGGCGAAGCCGCTCGCGCCATGCAGCTTGATCTGGCCGGTTTTGCGCAAGGAGGTATCTGTTGCTTCGATATAGCTCATGGGCGGGTCATGCTTCGGCAGGAACGGGTATTAAGGGCTGATTTGATAGCCTAATTTAATGATCGGAGCGGTCAGTGCAAGCCAAGGTTAGGCCGACGGAGCGGCTCTAAAGGACTTGCATCTCAGCTCGGAAACCTCCACCACGGTCTCAACCGGCAGCGCGCCGCCGCGGACGCGGATTTCGCGGACCGGATAGGGAACACGGATGCCCTCGCGCTTGAAGGCGTCCCACAGCGCCAGCATCACGTCGCTCTTCACGTTGTCCATGCCGTCGGGATCGGCGATCCAGAAGGTCAGGGAGAATTTCATGCCGGCCTCGGCGAATTCGGTCAGGATGCAGTTCGGCGGCTTGTTCTTGATGGCGCGCGGGGCGGCCGCGGCGATCTCGATCGCGAGCTTGCAGACCAGCCGCGGATCGGCGTCGTAATTGGTGCCGAACAGCACCTTCACCAGCGTGTTCTTGTCGGTATAGGTCCAGTTCACGACCTTCTGCGTCACCAGATCCTCGTTCGGGATCAGGAATTCGCGGCCGTCGCCGGCGGCGACCGAGATGTAGCGCGTCTTCATCGCGCTGATCCGGCCCGAACTGTCGCCGATGGTGACGAGGTCGCCGGGCTTCACCGATTTGTCCGCCAGCAGGATGATGCCCGAGATGAAATTGGCGACGATCTTCTGCAGGCCGAGACCGATGCCGACGCCGGCCGCGCCGGTGAACGACCGCGAGCGCCGAAAGGTTGATGCCGACGGCGCCGAGCGCGATCGCGATCGCCACCACCATCAGGCCCATGCGGATCATCTTGACCAGCAGCACCTGGATCGACGGCGTCAGGTCGGTGGAGCGGGTGATCCGGCTTTCGACGAAATTGCTGGCGATGTTGGTCAGCCACAGCGCCGCGATCAGCAGCGCGCCGGCCTTGATCAGCAGCAGCGGCGTCAGCCGCAAGCCGCCGAGCACGATCGCAAACCGAGATCCAGCGTTTCCACCGCCGGATCGAGCTGGCCGAGGATGCTCAGCGCCGCGACGAGCCACGCCGACAGCGACACCAGCTTGACGATGAAGGCGTTGCGGATCACCGAGGTGATCAGCCGGATCACGAGCCAGGCCAGCGCCAGCTTGGCGGCCACCATCAGCAGGTAGCTGCGGCTCGGCCAGGTCGAGTGGTACATCGATGACGCGCGCGGCGATCAGCAGGATCGCGAACATCGCGGTGGACGCGCTGGCGACCAGCACGCGGGCGAAGTGCCGCAGCGGCAGCGGCCAGCGCATCGCCAGCGAGGTCATGTCGACACGCGCGCGGATCGCGGCATCGGCCGCATAGGCGATGCCGGCGGCGGCCAGCATCAGGCCGAACTGCAGATAGAACCAGGGCGAGGTGAGCTCTGCGCCGACCGATCGCGCGGTCGGTGTGCAGAAACTCGATGATCTCTTTCAGGTCAGGTCCATCGGCAAAATCTCGTTCGAGGCGCTGAGCCGCCCCATCAGGCAAATGTTGATTCGAACAGTGCGGGCAGATTCCCACAAGCAGGGCAGCGGATGCCATCGATACGGCATGGTCCGGCGAGGCGAGTTAAGGCCGCTAAAACCGGGCACATTGCCGCTATCGCGAGAAATGGGTTGGCGTTCAACTGTGGCGACGATAAGGATGCAATTGCAAGTATTTGCTCAATGATTTGCGAGAGGTGCATGGCTTCTCTCGATTCGGTCAGCATAGCCATTCTGCTCGGCGCGGTTCTGGTGATGGCCGGGATCCTGTCGAGCCTGCTCGCGCTGCGCTTCGGCGCGCCGCTGCTGCTGGTGTTCCTGCTGATCGGCATGCTGGCGGGCGATTCCGGGCCGGGCCAGCTGCAGCTTCGACGACGTCCGCACCACCTATCTGGTGGGATCGGTGGCGCTGGCGCTGATCCTGTTCGATGGCGGTCTGCAGAACGCGGTTTCAAAGCATCCGCGCCGTGCTGGCGCCGTCGATGGTGCTGGCGACGATCGGCGTGCTGGTCACCGCGCTGATCACGGCGCCGGTCGCCAAATATGCGCTCGATCTGAACTGGACCGAGGTCGCTGCTGGTCGGCGCCGTCGTGGCCTCGACCGACGCGGCGGCGGTGTTTCTGCTGGTGCACACGCAGGGCCTGCGGCTGCGTCCCCGCGTCGGCGCGACGCTGGAAGCCGAATCCGGCACCAACGATCCGTTCGCGGTCTTCCTCACGCTGATGCTGGTCGAATTCATTTCGCTCGGCGAAAGCTCGCTTGCGCATATCGCGCTGGAATTTGCGCGCGAAGGCCGTGCTCGGCGCGGTCGTCGGCGTGATCGGCGGCCGCCTCGTGGTGGTGGCGCTCAATCGCGTGGCGCTGCCGCAGGGCCTGCATGCGCCCTTTGTCACCACCGCGGCGCTGGTGATTTTCGGCGCGGCGCAGATCGCGCACGCCTCAGGCTTTCTCGCGGTCTATCTCGCCGGCATCATCATCGGCAACCGGCCGACGCGCGCGCATAATTCGGTGGTGACGTTCCTCGACGCCGCGACCTGGCTGGCGCAGATCGTGATGTTCGTCCTGCTCGGGCCTGCTGGTGTCGCCGCAGCGGCTGCTGGGCAGCGTCGTTCCCGCCGTGATCGTGGCGCTGGTGCTGATGCTGCTGGCGCGGCCGCTGGCGGTGTTTCTGTGCCTCGCACCATTCCGCTTCAACTGGCGGGAAAAGGTCTTCATCGCCTGGACCGGCCTGCGCGGCGCGGTCGCGATCTTCCTGGCGTCGATCCCGATGCTGGTCGGGCTGTCGAAAGCCTATCTCTATTTCGACGTCGCCTTTGTCGTCGTCGTCATCTCGCTGCTGCTGCAGGGCTGGACGCTGGCGCCGGCGGCGCGGTGGCTGCACGTGGCGCTGCCGCGTGCCGACCGCGGCCCGCGGCGCGTCGAGCTCGATCTGCCCGGCCAGCTCGAGCAGCAACTGGTCGGCTATCCCGTGCGCGCCGAAGAGCCTGTATTTCCGGCGCGGCCTGATCCCGTCCTGGTCGAAGCCGACGCTGGTGATCCGCGACGAGCAGCATCCTGTCGCCCGTCGAGGCCGACCCGATCGCGGCCGGCGATTACATCTATCTGCTGGCGCCGCCGGAAAAGGCCGAGGCGCTGGATCGTTTCTTCGTCGACATGCCGCCGAGCTCGGCGCCCGATCCGCATCTGCTCGGCGATTTCATGGTGTCGGGCGAGCACACGCTGGGCGAACTCGCCGCAGATCTACGGCGTGGCGGTCGGACGAAGAGCAGGCGAAGCTGACGCTGGCGGATTATTTCGACATTCATCTCGACCATGCGCCGAAGGAAGGCGCCGAGCTGGTGCTGGATCCCATCGTGCTGGTCGCGCGCAGCCTCGGCGGCGGCCGGGTCAACGTCATCGGCCTGCGGCTGCCGGAGGATGAGGAAGAGACCGTGCCCTTGACGCGCCGGCAGGCAGTTCAGGCGCAAGCTCGCGGAAATCTGGTCGCAGGTCGCGGGGGTCTGAGACGCGGATTTGCGCAAGCGGAGTCCATATCCGCTGTTGAGGAACAGGCGCACTATCATTAGCTTGAGCCCAGCCCGATTGACGACCTTACGGTGGAAACGCGAGGAGACACAACAATGTCCGGCCCGCTCGATGACCAGCTTGGCTTTGCGCCCGATTACGATTCCTCCGATCCCCTATATGCAGCGGACCCGCGACTATTACGCCGCGATCGGCTACACCACGCCCTACCGCTGGGCGCATTATGTCGATGCGCCGTTCCAGCCGCTGAAGAAGCCGCTGGCGCAGTCGCGCGTCACCATCGTCACCACCGCCGCCCAGTATGATCCGGCCAAGGGCGATCAGGGTCCCGGCGCGGCGTACAATGGCAGCGCCAAGTTCTACCAGGTCTATGACGGCGACACCGCCAAGCAGCACGATTTGCGGATCTCGCATATCGGCTACGACCGCAAGCACACCACGGCGACCGACAGCGGCACCTGGTTTCCGCTGCCGCAGCTCCTGAAGGCCAAAGCCTCGGGCCGGATCGGCGAGGTCGCGCCGCGCTTCTTCGGCGCGCCGACCAATCGCAGCCATCGCGTCACCATCGATGTCGATGCGCCGGAAATCCTCGCCCGCTGCCTCGCCGACAAGGTCGACGTCGCCGTGATCGTGCCGAACTGCCCGGTCTGCCACCAGACCTCGGCGCCTGGTGGCGCGCCATCTCGAAGCCAACGGCATTGCCACCGTGGTGATGGGCTGCGCCAAGGACATCGTCGAGCACGCCGCCGTGCCGCGCTTCCTGTTCTCCGATTTTCCGCTCGGCAACTCCGCCGGCAAGCCGCAGGATGTCGAGTCGCAGGCGCTGACGCTCGAACTGGCGCTGCGTCTGCTGGAGACCGCGCCCGGCGCGCGCACCACGATGCAGTCGCCGCTGCGCTGGAGCGAGGATGCCTCCTGGAAGCTCGACTACAACAACATCGCGCAGATGAGCCCGGAAGAACTGGCGCGGCGCCGCGCCGAGTTCGACAAGCAAAAGGAAATCGCGCGCGGCAACCGGGCGGCCTGACGCCGGGCGCGCGGGTCAAACAAGAAGAGCCATCAGGAGGACGTCCCGATTGACCCGACCGTTCGAAGGCGTGAAGATTCTCGACTTCACGCAGGTGCTGGCTGGCCCCTATGCGAGCTACCAGCTCGCGCTGCTCGGCGCCGACGTCATCAAGGTGGAGCGGCGCGAAGGCGAGGACATGCGCCGCACGCCGCTGAGCCGCGAATGGGCCGAGCGCGGGCTCGCGCCGGGCTGGCAGGCGATCAACGGCAACAAGCGCAGCCTGACGCTCGACCTGTCGAAGCCGGAGGCGATCACGATCGTCAAGCAGCTCGCCGCGCAGGCCGACGTGGTGATGGAGAATTTCCGCCCCGGCGTGATGGACAAGCTCGGCATCGGCTATGCCGCGCTCTCGGCGATCAATCCGCGGCTGATCTATTGCGCCATCTCCGGCTTCGGCCAGACCGGCCCGGAACGATCGGGCGCCGGCTATGACGGCAAGATCCAGGCGCTGTCAGGCATCATGTCGATCACCGGCCACGCCGAGACCGGGCCGACGCGCGCCGGCTTTGCGGTCTGCGACGTGCTGTCCGGCGCCACCGCCGCGTTCGGCGTCTCGAGCGCGCTGTTCCAGCGCACCCACACCGGCAAGGGCCAGATGGTCGACGTCTCCATGCTGGAGGCGACGCTGGCGTTCCTGTCGGGGCAGGTGGCGGATTACTCGGTGGCCGGCCATCGCCAGCAGCTTGTCCGGCAACCAGGCGGTGAGCCGCCGGCCGACCGCCAATCTGTTCAGGGCGGGCGACGGCTATCTGCTGCTCGCCGTCAACAGCGAGAAGCAATACCAGCGCGCTGATGACCGCGCTCGGCCGCGCCGATGCGCTGGAAGACCCGCGCTTCGCCGATTGGTTCGCGCGGCAGGAGAACGAAGCCGGCGCTGCGGGCCATCATCGAGGAGGCGCTGTCGAAGAAGGACCCGCGCGAGTGGGAGAAGATCCTCGAGGCGGCCGGCGCGCCCTGCGCCAGCATCTGGAAGGTCGAGGAAGTGATCGATCACCCGCAGATAGCGGCGCGCGGCGCCATCCAGGAGATCGACACGCCCTATGGCCGCCTGCGCTTTGCCGGCAGCGGCTTCCAGCTCGCCCATGGCGGCGGCAAGCTCGATCGCATGGCGCCCGCGCTCAGCGCCCACACCGATGAGGTGCTGGCCTCGCTCGGCTACGACGCGGCGGCGATCGCGGAACTGCGCGCGCGCGAGGTCGTCTGAGTGATGGCAACAAGGTGGGGGCGCGTTTCCTGGCCCGCTTGGGCTGACCTGCGCATAGCGGACCTGCACCAGGGCGCGTATAATCGACAGGGTTCACCGTCTAAAAGACGCCAGGTGCCTCGAATTTCCCGATCCCAGAAGGACAGAACATGCCCGCCTACCGCTCCCGTACCACGACCCACGGCCGCAACATGGCGGGCGCCCGCGGCCTCTGGCGCGCCACCGGCATGAAGAACGAGGATTTCGGCAAGCCGATCATCGCCGTGGTCAATTCGTTCACCCAGTTCGTGCCGGGCCACGTCCATCTCGAAGGATCTCGGCCAGCTCGTCGCGCGCGAAATCGAAAAGGCCGGCGGCGTCGCCAAGGAGTTCAACACCATCGCGGTCGACGACGGCATCGCCATGGGCCACGACGGCATGCTCTACAGCCTGCCGTCGCGCGAGCTGATCGCCGACAGCGTCGAGTACATGGTCAACGCGCATTGCGCCGACGCCATGGTGTGCATCTCCAACTGCGACAAGATCACGCCCGGCATGCTGATGGCGGCATTGCGGATCAACATCCCGACCGTGTTCGTCTCGGGCGGGCCGATGGAGTCCGGCAAGGTCAACATCAAGGGCAAGATCCGCGTCGGTCGACCTGATCGACGCCATGGTCGCGGCCGCCGACAACACGGTCAGCGATGCCGATGTCGAGGTCATCGAGCGCTCGGCCTGTCCGACCTGCGGCTCGTGCTCCGGCATGTTCACGGCCAATTCGATGAACTGCCTTGACCGAGGCGCTGGGCCTGTCGCTGCCGGGCAACGGTTCGGTGCTGGCGACGCATGCCGACCGCGAGGGCTTGTTCGTCGAAGCCGGCCATCTGATCGTCGACCTGGCGCGCCGCTATTACGAGCAGGACGATGAGACCGCGCTGCCGCGCAATATCGCGAACTTCAAGGCGTTCGAGAACGCCATGACGCTCGATATCGCCATGGGCGGATCGACCAACACCGTGCTGCATCTGCTGGCAGCCGCCTATGAAGGCGAGATGCCCTTCACGATGCAGGATATCGACCGGCTGTCGCGCCGCGTGCCGGTGCTTTGCAAGGTGGCGCCGTCGGTGCCCGACGTGCATCATGGAGGACGTTCACCGCGCCGGCGGCGTGATGGCCATTCTCGGCGAGCTCGACCGTGCCAATCTGCTCAATCGCGGACTGCCGATGGTTCATAGCAAGACACTGGAGGATGCCCTGGACCGCTGGGACATCAAGCGGACCAGGAGCGAGAGCGTCCGCAAGTTCTTCATGGCGCGCGCCGGGCAACGTGCCGACACAGGTGGCTTTCAGTCAGGAGCGCCGGTTCGAAGAGCTCGATACCGACCGCGCGACAGGCTGCATCCGCGACGCCGAGCATGCCTTTTCGAAGGACGGCGGCCTCGCGGTGCTGTCGGGCAACATCGCGCTCGATGGCTGCATCGTGAAGACGGCGGGCGTCGATGCGAGCATTTTGAAGTTCGAGGGGCCGGCACGGATCTTCGAAAGCCAGGACGCCGCCGTCGAAGGCATCCTCGGCGGCAAGATCAAGGCCGGCGACGTCGTCGTCGGTCCGCTACGAGGGACCCGCGCGGCGGCCCCGGCATGCAGGAGATGCTGTATCCGACCAGCTACCTCAAATCGAAGGGCCTCGGAAAAGTCTGCGCCCTGATCACCGATGGCCGCTTCTCCGGCGGATCATCGGGCCTGTCGATCGGGCATCTCTCGCCGGAAGCCGCCGAAGGTGGCTTGATCGGCCTGGTGGAGGACGGTGACCTGATCAGGATCGACATTCCCGTCGCGCTCGATCAGCCTCGCTGGTCGACGACGCCACGCTCGCGAGGCGCCGCGAAGCCATGCTGGCCGCGGGGCGCGATGCCTGGAAGCCCGCGAAGAAGCGAAGCCGCAAGGTGTCGATGGCGCTGAAGGCCTATGCCGCGCTGACGACAAGCGCAGCCCGCGGCGCAGTGCGGATCGTCCCGGAATAGCGTCGGGATAGCCGGCCCGGTCCGACAGGCTACGTGCTGGCGAGCAATCGGCACGCGGCTTTGACGTCTTTGCGACCGGAATTTTGGGACGCGAACTCGTGAACACAATTGGCGTTCAATTGTTTGCGCGCGCGGAAACCATCGCCTATCTGTTCTCTGGACGCGCGCTCCGGCGATGCGCTGTGGGACGATATTGGTGAGACCAGGCTGGCCATGCAGGACGAGGGCGAGACAGGCCTAAGCCGGCGCGATCTCTTGTCACTGATCGGCTCGGTCGCCGGCAGTGCCGCGATGTACCACGCCATGACCAGCCTCGGCTTCGCCTCAGGAGTCCACTTACAAGGGGCCGATCAAGCTGGACGGCGATGCAAAGGGCGCGTCGGTGCTGATCCTCGGCGCGGGTCTCGCCGGCATGACGGCCGCGCTCGAGTTGCGCGCGGCCGGCTACAAGGTCCAGGTGCTGGAATTCAACAGCCGCCCCGGAGGACGCAACTGGACGCTGCGCGGCGGCGACAGCTTTACGGAGCTCGGCGGCGCGACCCAGACCTGCGGCTTCGAGGAAGGCCTCTATCTCAATCCGGGCCCGTGGCGGATTCCCTATCATCACCGCGCTCTGCTGGATTATTGCAAGCGGCTCGGCGTCACGCTCGAGCCGTTCATCCAGCTCAACCACAATGCGTTGCTGCACGCCTCCAAGGCGTTCGGCGGCACGCCGCAGCGGATCCGCGATATCAAGACGCGACTTTCAGGGGCATGTTTCGGAGCTGCTCGCCAAGGTCACGCAGCAAAGCAAGCTCGACGAAGCGGTATCGGTGGAAGACAGGAGATCCTGCTGCAGGCGCTGCGGTCGTGGGGCGCGCTCGACAGGAATTATGCCTACAACGCAAATCTGATTTCAGCGGACTATCGCGGTTACGCGCAGGGATCCCGGCGGCGGCCTCGGTGCGGCGCCGGTGCGCCGGCGAGCCGATCAAGCTGTCGGACATCCTGCAATCGCAGCTTTGGCGGTACTTGCGGAATTTTCGCCTGCATCAATTCCAGACCACCATGTTTCAGCCCGTCGGCGGCATGGACATGATCGGCAAGGCGTTCGCCAGGGAAGTCGGCGATCTCATCCGGCTACGATGCGAAGGTCACCCGGATTCAGCAGAACGATAGCGGCGTCACGGTCAGCTATGTGAATGCCAAGACGCCGGCCACACCGCAACTGGCCAAGGCCGACTGGTGCGTATGCACCATCCCATTGTCCATCCTGAGCCAGATCCAGATCGACGTCGGTCCGCGCATGAAGGCGGCAATCGAGCGCGGTGCCCTATTCGTCTTCCGTCAAGATCGGCCTGCAGTTCAAGCGCCGGTTCTGGGAAGAGGACGAGGCGATCTACGGCGGCATCAGCTACACCGATCTGCCGATCCGGCAGATCTCCTATCCCAGCAACGGCTTCAACCACAGTGGCCGTGGCGTGCTGCTCGGTGCCTATGTCTTCGAGGGTGCCAATGCGTACGAATTCACGTCGATGGCGCCGTCGGATCGGGTCGCGCGGGCGGTCGAACTCGGCTCCCGTATTCATCCTCAGTACCGCGCCGAATTCGAAAACGGCATCGCGGTGGCCTGGCACCGGGTGCCCTTCACGCTGGGCTGCGCCGGAAGCTGGACCGAGGAAGTGCGGGCGCAGCATTACGACAATCTGTGCCAGATTGACGGCCGTATCGTTCTTGCCGGCGAGCACGCATCCTACATTCCGGCCTGGCAGGAGGGCGCGATCCTCTCTTCGCTCGATGCCATTACCCGACTGCATGAACGTGTCGTCAGGAAGTGATGCCATGCCGCTAGACCGGATCGTACCACGGAGATCGAGTTCAGCGATGCCGGGCGGCCGATTTTTACTCGCGCTGGCGTCGGGCCTCGTCTTGATGTCACATGCCGCAGCCATGCGGACGAAGAAATCCGTTCGCGGCCGCAGACATCACTGAGCATGGGCTTCAGATTTACGGAAGCGACCGGCGAGGAACTGTTCGCGAGCGTCTGCCAGGGATGCCACATGCCGGATGGTAAAGGCGCGGTGGGCGCGGGCACGTATCCCTCGCTCGCGCAAGACAGCAATCTCGCGGTCGGCGGATTATCCGGTCTACGTCGTCGTCAGGGGGCAGCGGGCGATGCCCCCGGTCGGCGCGATGATGAGCGATGCCCAGGTCGCCGCCGTGGTGAATTATGTCCGGACCCATTTCGGCAACCAATATCAGCGATGCCGTCAGCGCCGACGACGTCAAGCTCGTTCGACCTGAGAAATGATCGCTACCATGGGGAGATGAAGATGAAACACAAAATGCTCGCGCTCGCCGCTCTCCTGCTCGGCTCCAGCGCCGCTCAAGCCGAAATCGTCGCGATATCCGATTCCCAACTCGACGTTCCCGATCGCCCAGGCGGTGCGGGTCTCGGGCGATGCCGTCATCACCTATGTGAGCGGTCAGGTGCCGCCTGTGATCAACAAGGATGCCGAACCGAATCAGCCCGCAGGCCTATGGCGACACCAAGACCCAGACCGTCGGGCGTGCTCAACAAGATCAAGCAGATTCTCGAAGGGCAGGGGCTCGGCATGGCCGACGTCATCAAGATGCAGGTGTTTCTGGTCCACGACGCACGCGCGCCGATGGACTTCAAGGCCTTCATGGAGGGCTACACCCAGTTCTTCGGCGGCCGCAGCCAAATCTGCCGGCGCGTTCCGTCGTCGGCGTCGCCTCGCTGGCAAATCCCGGATTTCTGGTCGAGATCGAAGTCGTCGCCGCGAAGGACTCGAAATAGCCTGACGCAAGTCGAATTGAGAGGATGGATGAGATGCGTCGGACTTCCGAGATCAGATTTCAGACGGTGGCCACGTCGCCTTGTCGCGCTGTGTGCGGCTGTCCTGACGTCGGCGTGTCTGCTGGATGCCCGGAGCCATCGCAGCGGAAGGTCTGAACTCCAACCAGCAGCGTGCTTTCGACATCTACAAGGAACTCATCGAGATCAACACGGTGACGGCGACCGGCGATACCGCGAAGGCGGCTGAAGCCATGGCGGCACGGCTGCGCGCTGGCCGGCTTCCCCGACGCCGACGTTCACGCGCTTCTCGCCGGCGCCGCGCAAGGGCAATCTGGTGGCGCGGCTCCGGGGACCGGCGCGCGCAAACCGATCCTGCTGTTGGCCCATATCGACGTGGTCCCGGCCAGCCGCGAGGACTGGTCGACCGATCCGTTCAAGCTGGTCGAGCAGGACGGCTATTTTTATGCGCGCGGCAGCGGCGACGACAAATACATGGCGGCGGCCTTCATCGCCAATCTCATCCGCTACCGGCAGGAAGGCTACAAGCCGGACCGCGATATCATCGTGGCGCTGGAGACCGACGAGGAGATCCTCGACAAGGATGCGCTCGGCATCCAGTGGCTCTTGAAAAACCACCGTGACCTGATCGATGCCGAATTCGCGCTGAATGAAGGCGGCGGCGTCGGGCTGAAGGACGGCAAGCCGATCCGCAACATCGGTCCAGACCAGCGAAAAAGTCTCGGTGAGCTACGCAGTTGACGGTCAAGAACAAGGGCGGCCACAGCTCGCGTTCCGGTCAAGGACAATGCGATCTATCGCCTGGCGGCGGGATTGACCCGCCTTTCGACCTTCAGCTTTCCGGTGAACCTGAACGAGACGACCCGCGCCTATTTCGAACGCACCGCGCAGATGGAAGGCGGTCAGATCGCTGACGATCTGCGCGCGGTGCTGTCAGGCGCAATCCGATCCCGCGGCGGCAGCGCCGTGCGTCTTAGCAGCCAATCCGTTCGTATCAACGCGCAATTGCGAACCACCTGCGTCGCGACGCATGCTCGACGGCGGCAACTGCGATCAACGCATTGCCGCAGCTGGCGAGCGCCAAGGTCAATTGCCGGATCATGCCCGGCGAGCCCGTCGATGGCGTGAAGGCCACGCTCGAGCGCGTGCTGGCCGACGATCAGATCGCGGTCGACGCAGATCGATCCAGGCGACGCTCAGCGCGCCTTCGGCGCTGCGCGACGAGATCATCGGGCCGATCACGAAATTGTCGGCCGAATTCTGGCCCGGCGCAGTGGTGCTGCCGACGATGAGCGCCGGCGCGACCGACGGCAGCTATCTTCGCAACGCCGGCATCCCGACCTACGGACATTCGGGGCTCGCCGGCGACGTCGCCGAATCGCGCGCACCATGGCCGCGACGAGCGCATTCTGGCGAAATCCTTCTTTGAAGGCGGCGAGTATCTGTATCGCCTGGTAAAGGCATTCGCCGGCGGTCAGATGAATGGAAGGAGAGGCCCCAGCCATCGGCTGAGGCCTTCCTGTTGCACGCGGTGCCTGTTTGCTATCTTAGAGCACGCGGGCGCAGACATTGATGCGGCGCGGTCCGAATTCGGTGAACACCGTCCTGTCAGCAGCTCCCGCCGATGTAGAACGGCGATCCGAAGAAGCGGCCGTGTCGGTGGCCCCAATGACCGCCATGTCCGTGGCCAAACCTGCCGTGCATCGCCGTGTCCGCCGCCATGGCCACCGTGACCACCACCTCCGGCCGAATGCAGGGGCGACAGCGGCCGCGGTTAAGAGCGAGTGCGGCGATAGCGGCGAATGAGATATTGCGAAACATTTTTGTGTTCTCCGTTGCGAGGCGTGATTGCCTGATGCGTTTGTCAGACGCGTCGCGAGCGGAAATAGTTCGAAAGATTTTTATGAACGCATGTTCAGGAAGTGCCTATAAATACTGGATTTCTTGATGATCGCGCCGATCGCAGAACGCGCAAGGGCGACGCGAAAAAATCTACGCAGACGAGCCGGCTCGTCAGCACCTTGACGCCGCCGAGCGCGGTGACCCGGCCCGTTCCGCAGCATCACGATCTGCGTCGCCAGCTGGCGCAGCTCGGCGGCGTCGTGGCTGACATAGACCATCGGAATGCGCTTCGTCGCGCAGCCGCACCAGATAGGGCAGGATCTCGACCTTGCGGCCCTCGTCGAGCGATCCCAGCGGCTCGTCGAGCAGCAGCAGTCGCGGCTTTGACAACAGCGCGCGGCCGAGCGCGACGCGCTGGCGCTCGCCGCCGGAGAGTTTTCCGGGGCGGCGGTCCGAGCAGATCGCCGATGTCGAGCAGGTCGGTGACGCGCGTGCGCTGCGCGGGATCGTCGGCGAGGCGGTTCATGCGCCGCCCGTAGTCGAGGTTCTGCCGCACGTCGAGATGCGGAAACAGCCGCGCATCCTGGAACACATAGCCGATGCGGCGCCGGTGCGGCGGCACGTGCACGCGCTCGGCGGTGTCGTCGAGCGTCTCGCCGTCGAGGGCGATGACGCCGCGATCGGGCCGCAGCAATCCCGCGATCATGTTGATCAGCGAGGTCTTGCCGGCGCCGGAAGCGCCGAACAGGCCGGTGACGCGGCCCTCGCTGGTGAAGGCGGCGGCAAGCGAGAATTCGCCGAGCTGTTTTGCGACGTCGACGCGCAGCATGGTCAGTTTCCGTGCAGGCGCTGCGTGGCGCGCCGCGCGAACCATTCCGGAGGCGATCAGGGCGCCCATCGCGATCACGATGGAGATGATCACCAGCCGCCGCCGCCGCGGCTGTCGCCGTCGGGCGTCTGGATCAGCGAATAGATCGCCGACGAAATGGTCTGGGTCTCGCCGGGAATGTTGGACACGAAGGTGATGGTGGCGCCGAACTCGCCGATCGCCTTGGCAAAGCCGAGCACCATGCCGGCGAGCACGCCCGGCAGCGCCAGCGGCAGGGTCACGGTCGCAAACACCCGCCAGGGTGCGGCGCCGAGCGTGCTCGCGCGCCTGCTCCAGCCGGCGGTCGATCGCCTCGATCGACAGCCGGATCGGCCGCACCAAGAGCGGAAACGACATCACGCCGCAGGCCAGCGCCGCCCCGGTCCAGCGAAACGCGAACACGATGCCGAGATGGTCGGCGAGCCACGCGCCGACCAGGCCGCGGCGGCCGAAGCGTCAGCAGCAGCAGATAGCCGGTGACGACCGGCGGCAGCACCAGCGGCAGATGGACCAGCCGCGTCGAGGACCGACTTGCCCCAGAAATTACGCCGCGCCAGCAGCCACGCCAGCGCGATCCCGAACGGCGTCGCCACCAGCGTTGCGACGATGGCGACCCGCAGCGACAGCAGGATCGCCGTCCATTCGGTCGGCGAGATCTCGAACATCAGGTCGAGTCGGGCTGACCAGGAACTTGAAGCCGTATTTTTCAAAGATGGTCTTCGCCGCCGTCGAGCGCAGGAAGGCGAGATAGTCCGACGTCTCCGGCTTCGCGGTCGTCGTCGCCGCGACGGGATAGATGATCGCCGGATGAGAATCGGCCGGGAAGGTGCCGACGATCTTGACGCCGGGTTCGACCTTGGCGTCGGTCGAATAGACGATGCCGAGCGCGGCTTCGCCGCGCGCCACCAGCGTCAGCGCCGCGCGCACACTTTCGGCCATCGCGAATTTCGGCTCGGCTGCCTGCCATGCGCCGAGCTTCTCCAGCGCCGCCTTGGCGTATTTGCCGACCGGCACGGCTTTGACGTCGCCGGTGGCGATCCTGCCGTCGCCGGCGAGTTTGGCGAGATCGAAGCCGGCGCCGATGTTGACGTTGTCGATCTTGGAATCCTTCGGCGCGATCAGCACGATGCTGTTGCCGAGCAGATTGACCCGGGTCGGCTCGTTGATGTTCTTCTTGCCGATCGCGTAATCCATCCAGTCGGTGTCGGCGGAGACGAACACGTCGGCCGGCGCGCCCTGTTCGATCTGTTTTGCCAGCGCCGAGCTCGGCGGCATAGCTCACGGTGATCTTGACGCCGGTCTTGGCGGTATAGGCGGCGTCGATGTCGTCGAGCGCGTTCTTCATCGAGGCCGCGGCGAACACCGTGAGGGTCTTGTCCTGTGCGGCGGCGGGCGAATGGGCCGCGCCAAGCAGAACAACAAAGGCGGCAGCAAACATTCCGGCGAGACGATGCATGGTGGCGCTCCGAGCCGTGTTCGCGTGCGCGGTCTGCGCGCGCAAATCAGGCGTTGGTTGGGGTCTTGGATGCGACAGGCGGAAGCGCCGTTCCGGCCAATTCCTGCGACTTACGGTCCATCAGGAATATTGCGCTGGCGAGCTCTACAGCATCGTTGCGGCGCGGCGCAAAGGCTCCGAGTCGGCCGGCTATTGCTTCGCGTCCGGCGCGTCCAGCACCGCTTGCAGGCGGCGGGCAGCGACGCCATCGTCATCGGCGGCTTTCGGCTTCGGCGGCGTCTTTGGCGGCTTCGGGTGGATGATCAGAATCCTTGAACCAGTAGGCGAGGTCGCCCGTGCTGCAGCCTTCGCTTTCCGACGGGATCGGGCTGGCTCTCGCATTCGCCGCTGCCCGGCGGGCATTTGATGCGGATATGGAAGTGATAGTCGTGGCCGTACATCGGCGCGGACCTTAGCAAGCCAGCTGGCGGTCGCCCTTGGCCTCGCGGCACAGCGCCTTCTTGATCGCGGCGTTGACGAAAATGCGCTGCACCGTCGGCTCCTGCGCGGCGGCGCGGATCACCACCAGATGGCTCGGCGTCAACACTCGTCGGATCGATGTCGAGCCGGTCGTCGCGCACCATCATGACCGCCGACATTTCCTCGCGCTCGTTGCGCGACAATTGCCGGTTCGGCATCGGCGTCAGCCAGATGTCGGCGTCCAGCCCAACCTGATGGCTGGCGTGCCCGGTGAGCATCGGCCCGCCGCGCGGCTGCGACATGTCGCCGACCAGCATGTCCGGGCCAGCCGGCATCCTCGTTGGCCTTGACGGCCAGCCGCTTCACCAGCGCGACCATAGTCGGGATGGCGCCCAGTAGCGATTGCGCGACAGCCGCATCACCTGCCAGGTGTCGCCGTTGATCGGTAGCCCCTCCGCGCCGGCGATGCAGCCATGGGCGTAGAAGCCGAGCACGCGCGGTCGGCAGCGCCGCCGGCAACACCTTGCGACCGAACAACTCCTTGGCCCCGATCTCTGGGATCGTTGGGATTGGCCAGCGGCGGCAGCGGTTTCAGGTCGACAGCTGCCCTTGTCCTGCGCCCATGCAATGGTGGCATCAGCGAGGCCCATCAGGAGCAGGGAGCGGGATCAGGATCAGGCGGGGGTCATCGGATCACTCTATCCGCCTCAAGCGTAGCATGGAATCCACGGGCACGGACAAGCGCGGCAATCGCAATTGGTTGATCTCCCCACAGCATCTGAATGCCGTATTTCCACACAGCTTGGCATCGCCGGATCAGCATTAATTTCGGCTGTCCGCACCGGCTGGCCGCCGCTCTGCTCGCGTGAACCCTGCCGCGGGCGCCCCGGTCATTTGATATCTCCACAGCAACTCTGCATTGGCCGACTTGATCACCGCGGCCCATCGATCGACTTCCTCCCTGCATATATCTGGATGTCTTCTCGATCGAGCCGCCGAAAATCTCAGCGGATAATTTCCGCAAGAGATCCTGCACTTCGGGCTGACGCAGCGCCTCGTTCACGTCGGCATTGATCTTGTCGGCGATGTTCTTCGGCGTGTTCGGCGGCGCCACGATGCCGTACCAGGCGACCGCCTCGAAGCCGGGCAGCGTTTCGGCGATCGTCGGCACATCCGGCAGCGACGGCAGGCGGCTGGGGCGAGGCCACCGCGAGCAGCCTGAGCTTGCCGGCCTCGACCAGCGGCAGCGAGACGCCGAGATTGTCGAACATCAGGTCGACGTCGCCGGCGAGCAGCCCCTGCAGCGCCGGCGCCGAGCCGCGATAGGGAATGTGACGCAGCTTCACCTTGGCCATCAGCTGAAACAGTTCGGCGGTCAGATGCGAGGTCGTGCCGTTGCCCTGCGTGGCAGCCGATGACCTTGTCGGGATTGCTCTCGCAGATAATCGATCAGCTCGGCGCACGCTCGATGCCTTGACGTTGTCCGGATTGACGATCAGCGCGTTCGGCACATGCGCCATCACGATGATCGGCTCGAACTTGGTCGGATCGAAGCCGAGCTTCGGATAGAGGTTCTGATTGATCACCAGCGGCGGCGGCGGCGACGACAGCAGCGTGTAGCCGTCGGGCGCCGAACGGTAAGACGAATTCGGCGCCGATGTTTCCGGCAGCCCCGGTGCGGTTCTCGATCACGACCGGCTGGCCCCATTTGCGCGACAGCCAGTCGCCGACAAGCCGCGGAACCGCGTCGGCCGTTCCGCCGGCGGGGAACGGCACGACGATTTTGACCGGGCGGTCCGGATAGTCCTCGCGCCAGCGCGCGGCGAACATGCGACAGCAGCAGAGCCAGAAGCGCCGAGCGCAGTGCGCACGGCAGCGACAGAGCTCGCAGGCGCATTGAATCCTCCCGCCGTCGCATCGTCCGTCTGTCGCCGGCGCTTCGCGTCTCGGCGACAGGATAGCTGACCGACAGGTCGTCGTGAAGCGATACAACGCCGGAACCGTGCAGGCCGGCGATCAGGCAGTGAACGGATGATGGCGCCGATCGGTCGTCGTCGTCGGCGGCGGGATCGGCGGCCTGTTCGCGGCGAACGCGCTGATCGCGCACGGTACTGCGATGTACCGGTCTACGAGCAGGCGCCCGCGCTCGGCGAGATCGGCGCCGGCGTGTTCCTGACGCCGAACAGCGTGCGCCATCTGCAGCGGGTCGGGCTTGGGCCGGCGGTCGAGAAGTGCGGCGCGCGGGTCGGCACCGACTCGCATTACTTCCGCCACGACGGCGCGCCGATCGCGCCGGTGCAGGTGACGGACTCCTCGGGCTGGAACGCGACGTTCGGCATGCACCGCGCCGATCTCGTCGAGCTGCTGGCCGACGCGCTGCCCGCCGGCGTCGGTGCACACCGGCCATCGCGTGCACCGGCTTCGAGCAGGACCGGCGACATGGCCCGCGTCGTCGTTCGCCAACGGCGCGTCCGCCGAGGCCGACGTCGTCATCGCGGCCGACGGCATCCACTCCGAGCTGCGGCCATACGTGCGTCCGCCCTCCCGGCCGGTGTTTCACGGCTCGGTCGCCTATCGCGGCCTGGTGCCGCATCGAGCGCATTCCGCACTGGCCGACCGACCGCTGGCAGATGTGGCTCGGCAAGGCAAAGCACTTCCTCGCCTTTCCGGTGCGCGCCGGCGAGACTGATCAACTATGTCGGCTTCGTGCCGGCCGACGAGGAGATGAAGGAATCGTGGTCGGCGCCCGGCGATCCCGACGTGCTGCGCGCGCGAGTTCGCAGGCTGGGATCCGCGCATCGGGACGCTGCTGCAGCCAGGTGCAAACGACCTTCCGCTGGGCGCTCTACGATCGCGAGCCGCTGCCGACCTGGACCAACGGCCGGCTGACGCCTGCTCGGCGATGCCGCGCATCCGATGCTGCCGCATCTCGGCCAGGGCGCCAATCAGTCGATCGAGGACGGCATGGCGCTGGCGACGATTCTGGCGCGCGCAGACCGCGCGAACGTCGCCGGCGGCGCTGCTGGCCTACGAGCGGCTGCGCCGCGAGCGCGTGGCCGCAGGTCCAGCGCGGCGCGCGCGAGAACGGCATGCGCTACGATTCCGCCTATGCCGGATCTCGGCGTGCGCGACGCCGAGATCGCCGCGCACGCGGCATTCCGCAGGCGGCTCTACGATCACGACGTGGTGCCGGAAGCCGAAGCCGCGGCAACGGCGCTGACGCAGGCCGTGAACCCATAAATCTCCCGGGCAGGCTCGCAAGGGTCCGCTATGCCCCGGTAGCGACCAAATCCGCAGCGCAACGAAATGACGCGATGTGCCGATGGTGTTGAAGTCTTTTTGGGGTGACGACCAAAATTTTTTCCAGGACCGCTGATGCGTTTCGCGCGCGGCGATATGAGGGGATCACATCGTTTCACACAAAAACGACCACGGACCTTTGTAGCGCCGCCACAGAGCCTTGCAGCGGCAAGAGATGTCTTAAAATCAACTTCGCGAGATTTTCCGGAAAAGCTCGATTTTCGACTTTGCAACACTATCTGCCAGAAGCAGGAAGTTGCGGGATTATTCAATCACCTCGTCAGCGCGCGCTAGCGGCGCGGTGGCATGACGACCGCCAAGCGTCATTGCGGTCTTCAAATTGATCACCAGCTCGAACCTGGTCGGCTGCTCACGACCGGCAGCTCGGCAGGGTTCGCACCACTTCAGGCGAAAGTGGACATCCATTCGCTCCCCGTGCGATGGATATTCTCGCCAAAGAAGCGAACTCTGACTCCTGGATTGCGCCAGATTGTGCCCTTATCATTGGCCGGAGAAGGGAAACCATCTAAGGTCGTCGCGTCGCCGGTCCTGTAGATCGGGAATGGTCAGAGAGCAATGAGCAAGACCATGAAAAGCGGAACAAAAGGCCTCTTGGTTGCAGTCGGCGTCAGCGCGGGCCTGTTCCTCAATGCCCAAGCAGCGACAGCGCAGCAGAGTTGGCCGCCACTTTCATCCGAGCAAATTGCCCAGATCGTGAGGAGCTCCGATCGCACTGCGGCAGATCGCGCCAATGATGAGCGCCGCAAGCCTGAGCAGATGCTGGGCTTCATCGGCATTCGTCCCGGTATCGTCGCGGTCGATCTCAGCGCGAGCGGTGGCTACACCACGGAATTGTTAGCCCGTGCGATCGGACCCTTGGGCAAGGTTTATGGTCAGAGCCGGCCGCGCGATCCCAACCGGGCACCCACACCCCCGGTAACGCCCGAGGGCAACAGCAACCCAGCCACCACGCCGAGTGCGGCGCCAGCAGCGCCGGCAAGCGCGCCACGACCATCCCCGGTCGCCCTCGCCGAACGCGAAAACAATCTCCGAAGCAATGGCGTCCAGGCCGCCCCGATCGTCGCGCTCTCCCGACCGTTCGAAGATCCCGTTCCGTCCGAGCTCGCGGTAGAAGGCGTCGATCTCGCGACCTTGATGTTCAACTATCACGACCTCGGACACCTCGGCGTGGATCGCGCGGCGATGAACAAAGCGGTCTTTGGCGCGCTCAAGTCGGGAGGCCTCTATGTTATAGCTGATCATTCGGGTCGGCCTGGTACCGGCATCTCCGAATCCGGTACCTTGCATCGCATCGAAGAGGCGTTTCTTCGGCAGGAAGTCGAAGCGGCGGGATTCAAGCTGATCGACGAAGGCAATTTCCTGCGCAACCCGAACGATCCCAGAGATAAGAATACGCCGGACCCGCCGCAACCGAAGGACGAATTCGTGCTCAAGTTCGTCAAGCCGTGAGCGGGGCATGTCGCATTAGGGTCAGAGGCATGCCTCAAGCCGCGGAAACCAATCGCACTGGTGAGGTGCTGCTGCAGGGGACAATTGAGAAACAATTCTGAGCGTCCTTGGCGCAGATGCGTTTCACGCAGCCTGGGTCAAAAACGGAAGTCGCGGCCTTGCGGCGGGATGTCTGCTTTGCCCCAGTGAGCGGACATCGTCAGGCCTGTCTCGGCATGTCCGAAAAGTGCCAACAACGGACATGCACCGCAGCAGACACGATGCTTATTCAGATCACCTCGCTGCCGGCGCGAGTTACTCCATGTGCATATTGGCCTGCCAATCATCGTGCGTTTGATTCCCGCCGTTCCAATGCGGCGCATCGACCTTAGGCGAGATGCACGGCCCGAATGGCTGATGACGAAACGCGCCCGCCTTTTGCTCGCTGATACGACAGTGAACATCATCGCGCGCAATCGGTGATGCGACCGCAGGTGAACCGGCCAAGATGACGACCGAAGTCACAAGCAATTTGGCCATCGTTTTGAGATTCATCCTTCTTGGTGGGCATGCGCAATGTAACATAGGTCATAGTAGAACTCCTCTTCTGCTTCGCCGACGATCAAAGGCGATCGTGTATGGCCGACAAGGTGCGCTCTATCCGGTGATCGTTCCAACGGACAATTTCGATCGGATATGACCTACCATCAGTCGACGATCTATCTCCTTCAAACAGGAAGGAAATATCTCTCGGCGAAAGACCGACGCGACGGGTCAGAAGCGGAGATCGTCAGGAAAGCCGTTACCGCACGTCCGTTTCGTGCCGAAGCTACGGACCCATGCGCCGCAGCAAAGAGAAGGTCCTTGAAAAAGCCCGATTGCGCTTTTTGCGCGATCTCGGCATCTGGAGGACGTCCGGCTAGGCTGTCGGAACGAAATATTCACGCGGATCGCATCCACTGTGGAGGTCAATTGCGTCGTTCTGGCTGTGGGCCAATGCGTTATTGCCGCCAAGACCAGCGCGACAAAAATCTGGGTAAGTCGGCGTTCATGCTGAGAAAGCCTTTGCCATCCGCGCAGAATTGCTCTGCTCTCGCAGGTCCCGTCCTGAAGCTTTCGCGGCTGCTCGGCGCGTCGACTAGTGGAATTCACTCCAGTTGCGCCAATGGGTCGGCTGGATATCGACGTGCCTCTTACCCCGAGCGTCGACCCAATTGGGCCCGTCCTTGTGACACGCAAGTGGGAACGTATGGACGATACCATCATAGTCCAACACGCAGATCTCGAGATCTCGGTCAGATGGCGCCATCGAAGTGGGCTGCCATTCGGCGGAGAAGGAATGCATGATGTACCTCCATAATGAACGGAATCACGCTTCTCTTTGGGCGCTAGGTCGTGAGCGCCAGACGCGGTTAGCTCACCGGGTCGGCTGTTCTTGCTCCTAAGGCCCCACCTGAGCTGGCTATTAATAACATGAGAGCTCTGCCGTTGAATGTGAACGGGTCCCCAGCGCTCCGGCCGAAGCATCCAACCTGCTTCTGCCGCGACTGGGCCCCGGCGTCAGAGGCATCGTCTCGCGCAGAATTTAGTCATGCTTTTTCTCTCTATGTAACTGATCCGTACGCGGGTTACCTGATAGCCAGACTTGCGTTCGAGGCTCGGTATTCCGGCGCGCGTCAGTATTCTTTTCAGATCGAGATCACGGTTACGGGATCGGGAATATGGGGTTCGAGTTTGGTTCGCATTGCAGGCAACGATTTTGAGTTTCCGCGCCGCTGACCTCGCCATTTGAGGCGTCCGAAGAGCGAACGCGTGCTGTCCTGCGGTTTTGAGATTGATCACAAACTCGAACTTGGCGGAAAGCATGACCGGACGATCGCTCAGCTTCTCGCCCTTGAGAATCCGCCCCACATAAACGTCCGCCAGAAGATTTGCAGCAGCAAAGTTGGACCGCAGCCCATCGCGCCGTCCTCCGTAAACTCGCGCGCATCGTAGATCGCGGGCACTGCACCGCGACGCTTGCCCACCTAATTCGTCAGACAATTGGCAAGGCTTCCAAGTGAGAACGCGTGACAGACGGTTTGTTGCGATGGTTGGAGAGTTCTCACTATTTGGTGTTCGAGAAATATCAGGGCTCCAACGCAAGTCTGGTTATCAGAAGCGCTCACGCGCAGCGGTAACTAAACGGAGACGCTCGATGATGACGAAATTTACACTACTTGGCGTGGTTGCAAATCTCTCAACAGCGATCGCAACTACCTCACTCGCACAAACCGCTATTCAGGAGATGGGCGCATACGCCTCTTACCATCAGGACGGAAATTTAGGAATTGCACCTACACCAATTCAGCGACGAGAAATGACTGTTGTCGGTCGCGGGACAGCGGACGTGATGGCATCAGCACCATCTGTCCCTTCATCAAAGAGAGGACTCGAAACTACAACCAGACCCTGGTCGGCGCCGGTAGGCCACCGCCAGCCGCGCGCGGCCGATGTTCACACGTCCACGTCTGTATCTCAGCAAAGCCTTGATGAAGAAGACGCGAACGTCGACCGCAAGATCAAAAGCGTTTGTCGAGGCTGCTAAGTCGCAATGGGCGGACGCCGCCTCGCACACGCGTAACCCCGCGATGGGCAAATTGACCCGACGGGCAAATCACTTCCCAATTCCAGCGGGTTGCGGGTCAGCCCTCTCTGAAAAAATATTCCGCTAACCCGTCGGGCAATCGTGGTGATCTGAATCCGCCCGGTCTCACCCGACAAGAGGGGCGGCTCGCGATCGTCACGAAACGCGCGGTGGGATGCGGTGGACGCGGATGTGCCGTCGACGAACGGCGCGTGAAGCGTACGGCGAAGTCGTGTGGTCCTGACGCCCCGACGCTGGCGTCAAGTTCCTGGGAAGCAAGCTTCTCAGGGATGACGGTGGCAAGAAAGCCGGTCACCGGGGAGAGCGCGATATAAGCCGTAAAGCCATTGCGCAGGGAATGTCGGATTGCCTCCGCTGAACCTGTATGCTCGTGTGCGCACTTTTTGTGCATCTTGCACACGAGACCGCGGGTGCAGCGCGCATCCGGCATTCCCTGCGCCCTCTGATCTCCGAGGGGCGAACGTTGCTTGCAAACCTCGGGCGCAATGCGCCGCGAGAACGCGAAGACATATGCAGTTGTCATCGTGCCGCAGCCTGAAGCGCGGACGATCCAGTATTCCAGAGACGCCAATGATAGGACCGGGAAGCCTCGGGGTACTGGATCGTCCGCTTTCGCAGTGATGACGGCAACTGACATTTGATTTGCTGTGGCTGTTTGAAATGTGAATCAGGAGATACCGCTTGCGCTCGCAAAGGCGGTGGAAACGATCATTTCGCGGTCGCGGATTTCCGTTTGCCCAGATGATAGGTCAGCGCCAGCGCCACGCAGTGGCGCAGCTCGGCCTCCGGCAGCTTGTCTTCCGCGTCGAGCAGAATGCACGCGGTTGCCGCCATAGCGCAGTTCCGGATAGAGCTCGCGGAACGTCTCGACGAGATTGGTCTGGCAATGGAAGATACACCGCGTATTGCCCGGCGACCTCCTTCACCTGGTCGATCCGGATCGTGCTGCCGCTCTCTGGTCTCCGGGGTGAGGTAGCTCGGCTGGCCCCATTTAAGCGTTTCCTCCACGAGGCCTACGCCGCTTGGTCGCTTTCGCGGTCGCGAGGATCAGCCGGCGCAAAGCCAGCAATCTCGCTCCTGACCGGTTTCGGGTAGGCGTCGAACGACGGCTTCCGACGGCGGAAGCCTGAACTTCCCGGTGCGCCGTTTTGCTTGCGGCGCGTTCTTTCCGGCCATTTTCTTCGCCGGGCCATCTTCAGCGCGTCGCCGTCGGCGGGCGTTGCGAGGTTAGCGGAAAGGATCGCCTTGCCGGCGTCCTCGTAATGGGTATCGCGGGCCTGGATCTGCTGCGCGATGGCGTGCATGTCGCGAAACCGCCGCTCGAACTTGTTGGCGCTGAACACGGCGGTGGCGCCGGCCATGTGATAGGCGGTGTCGACCACGGACGGTCGATTGATGGATGGTCCAGGTCGCGGCGATGCGCAGCGCGATGCGGTGCTGTTCGGTGATCGGCGTCGCCGCGCGCCAGATCGCGCCAGACCTCGGCGGCCGTGGCATAGAGATAGGCGCGCGCGGCGCGCAGGGTTGCCTTCGGTGCGCCCGATCAGGCCCTGCACCGCGTTGTTGTCGCGCATCGCCTTGAGGCCCTGCGGCGTCTTGCCGCGCGCCAGATCGGTGGCGGCATCGAGCGTGGCGCGCGCGACGCCGAGCGAGGTCGCGGCAAAGCCCATGCTGAATACCATGTTGGTGGAGAGCTTGTAGAGCGGGCCTTTCTCGCGCAGCGCCGCGGGATCGTCGCGAAGCGCCGCAAATTTCTCGGGGATGAAGAGATTGTCGACCGAATAGGAATCGGTGCCGGTGCCCGTCAGCCCGATCACGTCCCAGACGTCGTACATCGTCGCGCTCGTCACCGGAAACAGGATGGTGCGGATTTCCGGCGAGCCGTCCGGCTTGCGCCGCGGCGTGCCGTCGGCCTCGACGACCCGGACATGGGCGCCGAGCCAGCTCGCCTGCCGCGAGCCGCTGGCAAAATCCCAGCGCGCGCTGGCCGTGTAGCCGCCCGGAACCGCCTGCACCGATCGTGCGCGATCGCGCAGGCGAGGATGCCGGGCGCGACGTTGAAGATCTCGTTGGCGGCATCGGGATCGAGATAGGCCGCCGTCATCGCGCAGACGCTGCACTGGCCGAGGCACCACGCCGTGGAGGCGTCGGCCTTGGCGATCTCCTCCTGCATCTGCATGAAGGCTTCGAGCGGCGCCTCGGTGCCGCCGAGGCTCTTCGGCAGCAGCGCGCGATAAAGCCCGTTCTCGATCAGGGCCGCGGTCACCGGCCGGCGTGAGCCGCCGCGTCCGCTCGATCTCGTCGGCGTCGCGCGCGATCAACGGCTGCAGCGCTCGCGCGCGCTCGACGAGGTCGAAGCGGATGCCTGTTCATGCGCTTCCTCGTACTTGTTCGATTTTTGTTTGAGCGCGAAGGCGCGATGGTGGCCGTATCCGCCTGCCACCGATCAAGACGTGCGGTGCTGGTCCTTAAATCACGCCGCGGCGCGCCGAGATCGAGCGACGTGGCTGCGATCAGCCGCTTCAGCTGACGGGAAGCTCAGCGCCACCGCGACCGCGGCAATGCCGATGCCGAAGGAGCCGACATAGAGCCAGTTATAGGCGTGGAAGGTGTCGAACACCCAGTCCGCCGGCCAAGGGTCCCAGCGCCATGCCGAGGCTTGCGAAGGCGGAGACCGCGCCGAACACGCTGCCCATGATCGCGTGCGCCGAAATATTCGCGCGCCAGCACCGGCATAGAGCGGCATCACGCCGCCATAGGCGATGCCGAAGACGACCGACAGCGCATAGAATTCGCCGAGCTGGCTGACGAGCGAGATAGGTCGCCGATCGCCAGCGCCTGCACCAGCAGGCCGCGCGACCAGCACCGGCTTGGCGCCGAGGCGGTCGGCCAGCAGCGCCGAGCAGCAGGCGGCCGCCGAGTCCGGACAGGCCGGCGAGGCTGTAGACGCGTGACCGCCGCCATCGGCGCGATGCCGCAGACCGATGGCGTAGCTCACCATGTGGAAGATCGGTCCGGAATGCGCCGCGCAGCAGGCGAAATGCGCCAGCGCCAGCGTGATGAATTGCGGCGTGCGCAACGCCTCGCCGCGGACATCGCGACTCGCCGCGTCCGTCGCCGGCGTCCTGCCGCGGCCGCCGGCGGCCGTCGCAGGCCTGCGGCGGCGCGGCGCACCAGAAGCGCCGCGGGAATCAGCAGCGCCCAGGCCGCGATGCCGATCACCAGCATCGCCGTGCGCCAGTCATAGGTCGTGATCAGCCAGCTCGCGAACGGCGCGATCGTCAGCGGCGCCACGCCCATGCCGGCCGAGACCAGCGCAACCGCGAGGCTGCGATGTTGCTCGATCCAGGCGCTCGCGACCGCCATCATCGGCGCGTAGAAAGCGCCGGCGGCGATGCCGATCAGCACGCCGAACATGAGCTGGAACTGCCAGCAGGCTGCGTGGCCTGGCTCGCCAGCGACCAGGCCGATGCCCGAGCAGCACGCTGCCGGCAAGCACGACGATGCGGGTGCCGAAGCGGTCGCGACAACGCGCCCCAGACGAAGGCGGCGAACCCCATGACACAGGAAATCGAGCGTCGCCGCTGCCGAGATGCCGGCTGCGCGACCAGCCCATCGCGTCCGAAATCGGCTGCAGGAACACCGCGAGCGACAACATCGAGCCGAAGCCGACGCAGGTCATCAGCGCGCCCGCGCGCGACGACGACCCAGCCATAGTCGAAGGAGAGATTGCGGCGAAGAGGTTGCTTGGCTCATGCGTTTCCTCAGCTCTCTTGTTGGATCTTATGGTCGTGCGCAAGTGCATGGTGGCCGATCCCGTGCCGCAGGGCAAGGCGGCTCGGCGCGCCAGCGGGCTGCGAGTGCATGCGCGCACGACAGGCTGCAAGCGCTTTCTCAGCTTAGGAGATGGCCGGCATCTTCAGCGATCGTGCACGGGGTTGTCGAGCATTTGACTGAGGCTCCTGGCATCGGCTCGGTTAGCCCCATCTCGAGCCCGTCTGTGAAGGCAGCTCAGCTATCCACCTTCAGCGCGGCAATGAACGCCTCCTGCGGGATGTCGACCTTGCCGAACTGCCGCATCTTCTTCTTGCCTTCCTTCTGCTTCTCCAGAAGCTTGCGCTTGCGCGTGATGTCGCCGCCGTAGCACTTCGCGGTGACGTCCTTGCGCAGCGCGCGGACGGTCTCGCGCGCGATGATCTTGCCGCCGATCGCGGCCTGGATCGGGATCTGGAACATGTGCGGCGGGATCAGCTCCTTCATCTTCTCGACCATGGCGCGGCCGCGGCCTTCGGCGCGGGTGCGGTGCACCAGCATCGACAGCGCGTCGACCGGCTCGTCGTTGACCAGGATCTGCATCTTGACGAGGTCGGCCGGCTTGTAGTCGGTGAGGTGATAGTCGAACGAGGCGTAGCCCTTCGAGACCGATTTCAGCCGGTCGTAGAAATCGAACACCACCTCGTTGAGCGGCAGGTCGTATTTCACCATCGCGCGGGTGCCGACGTAAGTGAGCTCCTTCTGCGCGCCGCGCCGGTCCTGGCACAGCTTCAGCACGCTGCCGAGATATTCGTCGGGCGTGAGGATCGTGGCCTCGATCCACGGCTCGTCGATCTCGGCGATCTTGACCACGTCGGGCATGTCGACGGGATTGTGGATCTCGATCTCGCTCGCCGTCGGTCAGCTTCATCTTGTAGATCACGCGACGGCGCGGTCGCGATCAGATTGAGATCGAACTCGCGCGACAGCCGCTCCTGGATGATCTCCAGATGCAAGCAGCCCGAGGAAGCCGCAGCGGAAGCCGAAGCCGAGCGCCGCCGAGGTTTCCATCTCGAACGAGAAGCTGGCGTCGTTGAGCCGCAGCTTGCCCATCGCCGCGCGCAGCGTCTTCGAAATCGTTGGCGTCGACCGGGAACAGGCCGCAGAACACCACCGGGATGGCCGGCTTGAAGCCCGGCAGCATCTCGCGTGACCGGCTTGCGGTCGTCGGTGATGGTGTCGCCGACGCGGGTGTCGGCGACTTCCTTGATCGCGGCGGTGATGAAGCCGATCTCGCCGGGGCCGAGTTCGTCGATCTGCGTCCATCTTGGGCGTGAAGAAGCCGACGCGCTCGACGTCATAGGCGGCATCGGTGCCCATCATGCGGATGCGGCTGCCCTTCTTCATCACGCCGTCGACGATGCGCACCAGCACGACGACGCCGAGATAGACGTCGTACCAGCTGTCGACCAGCAGCGCCTTCAGCGTCGCGTCGCGGTCGCCCTTCGGCGGCGGCAGGCGCGTGACGATCGCTTCCAGCACGTCGGGCACGCCGAGGCCGGTCTTGGCCGAGATCATCACCGCGTCGGACGCGTCGATGCCGATCACGTCCTCGATCTGCTGCTTGACCTTGTCGGGCTCGGCCGCCGGCAGGTCGACCTTGTTGAGCACCGGCACGATCTCGTGGCCGGCATCGAGCGCGTGGTAGACGTTGGCGAGCGTCTGCGCCTCGACGCCCTGGCTGGCGTCGACCACCAGCAGCGAGCCCTCGCAGGCCGCCAGCGACCGCGATGACCTCGTAGGCGAAGTCGACATGGCCGGGCGTGTCGATCAGGTTGAAGATGTAATCCTTGCCGTCCTTGGCGTGGTAGTTCAGCCGCACGGTCTGCGCCTTGATGGTGATGCCGCGCTCGCGCTCGATATCCATGGAATCGAGCACCTGCTCCTTGCCCGCCATTTCGCGATCCGTCAGCCCGCCCGTCGATCTGGATCAGGCGGTCGGCCAGCGTCGATTTGCCATGGTCGATATGGGCGACGATGGAGAAGTTGCGGATGTTGGAAATAGGGGCGGTTGTCATGGGCGCGGGATAGCATTCGCATCCCCGTGCGGCAACCATATTGCAGCGTTTTTAAGGGGCTTTCTTCACGCCAAGCTGATTCCACATGCAGCGAAAAACGCGCTACGCAGAGGGCCATGTCGACTGCATCAATTCTGCCCGCGGCGGCGCGCACGCAGCGCAAGCTCTCGATCCGGCGGCTGGCGGCGTGGCTGGCGCCGCGCGCCAGCGATCCCGAAGACCGGCCTTATGGCTGGTGACCGGCTTTGCGCGTCGCCGCATGCGGTGCTGTGGACGCTGATCCTGGTCAATCTGAAGGCGGCGCAGGACGTTCATATGGACGTCGCGGAAGCGTTCGCCTGGGGCCAGAAGTTCCAGCTCGGCTATGGCAAGCATCCGCCGCTGTCCGGGCTGGGTCGCCGGCGTCTGGTTCAGGATCTTTCCGGTCACCGATTGGGCGACCTACGCGCTGGCGATGGCCGTCGCTCGGCTGCGGCCTCGTGATCTCGCTGGCTGATCGCGCTGCGCGTGGTCGATCGCCGCCGCGCGTTCTTTGTCGTGGTGATGCTCGCGCTCTATCCGATCTTCAACTTCAAGGGTTTCAAGTACAATCCGGATCTGCTGCAGCTCGTGACGCTGCCGCTGGTGGTGCTGGCCTATCTCGAACGCGTTCGAGAAGCGCGGCGTGCAGATCGGGCTTGTGGCTCGGCCTCGCCGGCGCGCTGGCGCTGATGACCAAATACTGGGTGCTGACCATGATCGGTGCTATAGCAATGATACGTAG
>ERZ1370068.10622-contig-9304_pt1 | contig 38782 bp, 62 predicted proteins | sample MGYA00561227_ERZ1370068 | MGnify/ENA primary metagenome ERZ1370068 (study PRJEB38410, sample SAMEA6850437) | metagenome | study: Metagenomic assessment of the ecological functions of the soil: analysis of the soil microbiota associated with the...
GTTGTACTTCGTTCGATTGCGGCTATTGCTCAGCAGATCGATCGTCAGGAACATGGGCGAGCGGCCGGTGCGCACGACATCGCCGCACGACACGACGGAAAGGACCAATGCGATGACGGTGGCAATCCTCTTCATGCTCAACCGCGCCAGTGATGCGCGGCGTGATGAAGATGAGCAGCTCGCGTGCTCTGGTCGTCAATGCGTGTCGCGCTTGAACAGCCAGCCGAGCAGCGGAATGCGGCTCATGCCCGGCGTGCGATCGCTCGGTCGTGCTGTTCGCTGCTCGACGTAAGATGCCGCCGATGACCGTCGTCTGGCCGTCGCTGACCAGCACCTGCGTGTCGGCGCGCTGCGTGTTGATCGGCGGAATGCTGTTGACCGCGCGGCTGAAGTCCGGCGACGCGTTCTCGACGCGAGATCTGCATGATCACGGTGTTGGCCGCGGTGATCTGCGGCGTCACCTGCAGCGTCAGCGCCGCGTCCTTGAACGTGCACCGTGACGGTGTTGTTCGGCACCGTCTGAATCGGAATCTGGACGCCCTGCGTCATTTCGGCCTGCGACGTTGTTCTGCGTCGTCACGCGCGGCGTCGACAGCATGCGGCCGTTGCCGCTGCGTTTCGAGCGCCGACAGCGCGACGTCGAGGTTGAACGCGCCGTTGACCGACCCGAGCGCGCAGACCGACGGCGCTGGTCGGCGCGCCGGCACGCCGGCAGGTTGACGCTCGGCACGCTGGTCGTCGCCGTGCCGTCGGTCCCTGACGTCACGCCGCGTGCGGCCGCCGAGGCTGCCGCTGTTCGGGAAACGCCAGCGTTGCGTCGTGTTGCCGAGCGCCGGATCGACGCGGCCGTTGAAGCCCCACTGCACGCCGAGTGCGCGCGCGTAGTTCTTGTTGGTCTGCACGATGCGCGCTTCGATTTCGACCTGCGGCTGGGCGCGTATCGAGGCGTGTTGATCAGCTGCGTCGAGCGTCGTGCAGGCGCTCGGGCAGATCGCGTGATGATCAGCGTGTTCGTGCGCGCATCGACGTTGCACGGTGCCGCGCGGCGACAGCACGCTCGTCGGCTTCAGCAGCGCCGCGATGTCCTCGCCCTTGCGCGTAGCTGAGCTGCCGCGTCAGCGTCGCGAGCTGGCCGGCCTCGGCCTGCGCCTCGGCCAGCAGCGCTGCGTTTCTTCTGCTCGGCCTCGAACGCGTCGAGCGGCGCGATCCGCGACGATCGGTGCCGTCGACGACGTAGCCGAGCTTGTTCGCGCGCAGGATGATGTCGAGCGCCTGGTCCCACGGCACGTCGCGCAGCGCGACGTCCACCGTGCCCTGCACCGTCGGGATCGATGACGATGTTCAGGCCGCTGATCTCGGCGAACGTGCGGAGCACGGCGCGAAGATCGGCGCCCTGAAAGTCGAGGCTGACCGGTTGGCCGGTGTACCGCCGTTCGTTCGGCTGCCCCGTGCCGAGGGTCGGCATCGGAGGCGGCTGCGGTTGCTGCTGCCGCGCAACCGTCGTCATCATGGGCAGACCCGGCGTTGGCACTCGCACGAGTGCCGGCGCCGAGCTGGGGCGGCGACAGGCGACCGCTTCCGGCGGCGCGGGCGCTGGCGGTGTTGCCGGCGTGGCTGCGCGGTCGCCGGGGACCGGACCGCCATCAGCCGAGGGCCGCAATCGGATCGACCGCCGGCCTCGCGCGTGTGATCTGCGGCAACGCCTGCCCGGCACCGGCTTGTCGAGATCGACGATGACCTTGCGTTGCGCTCGCTGCGCACGTGATACGCCAGCGGCTGCGCCAGCGCGATGCGCACGCGCGATGTCGCCGCGCCGAGCGATCGGATCGGCTCTGACGTAGACCGCCGCGATCGAGTCGCGCACGCTCTTCGCCACGGAGTGGACGGTAGCCCTCGCGGTCGTGTTGCGGAATTCCAGGATGACGGTCGACCGGATCGGGCCGTGTCGCCATCTACGGCACCGGCTCGCTCACCTCGATGACGAGCGACGTCGCCTTTGGACTCACGCGCAGGCTGATGTCCGGTGATGCGCGCCTGGGCCCCGGTCCCGGGCGACTGACCCGGACGGCGCTCACGAGCGCGCCGCGCAGCCGTCAGAGGTATGAGCAGGAGGGCGGGAGGGCCGCGCGTGTGATTCATTCTTCTGGCGTCCTCGAGCGACCGCAACAGCTTCTGCACTTCCGCTGCTTGATGGTCGACAGCGGGTCGGTTACGCGCTGCAGCACGACGAGCCCGTCGTGCGTGATGGTCTTGATCTGGCCGTCTGAGCAGTCGATCGCCCCGGTGGACGATGTAGGTTTTGTTGTCGGGACCGGCGACCATCGCACGAGGCGCGTCGCGGCTCTGCATGATGCCGCGAACTGGGATCCGCCGAGCGCCAGACCCGCCAGCCCCGTCGCTTCTGCGACCGACAGGACGCGGCTCGGTTCCGGTGCCGAGCAGAGTTCAGAAATCGGATCGCGGCGCGCCGTCGGTCTGGTAGGTGAACGACTGGTCGCCGGCTTTTCCCTGCCCTGCGCGGGCTGCCTGGTCTTCCCGGCCGGCGCAGGCCTGTCTGGCTCGCCGAGCCGCGGCGCGTGTTGCGCGGCGAGCGGCGCAGGCGCAGGCTAGCGCAGTGGTGACGGCTGAGCGCGGTGGCAGTCGCGTGGTTGCGCCTTCGGGGCCGGCTTCGGCGGCGTCGGCTTGTCGAGCAGCACGAATGTCGTCGCCACACGAGGTCGCCGTGATGGTGGCGCCGGGATCCGGCTCGGGCCTTGCCTCTGACGTCGAGCGCCGCTGATGTTCACGGATGCGGTGAACTTCCCGACCCGGTCGAAGAACACGCGCGAGGTTGTGATACGTCCCTGCGAGCTCGAGGGTGATCGGCCACTCTCGGCGTGCAGCTGCTTGGCGATGCGTCGGGCTCGGCTTGAAGGACTTGATTTCCAGATTCGATCGCGCCGCCTCGACCTGCATGCGGCGAAGCAGATCGGCGACGCGTCTTTCTCGTCGGGCAGGCACGGCCTTGAGGTTGTCGAGCCGCGCTTCGAGATCGGCGACCTGGCTGCGGAATTCCGGCAGTTTCCTCGCCGTGCGTTGCCTTTGGCGATATCACCTGTGCAGCGCGGTCACGAGCTGTTGAACTGGCGCGCGGAGATAGACAATGGCGCGCATCGGCAGCTCGATGGGTAGTAGAAGGCGCCGACCCCCGCCCGCCAACAGCGAGAAGCGACAGACCTGCCAGCACACGGAAGTTTGCTGAGACTGATGTCCACGTCGTTATTCGTCTCTAGGGGCGACCTGCCCCGCTCTCTACAACGCTGCGCAAGAAACCGTGCAACCGCTTCTAACCTGCGACCGTCTTACCACGGCGGCGCCGTCGCCTTGCACGCCGCCGGCCGCGTTCGCTCCCGGCCTGGACGAACTGCGCCTTGACGCTGAACTTGATCAGCTCGCCAGGCGGCTGCGGCAATGGTCTCGGTCTGGGTGCTGACGATTTCCACCGACTTCTTGAAATAGCCCGGAGCGCTTCCGAGGTTCGCGACGAAGTCCGACAACGCGGTCAAGCGTCGCACCGCCCGTCGATCACCACGTCGGCGCCGACCTGCTTCAGCTCGGTGAGCCAGAACATCGGCGGCAGCGCGCGGCTGATCTGGTCGAGCATGTGCACCGGGCCCGGTCTGACTCTTTGCGCAGCTGCTCGATCAGCACGACGCGCTGCTGCAGCTGCGCCTTCCGCTGCTCGAACTGCTGGACCTGCTGGATGATCGAGTGCAGCCGCTGCGTCTCCCGCTGCGCGGCCGCGATTTCGCTGTCGAGCTGCTGTCGATTCCTGCCAGATCGCCTAGTAGCGCCATCCGCATCACGACCGATGCGCGCGTCACGCAGGATGCAGCGTGCAGGCGACGGTGACTTGCTGGCGACGGTGCCGAAGCGACAGCGCCGCGCGCTTCTTGCGGCGCTCGCGATCGACCGGCAGAGGTTGATGCGAATCATCGGTCGCCGGCCCTTCTGCAGCGCGAGGCCCACGGCGACCGCGGCGGTCGGCAGCAGATCTTCCGCATCGGTCGATGCCCGGCCGGCTGGCGGATCGAACGCAATCTGCCGGAACGGATCGAACGTCTCCACGCGCGCGCCGAAGCGGCCTCGGCAGCGCCTGCGCGAAACCGTCCACGCGCCGACGCGCCGCCGCTCAGCACGATGCGGTCGATGCGGTCCGATGCGGCCGTGGCCTTGAAGAAGTCGAATGTCTTCTGATCTCGAGCAGCACGTTCTCGGTCATCGCGTGCAGCACCGGCTGCGACGTCGTCGAACGTCGATGCGCCGTCGACCGCGATGCCCTTCTTCAGCTGCTCGGCCGCCTCGAACGGCAGGCTCCAGCTCCTTCTGCACCGCCTCGGTGTAGGCGTTGCCGCCAATCGAGATGTCGCGGGTGAACAGCGACTGGTCGCCGGAGACGATGTTCATGTTGATCGCGCTGGCGCCGGCGTTCAGCAGCACCACGACCGACTCGGCGTCGACGCCGTAGTTCAGCCTCGTAGGCGTTCTGCAGCGCGAAGGCGTCGACGTCGACCACGACCGGCCTGGCGGCCGGCCTGCGCGGATGACGCCGGTGTAGTCGGCGATCTTGTCCTTCTTCGCCGCGACGAGCAGCACGTCCATCGTGCCCTTCGACGTCGGCGCCGGTGCCCGTGTCGAGGATCTGGTAGTCGAGATTCACGTCCTGAATGTCGAACGGGATGTACTGCTCGGCTTCCCAGTAGATCGACTCGGCCAGCTCCGCGCTCGGTCATGACCGGCAGGCTGATCTTCTTGACGATGACGGCGTTGCCCGAGAGCGACGCGGCGACGTCCTTCGGTCTTGAACGCCTTGTTGCTGTCGAACAGGCGGCGAATGGCGTCGGCGACCGCGCCGCCGTCGATGATCGCGCCGTCGACGATGGCTGTCGGGCGGCACCGGCTCGGAGGCGCATGGCGACCACGCGATAGCTCTTGCCTGCTGCCTTCGAGCTCGACCGCCTTGACCGACGTGGACCCGATGTCCAGCCCGCGGCGGCTTTCGATTTGCCTAGACCAAACACAGTGGGGTCCTCAAATGAAGACGAGCCGACTAGTATTTCTACTCGGTGGGGTGTGTATCGGATCGAACCACGGATCACATCAGTGCACGGTCTTAGCGCTTGACAGTGCCCAGAAAGGCACGTATGATTTGGGTTTACCGTTGTTCGAGCCGGGCCGACCTGGTTAGTGAAGCCTAGTTGTTGTAGGCAGTGCGCTCGGAGCCGGAAATCCCCTCAACACGACGTTGGGTGCTTCGGGAAGGTGATTTCAGGAATGTCTACGTTCATGGCCGGCGGAGATCAGGTGGCCGACGCGCCGCTGGCACATCATCGACGCCGAAGGCCAGGTGCTCGGTCGGCTCGCGACGGCCGCCGCGCGTCTGCTCCAGGGCAAGCACAAGCCGACGTATACGCCACGTTCATCGATACCGGGGACCACGTCGTCGTCGTCAACGCGGCGAAGGTCAAGCTGACCGGCCGCAAGGGAAGACCAGAAGATCTACCGGCAGCACAGCGGCTACGAGGGCGGCCTGCGCGAAGAGCGCGCGCGACTCGTGCGCCAGCGCAAGCCGGAAAAGCTCGTCGAGGACGCGGTGCACGGCATGCTGCCCAAGACGAAGATGGGCGAAGCGATGTATCGCAAGCTGAAGTGTACGCCGGTCCGGATCACCCGCACGCGGCGCAGAAACCTTCCAAAGCTCGAGGTCGCGTAACGTGGCAGCAGTGCAGTATTACGGAACCGGACGTCGGAAGACATCGACCGCTCGCGTGTTCCTCCGCCCCGGGGCTGGGGCGATCAGCGTCAACCACAGGACGTTCGAAGCCTTCTTCCCACCGAGGCGCTGCGCATGCAGATTCGCACGCCGCTCGTGCTTGACGGAGACGGCCGATAAGTTCGACATCCTCGCCACGGTCGGCGGGGGCGGCGTGTCGGGGCAGGCGGGCGCCGTGCGACTCGGCATCGCGCGCGCGCTCGTCGAGCATCAACGCCGAGTTGCGCAAGCCGCTCAAGAGCGAAGGCTTGCTGACCCGCGACGCGCGCGCCAAGGAACGCAAGAACTACGGAATGGCTGGAGCGCGGAAGCGCTTCCAGTTCAGCAAGCGCTAAAAGAACGAGAAGGAGGGTTTTTGGCCGCGACTGTCGATGAAGGATCTGCTCGAGGCTGGCGTTCATTTCGGCCACCAGACCAAGCGGTGGAACCCGAAGATGAAGGAATACATCTTCGGCGAACGCAACGGCATCTACATCATTGATCTGGGCAAGACGGTGAAACTGTTTCGCGAGGCCGAGGACTTCGTCATCCAACCTGGCCGCCGACGGGCGGACGATCCTGTTTGTCGGCACCAAGCGACAGGCGCAGGACGTCATCGCCGAAGAGGCACAGCGCTGCGGCATGTTCCACGTCAACGAGCGATGGCTGGGCGGACTGCTCACGAACTTCGCGACCATCCAGCGCAGCCTCGGCCGGCTGCGCGATCTCGAGGCGATGGCTACCGACGGACGGTTCGACACGCTGTCGAAGAAGGAGATCGCGCGCAACGAGAAGGAGCGCCGCAAGCTCGCCAAGAACCTCGACGGCATTCGCGGCATGTCGCGTCTGCCCGACGCGGTGTTCGTGGTCGACACCAAGAAGGAAAAGATCGCCGTCGACGAGGCGCGCAAGCTCAAGATCCCGGTCATCGGCATCGTCGACACCAACTGCGATCCGGACGAGGTCGATTTCGTCATTCCGGGCAACGACGATGCGCTGCGTTCGATCAGGCTGTTCGCGTCACGCATGGCCGACTCCGGTGATCGACGGCCGCGACCGCAAGCAGTCGATGGACGCCGAATCGGCCCGCGACGCCGCGGACGAAGCCGCCGCGAACGAAACCGACCCACGCCGCGCTGCCCGACCGCAGCGCCGCCCGCGGAGACCGCCCCGCGAACGCATAACTGAACACGCTCGGCTGAAGCCTGTCCTGAGCGAGCTCATCCTTCGACAGGCTCAGGATGAGCGAGTCGAAGGGCCCTCGCGCTCCATCTGAGCATGGAGATCGAGGCTTTTTTTCGTACAGGAACCAACATGACGACGACCGCGATTACGGCTGACATGGTGAAGAAACTCCGCGACCAGACCGGCGCGGGGATGATGGAGTGCAAGTCGGCGCTGACCGAGGCGAACGGCAATTTCGAGGAGGCGAATACGATCCTGCGCAAGCGCGGGCTCGCGTCGGCGGCCAAGAAAGCGGGCCGTGCGACCAGCGAGGGGCTCATCGCGCACCGGGTCGCCGCGGACCACTCCACCGGCACTCTGGCCGAGGTCAATTGCGAATCCGATTTTGTGGCCAGGACGCCCGACTTCCAGCAGTTGATGAGCGACGTGCTGGATCTCGTGGACAACGCGGGTGACAGCGCCACCGCTGCGTGGCTGCAGGATCCGGAGGGCGCCGTGAAGAAGCGGGTCGCCGCGACCATCGCCAGAGCTCGGCGAGAACATCGGCGTCTGCGCGGATCGCGCGGTTCACGGGCGACTACGTCGGACAATACATCCACACCGTTGGCGGCAAGCTGGGTGTGCAGGTTGAGTTCGGCGGCGTGACGCCGGAGGTCCGCAATCGCGACGAGTTCAAGAGCCTCGTGCGGGAGATCACGATGCACATTGCGGCCGCCAATCCGAGCCCGCGGTATCTCACTCGTGAGGCCGTGCCGGCCGATGTGCTCGACAAGGAGCGCGGGATCTACCGGGCGCAGATGGAGAGCTCCGGCAAGCCCGCGAACATCATCGACAAGATCATCGAGGGCAAGCTCGGCGCGTTCTACCAGCAGGTCGTGCTCCTCGAGCAGGAGTCGGTGATTCGCGAGACCAAACCGAAGGTCAAGGACGTGGTCGCCGAGGCCAACAAGGCGCTGGGCGCTTCGGTGACGATCAAGCGCTTCGCACGGCTCAAGGTCGGCGAATCTGTCGCCTGACATGGCTCATGGCTGATGGTCGATGGCTAAACGTTGGGGTGAACCCCAATGTTTAGCCATATCGCCATTAGCCATCTGCCATGACTATAATCACCGTTCGTGACCGCCCCGCGCTCCCCGCCTACAAACGCGTCCTCCTCAAACTTTCCGGCGAAGCGCTCATGGGCGAGCAGGGCTACGGCATCGATCCCGCCGTAGCGTCGCAGATCGCGCGCGACGTCGCTGAGATTCAGGGCATGGGTGTCGAGACCGCCATCGTGATCGGCGGCGGCAACATCTTCCGCGGCGTGGCGGCGAGCGCCCGAGGGATGGATCGGGCCACCGCCGACTACATGGGGATGCTGGCCACCATCATCAACGCCCTCGCGCTGCAGGACGCGCTCGAGCAGCAGGGGTCGTGACCCGCGTCGTGACCGCCATTGAAATGCGCGCGGTCGCCGAGCCCTTCATTCGACGGCGCGCGATTCGACACCTGGAAAAGGGCGCGTCGTCGTGTTTGGCGGCGGCACCGGCAACCCCTACTTCAGCACCGACACCGCGGCCGCGCTGCGGGCCATGGAGATCAAGGCGGACGTGATCCTGAAAGCGACGAAGGTCGACGGGATCTACGACGCCGATCCGATGGTCAAGCCGGGCGCGACGCGGTTCGATCGCATCTCGTACCTGCAGGTGCTCGAACAGGGCCTCAAGGTGATGGACGCGACCGCCATTTCGCTGTGCATGGACAACCGGCTGCCGATCGTCGTCTTCAACCTGCGGACGCCAGGCAACATCAAGCGCGCCGATTTCCGGGGAAACCATCGGATCGTTGGTGACTGCGTAGCCGTCGAGGACCGCTATGGACGTGAATGACCTGAAAGGGTTGTACGCCGAAGTCAACAAGCGCATGAGCGCGGCAATCGACCACTTGAAGCACGAGCTCGCCGGCGTCCGCACCGGCCGCGCGACCGCCGGGATTCTCGATCCGGTGCACGTCGAAGCCTACGGGTCGCGGATGCCGCTCAACCAGCTCGGCGAGCCTCTCGATCCCCGAGCCGACGATGATCGTCGCGCAGCCGTTCGACCCGTCGCAGCTCGGGGCCATCGAAAGGCGATCCGCGCGTCCGACCTCGGGCTCAACCCGTCGAACGACGGCAAAGTGGTCCGCATCCCGATTCCGCCGCTGACCGAGGAGCGCCGCAAGGAGCTCTCGCGCCACGTGCACAAGATGAGCGAGGAAGGCCGCAACGGCGTCCGCCTCGTGCGCCGCGACGCGAACGAGCGGCTGAAGAAACTGCTCAAGGACCACAAGATCTCCGAGGACGACGAGCGCAAGGGCTCGACGAGGTCCAGAAGATCACCGACAACCACATCAAGATGATCGACGACCTGCAGAAAAAGAAGGACCACGGAGCTGCTCGGCAAGTAGTGTCTCTCTTCACCCACCTCGAATGCTCGGTGCCATGCGGGGCGCCGACGCTGAATCCGCGCGAACGGCATTTTCTGTGTCGTCGTGCGGCGCAGCCGCTGCTGGCCCGCTACGACCTCGACGCGGCGCGAGGCTGGTCGAAGGACTCGCTCGCCGGCCGTGAGCCGAACATGTGGCGCTACCGGGAGCTGATGCCGCTGTTCGACGGTGAAGAGCCGATCACGCTGGGCGAGGGCTTCACTCCCCTCTTTCATGTACGATCGCTGGGCCGCTCGGTGGGCCTCGACCGCCTCTACATCAAGGACGAATCGCTCAACCCGACGAACTCGTTCAAAGCGCGCGGACAGTCGGCCGCGATCACGCGTGCGAAATATCTCGGCGCGAAGACCATCGCGTTGCCGACCGCAGGCAACGCCGGCAACGCCGCGTCGGCGTATGCCGCCGCCGCCGGTCTGGCGTGCGAAGTCTTCATCCCGCGCGACGCCAAGCGGCCGTTCGTCGACGAATGCCGGCTCTACGGCGCGAACGTCACGTTGGTCGACGGGCTCATCACCGACGCGGGCCGCATGGCCGCCGAAACAGGCAAGCCGCTCGGCTGGTATGACGTGTCCACTCTCAAGGAACCGTATCGCATCGAAGGTAAGAAGACGATGGCGTAGCAGAGTTGGCCGAGCAGCTCGACTGGCAATGGCCCAATTGGATCGTCTACCCCACCGGCGGCGGCACCGGCATGGTCGGCATGTGGAAGCGTTCGACGAGCTGGAACGCATCGGTTGGATGCCGAAGGGCAAACGGCCGCGCATGGTCTCGGTTCAGGCCGAGAACTGCGCGCCCATCGTGCGCGCGTTTCAGCAGGGCACCGGAAAAAGCCGAACCGTGGGCCGACGCGACGACGATCGCGGATGGCCTCGCGTGCCGCGTGCGATTGGCGACTTCCTCATTCCTTCGCGCGGTGCGCGACAGCGGCGGAACGGCGCTCGCCATTGCCGATCGCGCGATGGTCGCGGGAATGCTGCAGATCGGCAAGCACGAAGGCATCAGCGCCGCTCCCGAAGGCGGTGCGGCACTTGCCGCCATCGAGCAGCTCGCGTCATCCGGCACGATCGGGCGTCACGAGTCGGTGGTGCTGTTCAACACCGGCGGCGCTCTCGAAGTACTCGACGTCCTAAAGCCATTAGGCGGTAGCCGTCAGCACTGCGGGCGTCACAGTTCTTGCACCACCGACCATTTGGAGGGTAGCCGTATGGTCGGGAGCATTGCTGGCTGGATTGTTTTCGGTTTGATTGTCGGTGTCATCGCAAAGCTGTTGATGCCAGGGCGCGACCCAGGCGGGTTCGTCGTGACCATCCTGCTCGGGATCTGCGCGCGCTGCTCGGCGGTTATGTTGGCCGTGTGGCTGGCTGGTATGGTCCGGCTGACGGCGCTGGCTACCTGATGTCGATTTTGGGCGCGATTCTGCTGCTGGCGCTCTATCGGATGGTGGTCGGTCGGCGGACGGTGCTCTAACCGTCCACCCGGCTCAGCGTGAAGGTTGTCACAGCGGCGCTCGTTTCGCTCGTGCTGTCTGCCGCGCTCGTCTCGGCACAGACGGATTCGAGCGCCAGCGTTCAGCTAGTGGCCCGTATACGCTGAACAAGGACCAGATCGCGGAGCGCGGCGCCCGGATGGCAAGGCGCGACGACTGAGAATACCGGGAGTATTTGGAAGGAGGAGCAACGCAGCCAGCCAGGATGCCCGCCCGCGAGGTGGTCCTTGATCAGCTGTGCAGGGCCACTAGTCGCCAAACGTCACGCCCAGGTTCTTCGCGGTCGCCAGCAGATCGAAATCCATCGGCACACTTTTGGTCCGGCCGACCACATCCTCGAGCCGTCGCGCAACGATGTCCGGCGGCGCAAAGGCGACCATCGTGCCGAACTCGCCGGACCGCGCGAGCTCGACGGCTTTGCCGCCGAAGCGCGTAGCGAGAATGCGATCGAAGCTGGTCGGCGCGCCGCCGCGCTGCAGGTGGCCGAGCACCACCGATCGCGTCTCCTTCCCCGTCGCGGCGCCGAGCGCTTCCGCAGACCTGCGCGCCGATGCCGCCGAGCCGTTCGGCGCGGCCGCTTGCGGGCGCTTTCGACGAGCGACAGCGAACCGCCGGCGGGAAACGCGCCCTCGGCGACGACGACGATGCTGAACTTGGCGCCGAGGCGATCGCGTTCCTTGAGCCAGCGCGGCGACGCGCTCGATGTCGAAGGGAATCTCCGGAATGAGAATGACGTCGGCGCCGCCCGCCACGCCCGGCGTACAGCGCAATCCAGCCGGCGTAGCGGCCCATGACCTCGACCACCATGATGCGATGGTGCGCTTCGGCCGTCGTGTGCAGCCGATCGATGGCATCGGTGGCGAACGCGACCGCGGTGTCGAAGCCGAAGCAGTTCGTCGTGCCCGACGATGTCGTTGTCGATCGTCTTCGGCACGCCGACCACAGGAACGCCGCAGCGCCGAGAATCGATGCGCGATGGCCAGCGTCCCGTCGCCGCCGATAACGATGAGCGCGCCCAGTCCCATCTTGTGAAACATTTCGACGACGCGATCCGAGTAGTCGTGCGTGCCTTCGGAGGTGCTGACGGGATAGGCGAACGGATCGCCGCGGTTGGTCGTGCCGAGGATCGTGCCGCCGAGCCGGAGAATGCCGGTGACGTCGCGCGGCCTGAGCGGCCGGACCGTTCGGGCTCGATCAGCCCGTCGAAACTGTCCTCGAGACCCACGCACTCGATGCCGCGAGTTCGAGGCCGCCTTGACAACGGCACGAATCACGGCGTTCAGGCCGGGCGCGTCACCGCCGCCGGTGAGGATGCCGAGTCGCGTAATGGATGACATGGTGTGATCGCGGGGGAAGGCTTGCCAGCCGAAGCTCGCTCGCATGCCAGGCGAGCGAAGGTTGGTGGACGGCAGGAGGCTCGAACTCCCGACCTCCGCGTTGCGAACGCGGCGCTCTCCCAACTGAGCTAGCCGCCCGGCAGCAGCGATTCAAAACAGCCGGAACTTGTGGATTGTACCCATGAAGGTGTGCCGCAGTCCCGCAATCGGAGCTCCTTGGAGGACGAGCGCGTCGGGTTGTGCGCGACGTGCGTTCACGTGCAGCGGGTCGCCTCGTCGAAGGGCGCGACGTTCTACTTGTGCCGCAAGTCGGAGACCGACGATCGCTTTCCGCGCTATCCGGCGCTCCCCGTCCGCCGCTGCGCCGGTTACGAGGCCTCGCCGTCGGCCGATTGACACGCTCCGACACGCGCGTCCAGAATACGACCCGTGGCCGCACCCCGCATCACCAAAGAAGATCTGAAACAGCGCCTCGAGATCCCGACACCGCCGGTGCTCGTTGACGCGCGGCTGAAATATCCGCACGAGCACTAGCACGGTTCGCCTGCCCGGCGCGATTCGCTACACACGGCCGACAGTCCGCCGCCGGCGCTGCCGAAGGACCGCGAGATCGTCGTCTACGACTCAGACCCCAACGAGCTCGCCAGTTCGGGTGTCGTGGCCGATCTCATCCGTCAGGGCTATCGCGCGGTTGCGCTCAAGGGCGGCATCGTCGAGTGGTTGACTGCTAACCTGCCCACCGAAACGAAAGAAGCGCCCAAACAAGCCGCACCAGAACCGGGGTCGTTGAAGGCGTAACTGTCGAGCCGCTTGCCCCGCAGTCGCTCATCCTGAGCCTGTCGAAGGATGAGCTCATGGTTCGACAAGCTCACCACGAGCGTGCCAGCTGGCATGCTATCGTTGACCTGTGCTCTCCCCGTTCAGGACAACTGCCCTGCCTGCTGCTGATGATCGCGGTCGTTGGCGCGGCGGCAGCGCCGCCCACGGCGTCCGAACTCGCCGCGACGCTCCAGCGAAGCTACGACGGCGTCAGGGACTTCTCCGCCGACTTCGTGCACGCTACGAGGCGGCGTGCTGCGCAAGCAGATCACCGAGCGCGGCAAGCTGCAAGTCAAGAAGCCCGGCAAGATGCGGTGGGAATACACCGCGCCCGAGGAGAAGCTGTTCGTCTCCGACGGCGTGAAGATGACTCCTACATCAAGCAGGACAAGCAGGTCATCGTCTCCGACGTCCCCTCCGCCGACCAGGCGACTACTCCGACGCTGTTCCTCGCGGGAAAAGGCAATCTGACGCGCGATTTCACACCCTCGTTGGTCGACGCGCCCGCCGGATCGCCGCCCGGCAGCCAGGGCCTGCAAGCTCGTGCCGAAGGCCCGCCAGCGGGAGTACGATTGGTTGACCCTGGTCGTGGATCCGGTGGGCCTCGCGATCCGGGGCTCGTCACGGTCGACGCCCAGGGCGGGACTTCTCGCTTTTCCTTCACAAATCTGAAGGAAAACGTCGGCATGACCGATAAAGCGTTCGGAGTTCAAGATGCCGCGGGGTGTCGATGTCGTCCACGCATCATCGAATGACTAAAGCCATGACGTCACCGCCTGATCGTCGTCGCGGCGGCCACACTCCTCGTTGCCGGCTGCGCGTCGTCCGGCGCCATGCGCCGCGCGCGCGAGGCCGAGCGGCGCCGCGACTACGACGCCGCGGTCGTCGAGCATCACCGAAGGCCGTACGTCACAAGCCAGACGACCTCACGGCACGGCTCTCGCTGGACCGCGCGAAGCTGCGCGCGTCGCAGAGAGCATTTCACCACCGCTCGCAGGCTCGCAGCGCTCGGGAAACTCGAAGACGCTCTCGTCGAGTACGAGCTGGCCGCGGAAATGAACCCCAGCAGCGGCGACATCGACCAGGAACTGCGGACCACGCGGAATCGGCTCCGGGCGCGCCGTCGCCGTGTCCGCGCGAGGGCAAGACCGGAGCTGCAGACGCTCGATCGAGCGCGCGCGCGATCTGCCGCCGCCTGGGCTCGACCTGCCCGCAGGGCGTGAAGATGCCGGCGGCGCTCACCTTCCGCGACGCAAGCAGCCGCGATGTCTTCACGGCCATCGCGCGGCTCGCCAACATCAGCATCATCTTCGACAGCGCCTTCCGCGAAACGCCGGTCTCGGTCGACCTCCGCGACGGCGACGCTCGAGCGATGCGCTCAACGCCGTGGCCGGCGCGACGCGCACGTTCTTCCGCGTGCAGGCGCCGAAAACGGTCGTGGTGATTCCCGATACACCTGCCAAGCGGCGCGAGTACGAGGAAGAGGTCGTCCGGACGTTCTATCTGAGCAACGCGGACCTCAAGGAAACGCAGGATCTGCTGCGAATGGTGCTCGACGCACGCGCGCATCTCGCCGACCACCGGCACTAACGCGGTGACGATCAAGGACACGCCCGAACGCATCGCGGCCGCCGCTCGCGTGCTGGCGGCGATCGACAAGGCGCGGCCGGAAGTGATCATCGACGTCGAGCTGCTCGAGGTGAACCGGACGAAGCTGATCGAGTACGGGCTTCAGATCGCGTCGCCCGCCTCGCCCGCACCGACGGGCCTCAACGGCTCGGTGTCGATTGCGACCGACGCCGCCGGGAACGTTAACCTCCAGACGCTGCGCAATCTCACGGCGAGCGACGTGATCTTCACGGCGCTGCCGGCGCTCTACTATCGTCTGCTGAAGACCGACGCGCAACACGCGCATCCTCGCGAATCCGCAGTTGCGGACCGTCGATGGCGTGCAGGCGCAGGCGGGCTTCGGCGAGCGCGTCCCCATCCCGGTGACGACGTTTGCGCCGATCGCCACGGGCGGGCAGCCGCAGCAGCCGATCACCTCGTTCAACTATCAGAACATCGGGGTGAACATCGACATCACGCCGCGCACGCATCACGACGACGATGTGACGCTGGGGTTGAAGGTGTCAGTCACCAGCATCTCCGGGACCGGCTTTGGCGGGCTGCCGACGTTCGGCAACCGCGAGGTCAACACCACGATCCGCCTGCGGGACGGCGAAACGAACATGCTCGCCGGGTTGATTCGTGACGACGAGCGCGAGTCGACTTGCGGGGATCCCAGGCCTGAGCGACATCCCGGTCGTCGGCCGGCTGTTCTCGCACACGACGAAGACGAACGATCAGACCGATATCATCCTCACGCTGACGCCGCACATCATTCGCGTCCTGGATTTGAGTGCCGAGGATCTGCGGCCGTTCCGCGTCGGCCGCGACGGCATCTCACCGCTGACCGAGCTGCCACTGCCCGTCGAGCCGCCGCGGCCGCCGGAAATTCCAAAGGCGGATCAGCCGGTCATCAAGAAGCCAGGCGGGTCATAAGAGCTTCGTGACGTTCGCGCCCAACTTCTGCAGCCGCTCGACCGAGCCGCCCGTAACCGCGTTCGACGGTCTCGAGCGGCGACAGCTTGCTCTGCCCGTCCGCCGCCAGCGCTCCGGCGATCAACGCCATCCCCGACCGGATATCGCGGCTGTCGAGGGCGCGTCCGCGCAGCTTGCTGCGGGCCGGTCACGATGATGCGATGCGGATCGCACAGGAACAGATCGGCCCGCATCCCGCTCAGCTGCTCCAGCGCGAACAGCCGGAGCTCGTACATCCAATCGTGAACCAGTGTCCGCCCGTCGGCCTGCGTCGCCAGCACGGTGATCAGGCTGATGAGGTCGCTGGGAAACCCCGGCCACAGGCCGGTCGTGATCGCGTCCCGCGGCTCGCGGCTGCGACTTGCTGACGCTGAAGAGGTCGCCGTCCATCCCGCATTCGACGCCCATTCGCTTCAACACGCAGGCGACCACTTCCATGTCTTCCGCGCGTGCGCCACGCACCTGAATCTCGCCGCCGGTGACCGCGCCGACCACGGCCCAGCTCCCCGCTTCGACGTAGTCGCCCCACAGCTGATGTGTGGCGCCGCGCAGCCGGCCACCGCCTTCGACTCGGATCGTCGACGTGCCACCGCCGGTAATCCCGACGCCGAGCTTTCTGCAGGAAGGCGCACAGCTCGGCGACGTGCGGCTCGCACGCCGCGTGGCGGATCTCGCTCACGCCAGGCGCGGCCGCTGCCGCCAGCAGCGCGGTCTCGGTGCCGGTGACGGACGCCTCGTAGAGATAGATCGACGCCGGCTGACAAACCGTTCGGCGCTTCGAGCAAATGACCCGGGCCCGGCACCTGCGCGCGCGCCCATGGCTTCGAGCGCCTGCAAGATGCATGGTGATCGTGCGGCGGGCCGGGAAATCGCCGCCGGGAGGCGCGAGCCGCGCGCTTCCCTTCCGCGCGAGCAGCGGGCCGAGCAGCAGCACCGAGCCGCGCAGCCGTCCCACCAGCGTGCCGTCCGGTTCGTCCTTCTTCACCTCCGGACACCTGATCCGCAGCGTCGTGCTGCCGATGCCGTCGACTTCGGCGCCGAGATCCAGCAGCAGCCGCGCCATCACCCGACGTCGCCAATGCGCGGCACATTGGTGAGGACGCATTCCTCCGTCGTCAGGAGACATGCCGCGAGGAGCGGCAGCGCGGAATTCTTGTTGCCTTCGACGTCAACGACGCCGGACAGCCGGCGGCCGCCTTCAATCAGTAGTGTGGACATAGTTATCCGATGGGCTCGAACGATGTCGGTCATTGTAGTGGCTCAAATTCGCCGAGATAGACGATTTCTTCCGCGCAACTCCGACGCCGAAGCGGTCGCGCACGGTTGTCTTGCACTGCGCGATCAGCCGGCGGATGTCCGCGCGGTCGCGCCGCCTTCGTTCACGATGAAATTGCCGTGCGTCGGCGACACGCGCGCGCCGCCGACCGCGGCGCCCTTCAGTCCGGCGCGATCGACCAGCGCACCCGCCGACCACGGCATGCCGTCAGGCACGCGATCGCGATCCGGTTGAGGATTCTGAAAAATGCAGCCGGCGCTCGGCGAGTCGAGCGGCTGCGTGCGCTTCCGAAACGCGAGCGACGCGCGCGCGCCGTCTGGCGCAGCGCGGCCGGATCGCCGGGCGACACGCTGAAAACCGCCGACAGCAGGATCTCGCCGCTGTCCTGCAAGCGGCTGCGATCGTAGCGCGAACGCCATCGCCCCGGTCGGCACATCGAGCGTGGCGCCGTCGCGTGTCGCGAGCCGCACGTCCGAAATCAGCTCGCTGATCAGGCGGCCGCCGAAATGCGCGTTGCCGAAGACCGCGCCGCCGACCGATCCTGGCGTGCCGGCCCAGGCTTCGAGTCCGGCGCAGCCGTGATTGATCGTCCAGCGGACCAGCCCGTTGATCGTGATCGACGCGTCGGCGCGAACGTGGCTCGGATCGATCTGCCGCACCTCGCCGCCGCGCGGGCTGATCACGAGACCGCGAACGCCGGAGTCGGCGACGAGCACATTCGATCCGCCGCCGAGAATCGTCACCGGTATGCCGGCCGCACGGGCCGCCGCCAACGCCGCCAGCATTTCGTCGCTGGTGCGGGTTTCGATGAACCAGTCGGCTGGGCCCCCGACTCGAAAGGTCGTCATCGGCGCGAGCGACACGGCTCGTCGGACGCGGTCCGGGCCCAGCGCCTCGGGTCAGCGCCTCCGCGGCGTGTGTCACTGGTTCCACGACTCCACGGCCATCACAAACCGTTCCTGCGCGATCAACGCGCGGCCATGGCCTCACGCATCGTGCACACGCGAAACACGAATCGAATCGCCGGGACTCAGCTGCCCCGCCACCGCCATGTCGGCCGAAATCACAGTCGCAATCTTCGGATAACCGCCGGCCGTCGGACGATCGGCCATCAACAGAATCGGCTGTCCCGACGCGGGCACCTGCAGCACGCCCAGCGGCGTCGCGTCCGAAATGATGTCCGCGCCGCGCGCGTGCGTGCAAGCACAGGGCCAGCGAGGCGGAACCCCATGCGGTCCGAGTTCTGCGCGATGACGTACGGACCCGATTGCAGCACGTCGAGCGCATCGCCGGCGAAGTAGTCGTCTTGCGGGCCCGGCAACACGCGCACCGTGCGCTCTCCGGCGGGAAACGGCAGCATCGGACCTCTCGAGCGCCGGCGCCGGCCCGCGTGCGGTCGCCTCGTCGCCGAGCGGGAGACGGTCCCCGATCTTCAACGGCCGACCCGCAAACCCGCCCAGACCGCTGACGACGTGCGTCGCACGGCTGCCGAGCACTGGACGTGCACGGCAATGCCGCCGGCGATCGCCAGGTACGCGCGCACGCCCTGCTCGCGGCGCCCGAACCGCAGCCGCGATCCGCCAGGGATCAGGAACGGCGTGTTCCACGGCGCCGGACGTCCGTCGACGACGATCTCGAACTCCGCGCCGGCGACGGCCGCCAGCGCGCTCGTCCTCGAATTCGAGTTCCGGCCCGAGCAGGGTGATCTCCAGCGTCGCCGCGGCGCGGTCGTTGCCGACGAGCGCGTTCGCCAGTCGATGCGACCACGGATCCATCGGTCCGGCAACCGGCACGCCGCGCGCCTGCAATCCCCAGCGGCCGAGATCCTGGACGGTCGTCAGCATGCCGGGTTTGATGACCAGGATGTCGGGCATTTACGCGGACAGCCGATCGTATTCCGGCCGCGTTCGATCGCGTAGAACTGCACCGCGTCGCCGGCTTTCATCAGGAACGGCTCCGGCCGATCCGGATCGAACGGCGGGAGCGGCGTCCGGCCGATGAGTTGCCAGCCGCCTGGCGTTTCACTGGGATAGATGCCGGTCTGCACACCAGCAATCGCCACCGAACGCGCCGGCACGCGGACCCGCGGCACGGCATGGCGCGGCATGGCAATGCGCTGGTCCACGATGCCGAGATACGCGAAGCCCGGCACGAACCCCAGCATGAACACGCGATACGTTGTCGCGGTGTGCGCCAGCGACGACGGTCTGCTCGCTGCAGCCCGCGTACTCGGCGACCGCCGGGAGATCGGGGCCGAACTCTCCGCCGTAGCACACGGGAATGCGAATCGGCGAACGAGCGGCAGGCCGACGACGAGCTCCCGCTCGCCAGGGCCCGATCGACTGCCCGGTCAGCGCGTCGTAATGTCGGTGCGCAGTGGATCGAAATGAATCGCCACCGACCGGTAAGTCGGCACAACGTCGCGAACGCCCGCCACGCTGGCTGCCTGAACGGCCTCGGCCAGCGCGATCGCCTGGGCGTTCACCGCCGGATCGATCCGCGCCTCGAACTCGACGACGATCGCGGAATCGCCGGCCGGCGACGATGCGATGGCTCATGCCGCGAGGGCTCGCAGCAGTCTTCTGATGAATTCCGCCGAATCCTCCGTTGGACATCAGCACGACGAAATCGCCAGGCCGATGCTCGCGGACGACGATGTCGACGATCTCATCGATCGACGCCGGACTGCGCGCGCCGACTCGGCCGCGGCACAGCAGGTCGTCGATCAAGCTGCGGAATCGACAGCCGCTCCGGCTCCGGCAGCGTCGACCGGAAGACCGGCGCGACGACGACCTCGTCCGCGTCAGTCGAACGCGCGCGCAGAAGTCGTCCTGGAACACGCGCCGGCACGACGAGGCCGAGCGCGGCTCGAACACCGCCCAGATGCGCGCCTGCGGGTGCGAGGCACGCAGCGCCGGTCAGCGTCTCGGCGACCGCCGTTGGATGGTGCGCGAAGTCGTCATAGCACGGTGACCCCGTCGGCGATGCCGACGACTTCGAGCCGCCGCTTCACGCCGGCGAACGACCGGAGCCCCTCGGCGATCCGCTCGACGCTGACGCCAACCTCGGTCGCCACGGCGATCGCCGCCGTCGCGTTGCGGACGTTGTGCGACCCAGCACCGGCAGTTCGAAACGATCCGAAGCGACTGACCGCTCCGCCCGAGGCGAAACCGGCGTGAGCCGTCCAACCGTTTCGTAGTCGTGAATCCTGCCAGTCGGCGTCGTCGCTCGTGCCGAACGTCTCGCACGCGCGAGACCGCCGTCGCCGCCAGCTCGCGCGCCGCGGGGCTGTCGGCGCCGAGCAGCAACAGGCCGTTTCGCGGCACGAGGTTGCACGAGCCGGCGGAACGCGAGCCGGATCGCGTCGAGATCGGCGTAGATGTCCGCGTGATCGAACTCGATGTTGTTGACGACGGCGATGTCGGGCAGGTATTTGAGGAACTTGGCCGTCTTGTCGAAGAAGGCGCTGTCGTATTCGTCGCCCTCGATCACGAAGTCGCGTCCCTGTCCCAGCCGGTAGCTCGAGCCGTCGCCGAAGTTCCGCGCGATGCCGCCGACCAGCACGCTCGGGTCGAGCCCGCCGTGCGTCAGCAGCCACCCGGTCAGCGACGTCGTCGTCGTCTTGCCGTGCGTGCCGGCGATGACGATCGACCGCGCGCCCCAGAGGAAGTGCTCGCGGATCGGCTTCGGGCAGCGAGCAGTAGCGAATCTTGCGGTCGAGCACTTCCTCGAGCTCGGGATTGCCGCGCGAGATCGCGTTGCCGACGACGACCAGATCGATGTCCGGCGCTGATGTGTTCGGCGCGATAGCCGCTCGAGCGTCGGGATGCCCTCGGCCGCCAGGAAGTCGCTCATCGGCGGGTAGACGTCCATGATCCGATCCGCGGACGTCGAGCCCTTGTCGCTTCAACATCGCCGCGAGCGTCGCCATCGCGGTGCCGCAGACGCCGATCGAGATGGATGTTGTCATTCGCACTGGCCGCTCTCTTCGATCACCAGTCGTGGCGGCGCTGCCGCCGATCACGCGCGCCTGCGACGCCGAACGGCAAGCGTCATCGCCGGACCGGTGGTGTGGCCGGACGGGAATCCAATCAGCACCGGGCCTGGAAAGTCCGCGAACAGATCGGCCATCACCGCGCGCGCCGTCACCTCGCCGGACGGCTCGTCGCATTTCGGCAGCTCGCCGATGACCACCGCGGACGCGCGCGCGAGGATGCCCGCTCTGCCGAAGCTGCGTCACCATGCGATCGAGGCGATACGGCCGCTCGCGCCACTTCATCGAGGAACAACACGTAACGCCGGCCGGTGGCGCGAAGGCGAACGGCGTCGCCAAGCGACGCCAGGATCTGCGTGAGCGTGCCGCCGAGGAGCATCCCGCTCGCCTCGCCCGGACGAACCGTGTCGAGCGCCGGCGGCGCCAGCTCGCCGAGCGGCTCACGGCCGGCACACCGCGCCCAGCGAACGACTGGCGGTCGCATCCCGGCGGCGCCGCGCGCGAAGCGGCCGACCAGCATCGGTCCGTGAAACGCGACCAGCCCGCAGCCGATCGTGAGAAACGTGAGCAGCGACGTGAGATCGCTGTAGCCGACGAACGGCTTGCGCGCGCGGCGCTGCCTCCTCGCGATCCAGCAGCGGCAGCACCTGCGCCGCTGCCGTAGCCGCCGCGGACGGCGATCGAGCGCCGCGCGATCGACGGATCGCGCCAGGCCTGTCGAATCGCCGCGCGCGCGATGCTCGCGGCGAGCCCGCCACGATAGCGCCGCCGGGCGAAGACCGCTGTCGTCGTAGACCGGCTCGAAACCCAGCCGCCGGATTTCCTCGATGCCGCGAGTCGAATTCGTCGCGATCGAAGGCGCTGGCCGGAGCGACGAGCGCCACGCCGGTCGCCCGGCGACAGCGCACGCGGCTTGCGCATCACAGAAACCGCGCCATCTCGTCGGCGATCAGCGCGATGCGTCATCGCAGCCGACCGACGCTCGCGCAGCGCCGCGCGCCTGCGCGGCCGCGCCGCCAGCGGCGCGGCGAGAAACCGCTCCTTCGCCCGCTGCTGGCGCGCCAGCGCGTCGTCGATCGCGCGTTGAGCGGAATGCGGCCATCTTCGACGGCGTGCACGAGCGCTTCGAGCGATGCCGCCTGCGTGTCGTGATCGCCGCTGCAGATCAACACGCCGTCGCAGCCCGCTTCGATCGCCAGGACGGCCGCCGACGGCACGGCGTACTCGCTCGCGATCGCCTTCATCTCGAGATCGTCGCTGAGAATGACGCCCGTCGAAAGCTCAGCTCCTCGCGCAGGATGCTCGGTCACGATCCGCTTCGACAGCGTCGCCGGCCGCTCTTCGTCCAGCGCCGGCACGAAGACGTGCGCCGTCATGATCGCTCGCGACGCCGCGCGTCGATCGCCGCCCTGAACGGCACGAACTCGACTTGCGCGCAGGCGCTCCGGCGGATGCTCGACGAGCGGCAGCTCGTGGTGCGAGTCGGCGCAGCGTGTCGCCGTGGCCGGGAAATGTTTGCCGCAGGCGGCGATGCCTTCGCGCCTGCAGCGTCCGCGATGATCGCGGCCCCGAGCCGCGCGACGTCGTCGGCTTTCTCGGCAAGCGCTCGATCGCCGATCACGGTGATTCTTCGGGTTGGTGTGAATGTCGAGCACCGGCGCGTAGTCGAGCGTGATGCCGACGGCCTTGAGCTCGGCCGCGAGCGCCGCGCGAAGCGCTCCGCCAGCACCGTCGTCGCCGCTCCGGCCCGAGCGTCGCCATCGGCGGCCACTCGGTGAACGGCGCCTTCAGCCGCGCGACGCGGCCGCCTTCCTGATCGACGCTGACACCCAGAGCGGCAACGTCCGGCACGAGCCGGGCCGCCTCGAACGCACAGCTCGGCGACCTGCTCGGGCTCGACGACGTTGCGCGCGAAGAGAATGACGCCGCCGAGGCCGAACTCGCGGGCGAGCGCTCGCAGCTCGACCGGCAGTCTGTTGGCCCGTCGAACCCGGCGATCAGCAGCTGCCCGATCTGACGGCGAAGCAGCGATCTGGCGACATGACGCCACTACGATTCTACCAGTGGCGTCGCTATAAGGTCTTCCGCGTGAGCAGTAATGTCCCGTCCCGCATCGTCTCTTCGGCGCCGACGCGCGATCGATCTGGCCGGCGGCACCATCGACATCTGGCCGCTCTATCTGTTCCACGACGGCGCCGACGACCGCTGAACGCGGCGATCAGCCTGCGCGCGCACGCGCACGATCGAACCGCGCGATCGGACGGCCGCATCGAGCTGCGCTCGATCGACGCCGGCCAGCCGTCGTGAGCGCCGGCGCACTGGTCCGAGCTCGATGGCGGATCGGCGATCTGCCGCTGCTGGCGCGCTGCTGGCGCGCCACTACCGGCTCGAGAACGCGACGCTGACGACGCGCGGCGAATCGCCGGCCGGCGCCGGCATCGCCGGCTCGTCCGCGCTGACCATCGCGGCGTGCGGAGCGCTCGCCCGGTGGACCGGCGCGATCGACGGATGCCGATCACCTGCTGCAGGTGGCGATGAACGTCGAGTGCCAGACGATCCGGGTGCCGACCGGCGTGCAGGACTATCGGCCCGCGCTTCTACGGCGGCGTCGCCGCGATCGAGCTTCGCGCCGACGGCATCCAGCGCGTCGGCGCTCGACGTCGATCCCGCACGAGCTCGAGCGGCGCATCGTGCTCGCCTACACCGGCGCGCCGCGCAACTCCGGCACGAACAACTGGGAGATCACCAAGCGGCACATCGACGGCGATCGCCACATCTTCGACTGCTTCGAGCGGATCCGCGACACGGCCGTCGCGATGCGGACGGCGCTCGCAGCGCGGCGACTGGGACGAGGTCGGACGGCAGATCGCCGCGGAATGGGACAACCGCAAGCGGCTCGCGCCCGGCGTCACGACGCCGACGATCGACGATCTCATCGCCGCGCGCCACGGCCGCCGGCGCGACGGCGGCCAAGGTCTGCGGCGCAGGCGGCGGCGGCTGTCTCTTCTGCTACGGTCCGCCTCAGGCGCGCGCGGCGATCGCCGCGGCGCTGGCCGCCGGCGGCGCGCGCGTGCTCGACTACCGCATCGAGACCGAAGGACTGCGGCTTGGATAACCTCGCGATCGCGCGCATCCTCCGGGAGATCGCCGACCTCCTCGAGATCAAGAACGACAACCCGTTCAAGATTCGCGCATACCGGAACGGCGCCGACATCGTCGCCAATCATCCGCATCGAGCTGGCGGCGCTCGACGAGCGCGGGACTGCGCGAGATTCCGGGCATCGGCAAGGACCTCGCCGCGCGCATCCGCGAGATCGCGCGAGACCGGCGACGCGGCCGTATCACCGCGAGCTCGCTCGCCGAGTTTCCGCCGACGATTCTCGATCTCCTCCACCTCCAGGGCGTCGGACCCAAGACGGTCGCGACGCTGTATCGCGAGCTCGGCGTCCGCACCCTCGACGATCTCGAGCGCGCGGCGACCGACGGACGCATCCGCGCGCTGCGCGGCATGGGGGCGAAAAAGGAAGCGCTCATCCTCAAAGCGCTCGAGGAACGCAAGCGCCACGCGGGCCGCCATCTGCTGCTCGGATGCGCACGACGCCGCGGCGGCGCTCGTCGCACTACCTGCGCGAGCGCGCGCCCGATGCCGCCATCGACGCCGGTCGGCAGCCTGCCGGCGCGGCTGCGAGACGTGCGGCGATCTCGACATCTCCTCGCCTCCGGCGCAGCGCCGTCGCTGATGGACGACTTCGTCGACTACCCGCTGGTCGAGCGCGTGCTCGGCGCGCGGCGACACGAAGTCGAGCGTCCTCATCGGCGGCGGATTCCAGGCCGATCTGCGGCTGGTCGCCGCCGAGAGCCGCGGCGCCGCCCTGCAGTACTTCACCGGCTCGAAAGCCGCACAACATCGCGCTGCGCGATCGCGCGATCGGCCTCGGCTTCAAGCTGAACGAATACGGCGTGTTCACGCGTCGACGACGACACGCGCGTCGCCGGCGAGCACGAGGAAGACGTCTACGCACGCGCTCGGGCTCGACTGGATCCCGCCGGAGCTGCGCGAGATGCGCGGCGAAATCGAGGCGGCCGCGGCTCACGCGCTGCCCCGCCTCGATCGATCGCGCCGACCTGCGCGGCGATCTTCACATGCACAGCACCGCAACGCGACGGCAAGGACGACGTGCGCGACGATGGCGGACGGCGGCGCGCGGAAGCGGGGCTCGAATACATCGCGATCACCGATCACACGCAAGTCGCTGGCGATGGCCAACGGCCTCGACGAACGGCGGGCGCTCGAGCACGCCGCGCGCATCCGCGCGATCGACGCCGAAGGCCGCGGCGTTCGGCTGCTCGCCGGCGTCGGAATGCGACATCAAGCCGGACGGCTCGCTCGACCTCGCCGACGACTGCCTCGCCGCGCTCGATCTCGTCGTCGCCTCGGTGCACTCGGCGTTCGATCAGGACCGCCAGCAGATGACCGACCGCCTGCTGCGCGCGCATCGAGAACCCGCACGTGGACATCCTCGGCCACCCGACCGGACCGCCGGATCCTCAAGCGGCGTCCGTATCCGTTGGACATGGACGCCGTGATCGACGCCGCGGCCGCGCGCATGGCGTCGCCGTCGAGATCAACTGCCAGGTCGACCGGCTGGATCTCAACGAGGTCCACGCGCAGCTGGCTCGCGACCGCGGCGTGCGCGCTCGTCATCTCGAGCGACGCGCATTCCCGGCCGCGCGCTCGGCGTCGCTGCGCTGGGGCGTACTCGTGGCCCGACGCGCCTGGCTCGAGCCGCCAGCACGTTCTCAACACCCGGCCGTTCGACGGAGTTTCGGCGCGGCCTGCGGCGGAATCGCCGATGACGACGTCGATGCCGGATCAGCCGACAGCGCCCGACGCCATGAAGCTGCCGGATGCTGACCGCCGATGACAAGCTGGCCGAGATCAAGCGGCTGTGCTACCGAGACGACACAGCCAGACGATTCAGCAGGACCTGGCGCGCGCGCTCGCAGTTGCTCAAATCGATGAGCGGCGAGGAAGAGCGCGAACGTGCGGCGGTGTATGGATGGATGGACTGTCGCAGATGCGATCCACGACTGGGCTCACAGAAGTAAAAAGGTGGGGGCGGCAAAAGGCAAAAGTAGAAAGGCAAAGGGTAAGTGCGATCGGGGGTCTTGATCGGTCAGCCGGTTTGTCGGCTCGTGCGGACCGTCGACCGTGCCGGTGAGGACATCCGACTCAGCGCGCCCGCCTCATCTGCGTAGTCCGAGGCGGGCGTTCGCGGATCGTGGGCGTTAGCATCGCAGGTGCTCAATTAGCCGAAGCGCGTGAAAGCGGACTTTCTGGCTGCGGCCTCGCTTGAGCGCGATCTCGCCGCCGATCAGAAGCCCATCGACTCCTGCAAGGGGCGTAGCACAGCAGCTAGTTGGCCTCTCCACCGGCATCCGTCCGATCAATAAGAAGGGCCAGCAAGCCCGTTCGTGATCGTCAGCTCGTCCGACGTCTTACCCGTGCCTTTTGCCCTTTGGCTTTTAGCTGTTGCACTTTGCCTTTGCCCCTTATTCCCCTTATTCGCCGTCATCTTCTTGCGGGCGGCGACGCGGACCGCCTCGGGCGCGTTGCGATCGACCGGCAGAGGTCGACATGTCCTTCTGCGTTGAGGAGCCGCCCGATCGATGTGCGTCGACAGCGCGACCGGCGTCTTCCGGGTTTCTCGTCCAGCGCCTGGCGAAGATCTGGTACTTCTTCATCCAGTTGCGGTTCCCGCCGATGATCCGCGGCACGTCCTCCGAGACGCTTGCCATCTTGGCGACTCCCCTCGACTTCAGCGTCGGTCAACTTCCGAGGCTGCTCCATCACGGCGGCGGCGATCATCTTGTTCGGATCGCGGGCCAAAATTGGCGCGCATTTCCCGGGTGCCCTTCGAGGCCGCTTTTTCAGCCGATCTGGAAACGTCATCGCTGAGAGCCTCTGCATGAGGCTCTCTCGCTCTTCGTCCTCGCCTTCGCCTTCGTCTTCGACCGGAGGCGTCACCGTCTGGCGGCGTCCGCTTCGACGAGCAGGAGTTCTCCCGCCTCGGCCGGTGTCGCCGTTTTCCGCCGGCTTTCGCTTACGCCGCGGCCGGCAAATTTCCCCTCCGCTGGCGACCAGCGTACGGATCGCGCAGCGGGGAACGCCGACAGCACAGCCTCCGGGATGCGGCTCAGGGTCGGCCCCGCCGCCTGGCGAATCTCGGGGTCGGCGTCGTTGAGCAGGTGCACTGGATGCCGGGCTGCTCGTGCGCGCGCGGTGCCAGTCCACCCCAGTGCGGCCAGGAGCCGCACGTCACGGTATCGACTCCGCCTCGTTTGAAGAAATCGAACAGCGGGGTGATGCTCATCGTGCTGAAAGCGGTATCGCTCCTTGAAATTCATCAGTGCTCGAGGCGAGCCGTGACCCCTTTGCCCGGCTTGGCCCGAGGGGGCTGGCCGCGGCACCGTTGATCGTCATCGTGAGCACCGAACCGTCGTCGACGGTCAGCGTGCGTCGCGGCGCACCTCCATCGTCAACGGTTCGCCGGGCCGCATCAGGCTGGTCGATCGCCTTCCTGACCGTCAACGGTCGCCGACACGCGGCCCGGCTTGGTGACAGAACAGGCCCACCGTCGAGACCGACCAGTCGCCGCAAAGGTCGACGACTCGCATCCGCCTGGCGGGCGTGGCCGGGCATCCGCCGCGGCCGCCGCAGGCAGTGCGTCGGTGGGCGCCGCCGCAAACACCGGTGACCGGGTGGTCACGGAAATGGGCGGTCGAATGCCGCTCCCACTGTGCCGAAGCTTACGTGCGCGACCGCTGCAATCGGGGCTGCCGGTGGGAAGTCAGCACGAGGCGCAGAAGCGTCGACGCCACATCGTCGATCGCTTTCGATCGTATCGCCGTCATCGAGGCGTTCGGATGCCGGATGGCCGGGCGGTCGCCGCATCGGCCGGACACTGGGCGAGGAATTCCCTGAATGGTCTCTTCGCTGGATCGAGGCCGACCCGAGAGCGTAGGACCGGACGAGTGCGCTGACTGAAAATGCCGCCGGGCAGAGCGGGCGAGAGTCGTTGCGTTCGAGCGCCTCGAGCGCGCTCATGGAAATCTCGGTGGTGTTGGCGATCCTCGCGGAGCGAAATGCACCGCGGCGCTCGCGCGCGTCGGCGTTGCCGCCGAAACGCGCGGCGCCCCACTCATGGCCATTACCTTGTCCGGGAACCGCCTTGTACAGTATGTGGGAAGCCGTTTTCATGCTGTCAAACTGCCTGCGCGCCGGCTGCATCGATCCCGGCGAGCGGCGCGGCGCCGCAGCTCCGTCCCCAGGTGCGACGACCGGCCAAGCAGGCCCGCCGCCGCGACGCCGGCGGCTCCGGCTTCAGCAATCTGGCCGATGCGTTCGATCGATATCCCGCCAATGGCGAGCACCGGAACAGGAACGGCCGCAGCAATCGATCTCGAGGACACGCCGACTTCCGAGGAGCGGTGTCCTCTGGCCGGCTTCGACGGGTCGGTTACACCGTGCCGGCGATGAGATAGTCGACGCGTCACCTGGGCGCGACGGGCACCGCTTCGTCGAGCCGATGCACCGAGCGGCCGATCCGAAATCCGGCCGGCGCGATCGAGCGGGCCGCCGACGGCGGCAGCGAGATCGGCGCGCAAGTGGATCGCCGTCGGCGCACTGCGACCGCCAGCGCCACGTCGAGGCGATCGTTGACGATCACGCGCGTCGCCGCGTTCCGCGCGTCGCCTGCACCACTTCGGCGGCGAGCGACAGCAGGCTCGGACGCTTCGAGATCACGCAGCTCCCCTGATCTGCGCGAGATCGATGCCTGCCTCGACCGCGCGGCGCGCCTGCTCCAGCCCAGGCAACGCCAGAGCGGCCTCCAGCCGTGCCGCCTGCGCCAGCGCCGCTGGTCGGTCACCGACGCCTGCAAGAATCACGCGGTCGGCCTTCCTGACGCGCTGCCCGCTCTTCCGGCGCAATACCTGAACACCACCCGCGAGGTCCGGCAGAAGCCGGCCACCAGGTTCACGACACCGAGGCCCGTCACGGCGCCACGCACGAAGCGCAGCGGGTGAGAAATGGTGGTCTGAGACCAGGCCACGTCTCGGCGTAGTAGCCGCGATCCCAGAACGACGACCACGGCAGAACCGGGAGGAGCAGCGCGACTTCGAGGAAGTTGAAGGCGATGTATACCAGCCGGCGAATCAGGATGCTACCCTCGTGTCTGCACTGCCCTGCCAGGCGGTCGACCGCGCGCGGCAATAGCTCCGGTAGTCGCCGGCATCGGCCTGGAGCCCGAGGTGCAGATGGCCAGCGCCCTCGCCGTCTCGTCCACCGACTCGAGCATCTCGAGCGAAGCTCGCACATCAGCAGAATATCCCTCGTCGGCGGTTGGCGCCGGCGCCTCGCGCCGCCCTCTGCGAACCACTCGATCGCCTGAGGCACCATGCTCCGCTCGCGGATACATCCGGCCGATGAGCGATCGCCGACGGAGGCGCAGCCGTGGCGGCGCGGGACGCGGCCTGCAGCGCTCGATGCTTTCCTCAGGTAATCAGTCCAGCGGCGCGCAACGCCGATCCGCGTTTGTATTGATCGTCGGCTTCATTCGACCGGCGCGTCGCCCCGCCGCGGAGCCTTTCAAACACGCCGTCCAGATCGCCCGCTTCAGCCGGCGGTGGCTGCGGGGCCTGCGGCCCGGACGGACCGGGCGCCGGCCGCTTGATGTCGTTCAGCACGATGCTCAACCGACCTCGACGCTCTCGGACGTGGCGTGCGCCGAGGAGGTCTTTGCCGGGGGCGCCTCGAAATCGCTGAGGATGTTGTCCATGTCGATCGCGTTCGCGCTCAACTCGAAATGGCTGGATCTTCGACCTTCGGTCGTTTCCTGGCTCGCCGGCGGAGACCGCCGCAGGCGGCGGAGCCGGTTCGACCTCCGGTTCGGGCGACACCTCGTCGGACGATTCGTTCAGGGGAGGCGTCGGCGCGCGCAACGACAGGCGGCGCGGGCGCGGGTGCCGCTGGCGGAGGCGGGCGCCGCTGCGCGGGCGGGCGTCGACGGTTCCGGAAAATCCGATCCATCGACGGGAACTCGCCCGAGTCCAGTCCCAGATCGCGGTCATGAACGGCTCCTGGCCGCTCAGCCGGTCCGCGATGAGGCCATCGGGATCCGGTTCCCCCAGAGCTAGCGAGCGCTCGCCGAAACCGTTCGATATCGAGGCCCCCAAGGCGCACGGCGACCAGATCCTCCGCGATGAAGCGCGCCTCCGAGCCGGATCCGGCAGCTTGATAGACGCGTCGGCGAGCTGCGCCTGTGCGATGACATGGTCGCTTCTGAGCCCACCGTCGACGATATTTCGACCAGCCGCATCAGCGCCGGGATGTGATTGGGCACGCGCGCGACGAATTCTCTGCAGCACGGCAGCGGCCGCCGCCCAGTCCGATTGAGCCAACGCGTTGTCGGCGGCGAGTCCACGATGGTAAGCTCGGCCTCGGGGATCTGTTCCGCGATGTTCGAGGCGATGAGCCGCGATCTCGTCGCGGCGCGACGAGTCTTCCTCGAGAGACGGCGCACGATGGCCAGGCCTTCGTCCAGTCTGCCGGCACGCAGGCCAATCTGCGGCCACCGTGAGCAGCAGGTGCGGATCGTTGCCTGCGGTCTCGACGGTGAGGTATTCGGCGGCCGTCGTCAGGTCGCCCCGCGCCACGAACGCGCGCGCGAGGTGCGCCTTGAGCGCCGAGTCATCCGGGGCGAGTAAGCGCCGCGTCTCGCAGCGCCTGAAGGGCCTCGTCGGAAGGCCCTTCGCGCTCGAGCGCGGCCGCGAGCGTCTTGAACTGATCCACCGTCGACGCGCACTGCCGCGCGTGCTCGAAATCGCCGGCAGCCAGGACATAAATCGAGGAGCCGCTCGCGTACCTCGGCGTCGTCGGGAACGAGCAGCGCCGCTTGACTGGGAGAGCCTCGAAAGCATCCGCCTGACGTCCCTGCTCGGTGAGTTCGGCTGCAATCGCCTTTCAGATCGGTCACGGCGCCAGACGTATCGCCGACTTCCACGCGCGCGCTCGCGGCGGCCATTCGCGCCGGCACATCGGCGGGGTCGAGCGACCCGAGACGGATGACCATCCGCGCCGCGCCGCGCTTGTCGCCTTTGGCCCGCCGCCGTTCGGCGACGGTGTTCTGTGCGAACGAGCGTCGGGCCGAAGCAGGCCCTGGCTTGCCGCAATCTCGGCGCCCTGAATGAGGGCACCCCGTTGTGGGAAACCGACTCCAAGTTCATCAACAAGGTCTCCCGCTGGAGGCAGCGCGTGGACTTAGAACTTTCTGCTACGGGAGTGCCGCGGTGCCGATCGCCGCTCACTATCACTGCGTGCACGAGATGAGCCGGTGGACCTGAGCGGTCCCGTACCCTCCGTGCTAGTGAAGGGTTACTTTTGTGAGGCCTCAGAGAGGTCCTCCCGGAGGACTCGAGTGGTTTCTCGAGTCACTGCGGATCCAGAAGGAGGAAGAATAGACATGAAGAGGACTTTCTTATCATCGATTGATTGGCATCGGCATCTTGGCTGCGATCTTTCAAATTTCCTCTGGTAGCTGAAACGGCGCGGATGCAACAGAGCTTTCCGCTCATCTCGTTGCTGCGGCAGCGTCCAGTTTTGAACATTGGCGGCGCGCCGGGTGCAGTGGAAGCTGTCGGGTTCCGGGTTCACTCGAGGACAGCAAATGCCGGCGGCCCAGGGATTGGCTCCGGGCGAGTGCTCGTGGGCGGATCGCGGCGTGCGCGCAGAAGAGCCGGACACGGTTTCAGCATGTCGAAAGAGGTATTGAGAGTTTGGAAAGGTAACCTTGCGCTGGAAAATAGGTGGTACGAGGAGCTTCGCTCTCCGGATAAATACTGGACGTTTATGGTCTATAACAATCGGCAAGGAGAGATGTTCGTAACGGGTGCGCACCGAAATGAGGAGATGAGCATATTCCTCTCGAAACGGCGCCCGGTCGATCCGCGAAGCTCCCCCAGATCGAGAAGAAGGATTCTCACAGAACTACCCGTCTCAAGAAACATTTGTTAGTGACTCTTTAAATCTAGCGACTCCGGGTGTATTCAGAGACAGAAATCTTTATCTGCCTCGCTAATCGCTAACGCTGGCGGAGCACCGGCATTCCGCGCAGGTTGAGTCGATTAGCATTGATCCGGAAGTCTGTTGACACCCGTCACGCTTCCTGCAGTCCTCGGCGATATCGAACCCGGCAGCAGGAAAGTGTTAGATGCTTCCCTTCGCGTTGCCAAACGAAAAGGGTCTCCTCCTCGATGCTGACAATGTTTGGTCGTCACCCTAAGGGGGTTATTCCGTCAATAACCAAACGCAGAGTTTCAATCTCAACAAGACTCCTCAATATTCCGAAACCGACCGGGCGAAGTGGAGTAGCGGTGACCGTAACCGCAGAGCCACACCGTGGAGCGTTCTCCGTTTCCCGCGCAGCCTTTGCCGGGTCCTGGAGAATTTGAGAACGAACATGGCGAATGTTCCGCCTATTCCGATCGGACCTTTTCGAAAAAGCGCTCCAGTGCCCGATACAAACGTACGCCTTCCCGGGCCAAATGGTCTCAATGACTCAAGCGATTTTCGTAACCTGAATTATTTCAAAACTGCAGACTACATGACGCCAGAACCGGCTGATGGATTGTTCGTCAATCGCAACACGTCGTTTGGCACAAACTCGGGGAATCCTCCGATCTGAGTGGCGCGAGCGCCGGTAAGGTTGTCCTCGCCACTGCAAACATCGTTCCCGGTGCCGTGTCCACGGATGATGGCGTAACTTTCACCACCGTGAACTCCAGTCAACAATCTGGAGCAAGGTCTTCTTCTCCAACGAAAGAAGGTGCCGGTCTCATCGACAATGGCCTCCTGCTGTGACCTGCGGTCGTGCGCTACCTGCCAACCATTGATCGCCTTTAGTTTGGCTACTTCAACCCTGGCAAGTTGGCGCACCGAAGGGAGGCTTGATTAACAAAGTACGAATTGCCGTAGCCAAGCCGGATGACATCCGGCAATCCAAAGGGGCCAGTGCCTCAGGCGTATGGACCTATTGGGATCTAACTTCAGAGACATTCAAGCTAGGCGAGAACTGGATGGATTACCCGACCCCTGCGGTGGGCAAGAACTTTCTGTACTTCAGCATCAACAAAGTAGATACCGGAGGATTTGTCGTACGGATCCCGCTGGCCGAACTGCGGGATGGCAAGACCCTCAACATGAACTATGGGCTGGTGCCGCAGGCGTCTGCGCAAAGATGACGCGCAATGCTTCAACGGAAGTCTTCTGGGGGATTCTTTGGCAGCACCAGTAGCATCATCGTCTACTCGTGGAGAGAGGATTCCAGCAAAAGTACTTCCGGGCGAAGCGTGCCGCTGACATCGTGGTCGACGGATTTCACCGCGCCCGGACCCCGCCGGCAAGCCCTGGATTCCCGGCGTAGCGGGACTCTTCCAACGTCCAGGGCGCCGCCCGACGCTACAATCTGAATCCATTTGGCGGATATGTCTTCAACGAACTGTGGTTTGCCTCGAACGCGGGACGCGACGCTTCCAACCCTTATCCTGGCATTGAACTGGTACGTCTGGATGCCGGGACCCTTTAGCGTAATCCAACAATATAGAATCAAAAGCAACAACTATGCATACGCCTATCCCGACCTGGCCGCGAACGAGCTGAGAGAAGGAGAGCTGGTTGGCGCTGATATTGGTTTTACCTTCCTCTCACGGCGGCAATGTCAATTGCGGCAATCCTGGAGTCGGGATTGTTTCGTCTCGGGTGCCACCCCCGGTCGTAATCCGCTGATCAAAGGGGACAACATTGAACTCCGCCAGCGTGGGGACAAGCGATTTCTCCCCGACCGGCGGCAGGTCCGGTGTGATTACTTCACCGTGAATACCCACTTCGGCTGGCCACAGGCGAGTGTGTTTTCCGCGTTCGTGTATCGCGTAGTGAAAGATCCCACTGCTACTGGGGGCGCGCGCTGGGGACACTCACGCGATTCGGTTTGGAAGAGAATCGTTTTTCGCTGCGACTCCTCCTCCACCTATCAGGTAGCAGCGGCGAGGAAGAACAAACATGAAGAGAGGATTTTCCTATCAGCGTTTGGCGTCGTTATGCTGGCCTTGACCTTTCCACTCCTCTCACGAACCAAAGCAGCGTGGACGCCACGGAGAGTTATCCTCTCATCTGCCGGGGAGCACTGAGCTCTGGAGATAGTCGCTGCGGCGTCAGATTCATGGGACGTCGGCTTCACCTTTACCCGAGGAACCAAGCTGGCAGGTGAGGGGCTGGCGCCCGGCGAGTGCTCGTGGGTAGATCGCGCTATGCGCGCTGATGAACCAAACAGGCTTCTATCAAAATGTCGAGGAGAAGAATTTCCTCCGGGAAAAAGCCCTGGGTTCCTTGAGCTTCATTCTCAAGATAAATACTGGACCTTCCACGGTATCCAACCAACTATCCAAGTACGGATGGAGACAGTTGACCGTCACGAGCGCCCGGCCCATGGAATCCGTTACGGTGGTGAGTACTGCAAGATTGCCGTACGACCTTGAAATGAGTTATCCACTCGTCTGCCGGGGAGCGCCAAGTCTGGTAATAAACATTAACCCCGCCATGAGAAACATCGGCTTCACGTTCATCCGTGGAGATAAGCCCGCAAGTGCCGGATTGCACCCGGCGAATGCTCATGGAAAGACCGCAGCGATGCGAGCCGATGAGCCAGACAGGCTTACTCAATATGTCGAAGACATGGAAAGTCTGAAGGAGGGAGGAACGCTTGCTCCGGAAAACAAATGGTACGAGGAGCTTCATTCTCCAGATAGATACTGGACGTTCATGGGTGTTCGCCACTGGCCGGCGCCAGTTCAGTGTACGAGCGCCCGACGAAAAGAATGAATTGAGGCGGACCGCTTGTCAGCTCGGGAGGTCACAACGTCATTTGAATCAAAAACATTGATTCGCATTTGCATGAAGTCTGACGTCACATATGAATAATCCTCAGGGCGGCGGCATCATCCCAATGCACGTCCATTAAGAGATCAATAACAGTCTCCGTGAGTCCTTCAAGTGCGACATAGTGCTATCCATGCTGTTCCTTGAATTCAATAGGTCGATTCCTCACGGCGGCGACCGCGACGAGTCGGGGTTCGACTCTGCACAGGACGCCAAATCCTCGGCAATTTGCGACAACGCTATCGGTAGCCAATAGCTTCATTAAGACGTTTTTTCTCGAAGCGGCACGAAAGTTTCATCGCGTAATCAACCAAACGGGAGAGCGCGCCTAATTCAAACGCAGAATATATATTTCGTTATTCCCGTCGCGGTCGCTTTGAAAGGCGAGCCTCGAGCCATCGGGTGATACACGCGGATTTCGATCCAGGGCTGACACCGAGGTTAGCCGGCGCAAATCCTTTCCGCCGGGATCCATTTCAAATATGCTGGCCTTCTTTAACTGCTTGTCGGTGTTCCTGACAAAGTATATTTTTGTGCCGTCACGTGACCACCAGGGGTCTTCGGAAGTGATGTTATCGTTAGTCAGCTTTACGACATTGCCACCGGCCGAGTCGGTCACAAATATCTCAAACCAGGTTCTGCCTTTTTCGGGATTGCTATTTGAGTAGACGATCTTCTTTCCGTCGGGCGACCAGGAGGGCTTTGCGCCGCCCTTCGTCATCAGACTCTTCAGGTTGCCGCCATCGGCATCAATCACACAGATGCCGTCCCCGCTTCTGGTGAAAGCGATCTGCCTGCCGTCCGGCGACCACGCCGGTTGCAGCGACTTCAGCCTGATCTTTAGTTAGCCTGGTTTGCCCGCTCCCATCGGCGTTCATCAGATAGATCTGACGGTTGCCGTCGCGCCTGCTCGTAAAAACGATTCGGTTTCCGTCAGGCGACCAGGACGGCTCCGAGTCGTCGGCCGACGGTGTTGGTAAGCTGCACCACCTGAGCTCCCGTCCTCACGCATGACAAAGATGTTTCGTCTACCGGCTCGATTGCTCGTGAAGACAATCTGCTTTCCATCCGGAGACCAGGCTGGCGACGAATCATCGCTCAGGTTATCAGTGAGCCGGGTCAACTGATCAATTTCCATGGAGTAAATCTCCCAGTTGCCATCTCTGTTGCTCTGGAAAACCAGTCTCGCGCCATCTGCCGACCAGCTCATCCATCCCTCCTTGGCCGGGTTGCTGGTTACTCTCCCTGACATTTTCCCCGTCTCGATCCATGACATAGATCTCGGTATTACCGTCTCGGGTGCTGAAAAACGCAATGCTGTTACCATCCGGTGACCACATCGCGCCGCCGTCGGCCTGGGGATTCCTGGTCAGATTTCGCTGATCAGTGCCGTCGGGGTTCATCACGTAGATCTCGAAGTTCTCGTCCCGGCCGGTGACGAAAAGTATTTTGCTGCCGTCGGGCGACCAGCGCGGCTCGGAATCATACTCGGGATCGGTGGTCAATCTCTTGAGGCCGCTGCCGTCCACGTTCATTACCCAGATGTCAAAATCAAAGGCGTAACTGTGGCCGCGATTGCTGGCGAAAACGAGTTGCTTTGAATCCGGCGACCAGTTGGGCGCGTTGTCAACCGCCGCGTCCACGGTCAGCCGCCTCTGATTGGAGCCGTCGGCGTTCATTTCATAGATCTCAGAATTACCGTCGCGGTCGCTTACGAATGCGATTTTGTTTCCGTCACGAGACCATTCCGGATCCTGATCATCGGCCTGGTTGTTTGTGAGCCTCTTGACGTTAGACCCATCCGCATCCATCAGGTAGATCTCGCTACTTCCCGTCGCGGTTGGATTGAAACGCGATCCGCGAGCCGTCGGGCGACGCATCGCGGCACCTCGTCGGCGGCCGCGTTGTTGGTGAGTCTTGACAGGGCCGCCCTCACGGCGCGCGGAGCCGCCGCAGCGGTGGGATGCTTTCGAAACTTTAAATAAGCGGCGACACCGATGCCGGCCGTGATCAATAGAGACGCGGTCAACAATCCGGCCCAGAAGTCTCCGATTGGATCGCGGCTGCACCGCGGCAGGCAAAGCGAAGTGGCGCAACCGCATCTCCCGCAGTCAGATGCGTGGCGCCGGCCGACGGTAACGATCAGAATCTCACTGCCGTCTTCCTGGTACTCCTCTTCTTCCGTGACGATTCGGGCCCGAATGCGCCGTTGTCACCAAAAGGCCAGAGCCTTCCGGCGTCAGCTCCGCACCGGGGCGACAAACCGGTAGCCGCGCTTGGGAACCGTCTCAATGTAGCGGTGCTTGCTGTTGTCATCGCCCAGGGCTCGGCGCAGCGCCCATACATTTCGGGCCAGATTCGCTTCCTCAACCGTGGTATCAGGCCAGACCTGCCGCATCAATTCCTCTTTCTCGATCAGGTGGCCGCTCTGCTGCACCAGGTAAAGCAGGGTACTCGAACTCTTTGGGCGTGAGGGAATCGGACCTTCCTTGCCCAGCAAGAGCCGCTCAGCGACATCAAGTCGAAACTCGCCGAACTCGTAAATGTGGTTGATCTGCCCGCTCATGGCCAATAAATAAGTCTTAAAGAACTTTTCAATAGATTTCCAAAGACTTTTTCGGGCGTCCGGACTTAGGGTCTCTGCCGCTGACGAGGCTGACGGAGGACAACGGGGGATGCGCCATTTTAGTCACAAGCTCGTGAGCGGGCAAATGGTTTGCCGCGACGGTTCTACCGTGCATTCAGGCATATGGACAGACCACTCAAAAATCTGGATGACGAAACTGTCATCCCTGGTTTTGAGAGGCTCGCTTGAGGCGAAAACGCACCGAAGTCGCGATCGAGTTTGAAGGAAGAGGTGGATTCAGGTCGTGGTCCAGGAGCAGTGGTGCGAAAGTCGCGCCTGGTGCGACGGCCTGCGATGGGCTGGTGACGATGGCAGGCCGCAACAGGCCGCGGCCATCGCCCAGGTAAGCGCGTGCGCGCCATAAATCGTCAGGTAGAGGAAGGCGGAATTCATTTTCTGGAAACGCCCGGAGGGAGCGCTATTCGTTTGCGTCAATTCGCTGATGAGGTAACGCAAGCTGTCAGCGGGCGTCGCGGTATCAAGAATAAGTTGGTTTTCATATGGGCCTAAGTGCCTCGGAGGTAAAATGCCAGTCTTAGCAAGGCGGAATGACGCTGACGGTTTCCTGCATTCATAAATAGTTGACACTCTTTGACGCAGCTGAACGCGCCGGGCTGACGGCTTTGAGTCTCAGCTGATTGTCCCCGCCGTAATCGCGGCAATCGTTCCCGATCCGATCACGATCGGCGTTCTTACCGCAGCGCGCAAAAGCGGTTTGCATAAACGTTTGGGCCGAAGCTTTCGACCGAGTGGCCTCTGCGGAATGGGCTTCGGCGTATGCGGCGCTTGATCATTGGCGGGCCCACGCCGATCTCCTCGCACGCGGAGCTGATTCGGCTGATCAACCGGCGCGCTACGTGGTGTGGCGCCCCGCCGCACACAAGAAACTTTCATTTGGTCGCGATTACTGGACAGCCTTGGACCGGGCGAGCGGTCCCTCTGGAAGACCATCGAGTGGTCGCTCCGGACTAAATCAACTCCGGCTCTCGCCGGGGCGGCGCCGGCGGAATCGGTGAACCTTACCCTGCCGGAATGGGATCTAACCCGCCGTCATATCGACGCGCGGGCGACCCTGGCCCACCGGCCTCATCTATAACAAAAGGATCTCGGGACCAGCATCAGATCCGTGTAGGGTTACGAGAACACCGGAACCAATCAGGAAACCCTTTGTCTATGACAACAATGCGCCAGCTCAATATGGAAGCAATACGTAACTGAACGAAGTACAT
>ERZ1370068.9283-contig-8071_pt1 | contig 38780 bp, 64 predicted proteins | sample MGYA00561227_ERZ1370068 | MGnify/ENA primary metagenome ERZ1370068 (study PRJEB38410, sample SAMEA6850437) | metagenome | study: Metagenomic assessment of the ecological functions of the soil: analysis of the soil microbiota associated with the...
GTTGTACTTCGTTCAGTTTTGCTCAACGTCGATCGGACCGAGTTCCTGCTCGACCGCTTGCGATACCCGCTTTCACAAGCGGGAAGTCGCCGACATCCCGCTTGTATGTCGCAATCGAGTTTCGAAGAAAAGCTTTGAATGCCTGAGCCAAGCGTCGTTGCCGTGAAAGACCGCCGCCACGCGGAATCTTCATCCCGCAGCGCGATCGCGATTGCGCGACGCGATTCCGCGTTCCGCCGGTCACAAGTGCAACTCAGGATGTCATGGTCGATCTCAGCGAAGACAAACAAGTCATCAAAGTACGAATTGAACCCGGGACCATCAGCGCCTGCACTGGCATATATGTTGCGATGGCGGTGATCATGAGCGGTCGGATTGCGTGAATACTTGATTTGCATCAAGCATGCATTCCACCTCAGCCGTATCCGGTCGGCGCCGCCCGGACTCATCGCTGGAACATTCTTTTGCATGCTTGTTCCCGCCCCGGCTCGCTTAGTGCGCATCGCCCAACCTGACCGGGATCAGACCCGCCGCGCCGCCTTTGCCAGCCGCCAGTTCAGCATCCCGAGTGGCATTTCAATGGGTCCAGCTGCATCAGCGCCGATTGGCTTGAAGCGCGTCGAGGCAAGTCGTCGACTCGAGCGCGACGGCTTCAATGAACTGCCGCGCGTCGACCACCGTTCGTTTTCGCATCATATCGAGGTGATGCGCGGCGGGCGATGTTCCTCACTCCTCGGTGCTGCCGCTGCGCTATATCTCGTGCTCGGCGATGTGCAGGAAGCGCTCGTATCTGCGTCCGTAGTGGTCGTTGTTGGCGTGACCGTTCGTCAGGCCAGCAAGTCGGAACGCGCGCTCGAAGCGCTGCGATCTGTCGAGTCCGCGTGCGGCGGTCGTTCGCGACGGCAACCTCGCGCATCGCCGCGCGCGAGCTCGTCGTCAGCGACGATCATCGTGCTTGGCGAAGGCGACCGCATGCCAGCGGATGCATTCTTGCACCACGACTTGCGCGCGGACGAATCGCTGCTGACCCGGCGAGTCGATGCCGGTCGGCAAGCGGGCCGGCACCGAAGGCGAAGTCCACCGGAAGCCGGCACGCCAGTTGCGCCTGGCGTACTCGAGCACGCTCTGTCGTCGGCGTACGCGACGCCGGTCACCCGCGATCAGTCCGCACGGCGGTCGGGCGGATCGGCCGTGCTCTCGGCGGGATCGTCGCCGAGCGAAGTCCATGCAACGCGAGGTCGATCGCGTCGTGATCCTGTTCGCCGCGATCGGGCGAGTGCAATGCGGCGTCGTGACCATTCTGTATCTGGCATTGCGCGGCGGCTGGGTCGACGCACTGCTGACCGGCATCACGCTCGCGATCACTTAACATCCGGAAGAATTTCCGGTGGTGCTGGCAATCTTCCTCGCGCTCAGCGCTGTGGCGCCTGGCTCAGCAACAGGTCCCTGACGCGACGCGCACCGGCGATCGAGACGCTTGGCGCGATCACGGTGTTGTGCGCTGAACAGGTCAACACACTGACCGAAAACCGAATGACCATCCACGGCATTGCGCGGCGATTGCGAACCGGTGGACCGCAGCGCGAGTTCCGATGCCAGCCGCCCGTCTTCGACGAACTGTTGCGCCACGCCGCGCATCGCCAGCGAGCTCACGCCATTCGATCCGATGGAAAAGGCCATTCTCGCGACGCGACCGGCATGGACAGTTCGCGCGATCGCTGGGACGCTAATCGAGGAATATCCGCTGACGCCCGAGTTGCTCGCGCACACGCACGTATGGCGCACCGACGATCGTTTTATCTCGTCGCCTGCAAGGAACGCGCGGGCAGTCGCGGATCTGTGCGCCCTGCCCTGCGACACGCGAACAGCCCTACTCGCCGATGTTGCCGAACTTGCCCGTTTACGGCCTGCACGGATCATCGCTGCAGCCAAAGTCGGAACATCCGCTCGGCGTCCACGACACGGGACGAACTGCCGTTTCGCGGCGCGGCTTGCGTTCGAGATGCTCGGCCTGGTTGGCCTGTCCGATCCGGTGCCGCGCCGGCGTGCGCAGAAGCGATTGCCGATGCAGCGGCTGCCGGTGTCCGCACGATCATGCTGACCGGAGACTATCCGGAAACCGCGCAAGCCATCGGCGCGGCCGCAGGCGCGACGGTAGAAGTGCCATTGACCGGGGCAATGATTGCCACGCTCGACGATGAATCGCTGCGCAGAAGCGTGGCCCGGCACAGTATCTTCGCGCGCGTCATACCCGAACAGAAACTGCGTCTGGTCAGTGCGCTGAAGGCCGACGGAGAGATCGTCGCCATGACCGGCGACGGAGTCAACGACGCGCCGGCCTGCGCGCCGCGCGTCGGCATCGCGATGGCGGCCGCGGCACCGCGACGTAGCGCGCGAAGCCGCGTCGATCCGTGCTCAGGATGACAACTTCGTTTCCATCGTGCGCGCGATCCCGTATCCGGGCATGATCTGCGGCAACATCGAGCGCGCCTTGCACTACATTCTGGCGGTGCACATTCCGGTGACTGGTCTCCTGCTGCTGCCGTGCTCGTCGGCGGACCACTGGTATTCTGGCCGATTCACATCGTATTCCTCGAACTGGTGATCGACCCGCGTGTGCGGTCGTGTTCGAGCCGCGAGCCCGCCCGCACGGACGTGGGTAACGTCCGCCGCGCGATCCCGCACCAGCGCCTGTTCGGGACACGCGTGCTTTGCATCGAGCCTGATCGATGGCACCGGCGGCGTTGGCGAAAGCGTATGCGCAATCTATCTTTCCTCCTGGCGCGCTGGTTTCCGGACGCCCTGAATTAAAATCGCTGACTTTCGCCAGCGTTGTCGCCGGCAATCTCGCCTTGATCGCGGTAAATCGCAGCGCAGATGGACTATCGGCGCCCTGCGGCCATCAAAACGCCATTCTGGTGGATCGCCGGGCTGGCGACCCTGGCGCTGGCGCTCGGTATCTGGTGCCGGTCGCGCACTTCTTCCGTTTCGCCCGGCCGCCGGTTGGGCTGTTTCTCAACGCATTCGCTGTGCGCTCATTGGTCACCGTCGTCAGCCTTGCCAGGCATGTTGGCGCCCGCGTCAGCAATATGACTTGTAATCAGGGGCGCCTCGCGCGGGCTGACGGCGAGCGTACGGGCTGCGTCAGCGGGTCTCGAACCTCAGGGATCGCCAGCGCCGGCAATTCTCAGGCGCTCACCGTCGGGCCTGCAGCGGACAACGATCGTGTGGCTCGCGCCTCCTCCGCACTTCCCGTGCCGCAGTCACCGGCGTATTCGATCGCATCGAGTTGGGATTTCAGCGTGCCCAGAACATGCCGATCGACGATGATTTGCCACCCTTTTTCGTGCCGCGTCAGGCAGCGGACTTCGAACGAAATAATAGGGATCTCTGCTCATGTTCCCGGAGATTGGGTCGATACATTGAAAATCAATGATTTCCGGCATCTATCCCATGCCATTTCGTACCATTTGCGCCTCGATGCAGATCAACCGCGTGCCAGAAGCACGCCAGCAAACAGCTGCGGGTCGGGCAAGTCGTTGCGCGACCGCAGCCCTGCTGTTGATGTAGATCAACGCGCACCGTCGCGTGGGACATAGTTCGTCATGGCGGGACTGGACGCTCGCCGATGCTGGCAAAGGTACCAACGACGATGCGGATCGCCGCCACCGCTGCGGCAACGAGCGTGGCCACTGAAGATGAGCACAGCCGGTCGCCCAGTAAGCAACTGGGGTGTCAGCGCGGTCATCATTAATTGGCAACAGCGCTTGCCGTCTGCCTTTGCGTGCTTTTGCACTACGGGGTGCTCAAATTTCCTTTCGCGCTGGCTCGTGCGACTCGAAGAACAGCGCCGCCGCCCGCGTCCTGTACGCGATCTTCGGCGTGCTTCCGGCCCACGTCGCCGAAATATGGATTTTCGGCATGGCGTATGCGCTTCTGCAGATTTCGCCGGCATTCGGTACGGCGCACAGGAATCGGTCCGAGTTTCCTGGACTATGTTTATTTCCGCGATGACATTCGCGACCGTCGGCATGAGCGACGCCTACCTGAGCGGACCGATCCGGTTCGTCTGCGGCAACAAGGCCCATACCGGCCTGGTGTTGATCCACATGGTCCGCGTCGTTCACGTTCCTTGAAATGGAACGGTTCTGGCGCGAGCGTTGAACCCTTCCCAGCTCGACCGCCTTGCCCGGCAGCGCGCGGCTGGCCCCGCGCGCTTGCTATCGCTGCTGCGTCCGCAAGCGCAACGCACTACCGACCACGAACGCGGAGTTGAAGCTCATCGCCAGAGCCGCTATCCACGGCGACAGCGGGAATCCCGGCGTAGGGATACGACATACCCACGGACCATCAACTTCGCGCCATCAGCCTGTTACCGCGCGATTGAGCTGCCACTGAATGGCGGCGATCTTCCACAAGCCGCTTTCGCGCTTCAGTGTGAGCATCTCGCGACTGCGAAAGTCGCGGGGTTCGCCCTTCACGGTGGCATGGATCTCATCTCGCTGCCGACCATCGCGGTCTCGCCTACTCCTTTCGAGGCGGGCGAGACGAGGCGTGATGTCCGCTGCCTTCATGGACGCAATGTCCTCCGCCAGATGTCCCGCCGTATTCTTCCCGGTCTGGGTGTGACCGCCGCCGCTGATCGCGACGTCCGCCGCCAGTAGAGCGAGCGCGGCATCGCGATTGCCTTTCCAGCGCGGCGTGAAATTCTTCCGCGACCTGTTCGGCATCAGGGATGGCTTTGGGTTTCAGACTTTCCATCGACAGCGGCGCTTCCGGCGCGTTGTCTGCGATGTGCGTGTTCGCCGTTCGAGCCCGCATCGGCGTTGTGGTCGTGAGAATCGCTCTCGGCCGGATGTTCATTAACCTTCCTTGCGTCGACATGGTCTCATGAGTGATGAAGGTGGCCTTCAGCAGTTTCGCCCGAGTTGTGTGTCAGTGCCAGATATTGCTCAGGCGTCATCGTCGGCAGCTTTTTGCAGGAACGCTGACGATGTTCCAGATCGCCTGGTTGTCGTGCGTTGTGCCCCATGCCGGCATCGCCGACATCTTGATGCCATGCTTGATGGTCCAGAACATTTCAGCCCAGGATTCAGGCTCGAGCGATGGCTCAACACAGGTTCGGCGGCTGCGGATACAGACGCTGCGGATTTCCGGTCGGCCACGCCGGGCGCTAAGTGGCAACAACTGCACATCGCTGTAGTGTTCAGCGCCCTCGGCGATGAGCGCGGGATCACTCAGCGGCGGTGTCTGGATTTCGTTGGCGCGTGCCGTGACCGAGCGCTTTGCTCGCACCGTCTCCAGCAGCTGGCGGAGCATTTGTCCATGCGGCTCGTCGGCCGCCACGTTGTATACGCCAAGGTACACACGCAGCACCCCAGCAAACCAAGCACCAGCAGCAAGAGCAGTGCCCTAGTCATATTCATGGCCTCGATTTGCCAGAGAGCTCGCGCGTTCCGAAACTGATTCATTGCCAAACGTGGTGCGCGATCATGCTGTGAACCGGGTGGAACGATCCTCGAAGTTCCGCCTGCGCAATTGTCGATTATGTACCGCTTTTATCGCGATCATCCAGAGCACAGCGCCTGACGCTTCAGCCAAGCCGGGCGGGGATGTCAGGGCGACATACGCGAGTGCGTGACCGCAGTCTGGAATCGTCGGGCGGAGCGCCAGCCGTATCGCGACGGCACTGGCGCATGCGTCAGACATCACCGGGCGCCTTCGATTTGATCAGGATCAAAAGCACCCTGGCGTCGGCCCCGTACGCTGCCGCCGTGTATCAGCCGCAGACGGTCGCGCAAGGCGGAAATGAACGCATGATCGTCGGATGTCGTCATCATTGGTGCAGGCGGTCGGCCTGTTCCAGGTGTTCGGGCAGGTTTGCTGGACCTCAAGGCGCACGTCGTCGACAGCATGCTGCAGGTCGGCGGCCAGTGCATCGAACTGTATCCCGACAAGCCGATCCGACATTCCGGCGATCCCGGTGTGCGATGCGCGTGAACTGGTCGATCGCCTCATACATGGGTAAGCCGTTCGTACCGCAGTTCCACCTCGGCCAGGAAGTCACCGAAGTCGCCCGGCAGGCAAGCGGCCGATTCTTCGTGCGGACCAGCGCGGGCACTCAGTTCGACGCGGCCGCGGTCATCATGTGGTGGTGTCAGCTCGTTCCGGCCGCGCCAGCTCAGCGTCGAAGCTTTGCGCGCATCGAGGGCCCGCCCGGCTGCATTACAAGATTCAGAGGATCTGCCCTGTTCGCCAGCAAGGACATCATCATCGCCAGCGCCGGCAAACCGGCGCTGGACTGGGTGCTGGCGCTGCAAGACAAGGTCAACAGCCTGATCCTGCTGCCGCTCGCGCAGTTTTGCGCGATGGCGGAGTCCGGCAAATGGAACAACTTCTTCAGCGACGGCGAATGCAGTTCCTCGAAGGCGACATCAACGCATTGGAGATCCACCGGCAACCATACTCAGTCTATTTCAGTGCGCATGAAAGGCGGCGTGACGAGCTCGGGTCGGGCCGATCATCGTCCTTCTGGGGGCTGCCCCAAGCTCGGCCCCGATCTGAAAGACTGGTCTGAACCTGGACAAGAACCAGATCGAGGTCGACACGGTAAAATTCTCGTGAACAAGCGCAGAGCATCTTCGCGGTCGGCGACATCTAACGTTATCCGGGCAGAAGAAACTGATCCTGAGCGGATTCCACGAGACGGCACTCACGCGTTTTCGCGTGCGGGCTATTGTCGCTGGAAAAGAGTATACCTGCCGGCTGACGACAGGCGATGTGCACGGCTGGCTCGGCGTCGAAGGCCGTGAAGAAAGTCCGCAGCGAGAACGCCGCGGCGATCTCTACCGCGATGGCAGGCGAAATCGGGCCAAGTCGCAGATCCGACTCGGCGTAAGCGTTTCGAATCAGTGGGCAGCGATTCGCGTTTGGTTGCAGCCAGAAGATCGGGGTCGGCTTCGCCAGTGCAGCTGCTGCGCGCGGCGATGCGTCCGTCGCCCATCAGGCAGGCTGATCACGGTCGAATGGTTGAAGTCGCCGTTCTCGATGGCGCGGTATTGCACGCCGAGCACGGCGGCGAGCTTGCGCACCGACGCTCTCGTCAGCGTCGGCGAGTCCAGCGTCAGCGCGGCCGACGCGGTGCCGCTCGTCGGCGACTGTCATTGACTGCGCCGGCGTGTCGCGCTTCTGCGTGGTCCCAGGCTGACGTAAGCTCGCGCGGGCGTGCCGCGGCTGGCAGCAGGCGAGCGCTGTTCCGGCGTAGTCGCTGGATCGGCGCGATCAGCATCGGACTGACGTGATCGGTGCAGCTGAACGTGTTTGCACGATGCATGATCATCGCAATCGGGGCCGCCGCGATATCGCCTCGCGCGTCATTAACTACGCCGCGCTCGGTCTGGTTGGTCGGCGCGAGTATCTGAGCTGGTACACCGAGTCGCCGGGCGGTAGCGGCAATGTCGATGAGCGCGGCAGTCGCGACGGTCGAGGCGGCGCCTGAGGACGGGCTGCCAGAATGTTGCCAGCGGCTCCAGCTGCCGTCTCACGGCGCGGCGTCCTTCGCGCAGCGGAAGCGGAGGTTGGCGGTCGTGTCGGCCGCCTTGAGCGAGGACTAGCAGCGCGATGCGCATCAGGATCGGCGTAGTTCTGCTTCGGCGCCACCGTCGAGCGACGCCGGCGCCGCTGGGCTCCGAGCAGAGTCAGGATCGCCCTGGTCGCGGTTGTCGCCCGACACATCATCAGGCTGGCGTAATCGCTCGGCCCACTCCCAGACCAGGCGGTACGCATCGCCGCAGACGCCGTAGCACCGGTTCGGCGTGCCCGCGGCGACGTCGCGCCAGCGGGCGCCGATGGTCGCGCGTACCAGTCGAGTATGCGTTCGCGCCAGGCCGGGTCGCCTCGCGCGTCGGCGTGCGATTCATCGCGCCGCGGCCACGAATTCGAATTCGTACCAGGTCGGCAACGCGTGCATCGCTCGCCTCGCAGTACGCTTCCGGCTGCGAACCAGCTGACACATGCGTCACCGGCTGGCTGCGGCCAGCCGCGCCGAGGTTCGATGGCCCGCTCCAATGCGCAGGATGCTGGCTGTCGCCGAACAACGATGCGATTCGGCCGCGATCCCACTGTCGGTTGGCGCGACGAAATCCAGGAACTCGGCGTTCGTGACCGGCAAGCTGCGCAGGCGAAACATGGGCAACGGCTTGCTGGCGCGGCCTTGCCGACGGCGGCAGCACCGATGCGGAAGCTGCCGCCGGGAATCGCCACATAGTCGGCAGCGAGCATGCCGGCAGCGTGAATGCTGCCAGGCAGAGTGCTGCTGCCGCGGCACGGAACATCGTTCTCAGTGCTCCGGCTTCGCCGGCCGCTGCCGCCGCCGGCGCCGCTTGCGTACTTCGCGTCTTCCGCGCTGATCCGGCCGACCGGATTGCCCCAGCTGTTGAGCACGATAGGTCGGGATGTTCGCGACCTCGTCGTCGTTGAGCTGGTTCATCGGCGGCATCACCGAGTTGTAATTCGCTGCCGTTCACGGTGACCTTGCCGGTCAAGCCGTGCAGCAGGACGCCGATCGCGCGCTTCGGGTCGGCGGCGCAGGTAGTCCGGACTTCGCCAGCGGCGGGAACACTCGGGCAGACCCGGCGCCGTTGGCCTGGTGGCACACCGAACACGTGCCGGCAGAACAGCGCCTGCGCCTGCCTTGACCTGATCGTCGAGCGTCAGCGTGCCAGCTCTGCGGCAGCTTGTTGTCGCCTCGGTACACCGGCGTTCAGGTTCGGCTGCCGAGCGGTCGCCGAGATAGACCGCGTCGACTTCCTTGCCCGGAATAGATCGACTTGTCCTCGGGACCGTCGACCTTCGAGGATCGCCAGCGCACCCTTGTTGAAGGCGCGGAAGATCGAGTGGTCGACCAGCACGTAGCTGCCTGGTACCTCGGTCGTGGAACTCGACGATGACGGCGCCGCCAGCCGGGATCAGCGTGGTCTGCACGTTCTCCTGCACGTGCGTGCCGCCCTCGTAGCGCACCTTGTCGAAGATCTCGCCGATCACGTGGAAGCTCGACACCAGGTTCGGGCCGCCGTTGCCGACGAACATGCGGACGCGTCTCGCCGGTCTTGGCCGTCAGCGCCTTGTCGCCGGTCAGCGCGCCCTCGGCGCCGTTGAACAGCACGTAGGTCGGCTTCTCGTCGATCGCCTTTTCCATGTCGAACGGCTGCATGGCCCTTCTCGCGGTACTTGCCCGTTGTGTAGAAGTCGCCCTGCATCACGTAGTACTCGTGATCGACCTGCGGCAGGCCCTCCGGCGGCTCGACCAGGATCAGGCCGTACATGCCGTTGGCGACGTGCATGCCGACCGGCGCGGTGGCGCAGTGGTAGACGTAGAGGCCCTGGTTGAGCGCCTTGAACGGTGAACTGCGATTCGTGGCCAGGGCGCGGTGAAGCTCGACGCCGCGCCGCCGCCCGGGCCGGTGACGCCGTGCAGGTCGATGTTGTGCGGCATCTTGCTGCTCGGGATGGTTCTTCAGGTGGAACTCGACCGTGTCGCCCTGGCGGACGCGGATGAAGCTGCCGGGCACGGTGCCGCCGAAGGTCCAGAACGTGTACGTCACGCCCTCGGAGATCGGCATCTCCTTCTCGATCACCTCGAGTTCGACGATGACCTTGGCCGGATATTTGCGATTGAGCGGCGCCGGCACGTTCGGCGGACTCGTCAGGATGGCGTGAATCGGTTCTCCCTGCGGAGGTCCGAAATCGCCCCTGGCACTGGCACTCGCCGGCGCCGGAGCGCCCTTTGCCGCGGCAACGCCTGCGCCCAATGCGCTGGCCATTGCGATGGCCACGGAAGCCGCCAACGTTGCTGCCCACTTCTTCTTCTTCATCGCTGCTCTCCGTATACATCGGTCTACCATCTGGCTGAAGTTTGCCGAGCCGCCGCACCGGCTTGCCCTGATCTGGGTCAACCGGGGGAAGATTCCGAGGTTCGCTGGCATCGGGCCCCGATTTCAGCACGGCCGCGCCCTGCAACCTGCCGCCACGCAAGTCAGCCAGGGCCCGGTTCGCGTCGTCCAACGCGTATGTCCGCACCGTGTGCGCACCGGATGGCGCGAAATCGCTTCCGGAAGAACTCGTCGCCATCGGCGCGGGTGAGATTGCGCGACGGACCTCACGACCCGGTTCGCCCCAGAGCAATTCGTAGCGGAACGCGGGAATGTCGCTCATGTGGATGCCCGCGCAGACGACGCTTCCGCCCCTTCTGACCGAGCGCAACGCGGCAGGAACAAGGTCGCCGACCGGAGCGAAGATCAAGCGCCGCATCAAGCGGCGTTGGTGGCTGTTCGTCCGAGGAACCGCACCAGGTCGCGCCAAGATCGAGCGCGAACGCGTGCGCGGCGTCGTCGCCTCGGCGCACGAACGCGTAGACCTCCTGCCCTGCCGCATGCAAAGCTGCGCGAGGATATGCGCCGCCGCGCCAAGCCCGTACAGCCCGATGCGTCGCGCATCGTCGCCGGCCATGCGCAGTGCTCGAAAGCCGATCAGTCCCGCGCAGAGCAACGGCGCCGCTTCGGGGTCGGAATAGCGCTCGGGAATGCGAAAACAGTAGCGAGCATCGGCAACAGCATATTCGGCATAGCCGCCGTCGATCTGGTACCCGGTAAAGCGCGCCGCGGCGCAGAGGTTTTCCTGGCCGCGGCGGCGAAACTCGCATTCGCCGCAGGTCCATCCGAGCCAGGGAACGCCGACCCGATCGCCGAGCGCAAAATCGCCGCTGCGAGCACCGAGCGCGACGACATAACCGACGATCTCGTGACCGAGCACGAGCGGCAGTTTCGGTTCCGCCAGCTCTCCATCGACGACGTGAAGGTCGGTGCGGCAAACCCCGCACGCTGCCACGCGGATCAGAGAGTTGATCGGGCCGTGGTACCGGTGTCGGCAGATCCGCGGCTTGCAGCGGTTCGCCGGCGCGTCGAAGAACCTGGGCACGCATGGAGGTCTTGCCCCATGGAATGGTCTACAGAGTGACTGTACACCCATGGCCGCGACGAGCGCGCCGCGGCGCTCATGCTCGACCGGCTGGCGATAGGCCGGAATCTCGCTTCGATGGTGACACGAGGCTGGCAGCGCGCCGGAGGCCGCGTCCGAAGTGCACAAGGCGTTGCGTGAGAAATCTGAGACGTTGACCTCGGCCTCAGTGCATGATGCGGCAACTTCGGAAAGTTCACGCGCAATGTCGGCCGACACCATCGCTGGCACGTCCGGCACAAAACGACCTCACCTGCTGGTTGTCGATGACGATCAGGACGTCGTCGACATCATCAAGCGCTATTTTGCGGCGCAAGGTTTCGACGTTGCCGTCGCCGCCGACGGCTTGGCGATGCGTGCGGTGATCGACTCCCAGGATATCGACGTCGTGCTGTTGGACCTGGGACTGCCGGGCGAAGACGGCTTCACCTTGACGCGATATCTGCGCGAGCGCTGGAAGGGCGCACTGATCATCGTAACCGGGCGCGGTGATTCGATCGATCGCGTCGTGGGCCTCGAACTGGGCGCCGACGACTACGTAACCAAACCGTTCGACCTGCGCGAACTTCTGGCACGCGTACGCAGCGTGCTTGCGCCGGCGCCTCTGAAGCGGCAAGCAGTGATAGCAGCGTGCAGGACGTCGTTCGCTTCGGCGGATTCCCGCCTGAACATCGGCTCGCGGGAACTGACCGATGCTGCCGGCAAGGTCGTACCGTTGACGACCGGCGAGTTCGACCTGCTCGGCGCATTCATCGCCAACCCGAACCGCGTGCTGTCGCGCGACGATCTCGATGAACCGGATCCATGGCCGCGACGCCGGGCCGTTCGATCGGGCCATCGACGTACAAATCGGACGCTTGCGGCGCAAGATGGAGACCGATCCGGCCCAGCCCGCGCTGATCAAATCGGTGCGCGGTGCAGGCTACATCTTCACCGCGCGGGTCGAGCGCGGTTAGCCGGCATGAGCGATCGCGCCACATTGCATCCCGCGGCGCTCCAGGCCCTGTTCGAGATGGCGCCGGATGCGATGATTGTGACCGACGCCAAAGGACGCATCGTCCTGGCCAACCCGCAGGCCGAACATCTGTTCGGCTATACGACAACCCAGTTGCGTTCGTTGTCCGTCGATGCGCTCGTGCCCGAGCGGATGCGTGCTACCCACCACCTGCATCGCGAACGCTTCATCGCGCACCCGCGACTGCGGCCGATGGGTAGCGGCCAGGAACTCGCCGGTGTGCGCGCCGACGGCACGCTGTTCCCGGTCGAAATCGCGCTGAGTCCGATCCAGACCGAGGATGGCAACTTCTATGTCGCCTCCGTGCGCGACATATCGGAGTCGCACCGCGCCCGCCAGGCACTGGCACGCGCGCTACGATGCGATCGTCGCCGACATCGGCCGCCTGATGCTCGAATCAGCAAACCAGGACGTTGCCTTCGAAAGCTGTTCCGGCACGCCTCGCGCGCGAGCTCGACATTGCTGCCGTCGCGATCGTGTCGAGCCAGCCTCACATCACACCGGTTCGCGTTCGCGCCGCAGTCGGCCTGACGACCGAATTGCAGGAATTGCTGCCAGAGCTGCTGACATCGGAATTTTTCGCCACGGCATCGACGATCCACCTCGACGCTGCGGACGACGCGACGGCCGAACGCGTGCGCTCCACGCTCGCGGAGGCCGGCTACGGCGACTTCGTTGCGGCGCCACTGTTTGACCGGGCGCGCCCCATGGGCGCCTGATCGCCGTCGCGCGCGGCCCGGAGGCGTTCAGCAGCGACAAAGTACACTTTCTGCAATCCGTGGCGTACCTGCTCGCCGCCACCATGCAGCGCTACCGCACCGAAGAGCAGCTCGCGCATGCGCAGCGACTCTGACGCCGTCGGCCAGTTGACTGGTGGCGTCGCGCATGATTTCAACAACATGCTGACCGTGATCTCCGGCAACCTGCAACTGCTGGAACCGGACCTGCCGATCGCCCTCAGAGCCAGGAGATTCTCGGCAGCGCGCTGCGCGCGGTCGGGCGAGGCGCGGAACTGACGCGCAAACTGCTGGCATTCGCGCGGCGCCAGCGTCTGAATCCGCAATCGATCGATCCACGCAAGCTGCTGCATGAGCTCTGCCCGATTCTGGCGCGCACGCTCGGCGAGCCGATCAAGGTCAGCGTCGATTGCGAACCTCAGGCGCCCCATGTATTCGTCGACCCCGGCGAACTCGGATACGGCCATCCTGAATCTGGCCCTGAATGCGCGCGACGCAATGCCGCGCGGCGGGACGCTATATCTGGCGGAACGCGAACAGCTCGTCGGCAATGCCGAGAGCACTGCGCCGACCTCGCGCCCGGCAGTTACGTCGTCATCACCGTGCGCGACACCGGCTTCGGCATGCCGCCGGAGGTTCTCGCGCGCGCCTTCGAACCATTCTTCACGACCAAGGAAAGCGGTCGCGGCAGCGGTCTCGGCCTGTAGCATGGTTTATGGCTTCGTCAAGCAGTCGGGCGGGCACCTGGTTGCCGACAGCCGCCTGGGCTACGGCACGCGCATCGATTTGTATTTGCCTGCCGCGCGATTGAAGGAAGCGGCTCAGGATGAGTCGTCATCCGCAACCTCATCCGGCGGCAAGGAAATCGTGCTCGTCGTCGAGGACGAAGCGGGAGGTGCGTTCGATTGCGGTGGCTTTTCTCCACTCACTCGGCTATTCGACCTGCGAAGCACTCCGACGGAGAGCAGGGACTGCGTCTGCTGCAGGATCGCACGGACGTCCGGCTGCTGTTCACCGACATTATTCTGGGCAGCGGCATCGATGGTCATGAACTGGCTCGGCCGCCCAACGCTTGCGCCCCGACCTGCGCGTTCTGCTTACGTCGGGTTACGAACACCCCGCTTCGGGATCAGTCACGGGCGGCGCCAGGCCCCTGCCGTTATTGCGAAAGCCCTACCGCCGAGGAGCAGCTGGCAGCCGCGCGTACGCGCGGCGATCGATGGCCGCCCCTGAACCGGCGTGGCGGCCGGAAGGTCGTCAGTGCACCCGTGCGCTGAAGCCGGCCATGCGCTGCATGCCGTCGCGATCGACGATGCGCATCTCGCGGCGCTGCACGGAAATGCAGTTTGCTTCGGCCAAGTGTGACAGCGCGCGGCTGACGGTTTCATGCTTCAGCGCCATGATAGCTCGCCATGTCGGCGCGGCTCATGCGCAGGATGAAGTGCTTGCCGCTGAATCCCATTGCTCTCGTAGCGCGCCGCGACATCGAGCAGGAATGCGGCGACGCGCTGTTCCGCGCGGTCAACGTGCCGAGAGCGAGCATCCATGAGCGATTGCGGCGGATTTCCTGGGCCATCGCGTCGGTCAGGCTCCGCTGCAGTTCGGGAATGCGCAGACAGGCCATCAGTACCGGTGGGTAAGGCAGTTCCCAGATTTCGCTGTGCTTTCCAGCGCAATCGACGTCGCAAGCGTAGGTAGGCAGGCCGATCGATTCGACGCCGAGCAGCTCGCCCGCCATGCGAAAGCCAGTCACCTGTTCGCGGCCGTCTTCGGCCAGTTCGCAGGTTTTCACCGGAGCCCACGCGGATCAGGTACAGCGCCTGGAACGGTTGACGCGGCGCGATACAGGTACTGGCCCGCCTCGACCCGGCGACGCAATATACCTGAACATGCTGGCGCAATTGATCGAGGTCAACGTGCTTGGCCGGCCGCGCTTCAACATACGCATGCGGCGGAATGGCGGTGGGGGCGTTCGCTCAGGGTGGCTGGCGTGGTGCTCATGGTGGTTTCCTCGAACGTTCCGGGTAACGGATGCTTCGAGGCGGACACTACGTGCTGTCGTGCTCTGCAGTACGACGGGCCGGCAACGGATCGTAACGGTTTGTAACAAATCGCCGGCGCTGACCCGCAATTGATCTTCCTCAAGTGCGGGCAACGCAGCGCACTGATACTGGAGCCGACTATATTTTCCGCCGGCCCAGCGCGCGTGATGACGATGCTCGAAAAAGACGACCCCTCCCCGTTTCTGACCCCGGCGCGGTCGAGGTATGGGACACGTGGTTTCGTTGGCGCGAAGACGGGCAGTTGCGCGATATCTCCATCGAGGCGACGTGGGACCGTGTCGCACGGGCGCTCGCGAACGCCGAAACGGTCGCATCCCCGCGTTGGGTGGCACGCATGATTGACGTAGCAGGCGCGCTGGCAGGTTGTTTTCGACGAACGCATCCTGGCCGGTGCGGGGACGCGCAACTTTGCCTGGCCCGGCGACCCGGTTGCCGTGCTCAACGCGGCGAGTTTCGTCCGCGCAGCTGTTCACGCCCGGCGCCCGATTCGATTTCGACGCAGTTTCACGCGGCTGCCGATCTGGCGGTGCGTGGACTGGATAACGCCCTGCTGCTGCACCGCGGTGGCATCGCCAGTGCATTCGCCGATCTGCGTGTCGGCATGATCGGGATCGCCGACGCGCTCGCGATGCTGGGAAAACGTTATGACAGTCCGTCGGGACGTGTGCTTGCAGGACGGGTCGCGCAGGCTCTCGCGCAGGCTGGCCTCGCCGCGAATAGTTGCCTTGCGCATGATCGCGGTGCACCGCCCAGCGCTTCAATGTGCTGCGGTCGAACTGGCGCGGCTGTGCGACACGCCGGCCATGCTTGTCGAATCCCTCGAACGCACTGGCGTACGCCACCGTCGGGTAACGGCAATCACGTCGCAGCCTCGGCTCGCGCGGTTGGCGAATGATGTCGCCGATGGCCTGGATCCCCTCGATCGCATCGATTCCCCAGCGGGATGGCGAGAGCCCCGCAAGCGGACGCATCAAGCGCGCCGGCGGCTACGCCCGCCTGATTGCCAAACGCGGCAGCGCATTGCCGGATACGGCGGCGCTCATCGACAGCCAACACAAATCATCGATCGCCGCACAAATCGGTTTGCGCGGCGCCGTGCAACCGTGGATTGATGCGCCGATCGACTATCCGTTCCGTGTCGCACACGCGCCGGATGCGCAGGTCACCAATCGGCTGCAAGAGCTCGCGGCTGCCAATCGGCTCGGTAGTCTGAGCCTTGCGGTGCATGCCTGACGCGGTCAAGGTCAATCCGGCGCCGCTTGATCGATCCCGCGGTACAAGTTCCGCTGATCGGCGCGACTTCATTTGACGTTGATGCGCAAGCGCTGACCCCAAACCGCCAGCCGCTAGCGGCGCCGTGACGACGACTATTCCTCCGTCGGGATCGTGATATTCCTTCGGCAAATGATGGGCGATGCCCTTGTGGCAGTCGATGCAGGTCTTGCCTTCGCCATTCGCTTCCATGTGGCGCGTGTAGCTTGCTTTGCTTCTGCTTGTCGCCGCTCATCGCTTCGAAATCGTGGCAGCTGCGGCACTCGCGCGAGTTGGTCGAGGCCATGATCTCCCACTGGTTGGTTGCCAGTTCCATGCGATTGGCCTCGAACTTCTCGGGTGTGTCGATGACGCCGGTCATCTTGCCCCAGATCTCCTTGCTCGCGCGCATCTTCGCGTAAAGCTTCGGACCGAGCGCGTGCGGCACGTGACAATCAGGGCATCCGGCACGCACGCCGGAGCGGTTCGAATAATGGATCGATCTGCTTGTATTCGTTCGTGACGTGTCCATCTCGTGGCAGCTCGTGCTGCAGAACGCGAGCGTATTCAGTGACCGCGAGTGTCGTCGAAAACACACCCCAGAACGCGAGGCCGCCGAGGAATCCGACGACCAGCAGCGTCAGCAGCGACCAGCGCACCGACGGCGTGCGCAGGAAACGCCAGAAACGTCGCAGTGCTCCGGGATTTTCCCTGCTCATGGTGGTCTCCGGTCGGACGTCGATGGTCCAGGACGAAGTTGCAGTTGGTTGCAGTTGAACAACGGCAACGGGACCGGAAGAGCCGGTCCCGCCTTCACTTGCCGATCGCCGTCACAGTGCCTCAACTCATTGCGACAGGAACCCAGTCCACCAGATTCTTGATTTGCGCCATGTCCTTCGGCGGCGAAGTCTGAATGATCTTGTGCTCTTCCTCGTGGCCAACTTTGGGCGCAAAACCAATTAAGTCGCATCGGCGCCTACTTGATCCAGCATCAAGACAGTCGAGGTCGTTTTCGGTAGACTCTACCGGAATGTGAATAGATCAAAGGGCCTGCGTATTCTATTGGTCCAAGGTCCTATTGATCGTGGGCGGCGTAAGGGCATAAGACGGCTAGTCGGCTCGACGCGTTGCAAACGTGGGGATTTTGCCATGCTGCACGACCTTGGCACTGCATTTTGTCGGGACGCGTCACACGCACTCCGCGCCGTTGCGACCGTCCTGATCTTGCTGACCGCTTCGACAACAAGCCGTCGCTGCCGACGACATCATCATCATCAATTACGGTCCGGTGACCGCGCTCACGATCACGATATCGGGTGCATCGCTCGGAACGTCCACTCGTCGACTTCAAGGTCGTCGACCAGGACGGCAGTGGGTTCGTCGGCCTGCCGGCGAGCGCCGCTTCAGTTCACCCTGGCGCAGCTCCAGCCCGGGCACGACGGCAATTCCTGCCCAGTGGCAAAGCTACATCAACACAGACCGAAACCCCGGCCCCTGGCGTGGGACCCGGCACGCAGCCAACCATTCAGTCCAAGACGGACTCCGGTGGAAACCTCGCCAATCACGGCGACGGCACCTACACCTACACGTTCGGCACGAACATCTCGGCGGTCACGACGCCGCTTGCGGTTCCGTTCGTGCCGACTCTGACGCACCGCGTGGCCATCGCCCTCAGTTCGGATACCTTGCCGGAAGCCGCACACGAACAACGCGACATACACGTGGCAGCCCTCGACGGGAGCGACGACAGGGATCCTGACGCGCGACATCGTCGAGATCGCCAGCTGCAACAGCTGCCATTCCCATCTTTGCGGAGCATGGTGGTCCGCGCCAGGACACGAAGCTGTGCGTGACCTGCCACAACCCCGGCACGACCGATGCGGAGAGCACGAATACCGTTCGACCTCGAAGTGATGATCCACAAGATCCATCGGGGCAGCGGTTTGCCCAGCGTCCAGGCCGGGAAGCGGTACATCATCTACGGCCGCAATGAATCGGTGAACGATTTCTCGACCGTCGTGTTTCCGCAGGACGTTCGCAACTGCACGAAGTGCCACGATCCGTCGAATCCGGCTACGCCGGATGCGCACCGGGTTTTCGACCAACCGACTATTCAGGCTTGCGGTGCCTGTCACGACGACGTGAACTTCGCCACCGGCGCAGGACATCCGGGCGGCGCGCAGGCCGACAACAGCATGTCTGCACGGTGTGCCATCGCGCCGGCGGTTACGCCGGAGCCGTTGCCGACTCGCACGTGATTCCGGGCCAGGTCGCCGCCAGGCGTTCCAGTACAACATCCTCAGCGTGACCAACACGGCGCCGGGCATGTTGCCGACGATCGTGTTCTCGGTCACCAACCCGCAGAACAACAACCAGCCCTACGACCTCAAGATGGATCCGGCATTCACGACGACCGACGGCTCGACGTCGCTCAGGATCGATATCGGCTGGGATACGTCGAATATCAACAACGACGGCACCGGCTCGTATCCCGGTCAGCCGATATCGTTCAACGCGCTGACAGCCACGCGGCTCAGCGACGGCAGCTACACGATCACGTCGACCAAACCGATTCCGATGGCGGTGGTCGGCTCGGGCACGATAGCAATCGAAGGCCACCCGGCGGGAGACTGTGACGGCGACGGTAAATACACCGACCGCATACCGGTGACGAGCGCGCAGACCTTCTTCGCGATCACCGATGCCACGCCGCAGCCGCGCCGCGTAGTCGTCGATGTGAAGAATTGCCAGAACTGCCACGGACACAATGACGGGTTGTCGCTGCACGGCGGCAACCGGACCGACAACGTCAACGTCTGCACGATCTGCCACAACCCGAACGCGACGGATATCAACAGGCGGCCGATCGATCCGGATGGCACGCCGGAATGGCGTGAACACGGCGGCGGTGGACATGCTCGAGCAAAGGCCGATCAACTTCAACACGCTGGATCCACTCGATCCACGGCGCTGATTTCCGCACGACGGACTTCGTGGTCTACGGCTTCGGCAGCAGCGTGAACAATTTCGCCGACGTGGGTTATCCAGGCATTCTCTCGAACTGCACCCAGTGCCACACTTCCGGAACATATCGTGTTCCACTGCCGATGCAGTTGGGTCTGCTCGGTACGACGGTCGATACGCATGCGACCGTGGTATCGAATGGTCAGGGCGGTACGACGGTCCAGCCTATGTCGGCACTTACCGACGAGCTCGCTGTACTCGCGCATCACACCGACAGCGGCGGCTTGCTCGGGATGCCACGATGACGGGTACGGGAAGGCCCACATGGAGCAGATGGGCGCGTCGTTCTACATCATCCAGGCGCTGATCAACACGAGCTCGGACAACTTTGAATCGTGTCCGGTTTGCCACTCGCCGGGCAGGCTGGCGGACATCGACGTCGTTCATAACGTCCCGCAGCAATAGGGCTACGCTCATGCGCAGCTCTCACAAAGGATGCCGGGCCCCGCCTGGCTGTTGGCGGCGGGCCTGGGCCTGGCAATGAGCGCCATCGCTCCGGCGTGGGCGGCAGAACAGGTGGAACCGGCGCCTGCCGCAAAAGCGGAAGCACCCGCCGCAAAGGAGGAAACGCCTGCTGCGAAGGCCGAAGCGCCCCCCGGCGGCCGAACCAGTCCCTGCGGAAGCAGCCCCGGCGCCCGTTCCGGCAACTGCGTACTCGCAAGAGGGTGCCGACACCCGTCGCCGTTGCCACGACGAAGAAGATGCGAAGGTGCAGGTGCTGTTCAAGACTAAGCATGGAGTGAAGGGTGATCCGAATTCGCCGTTTGCGCAGCTGCAATGCGAGAGCTGCCACGGGCCGGGCGGCAGGCATGCCCAGAAGTCGAGCGAACCGATCGGCCTGTTCGGGAAGAACTCGCCGGGCACCGTGACGCAGCAGAACGAGGCGTGCCTGTCCTGCCACTCGGACAACAGCCGCGTGGGTTGGCACGGCAGCATCCACGAACGCCGCGACCTCGCCTGCGTCAGCTGCCACAAGATCCACGCCGAGGCACGATCCGGTCAGGGATCGTGTCGAACAACCGGGCGTTTGCTATCAATGCCACGGGGACATCCGCGCAGCCTTCAACCAGTTCTCGGCGCATCCTGTCCGTTACGCGGAAATGACCTGCACATCATGCCACCAGCCGCACGACTCTCTGTTCCCCGCGCTGCTTACCAAACCGACGGTCAACCAAACCTGTGATTCGTGCCATGCGCAGTACCGCGGTCCGTTCCTGTGGGAGCACCCGCCGGTCGCGGAGAACTGCAACAACTGCCACAACTCCCATGGCTCCACGAATCCATCTTTGCTGAAACTGCGGCCGCCGCTGTTGTGCCAGCAGTGCCATTCCTCGGCTGGCCATCCGAGCATCGCGTACACGGGCCAAGGGCTGCCAGGCCACACGCCGTCGGCCATTCTGCTGGGCGGCAGCTGCCTGAACTGCCACTCGCATGTGCACGGCTCGAATGCGCCCTCCGGCGCGGACCTTAGCCGGTGAGGTTGTGCCATGAACTCTCCATTCCAGTTTGACCGACGCGCGGGCAGGAAACTGCTTCTTTCACTGACCACGCTCGCGTGTGCAGTGCATTCAGCCCACCTCGGCGCGCAGGAACAACCCGCCCCGCCCGACACCGGCATATGGAAGTGCGCCGACTGTCCCGCGGACTACAGGCACTGCCGGCTATGTCGGTGTCGGCATTCTCGGCGCGAACGGCACGGATGACCAGTTTGGAAAATATTCCGGTCTCCATAGCGACGACCCTTATCTGCTGCTAGACGGCCTCGTGAGATATCGCGGTAGCGACGCCGAGTACTTCGACCTCGACGGCAGCCTGTTCAATGTTGATGGACAGCGGATCGCGTCGCGGGCGCCCTATCTGTTTCTCGAAGGCGGCAAGCAGGGATCGATCGAACTGAAGGGATCGTACGAGGAGATCCCGTACTATCCGTACTCGGGCGCCATCACACCATTTCTGGGCATTGGCAGTTCGCGCCTGACTCTGCCGGCGAACTGGGTCGTGGCCGGCAGCACCCAGCAGATGACCGCGCTACCGGGAAGCCTGAGGGAGACCGATCTGCGCCAGAAGCGGCAAATCGTCGACCTCGGCGGGCGCTGGCTGCTCAACCCGTCGCACTGGACCTTCGATGTCAATTTCCGCCACGACAAGGAGAGCGGCGAAAAGGTCAGCGGTGCCAACTTCCTCACTGCGACGAGCCTCCTCGCCGCACCAGTCACCTACTCGACGGATCAGGTCGACGCCGGCGCGCAGTACTCGCGCGACAACTGGCAGTTTCGTCTCGGCTACTACGGCTCGTTCTTCCACAATGCCGACGCCGCGCTTACCCGGGACAACCTGTTCACCCCGTTCGGCGCCGGCGCGAACGTAGGCCGGATGAGTGTGGCGCCGGACAATTCGTTTAACCAGTTCAGCCTGACCGGCGGATGGCAGATCGTGCCGTCGACGCGGCTGATGGGCAGCTTTCGCGTTCGGCGAAGCCTCGCAAAAGCGATACGTTCATCCCGTCGACGATCAATCCCGGGATCACGGCGCAGCCGCTGCCACGTTCCAATCTGGATGGCAGCATCGATACGTACAACTACACGGTTCGTTTGACGTCGAGGCCCATCGACCGGCTCTCGATCACTGCGGACTGGGTCGACGACCGCCGCGACAACAAGACCGCGCAGGCCGCCTATCCGCAGGTGGTGACCGACGTCTTCGTCGCCAGCACTCTGTTCAACCTGCCCTACGCTTCGACCGCACGACCGCGCGCGTCCTCGCGGACGTCGCGGTAGCAAGCGCGGCGAAGGTGGAACTGGGCGTCAAGGGTGAACACTACGACACCACGTATCAATCCGTCGCGAAAACCGACACATCCGAAGGGTGGCTGGAATTCCACACTTCGATGTCGAGCAAGTACGGCTTTTCGCTCAAATACGATCACTCGCGTCGGACAATCGACGAGTTCCAGACCGCGCCGACGGTGATCGCCGTCGAAAATCCGCTGCTGCGGCGATTCGATCTCGCGGACCGCACACGCGACGAGCTGCGCGGAACCGGGTACATCGTGCCGGTGCAGAGCCTCTCGCTCGGCTTGTCCGCCGAACGCCACGAGGACGCCTACGACCGCTCGAGGTCGGCCTGACCGCGGCGCATGACTTCAGCGTGACGCTTTCCGCAACCTGGACGGCGTCGCAGGACACGTCCTTGCAAGCCTATGCCACGCGCCAGGTCATTTCCGCAGATCAGGCGGGCAGCCAGAATGGAGGGCCGGCGGACTGGCTTCGCTCACACCGCGGATGAAGTGAACACTGGCGGCCTCTCCGGCGAGATCAAGAACGTCAAGCCGAACCTCAACCTGGGGCGAATGCTCTACGCGTCCTACACCAGAGAGTCGATCAATCTCGATGTAGGGACGCCGGACGTGGCGGGTTTTCCGAACAACACGTTCCGTGACGTCGGACTGCGTCTGTTCGCCAACTACAAGGTTAACCAAAAATCCTCGCTGCGCGTCGACTATTGGCACGAGCGCTACCGGACGCAGGACTGGGCGCTCGATGGCGTCACGCCGACAACGCTCGTGAACGCGCTGAGTTTGGGCATCACGAGCCCGAACTTCACCGTCGACCAGCTTTCGCTAAGTTACCGATACGATTTCTGAGTTCGAAGCTTAGCCACGATCGTTCAGGGATGCGACTGTCGCCCTCGGGTGGCGTGTGCGTCCCCGGCGCGATGGCGACGCGGGGTTTGCCGCCACCTTCTCCGGCGCCGGCCAGATGCTGCTTGCTCTCGCCATGACGAAGGACGTGCTTGACGGCGTGCGCTCGTCGCCGAGCACGCTGTTGCTACGTCAAAGCGAAAGGATCCAGTCGACCAGGTTCTTGATCTCGCGCGGGATCGTTCGGCTCCACCTTCTTGTGCGCCTCGGAATGCCCGTCCGGGAACTTGGCCATCTCGCCCGACGTCACGTGCGTGGTCAACTTGCTTTCGGCATCCGCGTTGCCCTTGTACTTCGCGGCGATGCTCTTCAGCGACGGACCATCCTTGTCCTTATCCGTGCCATGGCACTTGAAGCAGTTGTTCTGGCGTGCCAAGGCTTTGCGCGCCCGGCGTCAGCGGCCATTGCAGTGACAGCGAACGTAAACCCCAAACCCATCGCCAGAACGGCGAGTCTCTGAGCCGTGGTGCCGAGCCGCTTCATCGCGCTTCTCCTGATCGGTCGAGTACATGCCGGAAATGGTCCGGCGTCGTCCTGATCTTCGACTTTGGCCCCTCTGGACGCAAACCAATCCGAACTCGAGTCGCGCCCGCTTGATCCACATCAAGCCAGTCGAAGGTCGTTCCGTGGAATCCACCTGATATCAATAAAGCAAACGAGCTGCGCGATCCTATTGGCCCAAGGTCCCATTCTCATTGATCGTGGGCTATGCAAACTGGGCAAAATGGCCGCAGGGTGCCGAAAGGCCGAGGACCGGCAAATGACAAAGAGGGAGCGCGAGAGGCAAGTATCCGGCCGGCGCTTTGCGCTGCGGCAATCACGGACCGCAGTCACTGGCCCGGGCTTTTCGCGATAGGTCAACAAGTGCACAGTACTGCCCTTTGGCGGATACGTGACCTGCTCCGGCCTTTCGCAGAAGGCTGGGCGCAGCGAGTCTACACCTGGACGGAAGAGACGTGCACATCCACTTTCTCCGTGGCGCGGGAATGACAACCAGTCCGAAGTGCCTGTCGTCTCACGCTGAATCGGCGTTTGGACTGGCCTATCAATCGTCATGCCGCGGGGACATCGATCCGCGCCGCTTGCAGGCCCGTCAGCTTTCGGCGTACCGTGTGATGTGCCGGCATCCCGTGACGGCCGGCCACGACGCACCACTGGACATCTTCCACAGGCGTCCGCAACGCATCGAATCTGGAGGCATCGGGGAATCGCAATGACTACCTGGATGATGAATGGGGCTGCGACGGTTATTGTCATCCTGGCGTGCCACAGGCCTGTTTTTCTTCGTCGTAACCCGGGGCGCGTTGATGTGGCGTGGCTTTGACCGGGCGCACGCAGCGAAAACGCGCACGTGTATCCGATCTACTCGAACGAGCGCCTGATCAAGATGCTCGATTTCCAGCCGATCATCTCGGCGATCCTGCTGTTCCAGTACAAGCGCCTCGTTTCCAAGATCGTTTCGGAACTCGACCTTCTGGACCTGCGGAACAGGAAGGTTCTCATCACCTCGTGCGCGTTCGGCAACGTGATTCCAAGAGTCGTGAAGCGCCGCCGTGCAGGGCGGAGCAGAGCGCGTCCTCATCGCCGACATCATTCCGAACGAGTTGCTGCGCGCCGAGAGCAAGCTCGGGGAGTTTCTCGGGAAAGTCGATTTCATCGAAGACAACGCCGCCGCGATGAAGCAGGATGGCGGCACGGTCGACGGCAAACGTCATCTTCTTCCTTGCTCCACGAATTGCCGCACGACCTCAAGAGCCGGGCGCTGAGCGAGGCCGGGCGCATGCTGGCGCCGGGCGGACGGCTGCTGATCGCGGAATTCCATCGTCCCGATCCGTGGGTGCTTCGCGCGCTGAGCTGGACCTACTTCAACGGTGTTCGAGCCGCTCGGGCTCGCGATCTGGGACACGCACGATCCGCTGCACTGGCTGGAAAACGTCGGCGGCTGGACTTGCGAGCGCACGACCTATTTCTTCGGAAATTTCCAGATCATCACTGCGACGAAGCATTGATGATTTCGCGCAACCCACACTGTTGAGCAGAGTGGAGTAGCGGAATTGGAAACAATCGATACTCATGTCGCGATCGTCGGCGCCGGCGGAGCCGGCACCGCCTTGGCTCAGGTCTTGCGCTTTGTTTCGCCAGCCTTAGCTATTTCCTGCCACGCCTGTTTCGAGGCATCACCGAACAACGCAAGGGATCCGGGCGCCCTGCTCCTGATAGTCCGCCGCCAGTTCCGCTGCGAGCTTCGGACTGCAGTTTCAGAAAATCCTCCGGCTTACGGCACTCGGCGAAACGCGTCATCATCTTCACGTCCTTGCTGTAGCGATCGCCCATGAAGCGAATCACCTCGGCTTGCATGCGGTTGGCGTTGCCCAGCCACTCCGAGAACGCGTTGGACATCCACTCGAACGATTCCTTGCCGAAACCGGAAAGGCGGGCATGCCTTCCGGCATCGCGAAGGGAAATTGCTTTGACTTGCTCATGGCGTGCTCCTCGACGTGGGGCGATCGAACCGTTCGCGGGCCGGGCGTCCTGGGGACGACCGCAGCGGGCTGAAATCAGCATAAGGCCGACCACGAGTCCTGATTGTGACGCCGATCAACTGACTGCGACCTAAGCGTTGCCGCGCCTCGAACCTGCGTGGAAGCGGAACAGTGCATTCACTGGTACCGCGCCAGCGGCGGTCCGGCGGCCAGCGAGATTGAGCCGGCCCAATTTCAGGCGATTGTAAATTCATCGTTCTTGATTCCGATCAAGTTGAATGCGGCCGCCACCTTGTTAGACTTCCGCCGTCAGCAACCGGGGAGCACGCATGGACTTTGCATTGACATACAACGACAAGGTGGTGCGTCAATTCACCATCATGACGATCGTCTGGGGCATCGTCGGCATGCTGGTCGGCGCGATCATCGCCGCGCAGCTCGCCTGGCCTGAGCTCAATTTCGACATACCTTGGCTCTCGTACGGCCGGTTGCGGCCGCTGCATACGAACGCAGTGATCTTCGCCTTCGGCGGCTGCGCGCTGATGGCGACCGGGCTCTACGTCGTGCAACGCACTTGCCAGGCGCGCCTGATCAGCGACAAGCTCGCCGCGTTCGTGTTCTGGGGCTGGCAGCTCGTGATCGTTTCCGTCGCGATCACCTTCCCGCTCGGCATCACCCAGGCCAAGGAATACGCGGAAGCCGAATGGCCGATCGACATCCTGATCACGCTGGTCTGGGTCGCGTTTGCGGTCGTGTTCTTCGGCACGATCGTCAAGCGCCGGGTCAAGCACATCTACGTCGCGAACTGGTTCTACGGCGGCTTCATCCTGACGATCGCGGTGCTGCACGTCGATCAACAACCTGTCGATTCCGGTGTCGATGTGGAAGTCGTATTCGGTCTACTCGGGCTGCTGTCGACGCGATGGTGCAGTGGTGGTACGGCCACAACGCGGTCGGCTTTTTCCTCACCGCCGGTTTCCTCGGCATGATGTATTACTACGTGCCGAAGCAGGCGCAGCGGCCGATCTATTCGTACCGGCTGTCGGTCGTGCACTTCTGGGCGCTGATCTCGATCTACATGTGGGCCGGGCCGCATCACCTGCAGTACACCGCCCTGCCCGACTGGGCGCAGTCGCTCGGCATGGTGTTCTCGCTGATCCTGCTCGCGCCGTCCTGGGGCGGCATGATCAACGGCATCATGACGCTGTCGGGCGCCTGGCACAAACTGCGCACCGATCCGATCCTGAAGTTCATGATCGTGGCGCTGTCGTTCTACGGCATGGCGACCTTCGAAGGTCCGATGATGTCGATCAAGACGGTCAACGCGCTGTCGCATTACACCGACTGGACGATCGGCCACGTGCATGCCGGTGCGCTCGGCTGGGTCGCATTCATCAGCATCGGTGCGATCTACAGCATGTTCCCGAAGCTGTTCGGCGCCGAGAAGATGTATTCGACGCGCCTGATCGACCTGCATTTCTGGATCGCGACGATCGGCGTCGTGATCTACATCAGCGCGATGTGGATCGCCGGCGTCATGCAGGGCCTGATGTGGCGCGCAACGAATCCGGACGGCACGCTGACCTACACGTTCATCGAATCGGTGGCGCAGACGCATCCGTTCTACGTCGCGCGTCTGTTCGGCGGACTGCTGGTCCTGAGCGGCATGTTCATCATGGCCTACAACTGCTGGAAGACGGTGGCCGCGGTGCGCGACCGTGCACCGGTTGCCGCCATCCCGACTGCCGTGGCCGCCTGAGGAGCCGATCATGAATCACTCGACAATCGAGAAGAACATCGGCCTGATGGCGATCCTGGTCGTCATCGCGATCAGCTTCGGCGGCCTCGCCGAAATCGTGCCGCTGATGTTCCAGGCGCAACGTCATCGAGCCGGTGCCGGGCCTGAAGCCCTACCCGCCGCTGCAACTCGCCGGGCGCGATGTCTACATCCGCGAGGGTTGCTACAACTGTCATTCGCAGATGATTCGCGCGCTCGCCTCCGAGGTGCTGCGCTACGGTCACTATTCCGTAGCCGGCGAATCGGTCTACGACCACCCGTTCCAGTGGGGCAGCAAGCGCACCGGGCCGGACCTCGCGCGCATTGGCGGTCGCTACAGCGACGACTGGCAGCGCGTGCACCTGGCCAACCCGCGCAACGTCGTGCCCGAGTCGATCATGCCGGGCTATCCGTGGCTGAACACGGCAACTTTGTCCGCCGCAGAGGTCGAGTCGCACATGCGCGGTCTGGCCATGGTCGGCTTGCCGTACACCGACGCCGACTACGCTTCCGTCGCCGAATGCGGTCAAGGGCAAGACCGAGATGGATGCGCTCGTCGCGTATCTGCAAGACCTCGGCAAGTACGGCCCGAAGGAGAACCTGCAATGATCGCGGGCCTGATTACCGCGCTGCTGATCGTGATCTTCTGCGCCATCGTCGGCTGGGCGTACAGCAGCCGGCGCAAGCAAGGAATTCGAACGGATGGCACGCGTGCCGCTCGATGACGACCATTCGGAGAAACGCCCATGACCGCCGGATGGGAATCTTTGTCGCGCTGCTCGTGCTGATCAACGTCGTCGGCGCGTTGTGGCTGTTGTTCGCCACCGCCAAGCGCCTGGAAAAAGGAAGAGGAGCACGACCGGTCACGTCTGGGACGAGGACTTGACCGAATACAACAACGCCGCTGCCGCGCTGGTGGCTCGGCATGTTCCTGCTGACGGTCGTTTTCGCCGCCGGCTACCTCGTGTTCTATCCCGGCTTCGGCGCCGTCGCCGGCACTCTCGGCTGGACCTCGACCGGCGAAGTCAAGGCCGACCTGGCCGAGAACAACCGCAAGCTCGAAGCGGTGTTCTCGCGCTTTCGCGACCGCAGCGTGGAAGAACTCGAACACGATCCGGAAGCGCTGAACTTCGGACGCAACGTATTCGTGAACAACTGCGCCGCCTGCCACGGATCCGATGCGCGCGGCGCTAAGGGCTATCCGAATCTCACCGACGGCGACTGGCTCTACGGTGGCGCACCGATCAGGTGATTGACGACGATTCTCAACGGACGTGGCGGCGTGATGCCTCCGCTCGGCGCCGCGCTGGGCGATCAGGGCGTCAACGAAGTGGCGAACTACGTGCTCACCCTGTCAGGCGGCAAGGCCGATCCGGCATTGGCCGACGCCGGCAAGGCTCGCTTCATCACGATCTGCGCCGCCTCGCCACGGCCCCGAAGGCAAGGGCAACATCGCGATCGGCGCGCCGAACCTGACTGACAACATCTGGCTGTACGGCAGTACGCTCGATGACATCAAGGCGAGCATTCGCGATGGCCGCAGCGGCAAGATGCCCGCGTGGGAACCGATCATCGGCAAGGACCGCGCACGCCTCGTCGGAGCATGGGTGCTCGCGCAATCCCACTCCGACGAGCCAGCCAGCGACAAGTCCATGAACGGCGCCGGCCACGCGCACGAGGACGACGACGAGACCGAACTGCTCGCGGCGCACGCCTGCGACGCATCGGAGCGATCGCCTGGCCGTCGTTTTTCGCGGCGGCGGTCGCCTCGGTGGTGTTCTTTGCGATCGTCGATCCGATCGGAGCTCGGCCGACATCACCTGGCCGCATCTGGCGATCTCGCGCGAGTTCGGCTACAGCATCGGCTTCTCATGTTCTGGGCCTGCACGTTCGGTTCGAGCGCGTTCACCGCGCTGCTGCTGTCGGCACGCGTCAAGCGAGCATCGCGCGACAACGCAAGCAGCCTACACGCGCGACGATGAACCGTCCCATTCCAATTGCCGTCGTGCAGGACTGCAGGCGACTCGCTGTATGCGGCGCAACAGAAGGTCTACCCGCGTGAGATCGACGGTCGCTTCGCCCGTCTGCGCCTTGCTGCCGTGTTCATGTTGCTCGGTCTGTTCTATCTCGCTGCCCTGGTTGCGCTGGGACGGACGCCAGGCCGTGCTGTTCGACCTGCCCGCGCGCAAGTTCTACGTGTTCGGCCTGACGTTCTGGCCTGCAGGACTTCTTCTGGCTGACCTGCCTGCTCGATCATCGCCGCGATCACGCTGTTCTTCTTCACGGCGCTTGCGGGACGGCTGTGGTGCGGTTACGCCTGCCCGCAGACGGTCTGGACCGAAGTATTCCTGTGGATCGAACGCTTCTGCGAGGGCCGGCGCAATCAGCGCATCAAGCTCGATGTCGGGCCGTGGACGCGCGAGAAGATCCTGCGCAAGTCGGCCAAGCAGTTCCTCTGGATCACGCTGTCGCTGTGGACCGGCTTCACGTTCGTCGGATTCTTCACGCCGATCCTCGACCTCGGACACGAGGCCGCGACGCTGCTCGCTCGGCGGCTGGGAAGGATTCTGGATCCTGTTCTACGGCTTTGCCACCTACGGCAACGCCGGTTACATGCGCGAGCAGGTGTGCAAGTACATGTGCCCGTACGCGCGCTTCCAGAGCGCGATGTTCGATCCACGACACGCTGATCATCTCCTACGATGCAACGCGCGGCGAGCCGCGCGGCGCGCGCAAGCGCAGCGCCGATCTCGAAGGCGCTGGGCCTGGGCGACTGCATCGCATGCGATGCCTGCGTGCAGGTTTGTCCGACCGGCATCGACATCCGCGACGGCCTGCAGATCGAGTGCATCGCCTGTGCCGCGCGTGCATCGATGCCTGCGATTCCGTGATGGACAAGATGGACTATCCGCGCGGCCTGATCCGCTACACGACCGAGAACGTGCTGGCCGGATCGAGCCCGGCGCGTCCTCAGGCCACGCACGGCTGATCTATGCCGTGCTCCTCCTGGCCTTGCTCGGCGCGTTCGCGTTCGGCGTCAGCCATCGCTCGCCGGTTATTTTCGATGTCCTGCACGACCGCAATGCGCTGTATCGGGAAACGGCGGACGGCGGCATCGAGAATGGCTACGCTGTCAAGCTCGTCAACAAGACCGATCGAGCGCAGCAGTTGTCCATTTCGCTCGAAGGCGACGAGCTGCAGGTCTGCGCATCATCAGCAAGACGCGCATCACGGTCGCAGCCGGAGCAGTCGCGAATGTTCCGCTCACGCTGCGCGGGGACGCGTACGGCATTCAAGGGCAGGCATCGCGTCGATCTGCTCGTACGCAGCGACGATGAGATTCGATTCATGTCGAACGCAAGAGCGAATTCTTCGCACCGGAGGAGAAATGAACAATCTGGGAAACCACTGGTACCAGGTACCGGAAGTCTGGCTGATGATCGTGATGCTTGCTCACGACGGTGGGCTCGCTCGCACTCGTGGTAACGGCGTTCGAGCATCGCGACGAACTGCATCAGGTCGGCCCGCGTGATCGCGTCGCCGTTGCCGCCGACGACCGCGGCGCAGCCCAGCCGATCAGCGCGACGCCGTAGACCGAACGGCAGCGTGGCCATGTCTTCATCGACCTGTTTCCATTGCGGCGAGCCGGTCTGCCGGCGAGCCCGCTGGTCGCGCGCATCGGCGCTCTGCAGCACCCCGTGTGCTGCATCGGCTGCCGCGCTGCTCGGCGAATGGATCGCCTCGCTCGGATTGCAGGATTACTATCGTTTGCGCGATGCGCCGCCACCGCGCGCGGTTTCGGTCGGCGACTATTCGGCGTGGGACCGGCCGCAATTGCAGCGCCTGTATGCGCATCGCCGCGCCGACGGCGATGCCGAAGTGTGCGTGCTGCTGGAAGGCTTGCGCTGCGCCGGCAGTGCAGCTGGCTGATCGAGCGCGCGTTGGGCGCGATGGAACGGCGTGCGCGAGACCAGCGTCAGCGTACCCGGCAAGCGCGTCAGCATCGTGTGGCAACCGGACATTGCGCCGCTCGGCGCAGTGCTTGGCGGCGATCGCGCATCTGGGCTATGTGCCCCACCCGCTCGACCGGCAATCGCTCAGCGACGTAGCCGAACGCGAGCAGCGCGGCGGCGATGAAGCGCCTGGTGGTTGCGGGCCTCGGCATGATGCAGGCGATGATGTTCGCGATCGCGCTCTATGCCGGCGCGCTCGAGAGGCATCGACACGTCGACTCGCGACTTCTTCCGCTGGATCGGCTTGCTGGTCACGATCCCCGTGGTGTTCTACTCGGCGCGCCCGTTCTTCACCGGCGCCTGGCGCGAATTGCGTGCGCGCCGTCCGGGCATGGATACGCCGGTCGCGTTTGCGGTGGCCCTGGTATTCGTCGCCAGCATCGTGCGAGACCTGCGCGGCGGCGCGCATGTTCACTTTCGATCTCAGCCAGCATGTTCGTGTTCCTGCTGCTGGGCGGACGCTACCCGGAAATGCGCGCGCGCCACCGCGCCAGCGATGTCGTCGACGCATTGGCCAGGCTGCAGCCCGCGATCGCGCAGCGGCTCGATGCGAACGGCGGTTGTCGAGAGTATCGGCGTGCATGAGTTGCAGGTCGGCGACTGCGTCGTGGTTGCCGACGGCGCGACGGTGCCGGCCGATGGCGAGCTCACCAGCGCAGAATGTCGCGTCGACGAATCGCTGCTCAGCGGCGAGTCGACACCGCTTGTGCGTCGTCTCGGTGACCGCCTGATTGCCGGCAGCATCGTCGCCGACGGGCCGGCCCAGATGCGCGTCGCGCGTGTCGGCGCGGACACCACGCTGTCGTCCATCGTGCGCCTGGTCAGTCGCGCCCAGCAACAGCGTCCGCGCTGGGCCCGTTACGGCGATCGCGCCGCAGCCTGGTTCGTGTCAGGCCTGCTGCTGGTCACGACGATCACCGCTGCCGCGTGGCTGGCGATCGACCCGGCTCGAGCATTCCCAGCCTCGCTTGCCGTGCTCGTGGTTGCACTGCCCCTGCGCGTTCGCGCTCGCCGTTCCGGCAGCCCTGGCGCGTTCGCTCGCGGTCCCGGCCCAGCGCGGCGTGCTCGCGCTGACGCCGAATGCGATCGAGAGTCTCACCCGGGCGAACTATTTCGTGGTTCGACAAGACCGGTACCTTGAGCGAGCGAAATGTCGAACTCTGCATTTCGCGGAGCTAACCGTCGGCCGCGCCACTCGAGCAATGCCTGAAATCGCCACGCAACTCGAAGCCGGCAGCACGCATCCGATCGCGACTGCGCTTCGCGCAGCCGCCGGCCATGCCGAAGGCGGCGCGCTCGAGGAACCTGCACCGCGTCGACGGCGGTGGCATCGAGGGCGACGTCGATGGGCGGCACTACCGGATCGGCCGGGCACAGTCTGCGCACGCTGCCGATGCCGCCGACAGCGACCTCATCATCCTCTCGCCGACAATCGAGGGGCCGCTGGCAACGTTTCGAATTGCGCGAAACGCTGCGCGAGGACGCTGCGGCAACGATCGACGGTCTGCGCAACGCTGGCGCCGGGATCGAGATTCTCAGCGGCGACAGCAGGCTCTCGCGTTGCGGCGCGTTGGCAGGCCGACTCGGCATCACGCAGTTTGAAGGCCGTGTCGGCCCCGAGCAGAAACTCGCACGCCTGGCGCACCTGCGCGCCGCCGGCAGCAACGTTGCGGTCGTCGGCGATGGTGTCAACGACGCGCCTGCCCTCGGCCGGCGCCGACCTGGCCGTGGCCGTCGGCGGCGGCGCCGAACTGGCCAAGTCGAGCGCCGACATCGTCCTGGCCGGCGATCACCTCGCCGGTTGGACCGAGGCGCGACAAATCGCGCTCACCACGCTGCGGATCATGCGCCAGAACCTGCTCTGGTCGCTTGTATACAACGCCGCATCGCTGCCGCTCGCCGCGATCGGCTGGATTCCCCTGGCTTGCCGTGATCGGCATGTCGCTGAGCTCGCTCGCCGTGGTCGTGAACTCGCTGCGCATCCAGCGGCATCGCAGCCCCTGGGGCAATCGCGCAACCGGCATCTGACCTCGTCCTCGCTGACGCCGGTGCCCGCATGAACATCGTATTCGTTCTGATTCCGCTGAGCCTGGTGCTCGTGGCACTCGCGATGCTGGCATTCTTCTGGAGCGTCAACCACGCCCAGTTCGATGACCTCGACACGCCTGCGCTGATTCCGCTGAGCGAGGAAGCGCCTCAGCCGACGACGACGCAGCCAGAGGACGAAGCGCCACGATGAACGGAAGTCTCACGCTGTCAGCGACATTCCTGCTGGGGCTGATTGCCAGCGGCCATTGCCCGCTGATGCGGCGGCATCAGCGTGCGTTGAGCTGCCGAACGCCACGCGCAACCGGATGCGCGTGGACGACCGAGACTGGATCCGCTCGCTCCGCTATCAGACTCGGGCGGTGAATCGTTAGCTACTGCGCTCGCCGGCGCGAGGCTGCGGGTATCGGCAGCGCGTTGCTGAGCTCTCGTCGATCAGGAACAGGTGAGGATCGCACTCGCGCTGGCTCACCGCGGTGCTGGTTCGCGCTGGTCGGTCTCAGCCTGCTGACGCGCGCGCCGCGGCTTTGACCTGTCGATCGGCCGGCGCCTGGACCCTGACGTACCGCTGCTCGCGCGGCGCCTGCCGCCAGTACGCTCGGTGCCGCAGGCGCTTGCGCTCGGCGCGCTGTGGGGCTGGATGCCGTGCGGTTCAGTCTATTCGGTGCTGCTGATCGCCTGGTTGACGATGGATCCGCTGGCGCAGCGCGGCGATCATGCTGCTATTCGGACTGGGCACCGCCCCGGCCGCAGCTTCGCCGGAGTTTCACGGCGTCAGACGCGGAGCCGGATTGCCGCAGCGCGCCGGCTTCCGCTCAGCCAGCAGCGACGATACCTCTGGTCATGTCTGTCGTGACCGGCGAGTGGCCCATGGCTCGGCTGAGCACAGCGGTCTCGCACGCGATGGCCTGGCTGCCATTCGACTGCGCGCCCTGCTTGAGTGCGAGGAGCCGGTCGAAGCTGGGTGTAACGACGTCACGAGAAATCGACGTGGCGACTGCAACAAACAAGAGCAGTCAATGAACCTGATCTGCGTGCAATCTCATCGCTTGCGCCGAGCAATCGCTTCTTTCACAATTCCTCGCGTGTCAGTCGCGTCGCACGCTCTGGGGCCTCGAGGAACATAACGACGTCATCGTGAACTCTGCGGGCGGCGCGAAGATCATCGCGTTCTTGTTTGCCGTGCTGCTCGGTAGTGAAGCTTCGCCCCTCGCCAAGGATCCATCATGCTTCATCTACGTAAATCGTACCGGCGACTCCGTGCTGAACATCGCGCGCCCGCGTGGACGTCCCGCGGAACATGCTTCGTGCGGCTTCACGCCATCTTTTACTTCTTTCAAGCGCGAGGAGCGCGCGTGACGCTCACACCCATTTTGGGTGATTGTCACGCTTCGTTTACTCAACTCCTCTTAGAGTCCGCGGGCCGCACGTTGGCAGAGGGCACGTCGGCAAAGGGGGTGTTGTTAACTTGAAGGGAGACACCCATGAAAACGAGCGACCCTACTCTCAAGCAGTGTTTTTGCCATCCTTGCAGCTGGCTCAGTGCTCCCGGAGTCGCAAACGCGAAATCGCACCTGACCCTGACCGCGCCGAGCTGCTCTGGTGACGACCAACGACGGCACGACTATCGTTGCGGACTGGAGCAATGTGGCAGGTGCCACCACAATACTCGGTGGAATTCATCGGTGTCATACCGATCCCGTCGCCCTTGTCACCATCACGCAGGATTTCGACTACTTGACACCGGTGGCGCCTGCCTCGGGCACTCCGTCAGTCACTGCGCTCGATGCGGACTTCACGATCGCCGGATCGTGTGGCGACATCACCATCCGTCCGCTCACCCCAGACTCGCTGAGCGTCCCATGTCAAAGGCCCTCAATCCGCCCGTGCGTGGCGGAGCACAGAACAACCCCATTCACCGGTTTTGTCGATGCTCATAACCGGCGGGTAGTAGACGCGACTGGCAGCGCACCGGACGCATGCACGCCGATCTGACCGTTTGCCGCAGCAAGCCAGGCGATCGTGTTTGCCGGAGTAGCTCGCCATTTGGCGACAGCGCTTAATCGCTGACACCGTAGCTGACTGTTCCTTTGTCCTCGACTCAGTGCAAGTAGTAGCCCGCTGCGGCTGTGCTTCCGTGCTTCCCTGCAATCCTGCGCCCGCAAGCGCTGGATACCTGCGGCGCGCTTCCATCCGGTTAGCTTCATGGCGATTGTGTCCGGTTGGCCGTTCCCGGTCCGTTTCTTCCGACCGACCTGATACCTTTGTACGGCAGTGGAATTGAGTCCGCCGCTATCGCCCCCGGTGCTTGCGCCCCTTCTGTACCTTGCGCCCCTTCTGTACTTTGAGTCTTCCAGTCGATGGCGCGCTTCAGCGCTGCCGAGTGAACGGATGGTCGCGAGGTCGCCAGTTGTTCTTTGCGCGGCTGGTCTTCTTCAGCCCCAGTTGTAGATCGACTGATCACTCACGCCCATGAGCCGCGCCAGATCGGATGCCGACAAACCCAGTCGAGCGCAGCGACCTCAGACCTTTCGCCACGAAGCGCGACGTCCTGCATCGGCACGCCGGCACCGTCACTGTTGCCGCTGGCCTGCGCGGTGCGTTTGGCGAGTGCGCTCGTGCGCCGCCGCAGTTCCCGGCACCTGGCGCTTTGAGCGCCGCAATGTCCCGGCGATATCCGGCCGACACCTTGCACGCGGGTTGCACCTGCTTGCGGATTTCCCTTCGGCAGAGGCGCGCAACCTGCCCTTCAGATTGCGCCGATGCTTGGCATAAACTCTCTGCGGCTTGTGCTGTGGAAGCTGAATAGTACACTTCAGCGCACAAATTCGCGCGCTACGCTCCGGGCGGATGCAGTCGTGCAATCATTCCGCAGCCTGCGAGCGCGCTGCGCTCGATGCCCGAACGGCCCGTTCGTTCGCAGTCCGAACCGCCGGGTCGAAGCGACACGCGATATTCGTGGCTATTCTGCGGCAAGTGGACCACTATGCGACTTCATCGTCCGCAAGGAGCCGCGCCATGAGTCGCGACGTTATCGGAGAGCCACTCGGCCACGGTTGCAGGAAAGCTGCGCTCCAAGTGGAACAAGCTGACCTACGAGGACGTCATCTTCACCGAAGGCGACCGTGGTTACCTGATCGGACGTCTGCGCTGAACGCTACGGCCTCGACGAGAGCACCGCGAAGACCAAGGTCGCGCAATTCGAACGCTTGTTGTCCTAGCCGACCCTCGGTAGTCGACCTCTGCGCGAGCGGGAACGGCAACGAAGTAGGTCGCTTGCCCGAGCGGCGTCCCCGTGCTCCACCAGCCGCGCTCCGTTGGCGCGCCAGGCGCCAGCGGAAGCATGTCGCCCTGCCGCATCCGGCTGCCAGTCGGATGACTTTCCCCGCATAAAGCGAGGCCAACCGGACCGGGACACGCGGGGAAAAATCGCGCTAGAGTGGCTTGACGTTCGCTTACCGCGCAGCGATTTGAAGCGGACACCGGCCATGCACGGCAAGATCATCGTGCTTCTCATGACAGCGGCTGCCAGCCACGGTATTTGTGCCGGCGAAATCTATCGTTGCACGGCGGCGAACGGCGATGTGATGTATACCAATCTTGCGTGCCCGGCAAAGAGTCAGTCCAGCAGGCTGCCAGTTACGTGCCCGGAGAAGGATTCGCCGCCTCCGGTAAGGACCTTGCGGCCGAGGCAGCAGCTCTCAGCGCACAGCAGGCGCGCGAGGCGGCGGAGCAGGCACAAGCCGCCGCATATCAGGCGCGCGCAGGCGGCGGAATACCAGGCGGAATACCAAACGGAAAGCGGTGCACACTCATACGACGACAACGTCTACTATCCGGCGTGGTTCGGCGCATACCCCTTCCGGCACTCGCGTCACGATGGCCACCATCATGGTCACGAGGTCGTCCATCACGGTCAGCGACGTCGTCAGACCTCGCCCAATCCCAGGGCGCCGCGAACGACCGATGGCGCCGGTAACGGTCAACGCCATCGCGCGGATGCGCTGAGCGGACAAGCACAAGCGCGCCTTCCTGCGCTGCGCGGCGAAACTACCGGCGGATCCCGCGCTCACGCGCTAGACCGATATGAATCCTCGCAACAGGGGAATAGACAGTGAAGCTGCCAATCTGGCTCGTCGCAGTGTCGATGCTCCTTGCGGCCTCCCGAGGCCTTGCCCAGACCGGTATCACGTCGCACCGACTGGGTGACAACACCGGCATAGACCGGGAGCCCGCGATACTTGCGGACGGAAGCCACGTCCAGCGCTTGGCCGCATTGACGCGGCTACCGCCTACCTCGATTCCACAGGTGCAACGTGCATGCCGTTCAAGGGTGCGGGCAAGCACACGACGAGTTCGTACATGTATTTTCAATCCTCCGGTGATGGAGGAAAGACCTGGGGACCGGTTTCCATCCCGCGCTGTCCCGTTCAGGGCAACGACGTCGATGCCCAGCTTGCGACTGGGCGCCAATCACCGCATCTATGCCGGCTACATGGATGGAAACACGCAGTACACGCCGAATCGAGGTGATCTACTCGATGATTTCGGCGTCACCTGGAGCCAACCGTGGACGTGACCAACGGCGGCCGGGGCGACAAGGACATCGTGCTGGTGGATCGCGGCAACAACGTGATGGTGGCGTTCGAGAACGGTGGCAAGCAGCACGTCAGCGTCAGCACCAACGGCGGAGCGAGTTTCGTTTCAAAGCAGGTCAACATCGCGCCCAGCGGTATTGCGCTCGCCACCGGCGGCATACTCGATACGCAGGGTCATGCCTATTTCGCCTGGGTGGGAACCACCAACAACGGCACAGGCCAGAGCACGTTCTACGCAGAGCTCGAGCGATCTGTTTTCCACCTATTCCGTGAGCACGCTTGACCGCAGTGCCGGCGGTCCGCAAGTCACGGGCGCCGGATGGGACTATTGGGGTGGTCTCGATCCAGATTGCGGTGCAGCCAAAGGCGCCGCCAGCCAACGATCGCATCATCGTCGTCTACAACGCGGGCGATGGTTCCTCCGGCGTGCCCGGAGCGCATCTACACCAAGTATTCCGACACGCTCGGCGCAAGCTGGAATATTCCGTTCAACGCATCGTCCTGGCCCAACGGAGCGCAACTGTCGCTGGCCCCGGCCGGAGTGTGGCATGGCTTTCCCGTCGATCGCAGTCGACTGCATCGAGCGTGAAGGTGATCTGGATGGACAATCGCGCGTCGCCCGGCGGCAACTACACCTTGTCTGAGTTCCAGCGCCACGGGCCAGTGCGGCACATGGAATGTCCACGAGCGCAGCAGCGCGAACGGCGCCACGAACTGGAGCGCCGAGAGCGTCATGACCCAGGCGATGCCGTACAGTGAACTACCAGACCGCGTCCGGATTCTTCCATCCGTACGGCGACTACACGGAGACCGTCACCGACCAGGCCGGAAATTTCTACGGCATCTGGGCCGAGGGCGAGTCGAAAGCCGGCACGGGGACGTCTATTTCGCGAAATTTTGAAGGGAAGTCTGCGCGTTTAGATCATCGATATCGATTGATTCAAGCGCGAGCGAAGCGTCTCTGAATGTATGCACGATCAAATTTGCTGAGCCTTGAAGCCTCTCTCGTTGTGCGAGCACTCTGGTCCAGGCTAGTAACACAACTGAATCAGTTGCATAC
>ERZ1370068.112-contig-10098_pt1 | contig 38776 bp, 54 predicted proteins | sample MGYA00561227_ERZ1370068 | MGnify/ENA primary metagenome ERZ1370068 (study PRJEB38410, sample SAMEA6850437) | metagenome | study: Metagenomic assessment of the ecological functions of the soil: analysis of the soil microbiota associated with the...
CGGTCCCGCAGCAGCACCGCGTTGCGGATCCCGGCCGGGACCGTCTCGGCGTACCCGATGTCCAGCGGCAGGCTCGGCCTGCCCAGCCGCGCCCCCGAGCTGCCGCCGGCGCAGGAACGACTGGCCAGCCCGCCCGGCCCGGACGAGCAGGTCCACGGCCTTGCCGATCACGGCCTGCTCGAGCGGCGGCCCAGGCCGCGGTGGTGCCGGGCCGGCGTCGCCTGCCGCTGGCGGAGCTGTCCAGTTCCACGCAGAGCCGGACCAGGTCCTCCAGCGCGTCCACGTTGACGTCGCCGGTCACGATCGGCGCCATCGCCGCGTCGCACGCGATCGCCGCGGCGGCGTCGCCGTCCAGCCACGCGCCGTCAGACGCGCCGGTCTCGGACGCGTGCGCGCGGCGGGCGGCCCACCGGGCCCGGACCTGCTCCGTCCACTGCTCCTGCAGCGCGGAGTCGCCGTCGAGCAGGCAGCAGGTCGGCGAGGGAGATGTGCACCCAGGTCTTGACCGGCTGCCCGGCCCGCTCCGGCAGCAGCCCGGCCGCGGTCAGCCGCCGCATCGCCTCGGCCAGCGCGTCGTGGTACCGCTGCCCCTTGGTCCGGTCATCCTCCTTCCCGGCCGGGGCGGACAGCGCGTCCAGCACCGCCGCCACCGCCGCGGCGCACTCGGCGGTCAGGTCCCCGTGCATGCACCCCGGCCCCGCCGATCGTGGTGGCCAGCTTCACCTCGCGGTCCGCGAACTCCCGCCCCGGGTCCTGATCCGGGCAGGTCCCCGCGGGCCCGCACGTACATCTCGGCGAACAGGCCGGCCAGGTCCGCCAGCCCCAGCCCGCCGGCGAACGGCGGCCAGCAGCTGCTCATCGCCCGCGTCCCGGTACTCCCGCGGCAGCTTGCCGGTCCACAGGCAGATCACCCGCCCCACCGACTCCGAGACCTGCCCGGCGGCCAGCGCCGCCAGCACCCGCGGATGCGTCGCGGCCCGCTTGGCCCACGCGCTGTGCCCGACGGCGGCGCCGCGGGTGATCCCGGTCCGGTGGATCAGCCAGGACACCGCGCTGTAGTCCCCGTCCCCGGCGGGCCCCTGCCCGGCGGTGAACGCGGCCAGGAACCCGGCCCGCGCCGCCGTCGCCGCCGCGTCGTGCCTGCTCGAGTTCGCGCAGGCACTCGGCCTGGGTCGCGGCGGGGAGCTGGGCGGCGTCGGCGGCGGCCAGGTAGCCCAGCCCGGCGCGGACCATGTCCAGCGCCTCACCGGGCATGCATGCCGGGGCCGTTGCTCCACCTGGTCACCTCCTCGCCGGGACTGGTCGCTGCTGGCGGCGGTTCTGTCGTCCCCGGGAGGGCAGGCTTCTAGGATCTGAATTCGATTCTACTCCCCGGCTACGACATTTCCCGGGATATCCACGCCGCTCCGCGAAATCGGTACGCATGATATCTGGGGTTCCACGTGGTGCGGTGGCGATTCTGGTGGGGTGGGCGGGGACTTCGGGGTGGGCAGTGATTACGAGGGGAGCAGGGGGCGAAGAGGTCGCCGTGGTCGGTTACGCGGGTGAGGGTGTCTGGGGCGGTGAAGAAGAGGTCCGGGGCTGGCGGCAGGCTTCTACCTCGTCCCAGGTGACGGGGTGGAGACGGTGGGAACTGGCGGGCGCGCAGCGAGTAGGGGGCGACGGTGGTCTTGGAGCCGTTGTTCTGGCTCCAGTCGATGAGCACCTTGCCGGTGCGCAGCGACCTGGTCATCCGGGACACCGCGAGGCGGGGCTGCTCGCGCTCGAGTCGTTCGGCGTAGGCCTGGGCCTGGTTGCTGGCCTGGTCGGAGGTCACCCCGGAGATCGCCGCGCGTACAGCTGCAGGCCCTTGCCGCCGGAAGTCTTGGCCAGCGGCGTCAGGCCGTCCGCCTCCAGCATGGGGCGCAGCGCCTCGGCCACCCGGCAGCAGTCCGTGATGTTGGCCGGGGCGCCGGGTCCAGGTCGAAGACCAGCAGGTCGGGCTTTCGCACGTGGGGCACCCGCCACATCGGCACGTGCAGCTCGAGGTAAGCCAGGTTGGCCGCCCAGATCAGCGCGGGCAGGTCGTCCACGACCAGGTAGGTGACGGTGGTGCCGCGGGCCCGGGAGCTGTCCGACTCGACCGTGGCGGTCCGGATCCAGTCCGGGCGGTGCGCGGTGACGTGCTTCTGGAAGAAGGCCTCGCCGTCCACCCCTTCGGGGTAGCGCTTGAGCGTCAGCGGCCAGCCCGCGATGTGCGGCAGCAGCGTGAGCGCCACCCGCTGGTAGTAGTCGAGGACTTCGGCCTTGGTGAAGCCGCTGTCCGGGTAGAGCACCTTGCCCAGGTTGGTCAGTGTCAGCGTCCGCCCGTCCACCTCGACCGGGACCTTACGTCAGGGCTCACTGCGGACTCACTCACGGGCCACGTCCTCTGGGTTCTTGTCGTCGCGCAGGCCCTTGTACACCGGGGCGCGCATCCGGCCCGCCCTGGTCCACCTGTCGAAGGCCACGTCGATCACCAGCCGGGGCTCTACCCGAGACGGCGCCGCGCGCATGCTCGGGCGGCACCGGGCCCGTCGAACGGCGAGTCCGGGCGGCGCAGCGGCTCCAGCCGCTCCCCCAGCATGCGCAGCGTCTCGACGCTTGAACCCGGTGCCGACGTGGCCGGCGTAGATCAGCCCGAGTCGTCGTTCACCCCGATCAGCAGCGAGCCGACCTGGCCGGTCCGGTTGCCCTTGCCCGGCTTTGTAGCCAGCCACGACGGCCTCCTGGCTCAGGTGGTTCTTGATCTTGCGCCAGTTGTCGGTCCTGCCCCGGGCAGGTACCGCGAGTCCAGCCGCTTGGCCACCACGCCTTCCATGCCGTGATCGCGCGAGACGGCCCGCACCGCCTCGAAGTCCTCGCCGGGGAAGGAGGGCGGGGTCTGCCAGTTCGGCCCGGCCAGGCCCAGCTCGTCCAGGCAGCGCGCGGCGGTACCGGTACTCCAGGTCGAGCAGCGGCCTGCCGTCCAGCTGGAGCAGGTCGAAGACCAGGTAGGTGACCGGGTTCTGGTAAGCCAGCAGCCGCCGGCCTGGGAGGCGTCGCTGACGTGCATCCGCGGACTGCAGTGCCTCGAACTCGGGCCAGCCGCCCCTCGCCGAACACCACGATCTCCCCGTCCAGCAGCAGCTGTTTGTGGCTGGTCGCGTGGCCCAGCCCGGCCAGTTCGGGATACGTGACGGTGATGTCCCGTTCGGTCCTGGACATGAGCCGGACCTGGCCGCGCTCGACGAAGGCCAGCGCGCGCACCCCGTCCCACTTGAACTCCAGCGCCCATTTCCCGTCGTCCGGCGGTGGCGTGCTCCACAGCGCGGCCAGCATCGGCCGCAGTCCCGGCGGGAGCGGCTGGCGCTCCCGGTGCATCATCCACTGCTTCCCCCGGTCTGGAACAACGTGTAGCCCCCGTTACGCGTTGCCCGTGCAGCCTGACCTTGACCTCGTCCTTCGCCCACTTCAGCGTCTCGTACCGGCCGGAATCCCAGATCGTCATCGAGTCAGCCCCGTACTGCCCTCGCGGGATCTCCCCTCGAAGCTCCCGTATTCGAGCGGGTGATCCTCGGTGTGCACGGCCAGGTGGTTCACGGCCGGATCGTCCGGCACGCCTTCGGCACCGCCCAGGACACCAGCACCCCGTCGCGCTCCAGCCTGACGTCCCAGTGCAGCCGCCTGGCGTGGTGCTCCTGGATCACGAACGCGCCGCCGTCCGGGTTCTCCCCGTGGGTAGCCGGATCGGCAGGCACGGGCTCAGGCGTCCGGGCGGCATCGCGCTTGTCCCGGTACGCCTGCAGCTTGTCCGCGTCCACGTCACCCTGTCTACCCGGATTAGCCGGCGGCGGGAACGGGTAGCCCGGCCCGTTCGGATCAATGACCTGGGCCGTTACAAGTGTTTCCTACATTGCCCAGTTGTAAATTAAGGTGCTAGGGAATGTGGCGTTCGGCGGGACGCGACGAAGGGAGCAACGGATGGGCCTGAGCCTGCTATGTCGTCCTCGGCAGCGCGGTGGTGGGGTTGCTGGTCGGGCTGACCGGCGCACGACGGCGGCGCGCTGATGACGCCGATGCTCATCCTGCTGTTCTCGGTCAAGCTTAGCCGCGGCCATCTCCAGCGTTACCTGGTCGCCGCGGTGGTGATGCGGCCCGTCGGCGCCGCCGTTCACCTGCACAAGGGCACGGTGAACCTGCGCATGGTCGGGCTGATGACGCTCGGCTCGGTGCCGATGGCGTTCCTCGGCTCGTTCCTGCTGCGGCGAGATGGACGGCAGCAAGGCTCGACCAGCAGCACGTGGAGATCGCGCTGGGCGCGGCCTTGCTGGTCGGGGCGGCCGGCCATGGTGTTCCGCTACATGCTGGACCGGCGGTCGGGGCGCGAGCGCACCGGCGCGATCCGAGGTCACCCTGCGCCCGGTGCCGACCGTGCTGATCGGCATGATCGGCGGGCTGATCGTCGGCGCATCACCTCGGTCGGCACTGGGCTCGCTGATGATCATCCTGCTGCTGTTCACCCTACCCGCTGCTGTCAGCGGGCCAGCTTTGGTCGGCACCGACCTGACCCAGGCGGTCCCGCTCACCGCCGCGGCGGCGCTCGGCGCGCTGACGTTCGGGCACGTGGAGTTCGGCGTCACCGCGTCGATCATCGTCGGCAGCGTGCCCGCGGTGCTGATCGGCTCGCTGCTCTCCTCGCGCGCGCCGGACAGGTACATCAGGCTAGACCATCACGTTCGTGATCTTCGCGTCCGGCCTGAAGTACGTGGGCGTGCCGACCTACCCGCTGGGCTTCGTCATGGGCGGCATCCTGGTGGCTGGCTGCGGGGTACTGGCTGGCCGTTCGGCAGCCATGGCAGCGGCGGCGCGGGGAGCCGGAACCGGTCCCGGTGCTGGCGGATCCGGCTCCGGTACCGGCAGAACCGGATCCGCTCAACGACGTTCGGGTCAGATAGACAGACGGTCAGCCCGCGTACTTCTGGACCAGGGCGCCGACGGCGGCGCAGCGCGGCCGTGACGTGCTTGGCAGCGTTGCCGCGGACGCTGCGGTAGGCCTTGATGATCGTGGGCCGGTCGGAGGCCCGCCTGCGCGCGTCGGTCACCGACAGCAGCGACTCGGACACCTCGTCGCCGCGCTTGACCAGGTAGTCGCCGGAAGTCGCGTAAGCGCCGGAAGCGCTGAAGTCCGCCCAGTACGGCTCGAGCTTGTCGAGCATGTCCGGGAGCAGGGTCTCCACCATCGACTGCACGTAACCCGACGCGAAGGCGTTCACCGTCTTGTAGGCCAGCTTGACCGTGGTGCCGGAGACCCCGGACTTGGCCGAGACCTCCTGCTTGATCAGCGTCATGCAATCCGCGGTGACCTGGCGGCTTGGTGTCGGGCGTGAGCAAGATCTCGTGCAGCGTGGCCGTCATCGTTCTCCTTAGTCAACAACGAGTTCCGGGAGGCCGCGCGCCAGGCCATGGCGACCCAGCTTCCCCCGGGCCAAACCACGCTAGCGCACCCGCATGCCGTCCGTTACGCGAGTTTCTCACTGTTACCCGTTCGCGCCACGCGGCACGCCGAAGTGGACCTGGATCGGCGGGCGGCGCGCCTACAGTGGTCAGCGTGACCGATACGTGGCAGGTGGAACCGTCCGGGCCGCTCCGGGCGATATCGGCGTGCGCGGGTCGAAGAACGCGGTGACCAAGCATCACGGTCGCGGCGATGCTGGGCGACGGGCCGAGCACGATCAGGAACGCGCCCGAGGTCGGCGACGTCGACATCACGGCCGCGATGCTGGAAGCCATCGGGTACCAGGTCAGCCGGTCCGGCGGGGACGTCACCGTGGCGCCGAACGGAACCGTGCAGTCGCGCGTGCCCGAGGCGTTCACCGGGCTGAACCGGATCCCGATCCTGATGCTCGGGCCGCTGCTGCACCGGACCGGGGAGGCGTTCGTGCCGCTGGTCGGCGGCGACCCGATCGGGCGGCGGCCGGTCGACTTCCACGTGTCCGCCTTGCGCGCCCTCGGGGCCGAGATCGAGGCGGGCCGTACCGGGATCACTGCCCGGGCGTCGCGGCTGCACGGCGCGCGGATCGACCTGCCGTACCCGAGCGTGGGCGCCACCGAGACGGTGCTGCTGTCCGCGGTGCGGGCCGAGGGCAAGACGGCGCTGCGCAACGCGGCCACCGAACCCGAGGTGGTGGAGCTCGCGCTGTTCCTGCAGCGGATGGGCGCGCACATCGAGCTCAGCCCGGACCGGCGGATCGTCATCGAGGGCGTGCCCCGGCTGCGCGGCGCGTCCCGCTGGCTGGCTGCAGCGACCGGCTCGAGGCCTTCTCCTACCTGGTGGCTTCTACCTCATCACCCGGGGCGAGGTCCGGGTGCACGGCTGCCCGCAGGACCGGCTGGTCACCGCGATCACCACGCTGGCCAAGATGGGCGCGCAGATCGACATCACCGACGAGTGGATCACCGCTTCGGCGCCGTCCGGGCTGCGGCTCAGCCGCGGTGCACACCGACACCCACCCGGGCTTCATGACCGACTGGCAGCAGCCGCTGATGGTGCTGTTCACCCAGGCCGAGGGCATGTCCGTGCTGCACGAGACGGTGTTCGAGAACCGGCTGGTGTACGTGCCCGCGCTGAAGGAGATGGGCTGCGAGATCGAGACGTTCGCGGCCTGCCTGGGCGGCGAGGCGTGCCGGTTCCACGACACGAACTCGGTGCATTCGGCCGTGATCAGGGGCGTGTCCAGGCTGCGCGGCGCCGACGTCACGCTGCCCGACGTGCGGGCCGGGTTCTCCGCCGTGCTGGCCGCGGCCGTGGCCGACCGGCCGTCGGTGCTGCGCGGCATCCACCACATCGAACGCGGCTACCACCGGCCGTTCGAGCAGTTCGGCTCGCTCCGGCCTGACCATCCGGCGGCTGAGCCCATCCGGCGCGGCTGAGGGTTTGATGCCGAACGGTCTGGCTAGCCTGCCCCTATGACCACGGCTTTCGTGCTCGGGGGCGGAGGCCTGCTCGGCGCCCATGAGGTCGGCATGCTGCGCGCCCTGGCCGAGGCGGGTGTCCGGCCCGACCTGGTGGTCGGCACCTCCGATCGGGGCGCTGAACGGCGTGCTGGTGGCGGCCGACCCGGCCGGAGGCAGCCGACCGGCTCGCGCGCATGTGGCAGGGCGAAGAGCTGCGGCATGGCGTTCAGCGAGAAGCTGTTCGGCCGGGCGGCACGGCTGGTGCGCTCGGGGACGCACCTGCACTCGCTGGAGCCGCTGCGCGCGGATGCTGGCCGTCCGTGCTGCCCGGGGCTTCGTTTTCCGATCTCGAGCTGCCGTTCCAGTGCGTGGCGGCCAATATCGAGGGGGCCACCGCGCGCTGGTTCTCGTCCGGGCCGGTGGTCCCGGCGGTGATGGCGTCGTGCGCCGTGCCCGGGCTGCTGCCGCCGGTGGAGATCGACGGGAGCACTACTTCGACGGCGGCCTGGTCGACTCGATCCCGGTCGGGCGGGCGGTGGCGCTGGGCGCGTCGGTCGTGTACGTACTCCAGGTCGGGCGGATCGAGAGCCCGCTGGCGGTGCCGCGGCGGCCGTGGAGGTGGGCCTGGTCGCGTTCGAGATCGCGCGGCGGCACCGGTTCCACGAGGAGATGTCGTCGCTGCCGGACCACGTCCGGGTGCACGTGCTGCCGACCGGCGGGGACCAGCTCCCGCCCGGCCGGGCGCAGTTCCGCTACCGGGACCGGTCCAAGATCGGGCTCAGCATCGAGCGCGCCTACGCCGCGTCGGCGAGCTACCTCGCCACGCTGGCGCCGCTGGCCGCGGCTGCACGTCGGCATATTCTGTCCGTTTCTGTCCGCATATCGGATTGCGCCGCTACGGTAGTGGCATGCGCGACCGTGAGGTCGTCGCGGCCATCGTGGCGGGCGACCCCGCAGGGCTCGCCGAGGCGTACGACAGGTACGCGACACCGCTGTACAGCTTCTGCCGGACGATGCTGCGCGAACCCGCCGACGCCGCGGACGCCGTGCAGGACACGTTCGTGATCGCGGCGCCCCGGATGTCCGGGCTGCGCGACCCGGAGCGGCTGCGGTCCTGGCTGTACGCGGTGGCGCGGAACGAGTGCCACTGGCGGCTTCGGGCCTAGGCAGCCAGCACGCGTCCATCGAGGAGGCGCCGGACGTGACCGACGAGGCGGCCGACGTCGCCGCCGACGTGGAACGGGCGGGACCTGCGCGCGCTGGTACGCGACGCGCTGGGCGGAGTCGGGCCTGCCGAGCGGGAGGTCCTCGAATTGCAGCTGCGGCAGGGGCCTGAGCGGCGGCGAGGTGGCCAGCGTGCTCGGGATCTCCCGCAACCACGCGCACGCGCTGCTGTCCCGGGCCCGCGACCAGCTGGAGACCTCGCTCGGCGCGCTCGTCGTGGCCCGGACCGGGCGGCAGGACTGCCCGGACCTTGACGCGATGCTGCAGGACTGGGACGGCGCGCTGACTGTGCTGGTGCGCAAGCGCGTCAACCGGCACGTGGATCGGTGCCGGGTCTGCTCCGGGCGGCGGCGCCGGGAGGTGTCGCTTACCACGCCCTCGGGATCGCGCCGATCGCGGCGCTGCCGCTGCTGGCGGGGGCCTGCTTAGCGGCTTCCGTGATCAGGTACTGCGGCTCGCCACCGGGAACTCCCCGCCGCGGTGGCTCATCAGGCTGCGGCGGCGAAGACCTCGTACTCGTTCGGCCATCATGGTTTTCCCAGCCCCCTGCACCAGCCCGGGCCGCACCTGCTGGCATACCCGCGGCCAAGCGCGGTGGCTTACGACGGTAGGCCGCGGTCGCGGCGGGCGTCACCTGGATCGCCCTGCCGCCGCACCACGGCCGTGCCGCCTACCGGGGCCGCCACGCCGAGCGCGACCGGCCGCGCGGGTCCCGCCCTCGGCCACGACGGCCAGCCCGGGACGCCCAGGCCCGGTGCCACGGCGCAGCCCAGCGTGCAGCCGATGGCCATCGGCAGTTCCGGTGCCGGGCGGCCGGACGCGGGGGTGATGGCCGCGCCGGTGCCCGCGGGGGCGAGCAGCGCGACCGCGACAGCGACCGCGAGCCCAGGCGCAGGCGCGGGCACCAGCACCAGCGACGCGCCGGGGGCCGGGACGCTGAGCGTCAGCCCGGCCACGCTCACCGTCACGCCGCTACCAGCGGATCGATCACGCTGACCGCGTCCGGCGGCGCCGTGAACTGGTCGATCTCCGAGCCTGCCTGACCTGAGAAGGAAGGTCGTGGTGGCGCCGATGTCCGGCACGCTGGCGGCGGGACCAGAGCACCACGGTCAGCGTCACCGTTCAGGGCCCGGGCAAGCCGCGGGTGCACCTGACGTTCGTCCCAGGAGGCGCGATCGTGACGGTGGTGATCAGCTGAGCGTCGGCCGAGCGGCTAGGGCTTGCGGCCGACTCCGCCGTAGTTGGCCAGCTCGCGGTCGTTGCCCGGATCGCCGGTCCCGGCCCGCCACCGGTGCAGCTGCACCAGGCCGGGTTCCACCAGGTCCAGGTCGGCGAAGAAGGCTGAGACTTCGTCGTGGCTGCGCGCGGTGAGCGGAACGGTCACGTGCTCGTTGTAGTTCCGCATCGAGGTGGCCATCTGGTCGGTGGCGACGTCGCTGGCCGGGTGCGCGATCGTGAGGTAGCTGCCCGGCGGCACGGCGTCGACCAGCCGGGCCACGATCGCGGCCGGGTCGTCTTTGTCCGGATGCAGTGCAGGACACCGAGCAGCATGACCGCGACCGGCTGGCCGAAGTCCAGGTTCCGGGCCGCCTGGGCCAGGATCGTCCCGGTGTCGCGCAGGTCGGCGTCGATGTAGGCGGTCGCGCCCTCGGGGTTGCTGGCCAGCAGGGCCCGGGCGTGCAGGAGCACGATCGGATCGTTGTCCACGTACACGACGCGCGTCTGCGGCGCCACCCGCTGGGCCACTTCGTGCGTGTTGTTCCCCGAGGGCAGCCCGGTCCCGATGTCCAGGAACTGCCTGATGCCCGCTTCGGCCACCAGGTAGTGCACCGCCCGGCCGAGGAACGCCCGCTGCGCCCGGACGCTGACCAGGATGTCGGGGAAGGTCTGCATGACTTGTTCGGCCGCCGCCCGGTCGACCGCGAAGTTGTCCTTTCCCCCAGCCAGTAGTCATACACCCGCGCGATATGCGGCACGCTGGTGTCAACCGACACGCTCGCCTTCAGGCTCCAGCGCCGCCCATCATCCCGGACCGTCCCTCCGGTTGACGCTCTGGTTCTCTGTCCCCGGTAAGCCTCCCGGCACCGTGCAAACGAGTGCAACCCGGTATGGTTCGGCTCTGTTCAGGGGCATGGCGGGCGGGGGCGTTTCCGCGGAAACGCCCGTCGCCTAGTCCGGCTGGTCCTGATGCCAGGGACGGATGCGCGGCCGCCAGGCCGGGACGGCGCACCGGTAGGACTGATACTGCTCGCCGAACTGGCGGGCCAGCGTCGGCTCCTCGTACCAGCGGACGAACGAGGCGACGGTCACCCAGACAGCGGCGGCGTAACCCAGCAGCACGGGCTGGCCCAGGATCAGCGCCTGCCCGATGATGGCGGCCACCACCGCCAGGTACATCGGAGTTGCGCACGTACCGGTAGAGGCCGCCGACGACCAGGCGCTCGGTCGGGGCGACCGGGGCGGGGGTGCCAGGCCTTCGGCCACGAACCGGGCGAATGCCTGGACGAGCACGATCGCCCCAGGATGAGCATGATCAGCCCGGCCACCCGCAGCGGCGCCCAGTGAGCCAGCGGGCCGCGCACCTGCCATCCGGTCAGCCACCAGGGCACCAGGCTCAGCCACGAAGCCGGGCGCGGCCAGCGAAGAACAGCGCGCTGCCCGTCGCGGCAGCAGTCCTGCGCATGTGAGTCCTCAGGCGCCTAACCGCAGTAACATACAGACAGTCTGTACGGAAATGGCAGATCCAGAATTACATACAGACAGTACGTATGGCAAGAGCTACGGCAGGCGGATGACCAGGACCAAGCACGATCTCCGCTCTGAGGCGACCCGGCGGCGGCTGGTGACCGCCGCGCGCGCGCTGTTCGGCGCGCGCGGCTACGCGGACGTGGGCACCGAGGAGATAGTCCGGGCGGCTGGGGTGACCCGCGGTGCCCTGTACCACCAGTTCCGCGACAAAGCCGACCTGTTCGCCGCCGTGGCGGAGGAGGTCGAGGCCGGGATCGCGGAGCGGATCGCGGGCGCGGCCGGGGTGGAGGCCGACCCGGTGGATGCCCTGCGCTCTGGTGCCCGGCTGTTCCTCGACGCCTGCGCGGAGCCCGAGGTCGAGCGGATCATCCTGCTCGACGCGCCCGCCGATGCTCGGCTGGGAGGCATGGCGGGACCTGGCCTACGCCGGTACGGTCTCGGGCTGGTGCAGTTCGGGCTGCAGTCGGCGATCGAGGCCGGAGCGATCCGCCGCGCAGCCCGTCGCCCCGCTCGCGCATGTCCTCATCGGCGCGCTCAACGAGAGCGCGCTCTACGTGGCGCGGGCCGAGGACCCGGCCGCGGCGCGGGAGGAGTGCGTCGCGATCCTCGACCGGATCTTGCAAGGCCTGATAGCGGACACCTGATTCGCGCGCCGATGAGTTTTCCGGGCCATGGCCGTCGTCACTGGGAGGCCTGCACCCGCAGGCACGGCACGGTCAGCACGAAGGGAGTAACCATGGCGCAGCCGGTTGTGCACTTCGAGATCATCGGGAAGGAGTCGGCGAAGCTCAGGAGCTACTTCGGCGAGCTGTTCGGCTGGGAGTTCGACACGAGCTCCCCGGTCGCGACGGCGGTGTCCGAGCCGGACGACTACGGCTTCGTGAACCGCAACACCACCAGCGACGGGACCGGGATTCCCGGCGGCGTCGGCGGCGGCACGGCGTACCAGGCCCACGCGATGTTCTACGTCGGCGTGGCCGACGTCGAGGCCGCCCTGCAGCGGGCCGAGCGGCTGGGCGGCACGCGCGTCATGGGTCCGGAGCGGGCACCGACGGGCCTGGTGGTCGGGCACTTCACCGACCCGGAGGGCAACCTGATCGGTGTCGCCGGGACGGCGTAGCCCCGTGGGGGCGGCGGTTTACGCGGACCGTTCGGCCAGTGTCCAGATGGTGGTGTGTTTGGTGTCGGCGTCCTCGGTCACGAGCTGGCCGGGGACGTCGTAGGCGGCCAGCGGCGTCAGCCGGTCGCGGGGCAGGTAGGCGCGGCCGAAGTCGGCGGCGAGCACGGTAGCGCCGCAGGCCCGGGCCCGGCTGGCGAAGCGCATGACCCGGGTGGCCAGGTCGCGCTGGTAGAAGGCATCGGCGACCAGCACCAGGCCGGTGCCGGGCGGCGGGAGGTCGCGGTCCAGGACGTCCGCGCAGACGGCCCGCACCGTCACGGCGTTGGCGGCCGCGTTCGCCTCGATGGCCGCGGAGGCGAGCGGGTCGATGTCGTAGGCGGTCACGGCGGCCGCCCCGGCCAGGGCCGCGGCGATGGCGACGAGCCCGGAGCCGGAGGCGATGTCGATCACATCCCGGCCCCGGACGATCTCCGGGTGGTCGAGCAGGTAGCGGGCCAGGGCCTCGCCCGGCGGCCCAGGCGAACGCCCAGAACGGCGGGTCCAGGCCGGTCCGCCCGGAGTCCTCTTCGGTGCGCTGCCACAGGCTGATCGGGTCAGCCAGCCTGGTGCAGCCGGATCTCGGGCACCAACGGCACCGGCATGAGCCGGGTGCCAGCCGCGATGAGCCGTATAGCTCGACACGTCCTGGGCCATGAGATCCTCCGTTAGATAATGCCTTCCTGCAGGGCCAGCCGGGTCAGGTCGGCGCGGCGGCGGCAGCCGCTCTTGTCGCGGATCCGGTCCAGGTGAGTGCGCACGGTACGGACGCTGATGAAGAGCTGCTCGGCGATCTGGGCGTCGGTCCGGCCCTGGGCGACGAGGGTGACCAGCTCGCGTTCCCGGGCGCTGAGCCTGGCGAGTCCGGGCCGCCCGAGTCGCTCACGTCGCGGCCGTCCTCGGCCGCCGTGATGACTCGCGAACTCCACCGCCGCCGCCAGCGTCATCGGCGGCGCCGCGGCTCTGGGCTGCGCGCGAACTGCTGAGCGTCCAGCGCCCGCCTGGCCTCGGCCAGCGGCCGCTCGCGGTCCCGAGCCTCCTGCAGCGGTCTGACCAGCCCGACCGTCCTGGCACTGGACCGTTGTCGCCGACCACAAGCGTGACTGCCTCGGCGGGCCGCCCGGTCGCCGCGCACAGGTGACCGCCTTGCTCGAGGACGTCGATCATGCGCAGCGGATAGCCGCCGAACACCGCGAGCTCGGCCGACTCGCGCAGCCAGGCCCGGGCGGCGGTGAGCCGGCCGCCCTGCGGGCGGCCACCCGCCATCAGGCACAGCAGGTCCGCCTGCTCGCTCAGGTCGCCCGCGGTCCTGGCCGCGGCCAGGCGCTGCTCGCACAGCTCCGGCACGCCGTCCAGTTCCCCGTTGTACACCAGGGCCCAGGCCAGGGTGGAATCGACCCGGCGGGCGAACCAGGCGGGAATCCGGTCACCGGGTACCTGCCGCGCCTGCACGGCCCACGCCACGGCCTCGTCGCCCCGGCTTACGGCGTACGTCGAGATATCGCTGAGTTCCATCAGGGCGCGCGTCTCCCCCTCGGCGTAGCCGATCTGGCGCGCTCAGGTCGAGCGCGGTGCGGGCTTCGGCCGCCGCCTCGTCCAGCTGGCCCAGGTTGCGCAGCGCCGCGGCCCGGCCGACCAGGCCGTCGGCGAGGCCCGGCGACGGCGGACCGTCCTTCAGGGCCGTTACCACCGCGCTGTTGTGGCCCAGGACGACGCTGATGAAATCGGACGCTCCGCGGGCGAGCCGACCCAGCCAGACCTGAGCGGCGCACCAGGCGTCATCGCCCGGGTCCGCCTGCCCGGCGGCGCGCTGCAGCAGGGCGTACCCCTGTACCCAGCGGCCGCGTACCAGCCACCACGGCGCCAGCGCCAGGGCGAGCTTGAGCGCGTTCGGCGGGTCATGGTCCAGCGCCCAGGCCAGCCCCTGATGCACGGCCGCGTCCTCGGCGTCCAGCCAGCGCGCCGCGGACAGCTCCTCGTCGCTGCGGGCCAGCTGGGCGACGGCCCGTTCGGCCACCCGACAGGGCGTACGCCGCCAGCGCGGCGGCGGCCGCTGGTCCTGCGCCCGCCTGCTCGAGCTGCCGCAGGCCCCGTACCCGCGCAAGGTCTGCAGCATCGAGTAGCGGGACCGGCCGTCCGGGCCCGGCCCGCGGGCGGCGTCAGCAGCGAGCAGTCGACCAGGCGCAGCGACCGCGGGCCCGGCGTCCGTCCCGGCCACCGGCTTCGGCGGCGTCCAGGCGCGAACGGCCCGGGAACACCGACAGGCACCGGAAGACGCGCTGCTCGGGTCTTGTCAGCAGCTGGTAGCTCCAGTCGACGGCGGCCGCCAGCGACCGCTGCCGGGTCGGCTGCGGCCCGGTTGGCGCTGGTCAGCAGCCGGTCATCCAGCCTGTCCAGCATCTGGCCGAGGCCGAGTGCCTCGACTCGGGCGGCGGCCAGCTCGATCGCGAGCGGCATCCCGTCCAGCCGCTGCCACCAGCCGGGCCACGGCCGCGCCCGCCTCGCCGTCCAGCGCGAGGTCGCGGGTCAATCTGACGGGCCCGGCTCGACGAACAGCGTCACCGCCTCGGCCTGGGCCTGCAGAGCCCTGACCATCCGGCGCGGGCAGCGTCAGCGGCGGCAGCCGGTACCGGGCCTCCTCGGCAGGCCCAGCTGCTCCCGGCTGGTCGCCAGGATCCGGACATCGTCGGCGGACCAGCAGGACGGTCGCGCAGAACTCCGCGGCCGCATCGATCACGTGCTCGCAGTTGTCCAGCACCAGCAGCAGCTGCTGCCGGGCCAGCGCGCGCGGCCAGCGCGTCCGCGATCGGCACGCCCGCGGCCTCTCGCAGCCCCAGCGCGGTCGCCATCATGGCTAAGACCTGCGCCGGCTCGGCCACCGCGGCCAGCTCCGCCAGCCAGACCCCGTCCGCGAACCGGCTCAGCGACCTGCCTGATCACCTCGGCTAGCCAGCCGGGTCTTACCCACCCCGCCCGGCCCGGTCACGGTCACCAGCCGGTACTGGGTCAGCAGCCCCGCCACCTTGTCCACGGCCTCCGAACGGCCGACGAAGCTCGTGCGCGCGTGCGACAGGCCGCGGGTTCGGGCGCCGGACTGGTACTCACGTAGGTAATTCTCCCCACCCGCCGTGGCCGGAGGTAATTGGGTAAATCGGCCTCTGCCCGGTCGGCCCCCTGGCGACGCAAGCTGGCGTCACCAGGCCGGGACCTCCCGGCCTCGAGCCGAACGGGAGACACCGATGAACCCCAGCCTGACCGGACAGCTCGTCACCGACCGCCGGGCCAGCCTGCTCGCCGAGGCCAGGCGGCACCATCAGGCCGCCGCGGCCCGGCGGGCCAGGCCGTCGACGAAGATGTCGAGCAGCAGCTCGAAGCGCTCGTCCGGGTCGGCCAGCGCGAACTCGCTGGCCAGGCTGGTCATGTTCGGGAAGAGGTCTCGTCGGCAGCGACGCGATGTAGTCGCGGGCCATTCTCCGCGGCTTCGGCCGGGTCGCGGCCGGGTCGTCGCGTCCGGGGCGCCGCTGTCCTCCACCCCGGTCTCGTCCACGGTGAAGCCGTTCACCGTGGCGATCAGCAGCAGGTAGCCCTGCACGGCCAGCCGCGGCGGCAGCCCGCCCGCCCGCAGGATCGCCGAGCACGCGCTCGGAGTACTGCAGCGCGTTCGGCCCCATCGGGATCCGGCCGATCGAGATGCGCACCACGTACGGGTGGCGCAGGCTGACCCGGCGCTGATGCCGGGCCACCTCCTTGAGCTGCTCCTGCCACCGCGCGGGGTCGGGGTCGGGCACCTGCTGCTCGCCGATGATCTCGTCGAGCACCAGGTCCAGCAGGCCGTCCTTGCTGCCGACGTGCCAGTACAGCGACGCGGCGCCGGTGCCGAGCTCGTCGGCCGAGCCGCCGCATGCTCAGCGCGGCCAGGCCCTCGCGGTCGAGCGAGATCGATCCGCGGCCTCACGATCGCCTCCCGGCTGATCGGCTCGCGCCGCACGCCGGGCCGGCCGGTCGGGCAGCCGCTGCCAGGGCGGCGGCGGGATATCCGGCTTCGTCGTCATCGCGACTCCTCTCGCGTTCTCCAACACTGTACCAGTTCTCGAACATCGTTTGACTAGACCGGCGATCGAATGATAGAACATCGTTCGAGAGTTAAACCCCGTTCGAGTTCTAGGGAGTTCGATATGGCTACCAGCCAGGCAGCCGTCGCCAACGGCGACCACGCCATACCGGCCGACACGGGCCAGGCCGGCTTACCCCGCGCCGCTGGCTCGCCGCGATCGTTCTGATCGTCGGGGCGCTCATGGACATGATCGACGTGACGATCGTCAACGTGGCGCTGCCCTCCATCCAGCGTGACCTGCACGCCAGCGCCACCCAGCTGGAATGGGTGGTGTCCGGGTACATGCTGGCGTTCGCGGCGGCGCTGATCATCGCCGGAACCTCGGCGACAAGTTCGGCCGCAAGCGGGTGTTCCTGTCCGGTGCCGCGCTGTTCGGGCTGGCCAGCCTGGCCGCCGGACTCGTCGGTGTCCGGCGCCGAACTGATCGCCGCCCGGGTCGTCCAGGGCGCCGCGGCCGCCGCCATGGCGCCGCAGGTGCTGGCCACGTTCCGCGTCATCTTCGGCCGGGCGGAGCGGGGCAAGGCGTTCGGCGTCTACGGGGCGATGCTCGGCTTCGCGTCCGCGATCGGGCTGGTCCTCGGGGGCCTGCTGACCGGCGCGAACCTGTTCGGCTGGGAATGGCGTTCGGTGTTCTACGTGAACGTGCCGGTGGCCGTGGCCGCGCTGATCGCTTACTGCCCGCCTCGTCCCCGAGACCAAGGACCCGGCGCGCGGCGGCCGTTCGTCGCTGGCGGCGGTCCTGCTGGTCAGCTCGCTGGTCGCGATCGTCTACCCGCTGCTCGAGGGCCGTCAGCTCGGCTGGCCCGCCTGGGTGTGGCCGCTGATGGCGGCTGGCGTGGCCGGCCTGGTGGTGCTCGGGCTGATCGAGGCCCGGCGGACCTCGACTACCGTGGCTCCCCTGCTGCGGGCCGGGCTGTTCCGGGTGCCAGCGTTCGCCGCCGGGATGGGCGTGCAGCTCGCCTTCTTCGCCGGGATGCAGGGCTTCTTCATCGCCTTCGCGCTGTGGCTGCAGGCCGGCGAGCACTTCTCGCCGCTGAAGGCCGGGCTGACCGCGGTCGCGTTCAGCGTGGGCAGCTTCATCGCCGCCCCGGTGGCGGTGCCGCTGGCCCAGAAGGCTACAGCCGGCGCATCCTGGTCTTAGCGGCGCGGTGCTGATGGTGGCTTAGCATCGGCGGTGTGGCGCTGGCCGCCCCGCACGTCGGCGTCAACGGCAGCCCGTGGCCGATCGTCCCCGGCCTGGTGGTGGCGGGCGCGGGCCTGGCCCTGCTGGTCATCCCGCTGGTCAACGTGGTGCTGGCCGCGGTCCCGGCCGAGGTGGCGGGCGGCGCGTCCGGACTGTTCAGCACGGCGCAGCAGCTCGGTGGCGCGCTCGGCGTGGCCCTGCTCGGCAGCGTCTTCTTCGGGTACCTCAGCGGGCACTCGTTCGAGGCGGCGCTGGTGCACACCGCGCCGTACGCGATGGGCGCGTTCGCCCTCTGCGGCGTCCTGGCGCTGCTGCTGCCGCGCACCGCGGTGTCGGAGGAGGCGCTAACCGAGTCCTGAGACCCCTCGGGGCAGGCTTAGCCGCCGGTCAGATGACCGGCGGCCAGCCTCTTATGTACCGAACGGGCCGTCTTTCACGAACCAGTGATCGGAGTAGGGGCCGCGGCTGAACGGGCGCACTTCGGTGTAGCCGTGGCGCGCGTAGCCGACGCGCCTCGACCAGGTCGCGGCGCGTATCCAGGCGGAGCGTGGCTATGTCGTGATCGCGGGCGTGCGCCTCCAGCTCGTCGAGCAGCCGCGAGCCGAGCCTGCGCCGCCGGGCGGCGGGCATCACGAAGACCCGGGTGACCTCGCCGACTTCACCGGGCAGCAGGCGCAGGCCAGCGCAGCCCAGGACGGAGTTTTGCTCGGTTGCCACCAGCAGCAGGCCGCGGGGCGGCGTCAGGTCATCGCTCGGCTCCTCCCGCATGGCCGCCGCCACCTCCTCGTCGGTGGCTGTACGTACCGTAGTACCGGCTGGCGACCTCGGCGAAGTAGGCCCGCAGGACCTGGCGCGCCGCGTCGGACGCCGACGGCATGACCGTGATGACCGGCTCGGTGCTGCCGTGCATGGGTCAGGGGGCCGTCGCGATGACGACGACCCGGTCCTTCAGGCCAGCCAGGGGCAGCTGCTGCCTGGCTTCGTCTTGCAGGTCGGCGAGCAGGGCGTCATCACCGGGATCGCCCAGACTGAGAGCGACCTGGTAGACGCGGGTATACGTGTCGTGCCACTCCGGCCTGGCCTGCATCTCGACGCCGGTGAAGCCCGCGCCGCGCAGCAGCGGCAGCCAGTCGATGCGGGCCCGGTCCGGCAACCGGGAATCGCCGGGCACTTTCGGCTGCCAGTTGGTCAGGACCAGGCGGCGGCCAGGGCGAAGGATCCTGCGCGCCTCGGCCGCGGCGGCGGCCGGGTCGGCGGCGAAGTGGAACGCGTCGATCGAGGTGGCGGCGTCCGCGGCCGCGGCCGGAAGCCCGGTGCGGGCGAGATCGCCGACGACGAAGCGGGCCCGGGCCGCCAGCCCGAACAGCGCGGCCCGGTGCGCGGCCTGCTCGACCGCGACCGGCGAGAAGTCCACCCCCACCAGCGAGGCACCCGCCTCCCGGGCCAGCCACAGTCCCGGGCCGCCGCGCCCGCAGCCCAGATCGGCGAGCGTCTGGCCCGGCCCGAGGCCCGAGGCCTGGAAGCACATGGCGCAGCAGACCTGGCCGAGACGAACGAGAACGGCTCAACCTCGGTTCTACAGGCCGGGTTCGGCTAGTTCCCAGACCCGCTGGATCCCCGGAGAAGCAGATGCCGAGAAGGCCTGGTTAAAATCGGCGGCGGACGGCGCAGGCGTGGCTTCGGGTGGCATCGTTTCACCTCCGGGAGCGAACAGTCCGGCCATCACAAGCCTGTCATCCGAACCTGCCGGGTTAACGCCGGTGGCCTACTTCGCAACCGTTAACAAGGATGGTTCTTATTAAGGTTTGTCCCGTAAACCTTAATAAGATGCTCGGTCTCCGGGGCGGTACAGGGCGGGCAGGTCCAGAAGTCCGGGTTTCGCCGCCTGGGCTTGCGAGCTGGGCGTTCCAGGTCGGTAAACGCGTTGATGATCGCCGTGGCTTCAAAGGCGCGGTTCCGTCGGCCCACAGTGATCTGGGACAGGAGCCCGACGGATACCAGGCGCTCGATAGCCGCGTTGGCCTGCGGATAGCTGCGGCCGATGAGCGCAGCGGCCCCACCGACGGTGAGGACGGGGCTCCGGCGATCGACCTGATCAGCAGGTCGGCCGAGGAGTTCTGCGGACGCTGCCTGGCTGGTCGCCATTGGCGCTGGATCTCCTGATGCGCTGCTCGAAGGAGGCCGCGTCCTGACCGCGCGCTTGCAGGCGCCCGCGAAGCGTCCCACCCACAGGTTGAGGCCCGCCTGGGGCATCTTTGCCCGCTGCCGACCCACGGTAGCGGGTTGCGGTGAGACCGTCGACGTGTCGCGGGCCCAGGTGGCTAGGACCAGAGAGACGGGCAGAAGTACCCGGTAGCCAGCCCCCGGCGCCGGAGCACCAGCTGGACGAGCGCCCGGCCGGTCCTGCCGTTGCCATCGGCGAATGGGTGGATGGTCTCGAACTGGGCGCGCGATCGCGGCCTGGCGACCGCGGGCAGTGTCTCGCTGGTGCAGAAGGCGGTCAGGTCTTCCATCAGGTCAGGTATGAGTTTCCGGCGGAGCGGACGAATGCCGCCGAACAGGGGTTGTAGTCGCTTCCCCGATCCAGTTCTGCTTCTCCCGCAGTCTTCCGGCGAGCTGCGCCTGCCGGGTGCTCCCGAGTAGGCGATGGTGGAAATTGAGCAAGGTAGAGACGCTGATCGATCTCCCGGCCCGATTCTCGCCTATGTATCCTCGCTCATCGCGTCGATGTTGCTGGAGTACCTCGACGGCCATGGCATCACCAGTTCGTTCGCCCAGGTCCCCGGCGGCTTCGGCACGGAGCAGGCGTCTGGCACCGATCTCGAGCCCTTCGATCCGGGAGGACGCGACAGATTCGGCACGCAGCAGGAGCCGGTTTGGCGCTTCAGTGTCCGCCAAGGCCAACGCCTCTGCGTTCAGCCTGGTGATAGCGGTCTCAGCCTCCGTCACGATCCGCGGCTACGTCACCGTCGAGGGTGAAGCGCCTGCCGTTCAGCAGGTCAGGAACGTAAGCCTCGTAGTCACAGGACACTCTCTCGCGGCGCGACGGGGCATCTGGATTGCCCGGCCAATGACGTTGGATAACCCTTGACATCTCTTCTCCTTATTTAGGTTTATCATACAACCCTAAATAAGGAGGCAGAATCAGAGGCCTAGGCGGGGGCGGCGCCGGGCGGCCATCTGGCGGATGGCGTCGTCGGCTTCGGGGGCGCGGCTCTACTGCCATCTGGAAGGTGTGCAGCATGCCGGGGAAGACGTCGAGCCTGGTGTCGAGACCGGCCTTCCTGGCGTGCTCGTCGAGGCTGCGGGCGTCGTCGAGCAGCGTCTCGTCGCCGCCCACCTGGATGTAGACCGGGCCGAGGCCGGTCAGGTCGGCGTGCAGCGGGCTGGCCAGCGGATCGCGCGGGTCGCCCGCCGGGCCGAGAAAGCCCCGCATGAGCTCGCGCACGAAGTCGCGGTGGAACAGCGGATCGGTGCCGGAGTTGGTGTCATACGACTCGCCGACGGCCTCCAGGTCGCTGACCGGCGACATGAGCAGGGCCGCGAGCGGGCAGCGGGAGGCCCCTGGGCCCGGGCGCGGGAGCTGCACGGTGATCGCCAGCCAGCCGCCGACAGAATCGCCTGGCGAACGCGATGTGGCCGGTCTCGGTGCCCTGCTCGAGCAGCCAGCGGTAGGCGGCCTCGCCCTCGTCGACCGGGACCGGGTAGCCGCCGCCTTCGGGAAGCAGCCGATAGCCCACGAGCAGCGCCCGCACGCCGGTGGCCTTGGCCAGATGGCCGAACATCTTGCGGTGCGTGTAGATCGAGCCGCCGACGAAGCCCCCGCCGTGCAGGCAGAGAAGTACCCGGTCCGTTCGGGCCCTCTTCGGCACCAGCCACATCGCGGGCTCTGCCGCCCGCCTCGACCTCCAGGTGTAGTCGACCTCGCGCGGTTCGGCGGTGAGGTCCCCCACGACTCGTCGTCGGGTCCCTCCACGTCCGGCTGCGCCATGGCCAGCCGGGCCGCCTCCCAGCGCCTCCGGACCGCCTCGGACTGCTTGCTTGGCATCGCGGTACCTCCGGGCGCTCCCAAAACCGTGCATGACCCTGGCGAGTCACACGGCTCCCGATGTTCGGCCGTTGCCATGGCATATGATCCAGTGAGCAAAGAGATGTCGGGTTCGCCCGGCGAAACCGGTCAAACCAGTCTCGCGCCCCTTTGGTCTGATGGCGCATTCGCTTGAACTTGCGACGTGCCCACCGAATGACATAGGCATCGATCCTGCTTCAGGGTCGGACGCAACTGCGTCTTGTAGAAGTGGCTGTAGTAGGTGATCCAGCCGCGCCCCCGTAACCCCCATGCCTTCGGCGCATAGGCGCGCTCGTATCTCGCGTGCTCTGTGCGGCCGCTTATTTGCTCCACGTCCCGACGCTCGCCTTCCCCTTCATGACGGACCACTTTTTCTCACCCGCGGTCACGAGCGTGAAGCAATTCTCCTTGCTGCCCTTCCAGGTCGTGCAGAAGCCGTCCTTCGAAGGCTTCCAAGTCCCCTCGCCCCCCACGCCGGTATTACCTTGTGGTTTGCGCGTCACCTTGCCATCTGCCTTAAACACCATCGTGAACTTGGTATTCGAAGGCGTTAAGGACGTGAACGGCGCGCCATTGAAAAATTCGGCTTGGATCTCCTTCGGTGACAGTCGGTTTGCGGCATCGGAGCCGTTGGTGGCGGCAAGAAACAGAGCTGCTGCTGCTAATACGCTGATTGAAGCTCGCATCGGTTCTCCTCCGAAGCTCATCAGCTGCGAATCATACGTCGCAGAGGTGACAAGCTACGCTGGTCACACGCCGGCATTGCCTGTGGATAAAGGTCACGAGTTTTCTCTCCACAGCCTTCTTACTTGCTTTTGCCGCAAAGAGGCGTAGGGGCCCAGCACCGGCGCCCAGGTCTGAGGCAAGCTCACCTTCTGCCGTGGCGTAGGCAATCCAACATGCCACTTTCTCTGAGTAACCGGTACAAACCCCTTTGACTGCACCAGGGATCGTGAACCGGGACTCGTAAGCTTCAATGTAGTTACGGCAAGCGTCGAAGACGACGAAGTGTGTGGCATTCCCGCCTCGGTCTTGAGCTTGCGCGTAATCTCGGTAAGGCGCAGCGATTGATCCCACAGCTCACCTGTTTCGGTCGTCTTGACATCGATGGGAATGAGATAGTTGGTCCCGCCGTCGGCCGCGCCGTGACCAGAGTAGTAAAAGAAGCCAACGGCATTCGATCCAGCTTTTTGCACCCGGCGTGTGAGGCGTTGACGGCCTGGTGCAAGCTCCGCTAGGCCGGCGTCGCGCACCGTCGTGACCTCGAAGCCGAGGACCTTCAGGGTCTTCTCTAGCAACGCCACGTCATTGTGGTGGATTGGCCAGGCGGCCGATTTCACTGCCATAACCCTGATTGCCAATGGGCAGGGCAATGCGCTTCTCCGCCTGCGCATGCAGCGTTGTTGGCCAGAAGCAACAAAGCAATTGCAAAGACTGCCCGCACCCACCGTTTCAACTAATACTCCCCACGAGCACCTAAGGCCCGGAGAGTATAGCCGGCCAGGATGTTGCGCAGTGTTGCCTCCAAAACACGCCGTCACCCTGTTTCAGAGCATCGGCCTAACATCGACGACGATCCGCAGATAGGGTCCAGCGTCACCGTGGCGAGCGCTTTGGGGTCGATGGCGTGGCAACGGGTGGGCCTAGGGGCGGCCGATCAACATCGCGACGGGTTCCCCACGAACTGACCGTTTAACGGGGAGGCCAAGTCTTCCCATTACGGGGCATGTGTGGAGGTGACACCGTGAGCAATTCCGCTGATAACCGACCACAGGAGGCTTCGGATCGGGGCAGCGCAGTACGAACCAGCATGCTGCTCGTCAGGGTCCTGGTCGCGGGGGTGTCTCTACTCCATCTACCGACTTCGCTGATGTCCCAGGCCAATACTCAAGTTGAAGCGGGCCCGCCGATTGTGAAAGCGTCTGACAAGTGGATCAGGCTTGGGGTCGACGAATCGAGCAGTCAGGTGCCGACAGCACTAGATCAGCCGCCGTCGATGAGCTGGTGAAGAAACAACGCATCACAGATTGTGCCAGGGTGCCAACACGCCATTCGTCCTAAATTCGGGTCCACCTAACGGTTGACTCGCGATTATCTCGAGAAGCGAAATTCATTTATTGCAGTATGAGCGCTGCCAGGAAGGGTGCGGATGGATCGTCGAAGTTTTCTGGCCTCGACTTTGATCGCTCTGACTGCTGGAACGTGTGCTCACGACCACACCCATGCGAGCGAGCCCACGCAGGGGTGCAGAATGGCTGCCGGCAGTGGTGACGCGTTAAGCCGACGCATTCGTCGTTCGTCTGGACGCGAAAGCATCGACGCCTTCTGCTCCTCTTGGAGCCAGACGCTCGCTGAGGAGTTTAGTATTAGGCCGGGTTTCTGCTTCTACGATGATGCAGGTGCGCCCAATGCGCTCGCGATGCCCGAGGCTTTACTACCCGGTAGACGCGATGGAACGGTGATGCTGGGCGTTGGAGGCGGACGGGTAATCTACGATGGTCACGAGATCAAAGATCAGCCGCCTCAGCTCACGAATTGACGAGCTCATGGATCGGCTGGGCGCGACGATAAAACCGACGTTTGCGGTGTATTTGGATTTTGGCGAGAACGACGAAGAGTTTTATCGCAGAAACCTGACTGCGGTCGCCGTCACGAGGGCGTCGTTCTCAGGTTTGGCGAGGGTGCCGAGAAGTTCGTACGCACTCCTCAACCTGAGTAAAGCCCCATGGCTCGCTACGAGCGACTACAAGTTGGCGTGCACAGAAGGGTCACGACGATGGTACGCATAATCATCAATCAGCGGGCGTCCTGTTGGATCGTCAATAGTCCCAAAGGCTTGGAGCGCCACGCGAGCATACGGTCAGCGCCGGGTAAGCAAAGCGGCCGGTTTTTGCGGTTTGGACCACCGACTTCAGCGCGGCGCTGGTCGCGCCCTCTGGCCGGGTGACGGCGGCCGCGAGTCCCGGGGGCGGCGATTGTCGTCACAGCGGCGCGGCCGAAACCGAAGCGCCATCGCGACTGCGGCTATCGCAGGCGCCGGCAAGCAGCGCCCCGGGGGAGGGTTCGAGCGCAAAAGGGGGTGGGGTGGAAAGGGGGCCCCCGTCCAAATCCGCTACCGCCCAAATTTCCATCTACTCTGGCCCAGGCCCCGACGCACGGTCACCGTGATTGCGCCGTCAAGGTGCGGCTGTCGTCCGGTTCGGCCACGTGGTCACGAACCACCGTGCGAGCATCGGTGAACGCGCTGATGCTACGGCCAGAGGCTCGGACGGCTGGGGATGAATTTGCGCCCGGATCAACAAACCAGGCTTTGGGTCACCGATGCCGCGAGCAACGTCTGAGCCGGCTGAGGCCCTGCTGCCCAGCGAGCGCGTGATCCTGCATGGCCGCTGAGCTGGGCGGCGTGGTGATGCTGGCCTGGATCGCGCTCTCGCTGCGGGAGGACACAAACGGCGGGTCCTGGCCGCAGCCGGAGTTTACCTCGATTGCAAATACGAAATTTTGGAAGTGCGCGCGCGCCTGCGTCTGTGAAATGCTTGAGCTTGGGGGGAGATCTGAAATGGACTGGTTGCTTATTGCCATTCTCATTGCCGCGGTTGGCGCGCACCTGCTCGTTGCGGGGTTCGGCCGATGATTTCAAAGGCGAACGGGACCGCGCACATGTCTGGCGAGCCCCTAGGATCGCCAGCCCAAGCGCTGCTGTGTAGAGCTCGCCGCCCGCGACGGCAGCCACGTCGTCCTGATGGCCGCCAGCCCCCCTTTGTGAGGGTCAGCGTCTAGCCCCTACAGGAGCACCGTGATCGGGATTGAATATGCGCGGCCGGCATCGTAGCGCGTCGGCTCCGGCAATGCCCGTCGGGATCATGATCCCCTGTCGGCGACGGGCAGGCAGGCGTGGCCAGGCCACTCGAATTGGCGCAAAGGGTCTCCGCGCGGATTTGCCTGATGCGCGTCCACCACAGGCACCTCTGCAACCCTTTTCATTCGCTGCACTTGTGACTTCCGCCCCGTCGCGACGCAGGGCATCGTTGCCTTGGGGTTTTAGTGATCTCCTAAGCCCCACAATCTTCCGCGTTCGTCTTGAACAGGGAACCTGGCAGAGGACCTGGAGCTTCCCCTCACGGTCTTCTCCGCCATTTTTACGTGGCTAAAATGACATGGCTTTGCTCCGAGCCCGCCATGGCGACGGAGACCGATCTCGAGGCTGCCGATCGGTGCATTGCCGATGGCACGAGGCGTATCGCGGATTTGGAAAGCCTACATCGAGAAGACGGCAACAAGCCGGGCGCCCCACTGACGAGGCGCGGGAGCTCCTAGCGCTGTTTGGCGCTAGTCCGTTCATCGGGGTCGAGCTGACCAGCTGGAAGGCACGGACACTGTTTCAAGTAACCGCCGTTTTTGACCCGCAACCGACATCGGGCGCCTCGGCTCTTTGCAATGCAGCAATTGCTTTAGTGCGGTGTGCGACATCTGATACTCTGCAGTGGGCCCCAGGGGTTCGGATTTGCGCCATGGCAGTCAAAACTGAAGTCCTGCTGCGCATACTCAAGTCGGCTTCAATTGAAGAGGTGCAATTGCGCCTCATCGACATTGCGAACCAGTGGGCGGCCTCCGGCTGCCTTCAAGAGGCGAACCGGCTTCTATCGGTCGCGCGCGAAACCGGCGACCTGTCGACTTTTACCATCCCTCTCGCAGCATTCAGAGATTCCTGTGGTCGCTGACCCGTACGCGGCCGACGAATTGGCCACCCTCGGCGCAAGACATCGACGCAATCGAGCTCGACCTCTGGACGCGACTGTTCGGGCCGCAATGGTCTGATGCCGCAGTCAACCACGCCAAAAATACGGAGCCAGAAGAGCTGGGGGAAAGCGCCTGCTCATTCGGGCCGTCACTACAGCATATGATGACTCTCGCTCCGACCGTATAGCCGCACCGGAGAGGCTGGCGGAGGCGGCTGGGCTTCTTGACCGCTTTCTCGGTTCGAACACCCCGGAGGCCGTCGGATACACGCTCTTTGCATGCGCTCACGTGCCGCGCGATCGTGGCCGCCCGCTTGGGCGATCTCGAGTGCGCGAAGGAAACCCTCGTCACGTGGGGCGAATGCTACAACACGTATCCAGAGAACTGGATTGTCTGGTACCCCATGATGGATCGAGCAGTCGCGACGATCCTCTTGTCTGGGATCCTCGCATCCGTCTGGCAGATCACCCCGCAACAATGCGACGAGGATGCAGCGACCATCGAGGGCGCCATGCGAGAACGGATGGCCACCGGGCGACAGTTGGCCTATCGCAACCTGCCTTGGGCGCAGCTGTTGACTCAGTTGAGCGACTCGGCGCTGGAAGGCGACCATCAAGCTCCAGAGATCTTCGTCTTGCGCCTGCCACCGCAAGCGCGATCGAGGCTAGCGAGGCGCGGCTCGGCCTTTCCCTGCCGGAGAGCTATCGCGGCTTCCTTGGCGCCTCGAATGGCTTCGGGATGTACTCCATCACCGGTATCGAAATCTTGCCAATCGAGCGTACCTGCTGGTTGCGTCAGGCTATGCCCGATTTGATCTACTCTTATGACCAGTTGGAGGAGCAGCGTGGTCTGACCAACAAGCTTCGAGAAAGCCTGTTAATCGGCCGAGATCCGAGTGATGAGCAGCAGCTGTTATTGGTTCCCGCGAATAATCCCGCTACTGAATGGGAATGCTGGTTCTTCGCCCATTGGATTCCGGGCGAGGTGCGTCACCCGACTTTCCGTTATTTTATCGAGAGTGAAGTGCACCGCCTGAACGGAGTCGATGGCGCTAGTTTCGAAACAAATGGCGAGGTCTTCTGCAGGAAGATCGCATTTACTCCGTCTCCGCGCGCTTCCCATCTCTTACGTGATCTCTTTGCCGACGGATAGGCGTCAGGATCCAAAAATCAATAACGTGCACCGGTCGGACCCGTCAGGTGCCCGAACGCTACCACAGCCTGCGCCCATTCTTCGAGTGTGAGTTTGTTGCGGTGCCGGAGTGGCGGCCCAATTAGCGTAGTGACTGATGCGGCCCAGTCTCTGTCTCGCAGTCATTGAATGTCGGGATAGCGCAGTATCGCGACCAGATGCGCTCTGTGGGGGGAATGGTCATTGCGCACCCCGAGCGCGCGCCCCGCTGAGACGGCTGGACGAACACGCCTCACTTCAAGCTAAAGCGAGGAGGTTTTTTATAATTTTGGACACCTACCGTACAGACAGTTCCCATGGACAACGGGTACGGGTACGGAGTGTCGATTGAACTCGAACGATTCACGGCGGCCGCTCTGAAGCTCGATGAGGGCGTTTGCTCAAGTCTCCCCAAAACGGGGATCGGGGATGCAGAATATTGGATGTCCTATCAAGTGGGCAGTAGCGAGCCGGCGAGGGATGCGGGACGGATAACGTCCTTAACCATCCACTAGGTCACGTGTAGTGTCCGTAGCAACTCAGTCTTAAGTTGACGTCGTAAGGTCGGCACTGAGGGGGTCAGGCAGTGCCAAATAATACGCCCTCAGCCAGCTGGAAGACACGACCCAACACTTGGGTATTGTCACTGGTCTGTCTCCAGAGGCGATTGAGGCCCTTCCTGCGGAAGAGCGCACCACCTTTACAACGAGACTGCTTGGCTGCGCGGGGCGGTCGCTCCGGCTCGGCGAGAGCAAGTCAACCGGCACGCCCCTCCGGCACGATCGGTGTCCTATGGAAATGACGCTTAGGCGAAAGGCGCCTCTTTAGAGGCATGGAAGCCGCGGCCATGGGCGACGAAAGCACGCCCGTTGTCGAGGAGCTGTATCGGCTCACTGACAGATTGTACCGCGCCGAAACCCCAAACGACGTTTACGAAGCTGCTCTGGATGCCATTACCCGCGCGGCTAGACTGCACCAGAGCCTCCGTTCTGCTGTTCGATGATACCGGCATCATGCGCTTTGCCGCCTGGCGCGGCTTGTCGGATGCTTATCCGCCGCGCTGTTGAAGGTCACTCACCCTGGCCGCGCGATGTCAAAGACCCGCAGCCTGTTTGCATCCACGATGTCCACACAACGGACTTCCCGGAATCTCTCGAAAGGCACCATCAAGGCGGAACAGATTGGAGCTCTTGCGTTCTTCCCACTCGTCGTGAACGACGCGCTCATCGGCAAGTTCACGACGTACTATGACGCGCGCCACGTATTCAGCGATGCGGAACTAGCACTTGCTCTCACCATCGCTCGCCAGCTCGGCTTCGGTTTGGAGAGGAGGAGGGCCGAGGAAGCATTACGAGAGAGCCAAAGGCAATTGGTGTCGGAACTCGCCGCCACCCGACAGCTCCAGAAAATCAGCACCCAACTGATCCACGCGAGCGATGCCGAGGTGCTGTACGAGGAGATCCTCGACGCCGCCGTAGCCATCATGCGTTCCGACTTCGCGAGCATGCAGATGTTCTACCCGGAGCGGGGCGAACTTCGGCTCCTGGCCTATCGCGGATTTAATCCGACGGCGGCGGCGTTCTGGGAGTGGGTGCGGCCAGGGTCGGGAAGCACTTGCGGCGCCGCACTGGCGACCGGCAATCGATCGATCGTGCCGGACATCGAATTAAGCGATTTCATGGCGGGCTCTGAGGACCTCGAAACTTATCGCCAAACCGATATTCGCGCCGTGCAGTCCACGCCGCGCTGCTCTCCCGCGCCGGCCGCCTGCTGGGCATGATCTCTACACGCTGGCGCAGCCCCCATCGACCATCGGAACGAGACCTCCGGCTCTTGGACGTGCTGGCCCGGCAGGCAGCAGATTTGATCGAACGCAAACAAACAGAGCTAACTGACCAGCGGTTGGCCGCGATCGTCTGCTCTCTCACGACGCCATTGTGAGTAAAGACCTGAATGGCCTCATCACGAGCTGGAATCGCGGGGCGAGCGCCTCCTTCGGTTATGCCGCCTCGAGATGATTGGCAGGTCGATCACGACACTCATTCCACCGGATCGTTATCACGAGGAAGTCCGAATTCTTACGCGTATCCGGCGCGGCGAGCGCGTTGATCCCTATGAGACTGTAAGAAAGCGCAGGGACGGCAGCTTCATTGACGTTTCCGTCAGCGTGTCACCTGTGAGGAATGCCGCAGGCGAAGTCATCGGCGCATCGAAGATCGCGCGCGACATCACCGAGCGCAAGCGGGCTGAAGCGGACCTCGCAGAACGAAAGGCGCAGCTGGCGGTGTTCGTCGAGCACGCGCCGGCAGCGATTGCTATGTTCGATCGCGAGATGCGCTACCTCGCCGTCTCGCGTCGATACATCCTTGATTTCCGTCTCCCCAAGACGCACAGCTCATTGGCCGGTCGCATTACGAGATCTTTCCCGACATCCCGCAGCGCTGGCGCGACGTTCATGCCCGCGTGCTGGCCGGTGAGGAGTTGTCGCAGGAGGAAGACCAATTCGCGCGCCAGGACGGCTGCACCCACTGGGTGCGCTGGTCCATGGCTCCCTGGCGCCGGGCTGATGGAAATATTGGCGGCGCGCTCTTGTTCTCTGAGCTCAGGACGGAGCAGGTCGAGGCGCGGCGCGCGCTTATCGATAGCGAGGCACGGTTCCGGGCAACGTTCGAAAATGCGGCGGTGGGCGTTGCGATGGTGGGTCCCGACGGATCAATTCTGCGCGCCAACAACAGCTTCGCCCGGATGCTTGGTTATTCCGTCGAGGAACTCAAGACGAGGACCTTCCAGGACCTACACACCCGGACGATCTTGCAACCAATCTCTCGGTGCTCAACAAGACACTCGTCGGCGAAGCCGAAAGCTACTGCATCGAGAAACGCTATGTCCGCAAGGATGGCGGCATCGTCTGGGCAAGTCTCACCGTCGGCTGCGTGCGGAAGACGGACGGCGGCGTCGACTATTTCGTCTCCGTAGTTCAGGACATTACCGACCGCAAGCGTGCCGAGGCTCGCCTCGCGGAGCGCAATGCGCAACTCGATCTCGCTGGAAAGATCGCGCGAATTGGCAGCTTCACGTATGATCACCGCACAAAGAAATTGCAGCTGTCACCAGGTTGTGCGGCCATTTATGGGCTGCCCGAGGGCACGCTCGAGATTTCACGCGAAGATTGGCGCGCGCGGGTGCATCCGGACGATCTCCCGCGGTTGGACGCCGTCGCTCGCCGCGCGTTCACTAATGGCGAACGAGAGTGCGTCTTGGAGTTTCGGATATTCCGCCACGGTCAGGTGCGGTGGATCGAGTCGCGTATCCTCATCTCATACAACGAAGCTGGGAAGCCAGTACGAAGGATCGGAGCCAAGATCGACGTTACTGAGCGCAAACAGGCGGAACTGACCCTGGCCGAGCGCAACATGCAGCTTGCCTTGGCGGCAAAGGCTGCCCTCGTCGGCAGCTACGCCTACGATGTCGACACTGACACGATGCAAGATTGACTGAGGGCTATGCTGCGCATCCACGGATTGCCTGACGGCACTTCCGAGCTAGCCCGCAGCGAATGGCCTGGCTGGTGCGCATCCCGAGGATCTTGGATCGGCTCGAGAACAGTCCGCAGCGAAGCTTTCCGGGAACGCCGGAGCGAATACGGAAGTTGAGTATCGCATTGTTCGTTCTGGCGGCGAGGTGCGATGGATCGAGACGCGCTGCTTCCATGTCGTACAGCAGCGACAGGGCGCCCACAGCGGGTCGTGGGCGTCAATATTGACATAACCGAGCGCAAGCGGGCGGAGGAACAGCTGCGCAGTGTTGGTGGCCGAACTCGACCATCGCGTCAAGAACGTGCCTCGCTAGCGTCCAGGCAGATTGTCCGGCCACACAATGGACGCGAGCAGCTCGATGGATGACTTCGTGGCCGCGCTCGACAGACGCATTCGATCGATGGCTGTCAACTGCACGAGCTGCTCAGCAACTCTCGTTGGCAGGGCGTACCGCTGCGGAGCTGCATTCCGGCGAGAGCTCGCACCCTATACCTCGAATAGCAACACGTGCATCAAGGGGCCCGAAGTAATCCTTAGTCCGGAAGCGGCCCAGACGATAGCGTCGGTTCTCCATGAACTGACGACCAATGCCGCAAAATACGGCGCGCTTTCCAAACGCGGAGGGGCGCGTTTCGGTTCCGCTGGCACTGTGCATCGAATGGGCAGCGCTGGTCCGCTGACCATTGAATGGCTGGAAACCGGCGGTCCTCCTGTGAAAGCTCCGTGCAAATCTGGCTATGGCAAGAGCGTGATTACCGAGCTTGTGTCTTATGAACTCGGCGGCACAGCTCGTCTCATATTCTCTCCCGAGGGTATCCGGTGCCGGCTGGATATTCCCGCCATATGGCTGGCGCCGGCGGCGACCGAACAGGAAAGTGGCGCCGTGCGGCACGAAGGAAAATAATCCCTACGCCTCAGCGAAGAGAAGGAAGGCTTTTGCTGCTGAGAGTCCGCAAGAACTGGTGGCAATCTAGCCACACGGTGGGAGCCTGTACCCTGGCATTAACAGCCGGTTCTGATGTGGTGGACGACGCCCGCTCCCGGCATCGATGTGCCATAGGGTGATCGTTAGAGACGAGATCACATTGAGGGGGCCGTCCACATGCAGGTTATCACGATCGGCATTGATCTTGCCAAGACACGTGTTCCAAGTGCACGGCGTCGACGCCAATGACAAGGTGGTCTTCAACAAGCCGCTGCGGCGCTCACAAGTGCTCCCCTTCTTCGCCAAACTCGCGCCATGTCTCATCGGCATGGAAGCTTGTGCGTCGGCCCACTACTGGGCGCGCGAGCTCAAGAAGCTCGGCCACGATGTCCGCCTGATGCCGGCCAAAGATGTGAAGGCGTACGTCAAGCGCAACAAGAACGATTCGGTGGATGCTGCAGCGTGCAGTGAGGCGGTCCGGCGACCGACGGTCCGAACCGTGCCGGTGAAGACGCCCGAGCAGCAAGCAGAGCTCATGCAGCACCGCGTGCGCGACCTGCTGGTGCGGCAACGCACACAAGCCATCAATGCGTTGCGCTCGCATTTGGCTGAGCTCGGCATCGTCGCGGCACAAGGCTATGACGGTCTGAAGGTGCTGCTTGTGGTCATCGCCGACTGCAGCGATGTCCGCCTGCCCGAGAATGCACGCGCTAGCCTCTCGGCGCTTATTGCGCAGATTGCCTCTTGCCAGGCTGAGATTGGTGCCATCGAGAAGCGCCTTCTCGCTCAGCATCGCAAAAACGCCGACAGCAAACGTCTCGAGACCATTCCTGGCATTGGCGTCCTCGGCGCGAGTGCCATTGTCGCCACGGTTCCGGATGCTTCGATCTTCAAGACGGGGCGTGACTTCGCGGCCTGGATCGGCATCGTATCGCGCGAGGATTCGACAGGCGGCAAGCAGCGGCTAGGACCCATCTCCAAGCAAGGCGATCGATACTTGCGGCGCATCCTGAGTCGTCGGGGCGTTTGCCGTGATCAAGCAGCGCGCGCCCATCCCGAGAAGTACCCTTGGCTGACGCAGCTATTGGCGCGCAAGCCGGCGAAGGTTGCTGCAGTCGCGTTGGCCAACAAGATGGCGCGCATCGCCTGGGCCGTGCTGACCAAGAAAGAGATCTACCGTGTACATCCCATCACCGCGACACCTGCGTCGTTGGGAGGTTGAAGAAGTAAGAGGCTTAGCAATGAAGTAGTGCATAGACCATGTAAACATGCGTTCTCGGATTGCAGGGGTGAATACGACGTGATGCGAAACGGTCGAGCCGTTCGATTGGGAGAACTCCCCTGGCAGCGAGATTGCGCGCCGGGCTGCGTTGCCGCCGCCGAACAGCGAGAAGCCGCACTGACCAGGGTGCCGCAATAAACCTGCAATCCGGCGTCCTGGCCGACCAGTCGTTCACTAACGGCCCGCTTGGTGCCGAGATCGAGCGTTGCGCGCTCCCTGGCGCGGAATGACAAAATTCCACTGAAAGGGACAAAATCTGCGAACCCATACTAGTCAATCAGATGGCCCATGCTGAAAACGTCAGTGATTTCAGATAGATATCCAATAACTATCGAGTTGCGGTAAGCTGACTGGTCAGCATTTGGGAGAAAAAGATGATGAGCAGCAACGTCAAGTCGAGCCGAGGTTTTCGTAAAGCGGCATCGTCAAACTGGCCCATGTGACCGCTTGATCGGCCGCAATGTCGGGCTCAGCAAGAATACGGTCATGGAGATCGTCAAGCGCGAAGGCGCGCGATCTTAGCAAGGGCGGCGTGCCTGATCGCTTATCGCAGCCTGAATAAGCGCCTGACGATGAATTCTGCACCACGGCTCCGACTGGACTCTTGCGGCGGCGTGCGCTGAAGAGCTTCGTTCGGCGCGCTGACGCACGTGGAGAAACGTTCGTAATGCAGGCGCCCCGAGCAACATTCACAAACGGCGGTAATCTGAAAATTTCAAGCCAATTTCAGTCTGCTTCGACACTTCCGACCGCTCGTTTGAGGCCCGCCCGTTGCCCTTACAGCGTGAGCCAAACCTGCAGGCCGGCACCGCTTCCTTGCCTGGGGCATTATGGCAAGCTTCGAGCGGCAGCGCAACACGTGGCCTCGTCCGGTTGGGGGAAGCTGGGCAGCGCTGTTGGATTTACGCGTTACGCGGATTGCCGTTGCCGCCAGGCCGAGTAGACGACCAGGGGGTTGGGGTCGCGACAAGACCCCAAGATGCTGTCATGCACGCGCTTCGTTTCTGCCTTGCTGTAATTGCGCTCACCCTGGCTCTGGCTGGTCCGGCAGCTTCGCAGGTCGACGCCAGAAGAGCCCGGGCCGTGAAACAATTGCTCGAGCACATCGGCGAAGTCCTACCCTTGAAAGCGTGCGGGATGCCAAGGTCCAGAAGGCGCTGATGCCGCCGGCGCCCTCGACGCCAGGGTGGGACACGCATCCGCACGCGAGCTGCGGGCGGCCGTACATCTGTTTCGCGACACGCACAAGGGATTTCAAGGCGCGCACCGGCCCATTGAAGGACGATGAGCGCACGAAGCTTGGGGAGATTTACACCCAATCCGAGACGGCGACGGGCCTCAAAACCGATCACCGATCCCACGAGCGGGTGACGTTCCTCCTTCCGGAGAAGCTGATCGACAACGCCGCACAACCGACCGATAGGGGCAACGAGGTGGAGTACCGAGAAACTAACATGGCCGCGCCATCGGCCTTCTGCGATTGCCCTTGGCACAAATTACCCGATCGCGCTCTTCAGGAGCGCACGCTCGGCAACGACCCGCGTCGCTTGGAGAGAAGGGTATACAAGGACCCGTACTTGGCGCCTGATGAGTTCAGGGTGCTCGGCGAAGTGACCCGCCAGAGCGATGATGACCCCGCGGCGACGGATAGTTATTCCTTCTACAATCAGGCCCTGACTGAAGGCGGCCAGCTGAAAGCATTTTTGTGCGTTACGCTATGCAGAGGCCGCCGAAGTTCTTTAGAGCGTCCGATTTCGATTCTGCCGCCCATAGTCGAAGCCCGGGCTCCAGAGATGGATAGCCAGAAGAGGGACCAGAACGTCTGGCAACTCCTCATGCGGGCCGTGACCAACCTGATCGCAAGCAACTTCCCCAACCAGAACGGCTGGAAGCGACGTGAGCACCAAGGATTGCCCGCTGAACAAAGAAGCAGAGGGCGAAGATATCCGCATTCTGTTCGGCACCGACCGGAAGTTCTACAAGGACGCATTAGAGTCGCAGAGGGCCGGCGGACGCGGCGAAGATTGACCCCGACAAGGTGTTCGCCAATGAGCGGGGCGGGCAGCTGCATTTGGGATGCGCCTACGTCAGTGCGCCGGCGAAACGGAGGCGATTGGAGCAATTATATACCCCGAGTACCGCATCATCGAACCTGCACAGCACGGATCCCAACGATTTTCGGCGATCGCGCCTCCGCCTGACGGACGAGATCGGGCGGCGGCAACCCGGAACACGAAAAGGCAGGACGCGCTGGTCTTCATCCAGGGCTACAACGTCTCCTTCAAAGACGCTCTTACCGTGCTGGCCAAACTCAAGGGGGAGACCAACTATCAGGGCGCGTGTACCTCTATAGCTGGCCCTCGCTGGTCTCCACGCTTGAGCTACATCACGGATTTGGACAACGCTGAGCGCAGCCGAGCCCTACTTCCAATCCTTCATGCGCATGCTGATGCGGGACGCCAACATCGACGAGATCGACGTGCTTGCACATAGCGCGGATCGCAGACGCTGCTGAGGACCGTGGAGCGCGCTGCGGCCCATCTTCGACACCCAGAAGGAGCTAAACGGGCAGAGTGCACCACCGAAACAGGCGACGCTTGCGCAGCAGTCCAACTCGATCCGAATCGGCCAGATGATCTTCGCGGCGCCCGATGTGGAGCGGAATGTGTTCGACCAGAAGCTCCATCGCATCGCGCCTCTGCCGAGCGCGTCACGGTCTATGTGTCCTCGACGGATGTGGCACTGCTTGCTTCACAGTCCCTGCGCGGCGGCAAGCCGCGCGCGGGCGAGCTCGACAGGAGCCAGAGCCAGCCCCAACCCGTTCAGGTCGACATCGACAACGGTTCACATCATTGACTGCGACCGGCGACGAGGCCTGGTATCGCTTTGATCGAATACTCTTCCGCGAGCGGCAGCGATCAGGATTACGGCCACGACTATTTCATCAGGAATACGTGATGTCGTGCACGACATCACGGCCATATTGCAGTCGCGTGGCTTGGAAGATACCAAAACTCCTATTGAGCGGGCCAAGGATCGCTTTATCGCGCTCCCCTACAAGGACGCGAACGGAAAGTGCTTGAGGGCAAATACTACTACCAGTTCAAGTCAAAAGCGCCCGGCACGTTCCTGGATGACTTCCGCATGCAAGTGTGGGGAGTAGGCAGCGGAGATGGACGCAGTGAAAGGACGACCATCAGACGGCGCGAGATAGTGTTGCCATGCTCAACCGAAGCGCTCGGTCCTTCTGGCGGACGACGCCCCCCCGGGCTCATGAGGACGATTTCACGCTCGCCATCGGCGCTCTGGCGCACGACGGCGCCAGATGCCCGGAAAGATCGCCGACAATGGTTCGAAGGCGGTGCGGACTGGCGAAGAAGTGGCACCTCTAGCAGGTTCGTTCCGGAAACCTTCTTTGTCGATCGTTACCCCTGTATGGTCAAAAAACCGAACCGGCGGAAAACTTGGGTTAGCCTATGCCACCACACCTCTGGCAGTACGCATCACGGTGGTTTTCCCGCAAAGCTGACTGCCAATTCCCTCTGGCTGAATACAACTTTTGTGAGCCCCTAAACGGGGCAACTCCCAAAGGAACCTGAGTACCGCAGATGCGAGCTGGTTCTCCAGCGCTCGCCCTTGCTCATCATCGCCCACGCCATACGGGCAATCTTGCTGGCGACCGCGCTCGCAGCCACCCTTGGCTGCGCCGGCAACGCTGGCAACGAGCGCGGTCGCCAGGATCGGTCCGTCCAGCCGCTCACGCGTCTTATTGGACGGATGCCCAGCCAATTTTGCACCCTCCTAATAGGAGCCCCAGCTGGGATGCAGAATTCGTCCGCGCGGCATGCGGCGCTGGCAGCAAACCTGGCATCGAGGTTGCGGTCGCCTGCCTGGATAGCCACATCGGCAGGCGTACTCGTGGTTGGTAAGCACAATTACGCGTTTTCCGATCGCGGCAAGCCCGCCTACGCATGGATTGACCGTGGAGCCGATCAGCGGACAGCGACTCCCCGCGGTCGCGCTGCCGTCAATCACGGCAAAGCTGGGTCGAGGCCCAAGGGGAGGGATGAAACGGTCCCAACCGGACGGAAGGCAAGGGTCGCTGCTGCTGGGGCGGTGGGTAGCAGGACTCGAACCTGCGGCCCGCCGATTAAGAGGACGTAAGCGATGGACTCGAACTGCTGAGGTAAATCAACAGGTTGGCAAGGTCGCCTGCTGCTTCGAAACGCCCTACTGAAGCCCCACCAGTGCACAGCTCATCCCCGCAAATTTCACGCAGGTCTCTTCGTCACACAGGGACCGCGTGGAGGCATGGCGCAGCGGGTCGCGCGACAGCACCGCCGAAAATCAACCCGGCCCGTCGCGCTCAAGCCGTCTTCGTCCAACCGCCGGCACCCGGCCGAACACACATAAACAGAACAGAGACTCGCCGCCCACCCGTCGCCATGAGCTCCCCTCCTCAAAGTCTCAGGATCGAGGCGAGAGCCCGTGGCGTGCAGCCTTGTCAGCTGTCCCGCTCTCGCATCACCCTGAAATAGTGCTCTGCGTGCTGGCAGCAATCACCTCCCGGTTCTGACAATACCGCTGCAGTGAGCTAGGTACCGTTCAGGTTCCTCGATACTCCGGCGCACCTGGATGCTGCGTTGCGGCAGCATCAGGTGATGCCCGCAGGCCGCCTCGCTGCGGTCGTTGATTTCTCGGTTCCGCATCGATTCATTCAGCTCAACCCCGTCGCTGCGCCAATCGCCCGCCGCGTGGGTTGGAACAGCTGCAACCTCTGCCATTTGAGCTGGATGAATGTCGTCGGTTCGGTGTGGGAACACGGCGCGTGCGCCAGACCCTGCGCAAGTAGCGTGGAGCTAGGACATGACGACGCCGAAGCCGAGCGATCGATCGACCTCGCCATGCGATGCAGCAAGAGTTGCCCCGGCGTATCCGCAGCATCTAGGTTCGACGAAGTCCTCACCGTCACCAGTTCCGCCTCCCCGCCGGAAGCTTGTGCTGGGGTGCGCTCGATCAGCCCACAACGCCATCGAGAATGGCGTGGTGGCGAGATCCAGCGGGTGACGCGAATCGGCGCTGGCGCGATGTTTCGGCGACGCCAGGTGGGCCGCTACCGGCGTGACGATGGAGGCACGCTTCGTTGTTTCCGCCAAAGAAGTGGCCGCATCACGTGTCGATTAGCGACGTTGCTTTGCATCCGCCTTAAGCTGGCAGGATTTCATCTGATAATGGCTTCAGTTTAAATGTTTTTGAAGATGGAGTTCGGCCACTACATCGATCACATTTAAGACTTTACTCTTGCAGGGGCCGCTTTGTAGTTCCGCTTTGCAGACAGCATAGTTTCAATTGCTTCCGCTGTGGTCTACCTGATCCTCGGCCCTAGAACCCGCCATCCCTGTTCCCCGCTTTCAGCGCTTTCAGCTCGGCACTTTGGTCGAAATAATTTTTGTGGTAAACCGGAAGCACGCCATTTGCGTAGGCTGCTCTTCCGGAGACCCACAATGGCGAAAGCTCACGCAACGTCGGTTGTAAAATGTCATGTACGTTGCGAGCTGAATCAATCGAAACAAATAGGTGGTGGCAGCTGAAGATTGAGTAAGCAGAACAGTGGCGTTTGAATCCGTCAGAAAGCATCGCCATGCATGAGCAGCACGTAACTGAAACGGCGCTAC
>ERZ1370068.748-contig-10684_pt1 | contig 38769 bp, 62 predicted proteins | sample MGYA00561227_ERZ1370068 | MGnify/ENA primary metagenome ERZ1370068 (study PRJEB38410, sample SAMEA6850437) | metagenome | study: Metagenomic assessment of the ecological functions of the soil: analysis of the soil microbiota associated with the...
GGCCAGGGCAACGTCGACTTGTCAGCAGCGTCGAGATCTTCGTCCTCGACGAGGCCGACCGCATGCTCGACATGGGCTTCATCCGCGACATCAAGCGCGTGCTCGCGCTGCTGCCGCAGCAAGCGCCAGAACCTGCTGTTCTCGGCGACGTTCTCCGACGAGATCACGCGCGCTGGCCGACACGCTGCTGCGACCGCCCGGCGATGATCGAGGTCGCGCCGCGCAATGCGACGGTCGATGTCATCGAGCAGGAGTCGCATCCGGTCGACCGCGATCGCAAGCGCGCAGCTGCTGTCGCTCGCTGATCAGCCGCAACGACTGGCACCAGGTGCTCGTTTTCACGCGCACCAAGCACGGCGCCAACAAGCTCGCCGAGCAGCTCAACCACGACGGCATCCGGCGCGATGGCGATCCACGGCAACAAGAGCCAGAGCGCGCGCACGCGCGCGCTGGCCGAGTTCAAGGCCGGCGACGCTGCGGTGCCTGGTCGCCACCGACATCGCGGCGCGCGGCATCGACATCGACCAGTTGCCGCACGTCGTCAACTTACGATCTGCCCGAACGTGCCCGAGGACTACGTGCACCGGATCGGCCGCACCGGCCGCGCCGGCGCCGACCGGCGAGGCCGATCTCGCTGGTCTGCGTCGACGAGCATGCGTTCCTGCGCGATATCGAGAAGCTCATCCGCAAGCCGATCCGCCTGGCAGACGATCGCCGGCTTCGGAACTGACCTCGCCGCGAAGCCGCAGCCGATCGTGCAGCGCAGGGGGCCGCGCATCCGCGCAATGGGGGCGGCGCACCCGCCGTGTGCTGCATCCCGCCGCGGCAGACGCGCAACCGGCACAGCGTCCGTCGTCGGTCGCGCTGCAGCGCGCAACCGGCGCCGCGCACAGAACAGCCGATCGGCGACCGCAGCGTCGGCGCAGCGCACCAACGGCCGCGGCAATCCGCAAGCGGCGCACCGCCGGCCGGACGCAGCCAAGCGGGAACGGTGACCGCTGCGCCCCCTCACCGCTTCTCGGCGAGACATTCGCGCGCGGCATCCCGGCTCGCGATCGACCTGACGGTGCTGGATGACCGACGTCGTCGAGACGATGCACCACAACGTCGCGCGCGGCCGCGGTTCACTCGGTGTCGCGGTCGTCGACCTGCAGCGGGCCTGACGGGATTCGTCTATCGCCGCATCCGCGGTGTTACGCGGCTCGTCGGGACCGCGGTCGACGCACGTGCTCGCGCCGCTGACGCCGCTCGTTTCCGCGCCACGCCGGATTGGCCCGGCCGCGACGCGGCTGGTCGGTGCGTTCAACGGCGTGCTCGGCGACCACCTCGAAGCAACGGACAATCCGCTGCAGATCCTGATGCAGCTGCGGGATGAACAGGCGTAAAGGCCGTCGATGGTGGCAGCCGGCGAGCCGATCACGCCGAATCCGCGCCCGCGCATCGTCGTCGTCGTGCACGGCCTGTGCATGACCGACGCGTGCTGAGCCGGGCCGGCCACGATCATGGCCGGCAGCTCGCGCGCGACCTCGACGCCGAGCTCGTTTACCTGCGGTACAACAGCGGACGGCAACATCTCGACGAACGGCGCGCAGTTCGCGCAGCGCTCGACGCGATGGTCCGCCGGTGGCCGGAGCCGCCGGAGATCACGCTCGTCGGGCACGGCATGGGCGGCCTCGTCATTCGCAGCGCCTGCTGCCGCGGGCGATCGCGGCAGGATCACGGCTGGGTTCAACGTGTGAAAGCCATCGTGTTCATCGGCACACCGCATCGCGGCGCACCGCTCGAACGGCAACGGCCACGGCGTCGATCGCCTGTTCGCCGCCAGCCCGTACACAGTAGCGTTCACCCGCCTCAGTCACGTTCGCAGCGCGGGCATCACCGACCTGCGCCACGGCTCGACGCGGGACGCGGACTGGCAAGGGCGCGATCGGTTTGCGCTCGATGGCTACGCGTGCCGGCCGCTGCCAGTTGCCGGCTCACATCGCGGCGTTCACGATTGCCGGCAGCCTCGGCAAGCGGGTCGTCGTCACTCGCCGCGCGGCGACGGGCTCGTGCCGGTCGCGAGCGCGCTCGGCCAGCAGACCGGTGACCCGGCGCTTCGCACCGGCGAATGCGTTCATCGCGTACGAAACCGGCCATCTCGAGCTGCTGGCGAGCGCCTGTCTGCAGCGCCGATGCGTCGCTGGCTGGTCCTCGTGCGCGCAGCTGCGATGAAAGTCCCGAAGACGCCTGCAACCGCTCGTCCACGACGGTATCGTCGATACCGTCGCGCGCCAGCTGATGAGCGGCAAGGAAGCGATGGTGTTCGTCGTACGCTGCGGCGGCGAATCGCGTTGCGCAAAGGTCTACAAGGAAGCTGACCAGCGAAGCTTCCGCCAGGCGGTCGACTACACGGAAAACCGCAAGACGAAGAACAGCGCGCGAGACGCGCGCTATCGCGAAGCGGACGCGGTTCGGCAGGGAATCGCAGGAAGCGGCGTGGCAAAGCGCGGAGGTCGACGCGCTCTACCGCCTCGCCGCCGCCGGTGTGCGCGTGCCGCGACCGTACGGCTTCCACGCCGGCGTGCTGCTGATGGAGCTCGTCACCGACGACGCCGGCAATGCGGCGCCGCGTCTCAACGACGTCGAGCTCGCGCCGGAAGATGCGCGCTCGACCTGCACGAGCGCCTGGTGCGCGAAGTCGTGCGCAGTGCTCTGCGCGGGCGTCGTGCACGGCGATTTGAGCGAGTTCAACATCCTGCTCGGCGCCGACGGGCCGGTGATCATCGATCTGCCGCAAGCGGTCGACGCCGCGTGGCAACAACCACGCGAAGCGAATGCTGCTGCGCGACGTCGACAACCTGCGCCGGTTCTTCGGTCAGTTCGCGCCCGGCGCTGCTCGAGACGGATTTCGGCAACGAGATCTGGGCGCGCTATCAATCGGGGCACGCTGACGCCCGACGCCGTGCTCACCGGGCAGCTTGCGCGACCGATGACGCGCCGGTCGATCTCGAAAGCGTGCTGGGCGAGATCGATGCCGTGCGGCTCGAGGAAGCCGCGCGGCAGATGCGCATCCGCGAGCGCGAGTAGCGCACGCGCCGGCAGCGACTTCGATGGCGCTGAAGTCCACGGTCTTCAAGTTGACGCTGGCCGTTGCGGATATCGGCCGGGGCTACTACCGCAGCCACGAGCTGATGATCGCGCGGCATCCGTCGAGACAGACGAGCGCATGATGGTCCGCGTGCTCGCGTTCGCGACTCCACGCCGACGACGCGCTGGCGTTCGGCCGCGGGTTGAGCGAGGAAGACGAGCCGACCTGTCGCGGCGCGATCTGACCGGCATGATCGAGCACTGGATCGACGTCGGCCTGCCCGACGAGCGCGACGTCACGCAAGGCCTGTGGCCGAGCGCAAGACGTCGATGTCCTCGCCTACGGTGGCCGCGCCGTCGACCTGTGGTGGCGGGACGCAGGTGCTGCGCTCGAGCGCCAGGACCGACTGGCCGTCATCGAGGTGCCGCAGGACGCCAGCCGCGCGCTCGCGCAGATGGTGGACCGCTTCATGCGGCTGCAGGTGACGATCCAGGACGACCGCATGCTCGTCGCCAACGGCACGACGTCGGTGAGCGTCGATCTGCAACGGCGAAAGGGCCGCGCGCGGCCGCAATAGCATGCGATCGGCGCGCCGCGGCGAACGGCGTTATCGGCGGCGATCGTCGCGAAATCCGGCGCCGCGTACGCGAGGTCGCCCCTTGACGTCTTCGCGGCTGCGCTCGTAGACGATCTCGCGGCCCTTCGCGTTGCCGACATACGCCGGAACCGCTGCGATTCGGCATCAGGTCGCAGCGCACGTTGTGGACGCCCTCGCCGAGCACGACCTGGATCACGTCCAGTCGCTTGTCGAGTACGACAACCTCGAGCGTCTGGCCGCTGCTCGTCACGCGCACCTTGATCTTTTCATCGTTCATCTTGCGTCGTTTCCCCCTGTGGACGTGCCGCGACCGCCGGGCGCGGCGTTGACATGGCCGGCAGGAACCCGGAACCTCCGGAACCCGAAGCCTTCCCAGAACTCAGAATGTAACCTACCACGCCGAGGAGATCCGAATGGCGCGCACTACGTGGATGGATTCGTCGTCCCGGTGCCGCGGGACAAGCTCGACGCGTATCGGCAGATGGCCGAGCGCGCCGGCAGGATCTGGATGGAGCATGGCGCGCTTCAGTACTGGGAAGTGCACCGGCGACGACGTGAAGCCGGGCAAGGTCACGTCGTTTCCGCAAAGCGTGCAACTCAAGGACGACGAGATCGTCGTGTTCTCGTGGATCGTCTACAAGTCGCGCGAGCACCGCGACCGCGTCAACGCCAAGGTGATGGAGGACCCGCGCCTCAAGGACATGATGGATCCCAAGACCATGCCCTTCGACGGGATGCGGATGTTCTGGGGCGGATTCAAGAGCTCGTGGAGTTTCCGTAGTGCACGCGGCGGCGCGGCCGCGCGCCGATGGCATTGCGTGGCCGTCCGATCCGGTCGATCTGATTCAACGACTCACGCCACTGGAGCGAGTCGATGCTGCAAGACTCTCCGTTCTACGCATACATCCCCGCGAAGGACGTTGCTCGCGCGCGGCGACTTCTACGAGGCAAGCTCGGCTCAAGCCCAGGCAGAGAGAGTCGCGGGCGGCGTCGATCTACGAGTTCGGCGACAGGACGGCGTGCTTCCTCTACCCGACGCCGAACGCGGGCACGTCGAAGGCAAGCCAGGCGTTCTGGCAGGTCGACGACGTCGAGCGCGAGGTCGCCGAGCTCAAGGCGCGCGGCGTCGAGTTCGAGGACTACGACATGCCCGGCGAGAAGAGCCCGAGCGGCGTACGTCACCGCGGGCGGCGCGAAGGCGGCGTGGTTCAAGGACAGCGAAGGCAACATCCTGGCGATCGTCGAAGACGCGTGATCAGAGCGACATGATCCGGCGCACGAGCGCGGCGACCGGGACCGTATCCTGCGCGCCTCCGCATCGGCCGACACGCTTTCCGCGCCGCATCCCGCTGATCGTCGCAGCGGCGTTCTTCATGGAAACGCTGGACAGCACGATCATCACGACCGCGCTGCCGGCGATGGCGAAGGCCCTCGGCCGACTCGACGCTCGACCTGACGGCGAGCGTCACCGTCTACCTGGTCGCCATGACGGTGCTGGTCCCGCTGCAGGCTGGGCGAGCGTGCGCGTTCGATGCGCGCAACTGTTCGCCATGCGCCGTTGCGGCGTTCACCGTCGCGTCGCTGCTGTGCGGCATCGCCCGCACGTTCGAGACGCTGATCGCCGCGCGGTTGCTGCAAGGAGCGGCGGCCGCGTTCATGTCGCCAGTCGGACGGCTGATCGTGCTGCAGGGAGACGCCGAAGCACACGGATCATCGCGGCGATCGGCCTCATCGTCTGGCCGGGACTCGTCGCGCCGGTGATCGGGCCTCCGCTCGGCGGCTTGATCACGACGTACGCATCGTGGCGGTGGATATTCCTGCGTCAACATCCCGCTTGGCATCGTCGGCGTGTGGCTGGTGCTGCGCTGCATACCGGCCCACGCGAAGGCGCGCTGGCAGCGCTTCGACCTGACTCGGTTTCATGCTTACGGCGGTCGCGCTCGCGAGCCTCATCCACGGGTTGTCGCTGGTGGCAGCCAGCCGCGACGGCAGCTGACCAGCGGCGCCGCGTTCGTCGCGGCCGGGCTCGTGGCCGGATTCATCGCCGTCCGACATGCGCTGCGGCATCCGGCGCCGATGCTCGCGCTCGACGCGGCGGGGATTCCGACGTTCGCCGTCAGCACGCTGACGGCAGGCGCTTCGCGCGCGTGTCGCGATCAGCATGACGCCATTCCTGCTGCCGCTGATGTTCCAGATCGGCTTCGGCGCGAGCGCCGTTCGCGGCCGGCGTGATGCTGCTCGTCTACATGGCCGGCAACCTCGCGATGAAAAGCGTGACGACGCCCATCCTGCATCGCTTCGGCTTCCGCGACGTCATCCGCTGGAACGGCGCGCTGTGCGTCGCGTCGCTGATTGGCTGCGGCCTGTTCTCGCCCGACATGCCCGTCGCGGTGATCTACACGGTGCTGTTTGTCGCGGGCATGGCGCGCTCGATGAACTTCACGTCGATGGCAACACTTGCGTTCGCCGACGTGCCCCGCGTTGATGCGTGCCAGCGCGCACGACACTGTCGGCGATGGCACAGCAGGCGTCGAACGCATTCGGCGTGGCCTCGGCAGCGGTGCTGCTCGGATTCTTCGAGGCGATGCGGCTCGGGACGCAGCTTGCGCTCGGCGATTTCCAACGCGCGCTTTCTCGCGTCGGCCGCGCTGATGGCGCTCGCGGTGATAGGCGCATCGGGGCTGCCGGCGGACGCCGGTGCGCAGTTGTCGAAACGCAGCTGAGGTCGTTCGGCGACCGTCAGTTCAGCGACGCCCGCAGGTCGCGCAGCGCCCGCCGCGGCTCGATGTCGATCGGATCGCCGTGGGAGACGAGAATTCGGTTTAGCGACGCCAGCTCGGCCCATTGCAGCAGTTGCGCGCGCAGATCGGCGGCATCCTTCACGAGTGCCATCTTCACGACGCGGGGAATCTGCGCGTCGTCACCGGCGAACCCGGCGAGGCGCAGCAGCCAGCCGTCGATGCCCGACGCCGCGCGGATGTTGCCGACGAGATCGTTCAGCACCAGCGTCGTTCCTTTCGACGTTCGCACGACCAGCGCGGCCTCGTGCCCCTTCGTGCCCGGCGACAGTGACGAACGCGACGCTCGCATCGCCGAAATCCGGACTCGTCGTGTCGACGGCGACGACCGTCGGCAATCTTCTCGCGCGCTCCTTCCGGCGCGACGACCTGCATCTGCGGATAGCGATTCTTCCACGCCTTTGCGTCGAGGCGATGATGGTCGTTCGGCACGATCAGGAATGCGGGCTGGCCGAACGCTTCGAGCGTTGCCATCGCCGGCTCGTCGAGCGCGATTGCGCTCCATACGACGAGCCGCGCATCGCGCAGGCGCACGACGGTCATCCGGCGTGGCAGGTCCATCAGCGGCATCTTGATCCTGCCCTCGACGGTCAGCATGTTGTCGTCGATCGGCGTCAGCGTGCCGTGCGGCAGCACGTTCCAATGGTCGTTCGGTTTCGTCATCGTTGCATCGCTTCCCATATGCGCGGTGCCGTCAGCGGCATCTGCAGAGGCTGCGCCTTGTCGCCGAAGCCGTTGCGCGTCAGCGCATCGACGCACGGCATTGACGACGGCCGGCGCCGCGCCGATCGTGCCGAGCTCGCCGACGCCCTTGACGCCCATGCGGGTTGGTCAGGCACGGCGTCGATTCGTCCATCGTCATCTCGAACTGACGGATCATCGCTGCACGCGGCAAGGCGTAGTCCATCAGCGTTCGCCGTCAGCGCCTGTCCGGATTCGACGTCGTAGACGAAGCCGCTCGCACAGCGCCTGGCCGATGCCTTGCGCGGCGCCGCCTTCGAGCTGGCCGATGACGACCATCGGATTGACGACGCGGCCGACGTCGTTGACCGACCAGTAGCCGTCGAGTTGCACGGCGCCGGTTTCGGGATCGACGTTCGACTTCGCAGATATGGCAGCCGTTCGGCCAGCTCGGCGACCTCGACCGGCGCTGCGTCGAGTCGGACGACGATCCGCTGGCTCGCCTGCCGCTTGCGCGCGAGCTCGAACAGGCCGATGCGCCGGTCGGTGCCCGCGATGCTGAACACGCCGTCGCGATACTCGATGTCGCCGGCCGCCGCTTCGAGCTCGCGCGCGGCCAGTGTCATGCGCCTTGGCGACCGTGCGCTCGGACGCGACGCGTACGGCCGATCCGACGACGAACAGCGAGCGCGAGCCGGCGCTGCCGAAGCCGGTCGCCGCGATCGGTGTCGCCGAACGATATCCGGATCCTGTCGATCGGCACGCCGAACACGTCGACGGCGAGTTGCGTGAACGTCGTCGCGCAGGCTCTGGCCCATCGGCTGCGCCGCCGTGAACAGCTCGATGGTGTCCATCGAACCCGTCGACCGTCAACGTCGACGGTATCCTCGGAACACATCGGCACCCGTCCATTCGAGGAACGTCGCGATGCCCTGCCCGCGCAGCTTGCCGCGGTGTTTCGCGTCGGCGGCGCGGGCGTCGAAGCCACTGCCAGTCGGACGAGCGCGAGCGCCTCGTCCATCACCTTCGCGAACTGGCCGCTGTCGTACGTCTTCGTCCATCGCGTTCGTGTACGGCATCTGCTCCGGACGGATCATGTTGCGCCGGCGCAGCTCGATCCGGTCGATGCCGGTCTGGCGCGCCGCCGCGTCCATCAGCCGCTCGATGATGTAGATCGCCTCCGGGCGGCCCGGCACCGCGATAGGGTCCCGTCGGCAGCGTATGCGTCAGCACCGCCTGATGCCGATGTCGATCGTCGCGATGTCGTAGATGCTCGTCGACACCCACGGACCGATCATCAGCTGGATGACGACACCGGCCGGCGTCGCGTAGGCGCCGACGTTCGCGAGCGACGCGACGCGCAGCGCGAGAATCGCGGCCGTCGCCGTCGAGCGCGAGCTCGGCCTGTGCTGCTGACGTCGCGGCCGTGACTTGCGGCGAGGAATTCCTCGATGCGCTCGGCGCGTGAACCGGACCGGCTTGCTCGAACTCGCGCGCGGCGAATGCGACGACGATGTCCTCCGGATACAGCGCTCGTCTTCATGCCGAAGCCGCCGCCGACGTCGCCGACGACCACGCGCACGCTTGTCCTTCGGAATGCCGAGCACCGCGTCGCACAGCTCATCGCGCAACCCGGTAGGCGTCTGGCAACTCACGCGCAGCGTCAGCCGGCCGGTGGCCGTCGTCGTAGCGTCGCGAGCGTCGAGCGCGGCTCGATCGGACACGGCGGCAACGCGCTGGTTGACGAGATCGAGCGCGCACGACGTGGGCGGCGCGCGCGAACGCCGCCGCGGCTGCAGCGGGATCGCCGTGGCGGGCCTCGCAGGCGATGTTGTCCGGCGCATCGACAACGACCGCTCGGCGCGCCGGGCGGAGGCTGCCGCGACCGTGTCGACGACCGCCGGCAGCTGGCTCGTAGTCGACTCGATCCGCTCCGCGGCATCGCGCGCCTGCAGCGGCGTCGCCGCGATCACCGCGACGACCGCTTCACCGACGAAGCGCACGGTGTCGACGGCCAGCGCATGGTGCAGCGGCGTCGTCGTCGGCGCTGCCGTCGGCGCGACGTGAAGTCGGACGAGTTCGGAATCGGCCGCACGCCTGCGCGCACGAGATCGGCGCCCGTGACGAGCACCGCGCACCCCGGGCATCGCGGACTGCCGCGTCGACGCCGATGTGCGTGATCGACGGCATGCGGATGCGGCGAGCGGACGAAGCACGCGTAGAGCTGACCCGCTGGCGGGCAGATTGTCGGCGAAGCTGTCCGCGGCCGCGCAGCAGCGCGTCGTCCTCGACGCGGGCGATCGACTTGCCGCTGCCGAAGCGGTTGGGTTTGCGAGGGTGTCATCGGGAATCTCCTGCACGTCGATCGGGAAGCGCCCATTCTGCCATCCGTACGCCGGCAAGCCGCGCAATCATCGCGTGGGCAATCTTTCGCTGCGACACGCGCCGAACGGTGATAACGTATCCGGCGCCCGCATCGCGGCATCCGTACGACCGCACGTGGAGAACGCCATGGCCTCGAATCCGCCGCAAGCGCTGCGCCTGACGCTGACTTACGAAGGCGCACAGATCCGGATTACCGGCAGCGAGCGCGTCGCGATGATCGTGCCGGCGGCGATGACTGCGCAGCCGCAAGCCGATCAGACCGGCTACTGGCTCGAGGTGCACGACGACACTGGACGCATCGTCTATCACCGGCCGCTGCACCAGCCGATCGCGTTCTGACGCCGAAGCCTTTTCGCCCGATCGCGCGCAGTCGATCACCCGCGTGCCGGTGACGGCGCGCGCCGGACAGGTTCACCGTGCTGATTCCCGACGTCCCGGACGCGCGCACGTTCGAGCTTCACGGGCCTGCCGATCCTGCGCGACCCGAGCTCGCGGCCGGGACGTTGCTTCGCGCCGATGTCGACGCGTTGCGCAAGCTCTCGCCCCGACCGGGCCGCAGCGACCTGGCGGCGCGCCCCCGCCTCCGCCGACGTCAACGGGCGGACGTACGTCGTGAGTCGGCGTGATCGCGTACGTTGCCGCGGAGTCCAGCGCGCATGAGTGCCGCCGACGGATCGGTGTCCGGAACACACAAGATCGTCGACCACGGACCGGATGCGCAGCGCTATAACATCGTCATTCTCGGCGACGGCTATCGAGCGACGGAGATGGCGAAGTATCACGCCGACGTCCAGGCGTTCGTCGACGCGTTTCGCGCCGCCGCGCCGTTCGGCGACCTGTGGTGCGGCATCAACATCCATCGCGTCGACGTTATCTCCACGGACAGCGGCGCCGACGATCCGGTGACGTGCGGCGACGGCAGCGCGGGCTCCGGCGCCGTCGCGCGCACGTACTTCGACGCGACGTTCTGCAGCGGCAACGTCATCCGGCGCCTGCTGACGTGCGATAGCGTCCGCGCGAGCGCCGTCGCGCACGCGCAAGTGCCGGCGGCGCACGTGACGATGGTCATCGTCAATTCGACGCTGTACGGCGGATCGGGCGGCGCCGTCGCGACGTTCTCCACAGCCCAGGGCGCCGCCGAGGAGTCGCACTGCACGAGATGGGGCACACGGCAGTTCGGCTTCGCCGACGAGTACGAATACTATGCGGGCTGCGGCAGCGGCGCAGGACCGGGCACGACGTCTATGCGGGCGGCGAGCCAATCGAGCCCAACGTCACGTCCAACACGAACAGGGCGACGATCAAGTGGAGATCCGTGCTGTCGTCGCCGGCGCACGCATTGCCGACGACGGCCAACGCCAACTGCGGTCAGTGCGACCCGCAGGGGCAATCCGCAGGCACAGGATTACGTCAGGCGCGTACGAAGGCGCGCGCTATATGCATTGCGGCTGCTACCGGCCTTCGTTCAATTGCAGGATGCGCGCGCTCGGCGAGCCATTCTTGCGGCGCGTGTCAGAAGGCGATCCGCGACGCGCTCGCGCCCTATCTCCTGGTTGCCTATCAGGGCCTGTGGTGGAACGCACCGGCCGGCTCGAGTCCGGCTGGGGGATGAACGTCGCCCATCAAGGCGACATCGTCTTCGCGACGTGGTTCACGTACGACGCCGGGGGCAAGGCGTGGTGGCTGTCGATGACGGCGAACCTCGTCAGCGGCGGCAACACGTTCACGGGCACGCTGTACAAGACGAGCGGCCCGCCGTTCAGCGCGACGCCGTTCGATCCGGCGCTCGTCGTGCCGGTGGCCGTCGGAAGCGGCACGCTGACCTTCGCCGACGCAGCCAACGGGACGTTCACCTTCACCGTCAACGGCATCAACCGGACGAAACCGATCACGCGACAGGTGTTCGGGCCGCAGCCCACATGCCGGTTCGGCGTGCTGGCACATCTGGAAGCGGCAACGAACTACCAGGACCTGTGGTGGAACGCACCGGGCGGATCGAGTCGGGCTGGGGCCTCAACGTCACGCATCAGGGCGACACGCTGTTCGTCACGTGGTTCACGTACGACGTCGACGGCTCGCCGCTGTGGCTGTCGGCCACCGCGCAGAAGACCGGCACGCGCGTCTACGCGGGGACGTTGTACCGGACGACCGGACCTCCGTTCAGCGCCACGCCGTGGAATCCGGCATCCGTCGCACTCTCGTCCGTCGGCAGCGTGACGCTGACGTTCGCCGACGGCAATCACGCGACGTTCGCCTACACGGTCAATGCGGTGAGCCAGGTGAAGCAGATCACGCGACAGATCTTCAGCGCGCCGGGCACCGTGTGCTCGTGACGCGGTGATCGCCACGGCGGCGGCGTCCGCAAAGACGCTAGGGAGCCTCTGCGTAGGGCGACGCTGCGGCCAGTCGGCGCTGCGCGAAAAACGCGATGATGACGCCGAACACCAGCATCGCCAGCATGTTCCAGCCGAAGCTCGCGGGCGTGAAGCGCGGCCAGCGCGCCCACGCCGATAGCGGCATGACGACGTAATTCATCACGAAGAACACGACGACGCCGCACGCCAGTCCCGCGGCGACCCAGTGCCGCCAGAGCCACGTGAGGCGCCGTGCAGCGCCGACATAGACGGCCGCGATGATCAGCGACATGACGAGCTGTAGCGCGAATCCCAGCGCCGCGACCGCCGCGCCCCCGCCAGCGCGTCCTTGCCGAGCAGGGTCCACCGGCGACGAAGCGCACGATGAACGCCGGCGAGACCCAGTTGATCAGCGCTGCCGCGCCGATGTCGAGCGTCCCGGCGACGAGACCACCCTGCACGATCGCCGCCAGCAACGACGGACCCACGCTTGCGGCACGCTGCTCCATCGCATTTCTCCTTATCGTTCGTTTGCGAGCACGAGCTTGCGGCTTCGCTCGACGAGCTTCGGCACGTCGATTCGTTGCGCCCATTCGGCAAACGTGTCTCCCGGTCCACGCCAGGCGAGTGCGTCGACGTCGCCGAACAGCGCGGCGCATCGGTGCGCAGCGTCGCCAGTTCCTTGAACAGCAGCGCGAGCTTCTGCCGCTCGCCAAGCACGGCGGGCGGAAGTGCTCGATGCTGCCGTGCCGGTTGAGCAGTTGCGCGGCGGTGATCGCGCCGATGCCCGGCAATGCCGGGATAACCGTCGGCAGCGTCGCCGACGAGTGCAAGATAATCGGGAATCAGCGCGGGATCGACGCCGAACTTCTTCGCGCACACCACTGGCGTCGCGGGATCGTCTTGCCGGCACGGTCGACCTGCACGACGCGATCGTCGACGACGCATTGCGCGAGATCCTTGTCCGGCGTCCAGATGCAGACCTTCTCGACGCGCGGATCGTCGGCGGCGATTCGCGCGGCGGACGCGAGCGCGTCGTCGGCCTCGAGCTCGACCATCGGCCACGTGACGACGCCCATCGCGACGAGCGCATCCTCGAGCGGATGGAACTGCCGCAGCAGCGCCGGCTCGATCCCCTCGCCCGTCTTGTAGCCGGCCCACAGCCGGTTTCGAAACGATTCGATGACGTGATCGGTCGCGACGCCGACGTGCGTCGCGCCTGCTCGATCATCTGCAGCACCGTTTGCAGCACGCCCGCGACGGCCCCGTACGGACGGTCCTTGTCCTCGGTGAAGCGGCGCAGGCCGTAGAAGTGCCGGAAGAGCTCGTACGTTCCGTCGATGAGATGGACGATCACCGCGCCTCCTCGGATCGCGACAGCCCGCGCATCAGGCGGCCTCGCCCGCAACGTGCGCCGACGACCACGCCCATTGGAAGTTGTAGCCGCCGAGCCAGCCCGTCACGTCGACGACCTCGCCGATGAAGTACAGTCCCGGCACGCCCGACGCGGCCATCGTCCGCGACGACAGGTGCGCGCGTGTCGACGCCGCCGACGGTCACCTCGGCCTTGTTGTAGCCGAGCGTTCCCGACGGCAGGACCGTGCCAGCGCTTCAACTGCGCGCCGATGCCGCGCAAGCGTCAGCGATCCGAGCTCGCGCAGCGGACTGCGCGGCTACCGTGCGCCGTACACCATTGCTGGGCGAAGCGCTTCGGCAGATGCTCGGCCAGCACGTTATCGAGGCGCGCGCTCGACGCGGCGCTGACGGCCAGCCACGTCGGCGGCGTCGATGTCGGGCAGCACGTCGATCGCGAGCGGCGTTCGTCCGTCCCAATACGACGAGATCTGCAGGATCGCCGGGCCCGACAACGCCGCGGTGCGTGAACAGCAGGTTCTCGCGGAACCGCCCCGCGCCGCAGCCGATCTCCGCGTCGACTGAAACGCCCGACAGGTCGCCGTAGCGGGCGAGCGCATCCGGCGCGAACGCGAGCGGCACGAGCGCAGGCCGTGGGCGCAACTACGCGGCAATCCGAACTGCTCGGCGATCCGGTACCCGAACGGCGTCGCGCCGATCTTCGGGACCGTCAGCCCGCCGGTCGCGATCACCAGCGACGCGGTGCGCGCAGCGACCCTGCGACGTCGCGACCGAAAACCCTGCACCTGCGCGCGCCACGCGTTGCACGCTGCACGGCATCGCCCATTGCACGCCGCCGCGCGCGCACTCGGTCTTCAGCATCTCGATGATGTCGAGCGACGAGTTGTCGCAGAACCGCTGGCCGAGCTTCTTCTCATGGTGACGCGATGCCGTAGCGCTCGACGAACGCGATGAAATGCGCGCGGCGTGTAGCGCGCGAGCGCCGCCGCGGCAGAAATCCGGATTCTGCGACAGGTAGTTCGCCGGGCCCCGCGCTGCGTATTCGTGAAATTGCACCGGCCCCCGCCCGAGATGCGGATCTTCTCGCCGAGGACGTCGTAAGTGCTCGATCGAGCAGCACGCGGCGCCCGCGCTGGCCGGCCACCGCGGCGCACATCATGCCGGCCGCGCCCGCGCCGATGACGACGACGTCGAACGTGCCGTCGGCCGCGCGGTCGCAACCCTGCGTAGACACGACGTTGCTAGAGCACCGGCTGGATGCGCAGCTCGACTTCGGGCTTCGGCGCCGTTCGCGCGAAGTCCGCCTTGTCGGTGTCGAGCGTGCGATCCAGCGCGTCGAGGGCGTCGAGCAGTTCAACGGCGGCGCTGCGGGCGTCGTCGGACAACCGGTAGCTCGCGCCGACGTAAGCCGGTGCGTCGCGGATGAGGTCGGGGTACGGCGGATGATTGTCGAGCACGGTTGCGCCCTGGTGAATGTCGCGCAGCATTCGTTGCAGCACGCCGAGCAGCGAGCGCACGCGCACCCACCGATGGTACGTGAAGTGGTCGGACGCGAGGTCGGCCGGTCGCGCGAACGCATCGATCAGCTTCTGCGCACCGGCATCGCCCGACGCCGCCATCGCGTCGATATCCGTCGCCGCCATGTCGAGGTTTAGGCCGCCTTCACCGGCCGTATGGCGGATCGTCAGCACGCGGTCCCGAAAGCCCGGTGCGGCGCGCTGCAGGTTGTCGCGCCAGTTCTGCATCGTCCGGATGATCGCCGCGCCGAACGACAGCAAGCCGCGCGCGCCGTCGAGCGCGATCGCGTAATCCTCCGGCGGCAGCGCGGTGCCGCGCGGCGGGAGGTACGCGCGTTGCGCGGCGCTCGCCGGCGTCGCCAGGTCGTCGCGCAGGTTGATGCCGAACGTCGGCCAGCCGGGCAGCACCGCGTCGAACATCTGCACGGGAAAGTTGCTGCAGATGCCGCCGTCGCTGAACAGCACGCGGCGCACGTTCGTCTCGACGTAACGCGAAGCCCTCGCATCCGATGCGTCCGTACCCGCTTCGTCGGTCGCTTCGCCGTCGGACGGTTGCGACCCGTCGCTGTCCTGCAATCGGCCGGCACCGACGCCGCCCTCCCACGCATACCGATACAGCGGCACTGCCGACAGCAGTACAGGGAACGACAGGCTCATTCGCACGGCGACGATCACGGGCATCGTCGCGCGCGTCGGCAACGGTCGGTAGCCGTACGATTGCATCGCTTTGTCGCGCGCACGATTCGCACTGTTGCGCGCGCCGGGGTTGGCGACGATCCACGCAACGACGTCGTCCGGAAAATACAGCGCGAGCTCGTCGGGCCTGAAATAGAACTGCTCGGTGCCGAACGGCAGCGAGTAGGGGCGGCCGAGCGACAACGCCGTCGTCATCATCTCGAGGTCGATTCCGCGGATGCCCGCGGGCGCGTCGTCGAGCATCACGCCGTCGAGGTCGCCGAACGTCAGCGGCGCCGCCGCGGGCTTGCCGGCGAGATCCCTGCAGGTAGGCGTACAGCCAATCGGTCAGCAGCGGTTGCCCGCGGGCGTCGGCGGCCTGCGCATGGCCTCGCACCAACCCGAACGCCTGTGTCGGCAGCACGCGCGCGCCAGCGAGATCGCCGCCGCCGCGAACGCGCCGACGATCGATCCTCCGGCCATGAGCAACGCCGCGAATACCATCGCCGCGACGCGCAGCGCCATCGGCCCCTGCGCGGCGAGAAGGAGGATCACCCCAGGGATTGCGCCCATCACCGCGGCGACCGGAAAGCCCAGCATCGCCGCCCGCCCGCCATGGAGCACCCGCGCGGCAATGCCCGCCCGATTGAGCATCGCGGCGAGGATCCCGAAATGCCGCCGCGCAGCGCTCGGGCGCGAACAACCGGAAAAGCCGCGAATGCCTGCCGTCGGGCCGCTTCCCCAGGAGCTCCGGCAATCGGCCGAGCTGCACGAATCCGTAGTCCGGCTGCGCGGCGTCGGTCGCGCGGCGGAACTCGGCCGCCGCGGCGCCGGCAGCGGCGATTGCGCCGGCGCTGGTTCCCCGGATGTGGCGAAAGCGATATTGTGTGGACAGCCGTGCAACTGCGGCCGGGAACACGATGCCCGACGTTATCCCTCCCTTCATCACCAGGTCGCAGAAACGGCGTCCTGTGTCGGCCGGGTCGGGCGTCGTCGGGTTCATCGTCGCTCCCTTTCTTGCGCGCGCGTTCAGTCGGGCGGGTGCTCGGTTCCGGCCGATGCCGTATGCTCCAAGCCATTGAACATAACGGGTGATCGATTCCGGTGGTCGCGGTTCCCGACCCGCCGCCCTTCAAACCAGAGGATAGCCATGCCGAACATTGGCGCCATGCTCAAGCAGGAAATCACGCGGCTCGCGCGGCGCGAAGTGCGCGTGCAGGTGCAGGCCACGAAGAAGGCCTCGACCCAATACCGCCGGCACATCGCCGCGTTGCGGCGGCAGGTGACCGCGCTGGAGCGACAACTGGCAATCTTCAGGCGGCGAGGGACGACCACCGCACCGGCCGCGACCAGCGACGCGCCGCAGAGATCCGCTTCGTCGCCAAGGGCCTCAAGTCGCAGCGCGCGCGCCTGGGTCTTTCGGCGGCCGACTTCGGCCGGCTCGTCGGCGTCAGCGCCCGGTCGATCTACAACTGGGAGCAAGGCCACGCGACGCCGCGCGCCGGCCAGCTCGCGATACTGGCGGCGCGGCGCAGCATCGGCAAGCGGGAGGCGCTGAAGCTGCTCGAGCAACCGGTCGAGAAGAAGAAGCGATCGCGCGGCGAAGGGCAAGCGCCGGTCGTGACGTCTGAGGCTGCCGCCCGCCCGCGACTGACGGGGCCGATGGACCCGGCGCAGACGGTCGACGAGGCCGTTCGTGCGTTTCCCCGCCGATGTCGATCGGCTGGCAGGCATCCTGCCGCTCGCCAGCATCGTCCCGCTTCGCCGACCTGTTGTTCGGCGGCGCGCTGCTCGTCGCCATCGTCGTGCTGCACGGCGCGGGCGTGCGCGGAATCGGCGGCTACTTCCGCAAGCGCTGCGCGACGTTTGCGACGCGTGCGCGAGCGTCGATGCGCTTCGACGTGCTGTTCGGGACCGTCATCTTCCTGCTGCTCGCGCTGCATCTCGCCGAGATCGTGTTCTGGACGGCGGCGCTCGTCTACTCGAAACTCGTCACCGACTGGCGCGCCCGCCGCGTTCTTCGTCGCCAACACCTATACGACCGTCGGTTACGGCAGTTTCGTGCTGCGGCCCGAATGGAACATGCTCGCGCCGATCATCGCCATATCCGGATTGTTCACGTTCGGATGGACGGGAAGCGTGCTGGTCGGCTACGTGGACATGCTCAATCGCGCCCGCGCGGGCCTGTCCGCCGCCCCGCCCCGGTAGACGGGACGGGGCGATGCCAGCATTGCCGCGGGTCCCTGTCGGTGCGGGCGCGAAATCGACGCGTCAGCCCGCCGGATTCGAAACCGCACCTGCACGGCGGCGATCGCCGCGAGCGTGTCCGCGTCGAGGTCGCATTGCGCGGCCGCGATGTCCTCCTCGAGCTGCGTCAGCGATGTCGCGCCGATGATCGTCGCCCCGGCGAACCAGCGGCTCTTCACGTAGCCGAGCGCGAGCTGCGACGAGCGACACGCCGCGCTCCTTCGGCGACTGACGGCGTACGCGTCGATCGCGCTCGGCGACGATCGGTCTGCGAAAGCGCACGCCGATGCCGTCGAACAGCGTGAAGCGCGCTGTTGTGCGGCTTCGCGCGCCGTCCGGTACTTGCCCGACAGCATGCCGCCGCCGAGCGGGCTGTACGCGAGCAGCGACATCTTCTCGCGGAACAGCACCTCGGCGAGGTCGTCGTCGACGCCGCGCGACACGAGGCTGTAGCTGTTCTGCATCGTCACCGGGCCAGGCACGCCGAGCTCGCGCGGCGACGCGCCGGAACTCGCAGACGCCCCACGCGGTTTCGTTCGACAGTCCGTAATGGCGGATCTTGCCGGCCTTGATCAGCGCGGCCATGCCTTCGACCTGCTCGTGGATCGGCGGGCCGCCGCCGCTCCTTCGCTGGATCGAACTCGGTCGCGCCGAACATCGGGACGTTGCGCTGCGGCCAGTGGATCTGGAAGAGGTCGATGTGGTCGAGCTTGCAGGCGCGCGAAGGCTGGTGTCGACCGCTTCGGCGATCACGTCGCGCGTGAGATCGGTGCGGCCGCCGCGGATCCAGTCGCGGCGGCCCGGGCCCGGCGACCTTCGTGGCAATGACCAGCTTGTCGCGGCCGCGGCGCGCGAGCCAGCGGCCGAGCATCGTCTCCGTACGCCCCTGGGTCGTCCGGCGTTCGGCGGCACCGGATACATCTCCGCCGTGTCGATGAAGTTGATGCCCTGCGTCCATCGCGATAATCGAGTTGCGCGTGCGCGTCCGCTTCGCTGTTCTGCTCGCCCCATGTCATCGTGCCGAGGCAGACCTGCGATACGTGCAGGTCGGTGCCCGGTAGCGTCCGGTATTTCATCGATGCCTCTTGAAAGTCGGCGAAGCGTGCAGTCCTAACGATTCACGGCGGGGTGTCGCGCGCGGCAGGCGCTCATCCGTCGGCGCGCTGGTGAGCGCGACGGCGGCGCTGCTGCTGTCCCCGCGCACGGCGAGCGCCGCGCCGCAACCCATCATGCGCAGGATTCCGTCCACCGGCGAAATGCTGCCGGTCGTCGGGCTCGGCAGCTGGATCACGTTCAACGTCGGCGACGATCGACGTCGCGCAGGACGCGTGCGCCGACGTGATGCGCGCATTCTTCGAAGCCGGCGGCCGGCTGATCGATTCGTCGCCGATGTACGGTTCGTCGCAGCACGCGATCGGATACGGGCTGCGCAAGCTCGGCATGCCGCAAGCGTTGTTCGCGGCGGACAAGGTGTGGATCGCGTCGGGTGTGCGCGGCCCGGCGCAGATCGAAGAATCGCGCGCGCACTGGAGCGTGCGGCGATTCGACCTGCTGCAGAGTACACAACCTGTTGTCGTGGCAGGAACACCTGCCGCCGACGCTGTTCGCGATGAAAGCAGAAGGCCGGCTGCGCTACGTCGGCATTACGACGTCGGAGGGCGCCGCCACGGCGACGTCGAGGCGATCATGCGCAAGGAGCCGCTGGACTTCGTCCAGGTGACCTACAACGCGATCGATCGCGACGTCGAGGCGCGCATCCTGCCGCTGGCGCGCGACCGCGGCATCGCGGTGATCGTCAACCGGCCGTTCCAGCAGGGCGCGCTGATCGCTGCGACGCGCCGTGCACCGCTTCCCGCCTTTGCCGCCGACGTCGGTTGCACGACCTGGGCCGGCCTGCTGCTGAAATTCATCGCCGCGCACCCGCCGTCACGTGCGCGATCCCCGCGACGACACAATCGGCACATGCGCGCGCGAGAACATGGCCGCTGCGCGCGGCGACCTGCCCGACGAAGCGATGCGGCAGCGCATCGCGACGCTCGTGGCGAAGCTCTAGGAACCATCTGAACAAGTCCCACGCGGAGCGCGTTGGCACGAAATGCGGATGAATGCGAGACGAACGACGAAGGTCGTAGTGCGTACTACGACCAAGGAGGGGCGGCGCAGCAAGCGCCGCATTTCGCACGCCAGCTGCCACGGGTCGGTGGCTTGCCGGGGCGCTGGCATTGTCGCTCGGCTCGCAAATATCGCGCGATATTTGCGAAGCTCACGCCCTTCAGCGCCATCATCGGCCCGGCAAGCGATCGTCGCGTCCACGCGGGACTTGTCCAGAGGGTTCCCTAATGTCAGGAGTGGTGGACGTACCGACCTGTCGAGCTTCGTGCTGTTTTCGCCGCGCACGTACCTGCGCCTCATCGAGCGCTACAACGACGACGTGTGGCCGCTGCAGTTCGTCGCAATGGCAGTCGTGATCGCCATCGCGTTTTGGCGCGCTCGCAGCATTCGTGGCCATCTCGCGTCATTCCGCTCGCGCTGGTTTCGATGTGGCTGTTCGTCGCGTGGGCGTTTCATGCCCGCCGCTATGCGTCGATCAACTGGGCGGCGCAATGCTCGCGATCGCGTTCGTCGCCGGAAGCGCTGCTGCTGGCGTGGACTGGCACGGCGCGCGGCAGGGCTGCGCTTCGAGCGCCGCCGCGTCGCTGCAGCAACGCGCAGGTTGCGTCATCGTAGCGGCCGCGCTCGCCGGCGTGCCGCTCGCCGAATGGCTCGCCGGGCGCGATTGGCGGCAGCTCGAATGGTTCGGCATTGCGCCGGACCCGACCGTCATCGGCACGCTTGGCGTCCTGCTGCTGGCCGCAACCGACCGCCGTGGGCGCTGCTCGTCATCCGCTGCTGTGGTGCGCGGTCAACGGCGCGTTCTTGTGGACGCTCGGCCTGCGCGACGCGCTCGCGCTGCCGCTTACGGCATTGCTGGTGCTGGCGACGCGGCTTGCGCCGGCCTCGTCTCGATCACCTCGTCTGTCCGCACGATGAAGTGCTGCAGCGTGTTCGGACCGAACGTCGTCGTAATCGCGACATCCGCGCCGCATCGCGGCCGCGCGCGATCAGCACGCGTCCGATCCGCGGCATGTTGTTGCGCGCGATCGAACGTGTACCAGCGCCCGCCGAGATAGGCCTCGAACCAGGCGGCGAAATCCATCGGGCCGTACGGCGGCGGGATGCCGATGTCGCCGAGATAGCCGGTGCAGTAGCGCGCCGGAATGTTCATGCAGCGGCAGAACGCGATCGGCGAGGTGCGCGTAGTCGCGGCACACGCCGCGCCGCTCGTTGCAGCGCCTCCCACGCGGTGCGCGTGGAGCGCGCGTGCTCGTAGCCGAACGTGATGTGGCCGATGGACGAAATCGCAGATCGCCTGCACGCGCGCGCCACCCGGTCGGCGTCGTGCCGAACAGTTGCCAGCGCGACGTCGGACAGCCGGTCGGTCTCGCAGTAGCGGCTGCCGAGCAGGAACAGCAGCGTGTCGTCCGGCAGCGCCTCGACCGGCGTCTGGCGCGCGTCGGACGCGACGATGTCGAGCAGTCCGGAGTCGTTGACCACGGCGTCGGTTGAAAGACGGAGCGTCCCCTTCGGGCGCGACGATGCGGCTGCACCAGTTGCCGAACAGTGTCCCGATACGCGGTCATCGGCACCGGCGGGTCCGCGACAAGATGGTCGGGAACGATCAGGTCGAGATCCGCGAATAGTGCACGCTCAACGTCAGAATCATCGGAGTGGGTTGCGGACAGTCGTACGTGATCTCGAACCCGGAGTCGAATCTTCATTTGTCGCGCTCCCAAAGGGCGTGCACCGTCGTGGTCACTGCAATTCCGGCAGCCGGCTGAAGGCCTCGCGGACGCCGTCGCGCCACTGCTTGCTCAGCGCGGTGAAGTAAGTGTCGCCCTCGTCGAAATGGCGGCGCATGCGCGGCTTCGAGGCTGTCGCGCCGATAGCAGATGAGGTCGACCGGCATGCCGACAGACAGGTTGCTGCGCATCGTCGAGTCGAACGACACCAGCACGCACTTTCGCCGCGTCGAGCAGCGCTGTCTCGCGCGTGATCACGCGCTCGATGATCGGCTTTCCGTATTTCGTCTCGCCGGTCTGCAGATACGGCGTCTCGATCTGACGCCTCGATGAAGTTGCCTTCCGCATAGATCCGAAGAGCCGCGGCGCTCTCGCCGCTGATCTGCCCGCCGAGGATGAACGATGCATTGAAGCCCTGCCCTTCGGCGAGATACGCGCGCGTCGCGGGTGTCGATATCGCGCATCGCATCCGATACGACCATCGCCGTTTCGAACATCGAACGCGACGTCCACAGGTTGGGCTTGCCGTCGTCGACCTCCGCGCGCTGGCGCAATACGCCGATCACCGCCTGCGTGCCGGCAAGATTGCCGGAGCTGAGCAGCACGAGCACGCGCTCGCCGGGCCGTTCGAGGAGCGGTCATCTTGCAGAACTTCGCAAAATTGTCGACGCCCGCGTGCGTCCGTGAATCGGACGCGGGGATGAGGCCGCTGTCGAGCATGATGCCGACGCCAATGGGTCGTGCCGCGACTGTGCGCGATCGGGCGCTCCGGTCATCCCGCGCAGCGCGGCTCGAGCCTGTGCGAGCGGAAGAAGCGCAGCATTTCACCGGTTGCGTCGGACCGGCCGGGTCGGTGTGCGACCGTCGGGCGAACCTCCCGACCACGCATGTCCGGCATCGTGAACGATCCACTGCTCCACGCGGGTGGCGCCCCTTCGCGTCGGAAACAGCGTGGCCGTATGCAGGCGCGCGCCTGTGCCGCGGGCGCGTGTCGCCGATCACCGGTTTCGATCGTCGCGTGATCGACGCACTGCAATCCGAAGCGCATTGGCGACGATCGCCCCGGCATTGGCCGGATGCACAGTCTTGTCTGCATCGCCGTGAAGAGACGATCGTCGGTACCGCGGCGCCACCGCGACGTGACGATGCCGGCGCCGATGGGCGCGCGCGCCATCACGTCGAATGCCGCGTACATGTCCGATGCCACTCCATGCGGAAGGCCCAGAATGGGCGCCCACCGCCGCGTAGAGCTCCGGATAGGCCTGGCCCAGCACGACGGCCATCGCAGCACCCGCCGACAGTCCCGCGACGTAGATGCGCCGCGGGGAGATATCGTGCTCGGCGACGATGTGGCGCGTCAGCGCCGCGAGGCATCGCAGGACTCGCCGCGCCCGCGGGCCTGGTCGAATCCTGAACCGGTTCAGCATCGCGCCGGGACATCACGCGCTTTTGTGCCGGATAGAGAACGAACGCAGCCGCGGCGTCCGGATGCTCGTGCATCCGCGTCCCGCGTGCGAAATCGACGTGATCCTGGCCCGCGCCGTGCAACATGACGACAAGCGACGGGTCACCGCTTGCGCGGGCGATCGGTGGGTACAGGCGGTAACCAAGCGCGCCCGACTCGCTCTCGAATACCGCATCGATGAATCGATCGCTTCGCGCGGCGATGCCCTGCCGACGCTCTGGCCGTGCGTGCGCGCGCCGACCGCGGGTCGCGCACCAGCTTCAGCACGGGCTCGTTCGCTCGCGCCGTCCGAATGATCCACAGCAAGTGCGTGGGGACCCGTTCCCCAGCAAGGACTTTCCAACAATTGCTCCAGAGTAAAACTCACGCCTACTCCTGCTCGTGACCTCCTTTTCGCGGCAGCTCTTGCGGCTTCCGGCGCAGCTCATAGTGGCATGCTGCGCTGCAGCAATCCAGTCCAATCGTCGCGTTCGTTTGGCAGGACAATCGCCACATCGCCGGCATAGGCACGCATGAAGCACTCAATTTACAGCTCCATAACGCGACGTTGAGCGCTGTAGCGAACGCGACCCACGCCGCCAGGATAGAGCAACCATGCCGCACCGCCGCATCGATCATGCGTGCACCACAACAGTGCAGCAACCAGCCGAGGGTTCAGGCTCGAGAAGCGCAGGTTGTCGCAGGCTGCACCTCTACGTCGGCGCGCGCGGGTTGACCGGCGTAAATGACGCGCACCGTCTCGAGCGTGTCGGCGTCGGCCGCCGCCTTGTCCGTCCGGTAGCGCTTTGACGCGCGCGAAGCGCAGCGCGAAGCCCGCCGGGGATAACGCGGACTCGCCTGCAGGTCGTTGAACGCGACTTCGACGACGAGCTCGGGCCGCACGCACACGGTCCAGTCGTCGCGATGCGTTTCGCGCTCGAGCAGCTCGCGCGTCTGCCACGCGAGCATCTCGTCGGTCATCCCCTTGAACGTCTTGCCGAGCATCACGAACGCCGCCGCTCGCGCGGATCGCGCGCGCCGAGGTGCAGGTTCGACAGCCAGCCCTTGCGCCGGCCGTGGCCCCACTCGGCCGCGAGCACGACGAGGTCGAGCGTGTGCGCGCGCTTGACCTTGAGCCACGACGCGCCGCGACTGCCCGCGCTCGTACGGCGCGTCGAGCGACTTCGCCATCACGCCTTCGTGGCCGCGGCGCAGCGCGTCGTCGTAGAACGCCTGCGCGGCGCGCGACGTCGGCGGTGACGAGGCGCGGAACGATCAGCGCCGGCGGCAGCGCTCGTGCACAGCGCGTCGAATCGCTCGCGCGGCGGGCGCGTCGATCAGCGACGTCGCGCCGCGGCGCAGGCAGTCGAAGAAGAACACCGACAGCGGCAGCGGCGATCGCATGTCGGCGACGTCGAGCGTGCGGCCGAACCGCCGCATCGTCTGACCTGGAACGGCTGCGGCGCGCCGTCGTGCTGCAGCGCGATCGCCTCGCCGTCGAGGATCAAGTCTCGGACACGCCGACGGCGCCGCAGCGCCTCGACGATCTCCGGCACCGACGCCGTCACGTCGTTGCGGCTGCGCGTGTAGACACGCGGACGTCGTCGCCTGACCTTGTGCACCTGGACGCGCGCGCCGTCGACCTTCCATTCGATCGCGGCGGTGCCGAGCGCGTGCAAGGCTGCGACGATATCGTCGGCTGGCTGCGCGAGCATCGGCGCGATCGGCTGCATCGGCCGCAGCGCGGAGTCGCGCGAGTCCTGCCGCACCGTCCGTGAGCGCCGGCCGCGCAACGGGACGACGCCGTGCGCGACCATCGCAGCGGCCCGAACCGTTGCGCGCCGGGAGTCCCGCGGCGGCGGCGACCGCGTCGATCATCATCGATTCGAGCGCCCCCTGGCGCAATTCGCCGATCAGCAGGCGCGTCAGGAAATCGCGCTCGGCGTCGGTTGCTTGCGCGAGCAGGGTCGTGCAGGTGCCGCTTGCGTGCGACCTTCGCGACCCGGAACCCGTGGTCGCCGCGAGCCTGGTCAGCGCCGCGTCGACGTCACCGATCGACAGTTGCGGCACATCGACGGGCGGCGCATCCGGCCTTGCATCTCGCAGCAGTGCGTAACCGAGCACCGCTTCTGCCCTGCGGCGTGTCGCCCGGAGAAAGGAAACCGCCGCGGCGATCTCGTCGCCGTCGAGCTTGCGCAAAGAACGCCGCGAGCTCAGGCGACCTTCGCAGTGCGGCTCGACGTCGCGGCAACGCGCCGGGACGTCTCGACCAGCTCGAAGAGCGTCGTCATCAGAAACATTGTACGAGGCGCGGTCGACGACGCGCGTTGGACGCGCACGATGCGACGGCGATTGCCGCAATCGCCAGTGGGCGCCCGTAGAATCGCGGCGATGCAAATCGCGACCTTCAACATCAGCAGCATTCGTGGCCGATTCGCAGCATCTGCTTGGCGTGGCTCGAAGCCGCGGCGCCGACGATCGTCCGCTTGCAGGAGCTGCGCATCTACCACGACGAATTCCGGTGTCGGCAATCGCCGATGCCGGGTACACACCTATGGCAAGGCCAGAAGCCGCGCCACAACGGCGGTGGCGATCCTGGTCCGCGGCGAGTCCGATCGAGGTCCGGCGGGCACTGCCGGGCGATGCCGACGATTCGCCAGCGCGCTACCTGGAAGCGGCCGTCAGCGGCGTTTCTCGATCGCGTGCCTCTACGCGCCCAACGCGCAACCCGCAACCTGGCCCGAAATTCGATTACAAGCTCGCGTGGCTCGACCGGCTCATCGCGCATGCGGCCGGATTGCGGGACTCCGGCGCGCCGGTCGGTGCTGGCCGGCGATTTCAACGTCGTGCCGACGCCGATGGCGGACATCTATTCCGACGCGGTCATACGACGACGACGCGCTGGTGCAGCCGCAAAGCCGCGCGGCGTTCCAGCACCCGTCGACGCAGGCTGGACTGACGCAATACGCGCCGCGCCATCCGCACGAAACGATCTACACGTTCTGGGACTACATGCGCAAGCGGTGGGAGCGCAATGCCGGAGCTGCGCATCGACCATCTGCTGCTCGAACGCGCTGCGCTGCAAGGCCGGCTCGTCGACGCCGATGTCGACAAGCACGTGCGCGGATGGCCGGGCGCGAGCGATCACGCACCGACGTGGATCGAGATCAGATGACCCGTCGGTTCAGTGCCGATGCCGGTGATCGATGTCGGGAACGTGCACGTGCGAGTGCTCGATCGGCGCGTGCTCGTGGTCGTGCACATGCGGCTCGCTGCCGTCCCATTCGAAGTCGTGCGCATGGCCGATGATGCTCGTCGTGACGGTGCGCATGCGCGTGGCGCTGCGCCTCGATGCCGATGCCGATGCCGATGACGCTCGGCAACGTGCAGCCGCACGCCGAACGCCATCAGCGCGCCGGCGACGGCCGCCGAAAGCGTCGCGGGCTCGTGCTGGACCAGGATGGCGTAGAGGCGCGCCGAAAAAGAGCCGCCTGGCCGATCACGCGTAGCAAGGCGCCGGCCCGGGCGGTACCGAGATGACGCCAATGCGAGCACGAACAGCGTGAGGCTGCTGCGCCAGTACGCGGCAGAAGCCCAGCGCGAGCGCTTCGCGACGGCCACGTTCGCGTCGGGCACCCGCGTTGCGGGTAGAGGTGCCAAGCCCGGGTTCACCGTTCCCGCTGACGATGCCCCTTCAGCGCTGCGATCGCGCAGCGGATCGCGCTCCGAGACACCTTCCGCGTGAAATTGTTGTCGAGCGCCCAGCACGCGCACGCGCCGGCGATCAGCAGCGCCCCGCCAGGTGACGCGATCAGCGCGTCGGGATGTCCACGCGAGCACGACTCCGCCGGCGACGATCGCGGCCATGCCGAGCGCGGTCCGGCGATCGGGGTTACTCGCAGGAACAGATACCGCGCACGCGAAGAAGTGCGGTCGGCACTGGACTCAGCCGAGAGTTCAGCAGCAGCGACGCGCGTCGAGCGCCGGCGTGCCGCGACGGAGCCATACATCAGCTGGCGGCGGCGCGGCGATGCCGCCCAGCACGATCGCGATGGCGAGCCAGCCCGACTCCGGATCGCGCGGGCCAGTCGATCGGGCGCCGGTCCGGCGTCCGGCAGCGTCCGCGCAGACCAGCACCGTCGCGACGACCCTGCCACGATCCGCAAATAAGAGCTAGACCGGCGAGTCAGCGCAGCGGATCGCCGTTCCGAGCAGCGCTTTTCGCGAGCAGCGTTTATGCTCGCGCCGAACAGCACAGCGCGGCGAGGATCGCGTAACGCACACGCCGCTGGCCGTCGTCGACAAGCGTTTCTGCGGTTTCCGTCGCGGTCGCCGGTGGTTTCAGGGAATGCTCGAGCGGACATCGTGATCCTCTTCTCGCCGCGGCTTTCTGAGGCCTGCGGAGTTCGCGAGCGCCCCGACCATTGCCAAACTCGCGCCAGTTTGCCTTGCGCCATACGCGGTCGATATGCTGCAACGGCCGTCGAAGCACTCGATTTCCGGCACCGGTCGTTGCGCCGCGAAGCGTAGCGGGTGTCACTCCACGGGAGCGTCCTGCGTGCGAACTGCAGATCGGCATCATCGGCGGCGGACCGGCGTCGGGGTTGTGTCTCGCGCGCCTGCTGAGCCCCTTCGCGGCATTCGCAGCGTCATTCTCGAGCGGCATACGCGCGACTACGTTCAGGCGCGCATTCGCGCCGGCATCCTCGAGCAGGGGATGGTGAGCCTGTTGCGCAAGGCGAAGGCCAGCGCCCGGATGGATCGCGAGGGGACGGCTCGTCCACGACGGCATCGTGCTGACGTTCGCCGGCCGGCAGGGAGCGGATCGACCTCGCGGCGCTCACCGGTGGCCAACGCGCGGCGTGATGGTCTACGGGCAGACCCAGGCAGCTGGCTGAAGGACCCTGTACGACGCCGTGCTGAGCGACGACAACGTCACGCGTCAGTGTTCGAGGGCGCGGGATGTCGCGCCGACCGGCTTACCTCGACGGCACGCCGCAACTCGACGCTACGAGAAGGACGGCAGGCGCGAGCACGTCGATCTGTGACTGCATCGCCGGAGTGTGACGGGTATCACGGTGCGTCGCGGGAGTCGGTGCCGCGGACGATGATCACCGAATACGAGCGCACGTATCCGCGTTCCGGATGAGACTCGGCCTCGCTGTCCGACGCACCGCACCCGATCCACGACAGAGCTGATCTACGCCAACCACGCAGCGCGGCTTCGCGCTGTGCTCGATGCGCTCGCGCGCACGCGCAGCCGCTACTACGTTCAAGTGCGCGCTCGACGAGCAAGGTCGGAGAACTGGAGCGACGACGCGTTCTGGGACGAGCTGCGGCGCCGGCTCGACCCGACGAATCGCCGCAGCGCTCGATCACCGGGCCGTCGATCGAGAAGAGCATCGCGCCGCTGCGCAGCTTCGTCGCCGAGCCGATGCGCTTCGGCCGCCTGTTCCTCGCCGGCGACGCCGCGCACATCGTGCCGCCGACCGGCGCCAAGGGCCTGAACCTCGCGGCGTCCGACGTGCATTACCTGTCGCGCGGCACTGCATCGAGTTCTACGCCCGAGCGGCGCAGCGATCGGCCTCGACGCGTTACTCGGCAGCAGGCGCCTGCGCCGCATCTGGGCGCGCCGTACGCGCTTCTCGTGGTGGTTCACGTCGATCTCGCACAGGAGTTCAACGACGATCCCGATCGAGCGCAAGATCCGAAGCTGCGCCGAGGCTCGATTATCCTGACCGAGCTCGACGGCAGGCAGGACTGACGATCGCCGGGAGGCTACGTCGGCCTGCCGTTCAGGCCGGCGTTCGCCTGACGCGATACGTGCTCGGCGGCTGGCATCCGCGCGCAGAAGCACTCGCCGCCAGCCGGGTCGATGCACGCCTTCGTGGTCCACAGAAAGGTCCCGCCTAAATTGACGCAACCGACGGCAGAGCGATCCTCGCCATGACGGCGCGGCGGACCAAGCCGATGTGCTCGCGTAGCGTATAGGCTTCACTGGCGAATCCGGCGGGTGTGCGGATTTGTGCTACGGAGCGCTCGATACGATCCAGGTCGGCCAGCCATACCTCCGTCGGTAACGCGCCTGTTCGCGTGGCAACGTCACGTTCCAGCAAGGCCAGTTCGCCGTACCAGCGATAGATGCGCGAACGAGTCCGCCACCGCAGTAGCTGCGGCAAATAGTGGAAGAGCGGGAACAGCACCGCGGCAAGCGGAAGCAAAATGATGATGGCGCGCTCGGCCATCGCGGCCACCCAGAAGGCAGGTATCGATAGAGGAAATTCGGCCCGAAGCGCTTGTGCTGCTCGGCATCGATGGAGACGCGAAGATCGACGCGGGTCGTTCCAGGAACTCGCCGGCCTCCTCGAAAAGCCCGCTTCGCCGTGAATCTCGTGCGCCGCATCAACCAGAAGGCGCGGCCAGCGCAGGGTGCAGGCCATCTCGGCTCGCCAGCATTGCCTTGGTGGCGATCAGCGCGATCTCCGTTTTCGGAATGTTTTGCGCAAAATCGATCACCCCGGGCGGCAGCGTGACCTTGGTGATGTACGGGAACAGACGATGATAGGCGTCGGCGCGCTCGAAGCTCATCAATTTCAACTTCGGATCGTGAAGCGCGGTCCATACGGCTTCATTCCGCGCGCCGTCGACGAAGATCGCCGCGTTGACCTCGCCGGATTGCAGTGCATGCAGTGCGGCGCTGTTGCTCATCGGCAACGTGATCACCCCGGTCGTGAGGCCGTTGAGGGCGAATAGCGGTTCCGCGAATGCGCGAGCGCCGCTGCCTTCGACGCCGATGGCAACCCGCCGGTAAATCAGCTGCGTTGATTTGGGTCAGGGTTTCGTTCCCACTGTAGAAAATCCACAGGGGCACGTAGTAGAGACTCGCGAGCATGACGACGTTGTCCGATTCCGGAGATCGCGCAACGCCGCCCTGGGTGAAGGCAACGTCGACTCCGGAATGTGGATCCTGCAATAGCCGCAGGTTTTCTTCTGTGCCCCTGGTCATCCGCTCTTCGACCGTGACTCCGGCTCGCGCCAGGATCTCGATGTACCGTTTCGCATACCGGTGCGGCAGGCCGTCTTCCAGTCCCGAAGCCAGGACGATATGCCTTGGCGGGGCAGGTTGCAGGTAGCGCGCAGAAGCCCACATCGCGACAACGATGAGGCCCAGTTGACCAGCGCGGCGAAGCGCAGAACCTGGCCGCGTCGAGACAGCAATGCGAGATCTTCGAGTGTCATTGGAAGGCGGCGATATTTTTGCGATGACCCAGATCAGCGCCGCCTCGTGTCGCCACGCAGTAGAGCGAGGCGCGCATCAGGCGCATAGATCATGGGCACCAACGTCACTTACTGCGCAGCGCGATCGAACGCGCGCACTGCATCGAGCGATGTCCTGGCTCAAGCGCGCGACGCCGCGACTGTGCGCGCCTGCCAGCGCGTCGTAGCCGCCGCCATCGAGCTTTCGCGCACGCTGGTGCGCCCCGTTTCGGTCTTCCCGTCCTTGATGCGGCGCACCGTCCAGACCGCATCCAGCGATGCTGACTTTCCGGGCGCCGATTCGAAGTTCCGCACTTCGATTTGCACGCGAAAGTCGACGTCCGCGGCCAGTGTCGGATAGAGCGTTACCCGCGGCGTGCCGAGGATCGCCACGAGATTCTCGGCGACCACGCGCAGGATATTGTCCTCAACCGGCGACGCCCAGCGATTGAACTCGTCGATCGATACCTGGTTGGCGCCCGTGCGTGACGACGATTTGCGGACGGTCGATCGTCGAAGGCACCGTAACCGGACCCACGGCCACCGCGAGCTTCGACTGCGTCGCGCCGGGTGGGGCGGTGGCGGTCAGTGTGTAGAAATTCGCAGGAGTGGACGAGCAGCCGGTCACGAGGGCGAGCGCACACGCGATGGCGAGTACAGAGACACGGCTCATCATTTCCCTCCGCTCGGGTCGGTCTTGCCGCGGATCAGCGAGCTTGGCTGGCGTTCCAGTGCGTCGGTCAGGACACGCAGGCTACGGGCAGCCCGGGTGAATTCGTAGAGCGCATTGCGCAGGTCCTCCTGCGCGGCAGCATTCGATTCGAGCAGCGTCGCGTTGGCGTTGGTCGCCGCACGCTCGACCGCGACAAGCGTGCCGTGCAGGTCTTCGACAGCGGTCTTGAGGCCGGGAACGAGCTGCACGTCGGCATCGGTGATCAGTTTGTTGGCGGTCTGTCAGCGTCTGGTCGAGGCTCTCGAGGTCCTTCTTGATGTCGTTGCCGATCGCCTCGAGCGGCATCTTGTCGATCTTGTCGACGACGCGGGTGAGCTTATCCTCCAGTTCGACCAGAGTGCTCGGAACCACCGGCAGCTCCGGCTCCTGCCTGGCGCAAGTCGACCTTCGCCTTGGGTGCGCTCGGGTAGTAGTCGAAGGATACGTAGAGCTGCCCGGTCAGGAGGCTGCCGGTCCTGAGCTGGCCACGCAGTCCTGCGCTCCTCGACAAGGCGTCGCAAGAGGACGCCCCGCTCCTCGACAAGGCGCCGCAACGATGTCGCGGCGCTTCTGCTCATCGGGCGATACGGCGGCAGGACCGCGCGCGTCCGCCTTTGCATTCGCGTACGTCAAGAGGCGCTCGGGGAAGTACGTGATCACCACACGCGAGCGGACATTGGCCTTCGCCGCGTCGGAACTCGAGACCGACGCTCGTCACCTCGCCCGCCGGCAATCCGAGCAAGGTCACCGGCGCTCCCACGGCGAGCCCTCGCAGCGACTCCTTGAAATAGAGGACATAGCGCCTGGCGATGGCGTCCGGGGCCTTCATCGCGGCGGTCGCGGTCGTTGTAGAGCGTGAAGACCGTGTTCGCCGCCGCGAGCCCGGACGCGAGGCTCGAACGGTGGAATGTCGAAGGCGAGACCGCCGATGAGCAGCGCCACCACCGACTCGGTGCGCACGTTCACACCGTCCGCACCGACCGACACGTCCACTCCGCTCGCGTTCCAGAAGCGCGTCTCGGGATACACATACGTATCGTAGGGCGCCTTGATGAATATCTTCATCTGGACCGTGTTGCCATCGGGGGCGAGCTCGTAGGCAATGACCTGGCCGACCGGCAGGCGTCGATAGTAGACCGGCGAGCCGATCCCCAAGATCCGAGGTCGTTCGCCTTGAGCGCGAATTGCACTGCCCCGCTCCTCGGTGATGACAGGCGCCACATCGAGTCCGGTGAAGTTGTCCTGACTCGCGTCGACTTCCCGGGCCGAAACCGATGTAGTTGCCCGACAGCAGTGTGCTGAGCCCGGAGATCCCGCTCAAGCTGATGGTCGGCTGGACGATCCAGAACTTCGCGTCTTCCACCATCAGCCCGGCCGGCGTGCTTGGCGATCTTGGCCGTGACGCGCACCTTCGCGAAGTCGTTGGTCAGCTCGACCTTGGTGACCCGGCCGATGTTGACGTCCTTGTACTTGACGAGCGTCTTGCCGGCCTCGATGCCTTCGGCGGCGCTGAAGATGATCGTCGATGGTCGGGCCCTCGCTCAGAATGCGCTGGACCGCGATCCCGACGGCGACCACGCGCGGCGAGAATCGGGATGATCCAGATGACCGAGATCCGCCCGCGCTTCCGCGGCACGACGGTGGCCTGCGGGAGGCCGTCGAGATCGCCAGGCTCAGCCATGACGGATCTGCCGCTCTGCTTGCGGCATCCCAGATCAGGCGGGGGTCGAAGTGACTGCGCCGCGAGCATCGTCAGCACGACCACCACCATGAAGAACACGACCCCAGGCCCGGCTCCACCGACATCAGCGGCTGCGAGTTGCACGAGCGCAACGATGAACGCGTCGACGAACACGTCGAGCATCGACCATCGGCCGACGAATTCGACCAGGTCAGTAGATCCGCGTGCGGTCGTGGCTGTTCACGATCGAGCCACGCTGCACCGTGATCAGCAGATAGCGCGAGCGCGACGAGCTTCCCCAGCGGGATCATCACGCTCGCGACAAGCACGATGAGCGCCAGCGGCCACGAGCCCGACGCGTACAGGAAAATCACGCCGCCCATGATCGTGTCGGACTCGGTTGACGCCCAGCGCGGTGGTGCGCGAGCACCGGGAGGACGTTCGCCGGTACGTAGCAGATCGCCGCGGCGATCACCAGCGCCCACGTGTACTGGATCGGAGTGCGGGCGGCGCCACACGAGCGCCGCACCGCAGCGCGGGCAGTGACCCGGGTTCGCCGCGCTCGGCGGGCCGCGACAGCAAGCCGGCAGGTCGCGCAGGAGACGAGCCCGACCTGCGCGGCGCTTATCGCGGCGCTGCGACCGGCGGCGCTCATCTCGTTCCTGCGTCGATCGCGGTGTCGGCGAGCTCGGCGGTCGTCCGTCGGCCCACTCGACCCGCTCCCAGACCTCGCGCGGGTCGAAGGTGACCATCGACCGCGGCTATGAGCAGCGACGAAAGCGCCCGCTGCATACATCCCGATGCCTGGAACGACGGTCGCGAGCTGCGCGATCTTGACCAGCGCGACCAGGATGCCGAGCATCATGACCTCGGTCATCGACCACGGCTGCATGAAGTGCGCCGACCGGAGCATCTCGCCGACCCAGCGCGGCGCGGGCGGGCGGCGCACCGCAAGCAGGACCGATGAGCATGAACAGGATATGGCCTGCCGGCGCGATGACTGCGCAGAACGCGACGATCACCGCCGTGATTTCGCTCCCCTGCAGCCACATCTCGTGCGCGCCGCCGATGATGGTCGTGCTGGATTCGCGCCCGACCGCCGAGAGCCCCATCAGCGGCGCCGTGTTCGGCGAGGATGAGCGCGAGCGCCGCCGCGATCGGTAAGCGCCAGGGGCGCGATCGAGCGGATCGGCACGCTGATTGACGAGCGTTTCGCCGCATCGTGCGCAGCGCGCCTTGCCGCCTGGCGGAAGCGGCGGGATGCGCTGCAGCAGATCGCAGTCGGGACAGGCAATCGTCTCCACGGTCACCCCGGCGTCTCGCGCCCGCTGGATTGCGCCAGGCCGACGAACTGCGACACGACGACGGCGGCATAGAACAATCCGAACAAATGCGCCGCGAAGGCTCAAGGCGTCGCAATGGCGTCCGGGTGATCGGCGTACAGCGTCGGCGTCAGCCAGTACGTGATGCCATCGACTGCGACGTCCGGAAGTTGACACATGCGCTGCTGGCAACGAATGCGCGTACGCGGGCATTCGCTGCATACGCAGATGTGTACTATTTTCGTTTCACTGGAACTACGCTACGCGTTTGAGCGATGGAGACGGCATAGCACGGCAGCGGACGCATGACTTCAGCGTCAATCCTCCGCTTCGACGCGGAACATGATTCGTTTCGCAATCTCATCGCATGACCGCATTTCACCTTATCGGTCTGATCGCCTTCGTCGCGATCTTCGGCGGCGCTCTTGTCGGCATCTTTGCTGCGCGGGCTCTGCCCGAGCACCACCTCAGCGACGAGACGCGCACCGCGGTCTCCGTTTCGGCGGCGATTGTCGGCACGCTTTCGGCCCTGGTGACTCGGTCTGATGATCTCGACGGCGAGCAGTTCGTTCTCGACACGGTCGAATGAAGTGACCGCGATCGCCGTCGACCTCGTCCGCATCAACCGCATGATGCAGCGCTATGGACCGGAAGCGGATGATGTGCGCGCCAAGCTGCGCACCTACGCGACGGCGAAAATGCAGGAGCTGTTCCCCGGCGCCGGGGGAGCGGTCACAGACAACCGAAGCGACTGTCCGGATGATGGAGGCAACGCAGGACTCGATTCTGTCGCTTGCTCCGACGGATGAGAGGCAGCGCTGGCTGCGCTCGCAGGCGCTCACGCTTTCGGACGAGCGTGTTGCAGGCGCGTTGGCTGCTGGCGGAACAGGCTCGGAAGCAGACATTCCGATGCCATTCCTGATCCTGCTGATCTTTTGGCTGGCCATTGTCTTCGCCAGCTTCGGCTTGTTCGCACCGCTCAACGCCACGGCGATCGCCGTCTTGTGCCTCTGTTCGATGGCGGTTTCGGGAGGCATCACGATGATCCTGGAGCTGGACTCACCCTTCTCGGGCCTGGTCCGTGTCTCCGCCGAGCCGATGCGCCAGGCGCTCGCCCAGATCATGCTCTGACTCAAAGGCCGGGGTGGCACAGCTGGCCTCTGGGTTACCCGGATTGGCTTAGGCCACGACGTGCTTGGCCGCAAATTACTCACTTCGGAAAGAAGCAAGGTCGGCTGCGACGCGCGCTCCCAACCATGCCGGCCCGCTGTCTGGACTTTCCGCCCAGTAGCGCGCGCCCGCCTGGATCGTGAGGGACTGCTGCCCCGACCTTCAGCAACTGCGTAACGTACAGGTTGATCGGCACCGACCAGCGAGTGGAGTCATCGTCCCAGTTATACGGTAGACTCAGTGTTCACTGAGTACGTCGTAAGGTACTTGCGTAGTGAGCCCGAGGAACGGCTGCATGAAGAGTTGCGGACTGATGTCCGCGCGGGACGACGTTCCGCCACCGACCAGATATGGTTCGCGAGCAAGCCGTAGGTCCAGCCCGATTCCTGCTTCAGAAACACCGCAGTTGGGCCGACGCCCCACTTCTCGCCGCCGAGCAGATCGTCGGTCGCAGCGGGCAGCAGAACACGCGGCCCCGACGCCCCAGATCAGGCCGCCAGCCGTCGGCTTCTTCGGCGAAAGAAGAAGCTTTGGCGTGATGTCGCCGAAGGCCCGACTGCGTGCCCGAAGCCGGCCACGATGTCCGACTGGCGTCACGACCGGAACGATCGTGCGCGAGATCAGGTTCCAGTCCTCGCTGATCGAGAACGGAATGACCGGCTGGACGTTGATATAGTTCTTGCGTGCCAGTGCGCTGCGGCCCGATGTTCTGGTCGTAGTTGTACTGCATCGGCACGCTGATCAGCGAGGCGATCGGGTTCTGCGTCGCCTTCGCAAGCGCTTCTTCACTTTCAGCTCGGCGCACGCGGATGCGCTCGCGGAGAGCGCGTGTGATCAATGCCGCTGCGATAAACGTGTGTCGTTGAGAGCTCTTCGTGTTGGCATCACCTCCCGCAGTCCGCCCGCCAGCGAGTCGAGAATTCCTCACCGGACGCAAATGCGGTCACCTGATGGTCGGCCAAACGCAACAAGCGGCGAGCATCGTTCGCACCGGCGACTCATAGTCCACCACGGCGACAAACGGATCGTTGTTGGCCACTACCGAACGTTACGGCATGAGTGACCAGACCTGGCACTGAACTTTGGTTCAGTTCGCCATCGATGATGCCACGACCTGATCGAACACGTCCGGATGACAATGATCGCAGCGTGTACGTGGAGAGCATGATGAATCGAATCCAGTCTCAACGCGCAGCGATCGTCATCGCGATGGCCCTCACGATCGTGATCGGCGCGCGCCCGAGCGCCGCGGCCGACTCGCCGGTCGGCAAGTGGAACACGGTCGACGACAAGAGCGGCAAGGTCACGTCCGAGGTCCAGCTGTACGACCAGGGGGCAAGCTCTACGGCAAGATCGTCGGCCTTCCCGAGCCGAATGACGCCGCAGGCAAGCCGAAGACGTGCACGAAGTGCCAGGGCGCCGACAAGGACCAGCCCATCGTCGGGCTCGTCATCATCAAGGACCTCGCCCCGGACGGAGACCCGCTACAAGGGCGGCACCATTCTCGATCCCGACGACGGCAAGGTATACAAGTCCGAGATCTGGCAGGAGGGCGGCAAGCTCAAAGGTACGCGGCGCCGTCGACCCCTTTTCAGAGACCTGCAGACGTGGGTCAAAGGGCAACTTTATGAGCCGGACGGACCGAACTCAGGCGGCGGCGTGTCCGTTCGCGACGTTGATCGGAGATACGCGGCCGCGTCCGGAACGACCGTCGATGGACGAGTTGCGCCACAGCCTTCGCTGCAGAAGGTTGCCGGCGCTCCGACCGGCGAGTCGCGGTATTGGCTCGTAGAAAGAGCACGAAGTGCCTCGCGACCGAGATCCGATGCCTTCATCGCCCATGCGGTCGCGCTGTAGACGGATGAGAGGGCGTTCGTCGCGACGGGCTGGGCTTTAGTTCGTTCTCGACACGGTCGAACGAAATTTGTGACCGCTGCACTCGCCGTCGACCTCGTCCGCATCAACCGCATGATGCAGCGCTAGGGACCAGAAGCGGATGGAGTGCGCTTGCCAAGCTTGCGCACCTCACCGGGGTCGAGGCGTACCGAAGTGGATCTCGAAGACGAGCCACCGCACATGACCCGTCGCTGCAATCGTGGCAACAGGGTAACTAACCAAAGACCAGTTCCGATATCGTCGCAAGACGTAACACAAATCCGGTGTTGGCCGGACATTGGCGCTTCCACGGCGAGCGTGCGAGATCATCGCTACGCACGGTACGTCGAGGGTAGGAATTGACGAACTGACGCGCCGAAAGCACGTTGGCACCGTAAGGAGATTTGCGATGCGCGATCGAGAATTTCATGCCAATGCGCCGTCGTTACCGCGTTGCCGCTACGCTCGTCACCGCCATGCAAGCGCGCGCAGAGGTACGAGTCGCCGGGATCGTGCCAAGCTTGCACAAGTTGAGCGGCGCGACGCTACAACTATCGCTACGTTGAAGTCCTTCCCCGGCGCGCGTCCACTCAGAACGAAGGCGCGAGCGCCTTCGCGGCGACAGCGCATTTCGAGTCCAAATTGCCTGCAGGGGGCAGCGCTACGGTTCGGCATTCGTGGTGCTTCCTTCCCCCAACACTACCGCCAGAAGGCAGAAATGATCAAAGTCGGCGGCGTCATCTACACCCGACAAGCCGCGGGGCTCCGATTCAATCATGAGTATTACCGCGACAAGCACATGCCTCTTGTGAAGAACTCGGATGGGTGACACCTGCAGGGTTTACTACACGGTGGACAGGGGACTGGCAGGCATAACCCCTGGCTCGCCGGCGACCTACGTCGGCATGTGTCACATCTTTTGCGGTTCGAAGTCAGAGGCGTTTGAAGCCGGTTTCGGTCACGCTGAGGAAATCATCGACATTCCGAACTTTACGGACATTTCGCCAGTGATCCAGATCAGCAGAGAAGTCGTGGCGATCAGGGAAAAGACTGACCTTGTCATGCGATTTAAGTCGTTTGACAACTGCGGATTGAGGGTCTCGCGTACCGGCGAACCCTCGTTCACAGCAAACCGTCAGGAGTTCTCATGAAGCGCATCAAAGGAAGAATGTCACAGGGACGACCGTCTCACGCGCGTTTTCGACTCTCTGCGGTCAGTGCGCTCGGAATCTTTTCGCGATCTGTTGAACCCGCGGCTTGGCCAGCCTTCGGGCGAGCCCGTCATCTATCTCGACCAGGGCTGGGCCGCGACGGCTCGGGAGTTGTTTTATCAGCTTCCGCAAGGCTCGGCCATCGCCTCATTACGACATCTTCGTCAATCTGGAGTTGCCCCGGCGGCCAGGGAACTCTTCCGGTCGGATGCGAACAGCGATCGCTACGGGCTGATTCCCCAGGCTCCGAATCCGCGCAACAACCCCCGATGGTTTGCCGATAGGTCTGACCAGAACGTGGTGATGAAGGGCGCTGGAAGGGGGCGGTGAACCCCGAACTGCGCGGCCTGCCATACCCGGCACCAATACGACCTACAAAGGCAGAAGATTCGCATCGACAGCGGTCACGGTCAGTTCGACTTCCTGGCGTATGTACGACCTTGATGATGCGTTGCAGGCAACGTTGACTGACACGGCGAAATTCGATCGCCTGGCGTGGCGCGAATCAGACCGCCAGTCAGACGCCAAGGCCGAACTTCGCAAGCGCGCGTACGTAATA
>ERZ1370068.10579-contig-9265_pt1 | contig 38766 bp, 51 predicted proteins | sample MGYA00561227_ERZ1370068 | MGnify/ENA primary metagenome ERZ1370068 (study PRJEB38410, sample SAMEA6850437) | metagenome | study: Metagenomic assessment of the ecological functions of the soil: analysis of the soil microbiota associated with the...
TTGCTGCATTGCTTTTCGTTCACTGAAGACCGAGCACGTTGGCGCCCCGGCGTAGCAGTCTCTTGCCGTGCTAAAGTTCTTGCTGAGAGATGAGGCCAGTACCCCGCTAAAAGAGAGATCAATGCTTTACCGTCGATTTTTGGCACCTGGGCTGATGATCTTTGCACCGATCCATCGCCATGTGAAGGGCGGCAATGAGTGTGCATGGTCCGACTTGAAGTCGAAAGGTTCTCTCCTGGACTGTCCGCTCACGGGCCGCTCGCATCAGCTAGTGCCAATCAAGCGAAGGACCGCTATCGCCCGAAGATCTCGCTCCTGCAATCAAATCTGGGCGGGAACTCTACGGTTGCAGCGGATCGTGGAAGGGGACAAAGCCGTCAAGCAAGTCGGCTTTTCGCCATATTCGGTCTGGAGTTCGGCTGGCGGGCTGAAATGGTTACGAGCGGTCTGTGCGCACATTGGCTGTCGACGCTCATCGAGGAGCAGTCGCGGTTGAGAAGATTGCAAACCGAAGAGGATGCGTGACCTCGATCGCCTGGCAGAGCGACCTACCGCAAATTACACCCACGGAAGCGGTGTTAGCAAGCAATTTGCAAAACCCCGAGCAAATAATCTCGAATCGGTTTGCTGAGTCGGATGTCAAGAGGCTCTGAGTAGAGCCATCACGGAAATCTTCTGCGGAAGATCGTCTGTTGGTCAAACTCTACTACTTCGACAACAATCTGCGCCTGCGTGAAGCCGGATCAGTTCTCGGTGTTCATGAGGCAACCGCCAGCCGGCGGCTGACAAGAATCCACTCTGGATCTGCGTAACCGAGTGAGTCCAGATACTTATAGAGGAGCGTGGCTGGACAAAGGCAGAAACTGAACGGTCATTTACAGAAGCTGCCCAGTATCTCAACTCTGACCTGGAGACATTCTCGTTACAAAAGGAAGGTGTTTCATAAACGTTCTGCAATCTATTGAGAAGGTTTGAATGCAAGGTTCACAGAGCAATTACGTTCTTCATATGGTTACATCCAGGGTGAAATGAAACAGGAATCGAACAACGAAATGGATTTAATCCTCCGGAAGTTGGGCCGGGAGAGCACCACTGTGCCAGTGATGGAGGGCAACGGTTCACCTGAGATTGCCGCGGAAAAGCACCTCGGATGCGGACGGAACTGAATGCGTATGCAGAGAATGCATTACCCTTGAAGACTCGTGCTCGGTACACGGAACACCTCGCGTTGACTGCACGCGTGTGTCGACAAATCGTGTCCCAACTAAATCTCTGCTGCAGCTTAATTATCCTGGAAAAGTCTTCGGTCGCACAACGCTATCTGGATGGAAGCAGATTCCCTGTCCGAGTCTGTTCTCGCCGATGGTTTTACGTTACGCGGTTCCCGCGGCACTCCTGCTTACTGTTGTTTCAATCGGACTCTTCGTTTTTCGTTCGTCAAGGTCTCCAACAAGGCGCTGCGTGATGCGTGTGGCAAGTTCAACTGCCCAAAGCAACCAGAGCCGGTTTCTGTTTTGGCGGATAAGTCACCAAGCGTCGGAAACAAGACAATCAATACTCCCGAACAAGTGGCCACAACCAAAACCAACGGCGAACGCGGGGAACTGCAAACGCGAAAGGTGATCGTCGTTGATTCGAAAAAGCAGGAGAACCGAAGCGAGAGCAAGCGGAGACAAGCGCGACCGATCAAATTTCAGCAGCAGCAGCCGCGCCTGCCAGCGCTAACGAAGCGCCTCCCGCTCCCAAGGAGTCAGTGATAGTTCAAGAGCAAGCGCAAAGAACCGAAGATGTTGCGCAACGCAAGACTCAACCAGCGGCGAAACCAGCTGAATCAGTTGCAGTAACATCAGCTGATGAGCAGCGCTCAAAGGAGCCCGAAAAACAAGCCAAGGGATCTGAAAATTCCGCGACGCCGTCCGTAGGCGGTTATGCAGGCAGGTCGGCTGGCCTGTCGAAGCTGAAAACGCACCGAAAGCTGCAACTGACCGGAGCTACGGAAGAGGACAAACCGATCAACGGTCGCGATCGAGAGGATAAAGACAATTCGAAATCAGATCGATCGCCGGTCGACGTTTCCGAAAAAGAAGGATCGACCTGGGTTGACACGGCGTTTGATACATCGAGACGTACGGTAAACCTCACGCGTACCAGAGCAGTATCGAGCGCTGGTCGCCGACGAGCCGGAAATCAAAACGGATTGCTGATCAGCTGAGTGGTGAAGTGATCGTTGTGTGGAAAGGCACCGCCTACCATATTCGTTAGATCAGATCGCCCCGCCGTTACCGCGTTGGTTTCGTCTACACTCTTCAAAGTGCTACATTAAAAGTGCACCGTGGAGGTTTTCTTATGTATTGCCCACTCTTGTGGGAACGAGATCCCAGTTGAACTGAAGTACTGCAATCGTTGTGGCGCCAATCTGTCGCTACACAAATCACAAACACCCAGCTCGTAACGCTGCCGCCGGTCAAGTTAGAATTCCGAGCGATCGTGCTTGGCCTCACGATCCTCGGGGGACTTGGGATACTTTTCGGCGGTGCTTCGCAAATGGCGATTGTTGGTGTTCCGGCTGTTGCCATCGTTTGATGGTTATCTTCGCTGCCGCGACCGTTGTTTGGCTGCGTCCTGTTGATGTTTCGGTTCTGGAGCAAACTCATCGATATTCAACGCCATTCGATCCCTGACCCAACAGCCTAGTCCCACTTTGATGGAAAAGACCGTCTTTTTCAGCAGTTGCCACCACGACTCGAAGGAGTTCCAAGCGTCACGGAAAACACCACCACAGAACATTTAGTCCTGTGTACACGGAAGCCGCCGACCGCGGAACTAAGGAGTATTAATGAGCATTCACAGAACAACACTTTGAGACTATGAAACCAATCAGCCTGCTTGCTCGCTCTAGTTATCCTCTTCGTCATCTCCCCCAATCAATCGCTCAGTCGTCCGGTCGCCGGATTGCAAAGTCCACAACAGTCGCAATCGAAACATCGCGAATATCGTCCGCGAGATCGACGCGAAAAATATCGAGCGAACAATTCGTCAACTAGTTGCATTCGGCACTCGAAATACATTGTCGGAACAAAACGATCCGAAACGCGGCATCGGTGCAGCGACGCGACTGGTTATACGCTGAATTCTTAAAAGTTGCGGAAACATCAGGCGGCCGCATGACGGTCGAGAAACAATCGTTTGAGCAGCCGAAAGCGCAGCGAATTCCTCAGCCGACAATTCTCACTAACATCGTTGCCACTCTGAAAGGCACACAACCAGAGTCTGCGGATCGAGTTTATGTAGTTAGCGGTCACTACGATTCCATGTGCACCAGTCCGACGGATGCGAAGTGCGATGCGCCAGGCGCGAATGATGACGCATCCGGCACTGCGGCGGTTTTGGAGATGGCGCGCGTGATGGCGAAATATCAATTCGACGCCACGATCGTGTTCATGACTGTTCCGGGTGAAGAGCAAGGATTACTTGACGCCACTCACTTCGCTGAAGAAGCGAAGCAGAAAAACCGACGAACATCGATGCGATGTTTACCAACGACATCATCGGCAACACACTTGGCGGCAACGGAATCAGAGATCGTTCGACCGTGCGCGTTTTTTCCGAAGGCATACCGTCAAATGAAACAACAGCGGAAGCAAATACACGGCGAAGCGTGGGAGGAGAAAATGACTCAGCGTCCCGCCAGCTTGCGCGGTTCATAAAGGAGACGGGTGAAAGTTACGTTCCGCTGATGAAAGTGATGCTGGTTTACCGCCGTGACCGTTATGGCACGTGGTGGTGGATCACATGCCATTTCTCGAACGTGGTTTTCCCGCAGTCCGCTTCACCGAGGTGAATGAAGAGTATCGTCATCAACATCAGAACGTTCGCGTCGAGAATGGTGTGCAGTATGGCGACCTTCCGGAGTTTGTTGACTTTGCGTATGTCGCCAACGTGGCTCGAGTCAATGCCGCTGCGCTCGCCACTCTCGCCCTTGCGCCGGCGCGACCTAGAGAGGAGTCAACATTTTGACGGCTCGTTTGTCCAACGATACTGACTTGAAGTGGGAAGCAAACAAGGAACCAGACTTAGCGGGTTATGAGATTGTTTGGCGAGACACGACCTCGCCCGTTTGGACGAACTCAAAACCGGTGGGCAATGTCACGACGTTTACGATGAAGGGGATGTCGAAAGACAACTACTTCTTCGGTGTCCGCGCCGTGGACAAGGACGGCAATAGAAGTGTCGTTGTTTATCCAAAACCGCTCGGACGCACAGCCCCGGGCGTTAACACGACAACGTCGTCAAGTCCGTGAGTCTTTGGGATATTGAAACAAGGGGTCTTTTTCAAACCATCAGGGAGGTTCCCGGCGTCTAAGTCGTGTTGCAGCGATCTGGCGGCGCCGGAGGTTCCCCAGAAATCCGACACAACAACAAATGTGGTGTTGAATATGAAAACGTTAATGCAAATGGCTGGTTTTCAGCTGAAGAGACCTCGCCCGGTCGTTTCGCTATTTTTGATTGCCGTCTGTGCTCGGCAGCATGTTTAGTCAGACTATGGTTTCGCTTGCCGGTCGGCACAGGTGTAGCGAAACCGAAGAAACTTGACTGAGGATCAGCGAATCATCCACGTGCTGAATCGATTGGGATTTGGCGCGCGGCCAGGTGACGTCGAGACGTGTGAAAGCTATCGGCGTTGAGAACTACATCAATCAACAACTCAACCCGGACAAAATTGCGGATACTGGTTGCGGAGAATAAGGTCAAGGATCTGTCGTCGTTGAGCATGTCGACGGCAGAACTTTATGAGAAGTTCCCACAACCCGGACAGTTGCTTCGACAGCTTCAGGCCAAAGGTGTCATTCCCGCGGATTTAGAAGAGGCGCGTGAGAATCGCGTCAAAGGCGGCGCCAATGCCAAACCGACGGACGTGCCGACAGGTGAAATGCCGGCAGTTGACTCGCAGAAAGTAAATCAACCAGCAACACCGCCCGCAGGTAATCCACTCGACAATGAAAAATATAGAGCTGCGATTCAGCAGTACTATCGCGAAAACGGATTGCAACAACCACAGCGGATCACTGCCGAACTTCAGGCGTCAAGAATTCTCCGAGCTGTTTACAGTGAACGTCAGTTACAGGAAGTGATGGTTGATTTCTGGACCAACCACTTCAATGTCTTTGCAGGAAAGGGCGCGGATCGGTGGTTATTGCCGTCGTACGATCGTGACACCATCCGTCCGAACGCAATGGCAAAATTCTCAACGTTGCTGGAAGCAACTGCGAAAAGTCCCGCAATGCTTTTCTACCTCGACAACTTCCAGAGCGTCACGCCCAACCCGCAGAGGAATCCAGGGGCAGGACAGCGGCAACCGAATCCTTTCCGTGATTTGATTAACCTGCAGAGACGTCCCGGCATTGATCTGAGGCAGGAACAGCGCATTGCTTTGAGGCAGGCACAACGCATTGAACTGAGGCAGGCACAACAACCTCGTCCTCAACCTCCGCAGCAACAGCAGGCGACGTGGAATCAACGAGAACTACGCGCGTGAGTTAATGGAGTTGCACACACTCGGTGTTGATGGCGGTTACACGCAGAAGGACGTTCAGGAAGTTGCTCGTTGTTTTACCGGCTGGACGATTTTCCAACCGCGAGGCGGTGCGGCTGCTGTCAACGCTTTAATGGGAAGTGATCCGGCGCGTCGAAGTGCTGGCACTTTCTTTTTCAATGCGCGGGCACACGACGATGGCGAAAAGATTGTGTTGGGTCACAAGATTCCCGCGGGGGCGGCGTGAATGATGGATTGATGGTGCTCGACATACTGGCGCACCATCCGTCGACCGCGAAGTTCATCGCGACAAAGTTGACGCGTCACTTTGTTTCCGACAATCCATCGCCCGCATTAGTTGGAGCGAGTGGCAGCGACGTTTACCAAAACAGATGGCGACATTCGCGAGACGTTGAGAGCGATCTTCATGTCACCGGAATTCAATTCGACGGAAGCGTATCGGGCAAAAATAAAACGACCGTTCGAACTGGTGGTCAGCGCGATCAGAACACTTGGTGCGGATACGAATGGCGGACCGGGCACTCATCAGTGGATTGCCAGAATGGGAGAGCCGCTTTATGGCTTCCAAACACCAAATGGTTACTCCGATTCCGCCGAGAGTTGGGTAAACACAGGTGGCTTGCTTGAACGAATGAATTTCGGTCTGGCATTGGCAAGTAATCGGGTACAGGGAACCAGAGTGAACCTATCGACGATCACGGGCGTCGTTAATCGCGCCGACATCAACAAGAACAAGGTTATGGATGAGTCGTTGAAAACAATTCTTGGTGGCGACGTATCGCCGACAACCAGGGATGCGCTTCTGAAGCAGCTCGATCAGGAAGTTGTGGTGAGTCTGCCGGCTCCACGAAGTCAGGAACCGCGTGATACGTCTGGCCCGGGACAAATGAGCCGCCGCCCGGAGAACCAGATGGATGGCCCAGTGGATCAAGGGGCTGGAGGTTTTCAGGCTGGACCGCAACAGCAACAGCGACCACGCGCGGAAGCGAGCATTAACGATCCAGTTACGAAAGTGGTTGGGTTGATTTTGGGAACACCGGAGTTTCAGAGGCAGTGAGGTCTTAGGTTTTTGGTCTTAGGTCTTTGACAAATCAAAGGCCAAGGCCAAAGACCAAAGACCGGAGAGGTAACACATGAATCGCAGATTTTTTATCAAGTCAGGTGGCGTGGCGTTGGCGAGCATTGGCATTTCGCTTTCTGCTCCGTCGTTTCTTGAACGCGTCGCGCTTGCTCAAACGCGCGAAAGAGTGACGGGTGGTCGACGCAAGACGTTAGTCGCTATTTTTCAACGCGGCGCCGTAGATGGACTCAACATGGTCGTGCCATTTGGCGAAAGCAGTTACTACGACCTTCGTCCGTCGATTGCGATTCCCAAGCCGGAATCCGCAAATGCCGAAGCCGCCGTCAATCTTGATGGTTTCTTCGGACTACATCCGTCTCTGAGTTCATTCAAACCTCTCTGGGAATCGAAACGATTGGCGATCGTCCATGCCGCCGGCTCACCTGACAACACGAGATCGCACTTCGATGCACAGGACTACATGGAATCCGCTACCCTGGCGTCAAGTCGACCAACGATGGTTGGCTCAATCGTTATCTTCAGACCAAGCCCGAGACAGACAAGTCTTTGTTTCGTGCGGTCTCATTCACACAAACGATGCCGCGGGTGTTGCAGGGGCGAGCGCCGGCGATCGCAGTAGCGAATCTGGCGGACTTCACGATTCGTGCTGGTCGAGCATCCGCAAACTTACAAAGTGGTTTTGAAGAAATCTACGCACAAAATACCAGCGACTCGTTGGCGGGTATGGGCCGGGAAACATTTGAAGCCGTCAACTATCTCAAACGAGTGAACCCGGCGCAGTACAAGCCGGAGAACGGCGCGCAGTATCCACGCAATCCATTCGGCAACTCGCTCATTGCAGATTGCTCAGCTCATCAAAGCAGGAGTCGGTTTGGAAGTCGCGTTCACAGACATTGGCGGTTGGGACACTCACGTGAACGAGGGAAACTCGCGTGGGCAGTTAGGCAATCTCCTGCTCCAGTTTAGTTCCGGCATCGCGGCGTTCTATCAGGATTTGGGCCAACGCATGGACGATGTAGTTGTGTTGACGATGTCTGAGTTTGGCCGGACGGTGCGTGAGAACGGAAATCGTGGAACTGACCATGGCCATGCGAACGCGATGTTTGTAGTTGGCAACAGCGTGCGTGGAGGGAAGGTCTACGGTCAATGGCCAGGGCTCAAAACGGATCAGCTTTATGAAGGGCGCGATCTCGCGTTAACAACGGACTTCCGTGATGTGTTTGGGGAAATCGCAAGTAAGCATTTGGGAAATTCAAATCTGAAGAGTGTGTTTCCAGGTTACGCGAGCGATCAAGGCGAAGTTCAAAGGGCTTTTGTAGATTTAAGATTTCAGATAGTAGATTTAAGATTGGCGATCGTAAAAAGATAGATCTTAAATTTAAGTTCTGAGAATGACCGTGATTTCAAATCTGAGATCTGAAATCTTAAATCCCCAGTCACCACCCCACTCTTCCAAACCTGTTGATTATATAAAGCATAAAACCTGCAATCACTGAAACTGTCACTGCCAGAGTGAACGCCTCGTTGTTACGACCGGCCTGAACAGCGTCGTAGATCGCAACCGAGGCCGTTTGCGTCTTACCTGGAATGTTGCCGGCGATCATTATCGTCACACCAAAGTCTCCGAGTGCGCGTGCAAAGGCCAATGCCGTTGCGTGCGAGTACACCTTTGGAGGCGAGTGGAAGCGTTACGCGAAAGAAGAGGCGCCGGTTGTTAAGGCCAAGCGTTCGGGCAGCTGCTTCAAGATCCAGGTTTACTCCCTCAAAAGCTGCGCGAAGACTTTTAGTCACGAGAGGCAGTGCATGAATTGTTGCTGCAATGATCGCTGCAGTGACGGTGAATGTCAGTCGAATTCCAAACGTGCGATAGAGAAACCCACCAAGCATGGAACGAGTGCCGAGTAATACGAGTAGGTAATAACCCAGAACCGTTGGAGGCAAGACGAGCGGCAACGTAACGATCGCGTCGACCAGATTTCTTCCGGGAAAACGTTTACGTGCGAGTAACCACGCGAGAGCAGAACCTGCGATGAGTGCAATCAGAGTTGCTGCGGACGCGACTACAAAAGAGAGTCTAATTGGAAACCAGTCGATCATGATTGGCTAAGCGCGGGGATATTAACCAATCTCTGTGTCTCTGTGTACTCTGTGCCTCCGTGTTAAGGTAGGCGAAGCTATTATTGAACACAGGACACAGAGTTACTCTAAGCCACGGAGGCTATGCGCCAGCACCAGATAAGATTGATTTCGATGCCGACTGCTGTGTGCGCAAAAGCGCACACGCCAACAACGTCCCGATCACGATTCCACACAAATCAAACTGCAGATCGGTTGCCGTATCCAGTGGTCCCCATATTCGATGAGGATGAAAGTAGAGCTCGTCCCACAATTCGATGATTTCGTAAAACGCTGAAAGACTAAAGCACCATCGTTGCCGCAAAGAACGCCGTTAACTTTACAGGTAGATGATGGCCCCATTTTTCAAGTGTGTGCTGAACCAGCCAAACAATACTGGACTGACCAGCACCTGGATCATCATGTGCGCGAATTCATCGTACTGCAGCGGACCAAATTGCTGTCCGTACATGCCAAAGAGATTACCCAGCGCGTCTATCTGAAGTGCGACGAAAACTAAAACCAAAAGAGACGGCGGGATCAAAATATTGTGACGATGCCGGACATACACATAGAACAACGTCAAGAAGACAATCCCAAAGATGACGTTGAAAGCAAATGACAGGTGACACATCATCAGAAGAAAGCTACGCCGGCGCACAAAGACAAGATCGCTAACGACGCTTCAAACTTTCGCAGCACACTCATTTCAAGTGCTCCTCATATCGCCACGCTGGTTAATCGTTCCGCTCGCGGCTTACAATCAGTTTCAATTCATGAACCCGCTCAAGCCAAAGATTCGGCGTTACGAATCTCTTCCTTCCACCAACAACGAAGTAGCGCGTCTCGCAGCTCTCGGAGCTGAAGAAGGGCTGGCTGTCGATCGCTGAGGAGCAAACTGCGGGCCGTGGACGTTTGCAACGCGTCTGGATTTCACCGAAAGGTGCAGGACTCTATTTCAGCATTCTTCTTCGTCCTGAAATCTCAGTAGATCGCTGGCCTTTAATCACATTCATTGCGGCGCTGTCGGTGAGCGACGCTTTGTTGGAAGCCTGTGGTCTGCACACGGACATCAAGTGGCCCAACGATCTTCTTGCAGGTGAAAGAAAAATCTGCGGCATACTTGCCGAAGTAATTGAGACTCACACGGGCCGCGGCATTGTTCGTGGGCATTGGGATCAACCTGACCACGGGAAGCGTTTCCGCCAGAACTGATGAGCGCTGCTGACCTCCGTGGCCGAGGCAACCGGACGCCCGCCAGAACGTGAAGCCGTGCTGTCTGCTTTAGTGAGTGCTTTGTCTCGTTGGTATGTTCTGCTGCACGAAAGCGACGGCCCTGAGAAGGTACTCGCTGACTGGACAAGTCGATCATCCTACGCCTCTGGGAGATTGGTGAACGTGGTAAACGGAGACGAGATGGTTTCAGGTATAACTCGCGGCCTGGAGGCTGATGGCGCCTTACGCTTGGAGACTGAAACCGAGGTTGATATCACTACGTGCGCGACGTCGTTAGTGTCAGGAGTTCAGCGGGATAACCAAACATTCTATGACTCGAAAACGAATCATCATCAGCACCTTCGGATCATTCTGGTGACCTCCATCCTTACATGTCCCTGGCTATGGAGCTTCAGTCGCGTGGTCACGAGCCCATCATCGCGACGATGGAGTATCTACCGCGAAAAGATCGAGAGCGCCGGTTTAAGTTTTGCTCCAGTACGACCCAATTTCCCAGCACCCAAAGGACCAGGATCCGGAATTGATCAGCGAAGATCATGGAATCCAAAAACAGGCGCCAGGTATTTGACGGAAGAAATCATTTACCGCGGCTCTCGCCTGACAGTTATTTCGACCTGCTCGAGGTTGTAAAAGGTGCTGACCTTCTGATTACTCATCCCTGCAGCGCCCGCTGGTCCCTCTGGTCGCTCACAAAACCGGCATGCCGTGGATTTCGACAGTGCTCGCTCCATTGTCATTCTTTTCCGCTTACGATAGTCCGGCCCCACCGTTTTGGCATTGGACAAATAAGCTGCGACTACTCGGTCCGCGAGTAATGGGGCCACTTCTCGGATTTCATGAAGAGTCAGTACAAAGCCAGGGCACTTGCTTCGTTTCGCGAGAAGGTGGGAGTAGCGATTACGGCAATCCAATTTTTGAGGGTCAACATTCACCGCATTGTGTATTGGCTATGTTCTCAAGTGTGTTTGCAAAACCTCAGCCTGACGTGGCCCAGGCAAGCCCACGTCACAGGGTTTTGTTTTTATGACGGACGACATGAGCGAGCAGATGTCGAAAGAACTGGTTGAATTTCTGGCCGCTGGTCCTGCGCCGATAATCTTCACGTTGGGTTCAACGGCCGTGTGGGTAGCGCGCGACTTCTTTACTCAAAGCATTGAGGCAGCAAGCAGCAGCTCGGCAAACGCGCGGTTCTACTGATCGGTGACGAAAGGAACCGTATGCCGAGAATTACCCGATCACATTTTTGCTGCCGACTATGCTCCGTACCAATCGTTGCTTCCGCACGCGAGCGTTGTGGTGCACTCTGGAGGTGCCGGTACAACCTCCCAGGCACTGTTGGCGGGCGTACCCACTCTTATCGTTCCTTTTGCTTTCGATCAATTTGACAACGCGGCGCATGCACGGCGAATGGGTACAAGTAGAACGGTCTACCGGGACGACTACCGCGCTCCGAGGGTCGCTCGGGAATTAGATCGTTTGCTGAAGGACAAGACTTATTCTGAAACTGCGAGCGAGGTGCGCTCGAAACTCAAACAGGAAAATGGACCGAAAACGGCGGCCGAGTTGATTGAGCAGCAGTTGTTGAAAGGTGCACACGCCGCAGAGGAGTTTGCATATGCTTCTGGTAATTGACGTCGGCAATACAAATACGTCGTTAGGTGTGTATCGCGATGGCGTGTTGTTGGCACACTGGCGTTTAACTACAACCCCATCGCGAACCGTAGATGAGTATGGCGTCCATGCCCGCAATCTTTTCGAGTTGGCTCACATGGACTTCAAAGACATTGAAGCCATAGCCGTAGCCTCGGTCGTTCCGCCACTCAATTACACGGTAAGGAAGAATGGCTGAAGTGTATTTCAACCTGACGCCACTCTTTATCGATCGCACACAACTGACACCGGATTGAAGATCCTTTACGAGCCCGCCTCTGATGTTGGCGCCGATCGGATTGTCGATGCGGTTGCTGCGATCACGCGACATGGCGCGCCGTGTATCGTGGTTGACTTTGGTACTGCTACAACTTTCAACGCGATCAATTCGGCAGGTGAGTACCTGGGAGGATTGATCACACCGGAATAATGATTTCATCCGAAGCTTTGTTCTCACGAACGGCAAAAGCTCCCGCGTGTTGACATCAAGCGTCCGCTCAAAGTGATCGGCACATCAACCGTCGCCGCGATGCAATCGGGTTTGTACTACGGTTATGCGGGACTGGTGGACGGTGTTTTGGAAAAGATGATTGAGGAGATGGGCACGAAGCCACGGATTATTGCGACCGGAGGACTCGCATCACTAATCGCAACCGGGTCAAAGTTTATTGAGGAGGTCGACGATACTTTGACGCTTGAGGGGCTGAGATTGATCAATGAGAGGGTGCAGGGGAAATGAGTGAGCTTTGTGCTCGAACTTGTACTTTGTTCTTCGCAAGTGGTCGAGCAGGCAAAGTCAAGTACGAAGCTCAAACTCGCTAACCTCCAAAGCACATTAAAGCTACACTGACTACGACCACTCGACTCCGGCGTGAATTACTTCAATTACTTCACCGAAATCGAAGACGCTTTTGTTAGACGACGCGGCAAGCATTTGTTCCTGAGTCCGATGGATTGGGCGTTGATGGAGACATGGAAAGAGACCGGCATTCCCTTGCACATAGTTTTGCGAGGAGTTGAAAGGTCGTTTGATTCTTTCGAAGCTAAGCCACGTAAGCGATCAGTGAAGTCGCTGCTCTATTGCCGGGAGGAAGTCGAAGCGCAATACGCCGAATGGTTGGACTCACGAGTTGGTGCCAATCCAGCCACGGAGAAAAGTTCGGCTGACGATTCGAAGACTCCGTTTAACTCCACGGCGATCCGAGATCATCTGAACCAGTCGCGCGAGACTCTCGTTGAGTTGGCGGGCGCTCGGCAAAGAAACTTCAATGATGAATTCACAAGAAGCGCTTACACGAGCTGTTGGTCTGTTGGACGCAATTAAAGAAGATTTTGAAAGCGGACACACCACAGACACTCGCAAGCTCGAAGATTCTTTGACGGGTCTTGAAAGGATGTTGAATCAAGCATTGCTCTCAGCTGCCTCAACAACTGAACTCGAGACTGCGAAGAAAGAGTCGCAGGCGCAGCTGAAGCCTTATCGCAGTCACATGAGACACGTCGGTTTACAACCAGACGGTCGAAGACTTGTTGCTCAAACGTTTGCGCGAAGCAGTTTGGAATTCACGGCTTAGTTTGCTTTTACCTTTAACCAACAAAAGGAGAATGCGATGGCCGAAATGACGATTAGGCGCTTTTGAGTGTGTTTTCGGCAGCTAAAGATGCAGTCGCTACTGATGGGAATAATCAGGTTTGATTGTCGGTGTGATCTATGGATTGATCTTCATTTTTGTTGGCGCGGCTTTTTCGGCGTTGGGAGTGCGCGGCGACGCTCCGAACCTCGGGGTGTGCCTTCGATCGCCATGGGAATCGTTTTGATGATCGCCATTCCGATCCTCTACACCGATCCTCGGATTCATCGTCGGCATGATCTGGGCACTTGTCTACAACGGTGCAGCCGGGATCGTTGGTGGTATTAAGTTTGAACTCGAAGTGTTGGGCCCGCATACGCGCCGCCCCCGGCGCCACAGCAGTGGGCACCACAGTAAACGATCGAGAGATGTCAGCTTCGTTGCTTGTCACTATTGAACGAATTCTTCCGGGCGGTGTAGGCCTTGCACACACGGACGGTAAGACCGTTTTTGTGTCGCTTGCGGCAGCTGGGGACAAGGTGCGTGTTAGTGTCGATCGTGAGCAGGGCAATCTTCTCTTTGCTTCTATCGTCGAGATCATCGAACCATCCCCGGAACGGATCAGAACCACCCTGTCCATATTTTGGTCGTTGTGGGGGCTGTGACTTTCAGCAGTTGACCTTCATGAAGCGCAGCCAAAAGCAAAGGCAGCCATCATTCGTGATTGCCTCCACAGGATCGCACACGTCGAGGTACCACAAGTGTCAGTTGTCCCGTCGCCGACGCCCTGGCATTACCGCGCGCGGGCAACGTGGCAACTTGATCCGGATCAACAGACGCTGGGTTACTACGAGCGCGGTTCGCGCCGTGTGTGTGACGTTGCGGATGTGCAGTGTTGGTGCCCCCGCTACAAAAAGACACTGGAGGACGTGCGGGAGTAATCAGTTTCAAAACATACCCAGCTGATCTCAAACACCTCGATGTTGTTTCTGGCGACGGCGGTGTCTCGCTGGCGCCGTCGTTTCGACCGCTTCCAAACAACTGAATTGAGTTTGAAGGTTGACGAGGAGACTTACAGCTATAACGCAGAAGCGTTCTTTCAAGTGAACCAGGGACTGCTGCCGGACTTGGTTCAGTGTGCTTTAGCAAACGCGAAGGGCGAGGCTGCATTGGATCTCTATTGCGGCGTTGGGTTGTTTACGTTGCCTTTGGCGCGCCGTTTCAAGAAAGTTGTCGGTGTTGAATCGAAATTCTGTAGCGACTCGTTTTGCCAGGAGAAATTCTTCAAAGCGCACAACTGGCTAACACCAGCATCATCACGGCCAGTGTCGCAGATTGGATTCGTTCAGGATCCGTCAAGCACGAGTCGTTTGAGTTTGTACTTCTGGATCCGCCGCGGGCTGGAGCTGAATCGGCAGTGATCAAGGGCATCGCTGACCTTAGGCCTTCACGGATTGTTTACGTTTCGTGCGATCCGGCCACGTTGGCAAGAGATTTGAAGAAACTAATCGCGCAAGAATTTGAAGTTGAATCTGTGACTGGATTCGACATGTTTCCCCAAACTCATCACGTGGAAACGGTGGTTCAAATTGTCCGATAAGCTTTAGCTTGTCGGATTTGTAGCTTCAGAGTCTATGAACCTCTTTAAGTCTACGCCACTAGAAGCTCAAGCTCTGTGACAAGCTGAAGCATATCGCACATCGATGCTGACAAGCTGAAGCATATCGGACATATGGTATCCTTCGCCGGTTAATTCTCAAACGCTGTCACACTCACAACAGCAATGCAAAAACCTCACGCAAGACTCTTCAGTCACTATCCACTCATGCAACTCGCCATTGCTTACTCGGCTGGTGTGTTGGTAGCAAATGTTCTCACTCTAAGTCGTTCCTTGCCGCTCAGTTTATGTGCCGCTAGTTCGCTCCTGACGTCTGCGGCTTTATTTGGAAAGCGGTTAACGGTTGCCGGAGTAGCGCTATTATCCGCGGTGTTCTTCGCCGGCGCTTCACTGGCCGCGATCGAAAGAACGGCAACACTCTCCTGACAGCTTGAAGCAGTTGTTAGCCAATGGAGTTATTGATGAAGGTCAATCGCTGATACTCACAGGTGTTCTCGAAGGTCCACCGGAATTTGCTCGCGATCGAGTCTACCTCGCTGATGCGAGTCGAGAGCGTCGCGAAACGTGGTTGGGAATCAAAAGCTTCCGGACTAGTTTCTTTGCTTGCGACCTTCAAAACTGTTGAGAGTGAAAAGGAATATCGACAGCTCAATCTGCATTACGGTCAGCGCCTGCTAGTCAAGACTTCACTCAGTTACGTCGATAAGTTTCGCAATCCGGGTATCTCAACTCTAACCGAATACCTCGAAAGAAAAGGTTACGAGGCAACGGGCATCGTGAAAGAGCCCGCATCAATCGCGCCTGATTGGCGAGACGCGTATCTTTAAACCATTGGCGTGGCTATATCGGATGGCGTGAAAAGATTCAGTTCGCAATCGACCAGAGTTTTTCGCAGGAAACAGCCGGCGTGCTTGACGCGGCAGTGCTGTGGAAATCGATACAACCTTTCAAAGAGTTCGGCCGACCGATTTTCGCGAGGCTGGGACATTTCACGTACTGGTGATTAGCGGACTCCATATCACCTTCATCGGCGGGATTGTCTTTTGGTTGCGCGGCGACTAACGCGGAAGCGAACAATTCAGTTTCTGCTTTCGAGTTCGTTTGTGTGGGGCTATGCCGTAGCCGTTGGAGCAGAGGCCTCCGTTGTGTGCGTGCGGCGCTGATGTTTACTTTGTTGCGCTGGGTGCGCGTCGTCCTTCGGCCGGCGTCGTCATTGAATGCGCTTGGTTGTGCGGCTCTTGTTCTGCTGATCAAGACTCCAAGAGATCTGTTTGATCCATCGTTTCAGCTTAACGTTTCTGTCGGTTCTCGCAATCGTGACGGTGGCGTCGGCCGTTACTTCAAACATTCAAAGCGATCGGCTACTGGCGACCCACGCGCGAGACGCCGTATCCGCCCTCTTGTTCTTCGTTCCTGAAAGTTGATTTTGTGAAGGTCTATTCTGGAGTGAAAAAGAGTGGAGACAGGAACTCGATACGATCTCCACACGACTATCGATTGTTCAAGACTCATGCGGCACACTGGTTGGAAACATTTCGATCTGCAGCGACTGCTTGGATACATCTTCAGCGCAGTCGTAGTTTCTGTTGCTGTGCAAACAGTCATGTTGCCGCTGCTCATTGTCTACTTCCATCGACTTTCATTGTCGTCGGTCGTCCTCAATATAACTGTTAGTCTTTGCTACTGGCCATCTCTGTCGGCCAGTTGCATTACTTGCACTGTTGATTTCTCAAGTTAACGCGACTCTGGCCGAGCCTTTTCTAAAGTTGGCGAATGCGGTTGACTGGGTAATGGTTCACAGTGTCGATCCTTTCTCTCACGCTGGCCTTGCTTCTGTGCGAATCCCGGAATACTGCGGATGGGCCAGCTCCGATCTACTTTCTCTACTACGCTGCCTTTGATTCTCTTTGTTAGTGGTACTGGCTCGTTGGCAGCCTCTGCAAAAGCCTGGGACATGTCAGCCTGAGAGGCAAGTGGTTTTCCATTGCTGCGATGTCGCAATTGGTGTTGCTCGCAACGGCTCGTGTGTCATCCACTCAGTTCTGGCAGACCGGATGGAAAACTTCCATGTTGATTTCCTGGATGTCGGACAAGGGTGACAGCGCACTTGTGACTATGCCGAATGGCAAGACTACTTTGCTTGTTGACGCAGGAGGACGACCGATATTCACTTCATCAACGCAAGGCGCGTCTGATACCTAGCGAAGCGCGAAGGACGGAGCATCGGTGAGATGGTGGTGTCGGAATACTTGTGGTGGCGTGGCTTCGACACGATTGATTATGTTCTCGCTACTCATGCTGATGCCGATCCATCGATGGACTAAACGACGTCGTCAGGAATTTCTCTGTGCGAAGCGCGCTTGTAGCCAGAACTCCGGCAGACGATCCTGAGTACGTAAAAGTTCTCAGGTTCGCTACATGAGACCGGAACTCATCGTAGCAGACAGTTCAGGAGCTGGGGACGAACTGCGCTTCGACGACGTCAAGGCAACAGTGCTTTTGGCCATTGCCTGCAAGTGATCCCAAACGCACCTTCGCAGAACAATGACTCCGTTGTGATCCGACTACAATTCGGAGAATCCATAATCCTGCTAACAGGTGATATCGAGAAGGAGGCTGAAGCCCACATACTTGCTACTATAAGAACGAAGTGTCTGCTGACGTGGTGAAGGTGGCACATCACGGAAGTCGTACATCCTCAACAGAGAGTTTCGTCGCGGCAGCCACATCCTCGGTTTGCTGATTATCTCTGTCGGACGAACCTCAATGTTTGGGCATCCGCACAAAGAGGTTGTGGAGCGCTGGACGAGAAGCGGCGCAGAGGTTTTGACGACTGGAACCTGCGGAACGATTACCGTGACGACGGATGGAAAAACGCGGCTGTGAAGAAGTATGTTGCCGTAATCTTTCCACTTTCAGGCAGCTTTTTTACGACAATTTTGAGCGAGAAAATTTCAGGTTGGGAAAGGGGACCCACGTCCCCGCCTGCTTCGGAACCGGAAGTCTTCAGAGATGCCGAGGGCACTTGACCAAGCGGGGACAGGGTCCCCTTCCCTAACCTGACGAAGTATTCCAGCTGAAGAGTTCAGAATAAGCGCTGCCGTACTGCATCCCGCAATCCGCAATCCGCAATTCGAAATCAAAATACACTTCACCTCGACTCGAATCCATACTTCGCAAGAATCGATTGTCCATCGGGACCCGTCTATGAACCCCGCGAACGCGCGTGCTGTTTGCTCGTCCTTTGTCCCTTTGATTACAGCCAAAGCCTGGTTCGATCGGTTTGTGCAACTCGGCAGGAATCAACGTCCATCGCCCATCGCTCTGTTTGCTCAACGACAACGCAACCAATCGCCACATCGACATTCCCTGTCTCTGCAAACTGAAGCGTTTGCCGAATGTTGTCACCGTAAACCAACTTTTCCTTGACCGCGTCCCAGATTCCCGCTGCCTGTAATGCCCCACGCGCAGCAGTTCCGTAAGGAGCGTGATCAGGGTTGGCTATGGCTATACGCTTAACATCGTCGCTTGCGAGATCGCTGATCTTCTCGACTCTTCATCTGGCTGGTCTTTGCGAGTCCACAAGGTGATGCGACCACGCGCATAGACGACTTTCCGGTCCTCGGGAACGATTAAACCCTTCTGCTCGAGTTCGTCGATGAAGTCCACACTGCCGCAGCAAAGACATCCATCGGTGCTCCGTTTTCGATTTGCCGCGTCACAAGAGTCCGGTCGATCCAAAGCTGTACACGACTTTGGTCTTGCTGACTCGCTTCAAACTGTCGACCCAACTCTTCGAAGGCGGGAATTAGATCTGCGGCGGCGGCACACATGAAGTTCGTTTGTTTGAGTGGTGGTCTTGCAGCCCGGCGCTAACGAAAACATCGATCACAAGCACCAACAGCGCAACGTTCCGAAGTGTTGGACTGGGACGAAGTGATTTCAAAATCGTTGAAGTGGAATTTCAGTCAGTTGGTAAAGTCGTTGGGCGTGTACAAATCAACGATTGGGGCTGCCAACTTTGTAGGTCTTTAGCACGCCCAGCGAGGGTGCGTATACGTGAATGTGATGAGGTCCCGGCCGCTGACTTCAGGATTGCCGAGTTGGTGGATATCCGAACTCCGCTTCCGGTCACTTCTCCAGTGGGGACATTCACGGGCTGGACTTATAACAAAGCCCGCGCTCACTGTCGTACGTGAACATTGTTTCCCGCATCAAGCCCTGCTGTACTCGTACTACGCCGTGTGAACCGTTGCTGATCATGGATCGGAGTCTTGACCCGGTCGCCAACAAATGACGAGCATCTCAGCAGCTTCGTTCCGACAAACCCGATGACGCCAGTAATTGCCTTCCTTGAAACCGAGGTACGGTTGCGAGATCATCTTTGGTGATGCTGGACGTTAGGAAAGCCAGGAATTGATCTCTTCCATTTCAGGCGGTGACGTTCGATTAGCTGAGCTTCTGAATCAGATCGGTAAACGTCAGCAGGTTTGGCGTCGAGTGGTTGCGTTGCGTAGCGTGTCTTTGGTGTTGACTTGCGATGACAAACTGTGGACTCCAAGTGGAATTTCGAACCAGGGCGTGGTTGCTCGGCAATGTCAAGGCGGCCGCAAACTCTTATATGCGTTTCATAGTGAGGTGAGTCAAGAAGAGGGCCGCCGCAAACATTTGTAGCGGCACTCCGTGGCCGCGCCCCTTAACGGTTGCGCGACCACGGTTTCTGACGGGCGACCACGGAGTGCCGCTACAAATGTTTGCGGCCAACTTTAAGCATCACTCGTACGTCGCGCACGTTTGTACCTGTCGGGCCGGTGATGACTGCGTCACCGAGTCGCTCGAAAGAAACCAAACGAATCGCTTCTCTCCAAAATGATGAAGCGTCAAGTCCGAGTGATGTGGCTCGACTCAACGTCGTTTCATCCGCAACCGCACCAGCCGCTGGGCTGTTACCATCGATGCCGTCAGTTCCAGCGCTGCAGAACCACGATGTGCTCGTTATGACGCAGCAACTGGCGAGTGCGCAACGAAGAACAGTTTCGAGGTTGCGTCCGCCGCGCCCGTCACCGCGGACAGTGCATGCGAATTCTCCACCCCGAGATCAAACAGACTGGCGCTGGCTCTTTCGCTAGTCGCTGAATCAAAAGCTCACAACCCTTCAGCGATCGGTTCGCTCCGGAAATCCTCATCGGCGCATACGGCACGGAAGCCAAGGGAAGTCGCACGAGCCACAGCTGCATCGAGCGCCGTTTGATTCTCGGCAAGGATGCAGCGCGACTCTCTAGTCGGTGCAGTTTGGATTGTGTTCTTCTGGATTGCCTGATAGCTGTCAATGGATCGCACGTGGCAGCTTCAGCTTCCAGCTGATACTTCGCAACCATTTCGGTAGCTGCTCGAGTATCGCTGGGCTGGAAGACTCGGTCCCGAAGCGACACTCGCTTCGTCGCCGTGATTTGTATCAGAAATTAGAAGCGTGACGATTTCAGCTTTGGTGCCCTCGCGGCCAACTTGCCACCCTTCACAGCCGAGAAGGTGCGACGCACAGTGCTTATTTCCGCGATCGTGGTGCAGCCGCGTGACCAGGATCCGATTGGCTTCTCTCAGATCCTCCAGTGAGATTGCACTCAGTCGACGGCCATTCAATCATTGCTGATCCCCTCGCGAGACCGCGAAGATCACAACTGCGTGTTCGTCATTTGCTTTATCGAGAAGTTGAAACGCGCGCGCTGGCAGCATTCAGGGCTGCTCCTGCATTTGGCAGTAGGATGTCCCGCCCGAAAACACCTGCCAGTTTGCGTTGAGTCTTTGGGGTTGGCTGGGCCAGTGATTATTCCGTTAGCGATCCGATCGCCGAGTGGTTTCGTTGGAGCGGCTTCAGCCATCGCCACCCGATGCTTTGCCGAGACTCACGACGTAGATTGGCTTTCGTCGCAGTCGAGAACTGTATGCCCAATCGTTACGCGCGATTTCCTTCGACACCAATCGCCTTATGAGTAACCTCCTCGAGCGTCGACAGCGAGAGTAAAGCGGCCTCAAATGAGTTTCTCGCGCAATTGACTCGATGCTGAGTGAGTTGATCTCTTCGATCAAGGTGGTTTCTGTGCTCTACAGAATGGATGTTGTTTCAGGAATGCAAACGACACTTTCAGAACAAGTTATCCGCACGCCGCTGTTGGTGTGCATTTTGCTAAAAACGTAGAGCACTCAAAAACCTAGCAGAGTTCATATGGAATTTCTCCACAGACTCTTCCACAGCTCAAGTGGAAGTTTTCGCAAAAATGGTTTCGGCTAATCAAAAGGAAGTGGAAAACACGACTACTCTGGCCACGCCCATCTCATCCCAATCGCCACCATCTCGTAAGCACGACCGAGCACAGGCCGAGTGGACGAGATCCGTCAGCAGCGCGCCGATCAACCCTTCTGCGTTCCATAATCGTCCAGAATCGCAGCGGCACGCCCGTAGCCGATGCGCAGACGACGCTGCAAACACCGATGTTGAGGCGCGTTTCATCTCGACGCAGATACGAAGTGCTTCTTCGAAAAAGCTCGTCGTGTTCACCCTCAGTGGTTTCGAGTCCGGAGCGCTTCCTCGTCGGATTGGGTGATCGTTTCGTCGTACGCCGGCGGTCCTTGGGCCTTGATGTGCGTAACGATCTCGGCTGATCTCGGTTTCGTCGATGTACGCACCATGAACACTGAATCAGCCGAGAAGTGCCCGGCGGAGGGAACAGCATGTCGCCACGACCGAGTAATTGTTCGCAGCACCGTTCGTGTCGATGATGGTTCTGGAGTCGATCTTGGACGACACGCGGAAGCGAAATGCGCGATGGGAAGTTGGCCTTGATGAGTCCAGGTGATGACATCAACCGGAAGGACGCTGCGTGGCGAGTACTCAGGTGACATGCCGACGGCTCGCGCCATTTGTGCGAGGCGCGTGATCGACTCTTCAACTCTCGCGGCCCGAAGTCAATCATCAGGTCCGGCTAACTCGTCGATGATGATGACGATGTACGGCAGTGGCTTCCATGGGCTCACCTTTATCGTCGTACTTCCTTAACGAGGATTGCGTCGCATGATCTCGGTGTTGTAGCCATCAATGTTGCGAACACCCCAGCCGGCCAGATCACGATACCGGCGTTCCATTTCACCCACGGCCCATTTCAACGACCGTGAAGCGAGTTTGGGGTCAACGATGATTGGCGCGGCGAGATGCGGAATATCTTCGTAGAGACCGAGCTCCAGTCTCTTCGGATCGATCAAAATAAAACTCTAACTTCGTCGGGGCGTGCTCGGTAAAGAATGGAGACGATCAGGGAGTTTACGCCGACTGGATTTTCCTGAACCGGTGGTTCCCGGGCGATAAGAAGGTGCGGCATCTTGGCGAGGTCGGCGACGTAGTTGAGACCATCAATGGTTTTGCCGAGCGCTGATTGTCGAATTTCGGACGGGGACTCTCCTGGAATGCCCTCGACCTTCAATCACTTCGCGCAAAAGATTGTTTCCCGCCTGGGGTTCGGAACTTCGATACCGACGTGCGGCTTTGCCAGGCATGCGGTCGATGCGGATCGATTCCGCCTTCAACGCTAAGCACAGATCATCAACGAGCGATACAACGCGCGAATACTTCACGCCTGATCAGGTTTGAATTCGTAAGTGGTGACTACGGGACCCGGGCAAATGTGTTTGATCTGTCCGGTGACGTTGAACTCCTTACACTTCTCAGCAAGTCGTGTTGCAAGTCCAGTAGCTCCAGTGTCGGCTTGTTCACTAGCGTGGTGGTGCTTCGTTCAGGAACTGAAGTGCGAGGCAGCGTGTAATCCGAATAGCTGCACTTTGCGTGATCGCGTCGAATGGTAACTTCCCCAGTCGCTGGTGCTTCCGCTTTGGTCTCAGAACCGATACACCTTTCACCATTTCCTCAAGGTCGTCGGCTTTCGTCGACTGCCGGAGCCGGAACGCGAGTTGGGGAAAATCGATTTCTCACCGGAACGTTCTGTAACTACGGTCGCTCCTCCAACACCGTGCAGCGGCTGCGAACTGCAGCCGTTGAAACCGGAGCTCCCGACGCTCTGTGGACTCTCTCACCGCAGACTCCGCGCGGTATCACAGCTGCTGTTTCACCGGAGTGCGGGCTCTTTCATGAAGTCCGCAACTCGCTCCGCGGCGCTTAGATTCAATCGTTTGATCGAGATGGCTCTTCGCTGCTTCACGTTCAGCTTTGATTGCGGCCTTCGTTTCTCTTGCGAAGCCTGGAGCTTGTTCATCGTCTTTGTTGTTGCCAGGCTTTGAAACGTTCAGGAATTTTGTTTACAAAAGCGAAGCGAGTGCCGATCGCCTCAGCGATAATCGTGTACGTCCGCACAAACGAGATGTTCGTGGCCAAGAGCAGTCCCATTGCTGCGATAGCGACAAAGCACAACCGTTGCGCCAATCGTGTTGAGACCACTCTTGCGAGCCCTTGTGCCACGACTGCGCCAAGCAGGCCACCCGGTTGCATGCTTGAATCAAACACAAAGGACGCATCTGGGAGATGGAAAGGAGTGCTGATACAGAAACTACCAGCACTATAAGACCGGCGATGCGACTCAACGGACTTTGAATAGTGAGAGTGTGCGGAAACGACGCCAGGCAGCAGCAAACAAAAGCAGCGGCAGCAAGTAGCCAGCTAGACCGATGAACTGAAACACTGTCGCCGCGACGTTCGCGCCAATCGAACCAGCCCAGTTATGCGTTTCCGTTTGTCCAACTGAGTTCCACGAAGGATCGTTTGGATAGAACGCCGCCGACACGAGGCACAGCGCCAGCAGCAATCCGACGGCGAGAAGAAGAATCGCGAGTATTTCGTTCCGCCGACCGATACGCGGAGTGATCACGCGCGGCTTCGCTTCGAGTGGTGTAGTTGACATTCGTCTTACTCGTCACCTTTCAAAGCTGGCTCACCTGTAATAGGTAATCGTGCCAGGTGATAACGAAAGGTTCAAATTCCTTTCGTTCAGTGTTCCATCTGAATTCTCGTAGACTTGTTTATGTTGTGTTGCGAATCGCATTCGCGAGTTTGAAGCGTACGCTTCGTGATGTTGCCGGAAGCGCTCATATTCTGTGGCTTCAAAGTCGAGTCAGTGCAAGCGTCTCTCGAGAGCTCGCTTTCCGGTCGACGAGCCGTCAGGACTGTATGACCCGTTGATCGTTATGAGTTCCATTTGCGTCGACTTCGAAAATAAATGTTTTCCGTCCTGCCGCTCAGTCTGGTTTGGTTGTTGTCCACATACCGAACGTTTTGGCTCACCGTTACGAGGAGCTCCAGGCTGAGTAGTTGTTTTTTGTATTTATGGCTGTTTCACGGTCGTTCCGGTGCTCCGACAATTTGCTGACGGTAACCATGTTTCCAGCGTCATTCCTCTGATTAATTTTTCTTTATCGAGCCATCGCGGGGAAATATTGAGTCTCTGCTGAATGAAGTTAGTCGGATCGAGTTCATACTCTCTCCCTGAGATGAGTGTCCCATCGCTACTGCAAACTGACATACCTTCTTCATGACCGTCAGGCAAGTAGGTGTTAATCGTTTTCGTGAAAGAGTCCCGCGGTTGTAAAATTCCCGATCTGCAGACGGCGACCGTTCTCGAGTAATTCACGATCTGTATAAGAACGAGTGGTTGTTCAACTGTCACACCATCTCTGATTCGACCAAGCAGCTGCTTCTCAGATCTAACCTGCTGAATGCGACCGTGGTACGCGTCACCGACACATCTCATCATCGCTGACGTTGTTGAGCGGAACAGAATTGTGAATGCCAGGATGCTCAAGGCGATCGTAGTGCTCCTTCACGACAACCTCCTTAAGACTACGACGCCTTCTGGACAACAGATAATTCGTACTGATAGTCGCCTCGATATCTCCGCCTAACACCAGCGTCGGACGTTCCCGCGTTCGAGCTTGGTACGGTGTCTTTCACCAAGTTGATAAGGAGCGAGCACGTAACTTCTGATCTGTGAACCGAAGGAGATGTCTGCCTTAGCTGGCTTCGAGTTCGGCAGTTTCGGCTTGTCGCTTCTCAAGTTCCAATTGTAGAGACGTGACCTTAGAACCTGCATTGCTACTGCACGGTTCTGGTGTTGCGATCGCTGGTTTTGACAGGAGACTACGATTCCCGTTGGCATGTGAGTGATGCGAACGGCTGAGTCAGTGGTGTTGATGTGTTGACCGCCGGCACCAGTTGCGCGATAGGTATCGACACGCGAGATCTTTATCCTGGATGTCGACTTCGATGTCTTCGTCAATTTCGGGATAGACAAACAGGGAAGCGAAATGAGGTGTGTCGCCGTGCTGCCTGATCAAAGGGCGAGATCCGTACCAGCCGGTGCACGCCGGCTTCAGCGGCAAGCAGCCCGTAGGCATAGCTCGCCTTCAACTCTGAAAGTAACGCTCTTCAGTCCAGCTTCCTCGCCTGGTTGATATTCGAGAATCTCGGTTTTGAATTCCCGTTGCTCAGCCCACTTGAGATACATGCGCAGGAGCATCTCAGCCCAGTCCTGTGACTCAGTACCGCCCAGCGCCCGGATGAATGGTGCAAATAGCGTTGCGGCGATCGTTGTCGCCGGCCAGCAGCATTTCAGTCTCAGCCTGCGCTCAACTCGTGCTCGAGGCGTTCGAGCAGGGAAGTGAGTTCCTTGATCGACGTCTCGTCTTCTCTCGGCAAACTCAAAGAGCACTCCAGCGTCGTCTACCTGAGATATGAAAGTGTTCTTGTCGCTCAATCTTCTTTTCCAGTCGGCTGCGATCCTGCAAAAGTTTTTGCGCGGCTTCCTGATTGTTCCAGAAGTCAGGCGCGGAAGCCTGTTGCCTCGATTCGACTCAGTTCTTCCCGCCTTGCCGGGACATCAAAGAAACCTCCCGGAGTCTGGTCAACTCGCGCTTTCGGAGATTATCAAAAGCTGGTTCTCAATTCCTGAATTGATAGAGTTGTCGCTCATCTTAGTAGTTCTCAAACTCCTTCTACCTTTATGAAAACGCCGAGTATCAGAACCAGTGTTATCAGCGCGCAAAGCTCAACAAACAGGTCACCGTGTTTCGTATAAAACGTTGTTCGGTTCGCGTTGTCACTAACCTGACCAGTTCGCTTACATCCGGAACAAAGCCGGCAGTTGGCTCTGTAACGAATTCCTTCGGGACTAATCGCTGCGCTAATCCCGCTATTGGTCACGCGCAAGAACGGTCGTCCGTTTTCAACAGCTCGAAAGACTCGCGTTCGCCAGATGCTGTCTCATCACTGCCGTCGGACCAAGGTATCCATCGTTCGAAATGTTTATAAGAAAGTCGGCGCCTTCATTGGTCAGGTTTCTGAGCAATCGATGGATAAGCCGACTCGATACAGAATGAAGACTCCAGCGCGATGATTAGCAATAGGCATCAACGTGTACTTTGTCGCCTGGGGTGAAGTCTCCAACGAGTCCAGATATCAAAGAACCTCCCAACCAGTATGGGGAGCGGAACATATTCGCCAAACGGCAGCAGCCGAATCTTATCATATTGAGAGATCTGTCGACCGTCTTCATTTATCAGCACTGCGGGTTAAATCCGCCATCGTTTGGTGCAGGTATCGAGTGAATTCAACAACAGCGAAGTGTGGTTCTCCTTCACGAACTTCTGACGACCTTGTTGAAGCTTCGAGTCCGAACTGTATGTGAAGTTCATCGGCGACTCTGGCCGCACAACAAGACGCGGTAGCTGATCACTTTGAAGGTGCCAGCAGATTGCTTGCACTCATGCTGGAGGTGTCGCTCGATTAACTCCCTGTGTTTCCTCGTTCGACTTGACGTGGCGACATCGGAACATTTGGCTGGATCGCGACGATGTTCAGCGGGGTATGCGATCGAAGCTCAGTTGGCATGGCTTGACCTTCGCGCTTAACGAGTGAAGCAACAGCAGAACTAGCTAAAGCCGCGACTCAGGACAAAGGATGCTCAGTGCGATGCTCTTCCAGTTCCCGCTTAAGAACCAAGCATGGCTACCGCAGCGTTAGTCGCTGCTATCAAAAACCCTACGAGATAGAACGCCGCCCCAGCCGGCTGTTTGAATGAGACTCGGGTGATACGCTTGCGAGTAACCGATGGCATTCCAGAGTTGACCAGTTACACCAAGTCGAAACCACTCGCACGCTGCCCACACAAAAAGGCGCAAACAAGATGGCTGGTGTGTTCCATCGTTTGATTAGCTGTGTGCAATCCCCACCAGAGAACAGCGCCGGAAAGATTCCAGCTGTCAGTGCCGCCGGTATGAGCAAGAGATACGCGAGCCATGCCGGAAGACCACCGTAGTGAATCATCGAGTAGGTGAGCCAGCAGCAATGACGCATAGAAGAAGCACAGAACCTGCCACCCACTCCGAGAATCAGCGGTCTTAGAGGGATTAGGTCTTCTTGTAATAGACGACGAGAAGTGGAACCAGTGCGATCCAGCGCCAGGAAACGACCTAAATCAAAATTTGGGAAGGATAGGACCAGAAGGATGCGCCGTCGCTAACGAGCCGCTCCATTCAGCGAGTGTCGGAGCTTCACTACGAGTCAGTGAGATGACTCTTGGTATCCAACCGGTACTGCGCGGTGGATCAGCAGCAAAAAGCTTCGCATCGTAAGGCGATATTACCAAAAGGCGCTTGAGAGAACTAAGGGGCCCGGGTTGTCCGATATGCTTTAGAGCAGTCTCTGCAAAATTCAACTTCTCATTCTCCACTGGCTTTAGCCCGGGGGATTCAGAGCTCACTCCATTGGAACTACTGGAACCGCTTCCTTTGAATCGGTTTCCGAAAGATTCTAGTGTTTCTCAATAAACCAAGCTGAAACGGTTAACTCGCTCTTCCGAGTCGCTCCCCTTAACCCCAAGCTGGAAGCTCGTGGAGAATGAGTAGGGTTGAGTTTTGCAAGAGGTCTCTTTAGCTTGCTCTGGCCTTGTCTTTTTTCGTAACAACAACCGAAATACTGAGACTGACAAGCTGAAGCATTATCGGACATGAGAGTTCGAAAAATATTTTTGCTTGACCGATTGGGTCTGTCAGGATGCTCAATCGGTCAGCTTTTTGATCGCAAAAGACAGAAACCGTCACTGGGCAAAGCGACAAAATTCGTCTTGGTGACAGCGTGTGCGTCCTTCAAAGGAATCTTACAAGGAGTTTTCAGGTAGATAACGAATACCGGGTCGGAGCAAAACAGGAAGACCCAGTCATCACTGACCGGGTCCACATTTTGGGGGAAGGACTGTAGGGTTGCTTCGGTAGGTGACTGGCGCAGCGGCAGGCGGCGCTCAGGGAATGTTGGCGGCGGGGACACAGTCAACTTCCTTCGTTTGTTCCGTGCTTGCTGATTATTTGTCTGAGCACCTTCCGTGCCAATGAAATAATGTTTTCTGGAATCTCATGAGTGCATTAGTAATTGAGAGGAATCGATCATCCTGCAGATTACGTCAGATGTCCAGATGAGGCTTCAGCTTGTCGATCCCTCGAAGATGATCAGCTTCTTTTACTACCATCTAATTTAATACCAACCGACAAGCTGAAGCTTATCGACATCTGCGTAATTCGCGGATATGTTTCTGCGTTGGTCCAACTAACAGTGGGAGAACCCAGCCATTTCTGACTGGGTTCGCTGTTCGGAGGGAAATGCACTGAAGGGTTGCTCGGAAGGTAGCTGGCGCAGCGGCAGGCGGCGCTCAGGGGAATGTTGGCGGCGGGGGCACAGTCAACCACTTCGTTCGTATCTTCCAGTACGTGCCGGTTCTGTTATTGAGCACACTCCGTGCCACAAATTGGAAGATGTCTGGATTGAGTTCCAGATTTTCGCTAACGTTCCGCGACGAGAAGGAGGTGGTCCTGACCCCAACAACGATCACTTTGGTCTCGCGATTCAAGTCTCGCGTCGTTGGCCGATCGGGCAGAGCCCAAAGTTCACCGTTGATAAGTACTGAACCTGGTGGGTGGAGCGGCGCATCGACGACGGGCTTGAGAGTGTATGACGAGCGACGCCGGTACAGGCCAGACGCTTATGCTTACGTGATTTGTGCGCGAGCATTAAAGCAGCAACTCGAAATGCACAAAGAAACGCAATGAAGAAAAGCATCTATGTGAGTTATGTAAAGAGCCGAAATGCTGATCTGACAACCTCAGAGTTCGTCGGACATGCTTCAGTCTGTAGGCTTTCTAGTTGCCGCAGCGTGACCTGGCGCTGAAGGGCCATTGCTTCCTGGTTGTTTGGATCAATCGTGATCGCACTCAACGTGCATACTTCCTGGCTTCCCGCCTCGGTCGCCACGGTCCAGAAAATCCGACCTAAGAGGATATGGGCATCGATTAACTTTGGATCCCAGAAGATCGCGGTCTTGAGCGCAGCGATCGCCGCTTCCTGATCGCTCCTGCGCAGATTGATTCTGCCACTCAACGAAGTAGGCCTCGGCATTGGTTGGTTCAATCATCACCACGACGGTGAAGTTCCGGCAGCGCTTCTTCATCACGTCCGGCCTGATAGAGATCACGCGCTTTAACAAGTAGATCCTGAGTCGCGGAACTTGAGTAGTTGCCTTCGGCTGTTATTTGTTTTGTCCGAGCCAGATCGAATACTTCGCCCCGGTCAAGCACTTCCGCGCGAGACGCAATCCCACTCCGCTGGTGCTTCGGGACTTCTCCCATTCCGTTTCCCACTTCGGGCGTAAGCACTTTGCATCCAGCGTCGAGCCTGATTGTCAGCAAGCGGCTGCGGCTTCAGTCTTACCAGGTTTTCGCCAGCGCTTTTGAGAAGAGGAAATAGGCGTACCCGTCACGCTGGTCAGTCGTGATCACTGGGCGAAGTTGCTCTGCGGCTTCGTCGAACTTCCCGCTGAGGAAGAGTGCATATGCGTAATTGAAATGCACCATCGGATCTTCAGGAGCTGATTCGGCGGCACGCGAAAGAAACGAATGCCCTGGGCGCAGCAAACGATTGCGTTCAACCTCGTTCTTGTTGTCGCGAGCAGCTTGTGCGGCAATCGCACCGGCATTGTTGTAGACGCCGACTCAGCGGCAAATCCGAAGAGAGCGGAACGACTGTGGCGAGCGCACGACTGTAGTCTCCAAGCTTTGTGTAACCGAGACTGGCGTAAAAACGCAGCCTCAGCGTAATGCGGGTCTTTCTTTGTAGTTTGGAGAAACACTGGTCGCATCTTTCCAATTACCTCGCGTCATGTAAGTCTCGACCTAGTTCTAAACGATGCTTGCGGGATAAACCGCGCCACTTGAGGCATCCGAATAAAAAACGAAAGGCGTTCTTAAGATAGCTTTTCCCGGAGTGGCTCGTTGAGCGGAAGTTGAACTGCTTTTACGTAAGCCTCAAAAGCCTTCTGAGGAATTCTCGGTTGCTTCCTGGACAATCTGATTCTGCGAATAAGGCAAATGCTTTGTCGCGTTGATAAAGGATCTCGATACGGCCGAGCCGTCCCGTGAATATCCTGCGAGCGTTGTCAGTGGAGGCACCGTAATCGAACTGGCGTGTTGCCCAGGCTCCATCCATAACTTCGCCAGAGCGTTCGACCTTCATTCACCTTGACGACTCGAGCTGTGACCGGACGTCAGCCTCTTGACGCTGCTCTTCGGGTCGAGTGAAGGCGGCGGAGTTACGGCAGTAACCGCCAATCACGATCATCGCGGCCTTTGCCTGACGGGCAAGTTTGATGGCAGTGGCCCGCGACGGAATCACTGTCTCCGGGCAGATGCAGCTGTTGGTGGAGGCAAGTTCGCGCGCTCGTCACTGAAACCACGATGAGGCCCGGCTTGTTCAATAGTTCAGCAAGCGCCACTTGCGAAACTCTCCCCGACCCAGTTGTATTCAGGTCGACTGATCGTGACTTTTCAAAAGGCAGAATCAGTCATGCACGTCGCGGACGGAGTTCTGCGCCAAGACCGGCACACCGAGGGAAGCGTGACTACGCAGCAACAGCAATAAGCTCAGACGAAATCTATTCAAGCTGAAACTCCAACAAAATTGACTTGCGAATCCCGATTTTTGATGCACTACCGTCGCGATTCGCGTTTGCTGCCAGCGAGCATAATCAATGGCACCTGAGAATAATCCATGTTTTCAAAGTAACTTTATCAGACTGATTCATCAAGTAGAGACTGCGCAAGAATCGGCCATTCTCCCCAAGCTTCAGCTTGGGGTCAGCGCTCACGGTCCCAATCCCGGGTCAACCGTTAACGGTTTCCCAAATGGCCCGCACTCATGTATTGGAGAGTGGAGATAAACCGTTGAAACGGTTAGTGCTTTCCGAAGGCTCCGGTAACCCCAAGCTGAAGCTAGGGGAGAATGAGAAGTTGCCTACTTGTGGGTCCGTAGGCATGCGAAACAAGTGCGAGTGATTGACTACGTCAACGCTCACGTGTCAAATCATTGTAGTGCCATCGCGTGCACGCTGAGAAAGGGCCGAGTCCCCTGTCGCCTTTCGCTGCACTGGCCTAGGTTTTTGCAGTCTTCCTCACCCACCGGCTTGCGCAGAGCAGTTACCGTGTACACAGCTACACTCTCCGCTGATGGTCCTCGGAAGCAGTTCTTCGTCAACGCCTCTGCTGCGCGACCTCGCGTGGGTTCTTGTGGGTCTGCACGCGAGATGGCCTGAGTCGGTTTGATGGTTACTGCTTCGTCACTTACCAGGTCGGCGAGAGAACGCATCGTCCGGCATCGAGCAAATTCTTTGAAACCCGGTAAGGCATTTATTGGATTGTAACCACTGGCGGGTTGAGATCGTTTGATCCCAATGCGCCAGTTCCCTCCAAACCAAATAACGACGCTATGACCAACACTTCAACGCGCAATTTGTCGTGCAACGAGCGCGGCCTGCTCGAAGACCACGCCGGGCCAGCTTTGGCCGGCGGCAGCAGTCTCTTATCGCGTGAACTACAGCGACCAAAAGGTCATCCTTCCAGCCGGTTGATTTGAACCTAGCCGAACTCCTTCGTTGCCGCGTCGGCGTCAATGCTTCCATTGCCGAAGGAAAAGACGGCAGCCTCTGGCTGGTGACTTTTCCTGGAGTATTGCAGCCGGCTGCCCGATGGCAAGGAGATCTTCTACAGCGTTCTGATCCACACGCGCGAACGCGCTTACAAGCGTACTTGTGGACCACGAAGGCAGAGTCTTGGATTGGCTCGCGTGCTGAACCTTTATGCTCTTAAGCCCGACGCACCAACGAAATTGGTGCCATCACTCGGCATGCTGACGGTGCGCGATCTGGATCAGCTTGCACGCAAACAACGCCGCCCTCTTCCGAGGCGGTACAGCTGCCGGTGAAGCCGGGCGAGATTTTCGAATACCCTCCGACTCATGTCGCCAGCTCTCCGGTCGTTCTTAAGGGTCCTGTACCAGACGGCTGACTACACACATCTGGATATCGAACGCTGATAGTCTGGTTGAATTTGACGGACGCTTCTTCAAGAACCATGAAGGCCTCAGGGACTGCAAGGACCCGGGCGAATGGTCGGAAGACTCGAGCGCGCAACCTGTGGCTGTGGTGGAGTCGAACGGTCTGGTGCGGCCCTCGATCGGAGCGGCCTGATTTCTTACGCAAACGGATTGCAGGACCCTTACATAGTCACCATTAACAGGACACGATCCGGCGCGCCTTTACGTTGCCGGTGCCTCAATGAGTCTTAGTCTATTTGACGGCGAAAAGCTTCAAACGATAAAGCCGCGCGTGGCTTCAGATGCCCGAGTAGTTTGGACCTCAAATGAAGCCTTCCAGGACAGCCGGGGCGAAATGGTGGTTCCCGACCGATGCGGGACTCTATCGCTTTGCAGCCACCGACGACCTGCGAGCGGCTAAGTCGCTGACAAGAGCCGACGCGCGATTTACGATCGCCACAATGGCTTCAAGGGCGATGCCATGTTCCACATTTTCGAAGACTCGCACAGTGATCTATGGATCAGCACGCGCAGCGCGCATGTCGGCGAGTTTGATTTGGCGCGCTGGAGTCGACAGAACCGAAACGTTCCAGATGTTCTCCGCAGGCCGACGGTTCCTTCCGCAAAATCGGTATCGGCCTTTGCTGAAGACAAGAATGGAGATCTGTGGGTCGGATTCTGCAGGGCGGTGTAGCGCGTTTTACGAATGGCCGTTTCACCGAATTTCCAACCGTGGGACTCGATAAACGAGTTGATTACGTCATTGCTGATTGATCGACAGCGGGCGACTTTGATTGCACGTGACTCGCAGCGGACTGACCGTGCGCGTCGATGATCCCCGCGCTCCGGTACCGCACGTTACCGCATCAATCGTCGACAACGGGCCGGTGCGCAACAATGTGCGCTCGCTGGGAAGATCTCTTACGGCAACATTTACGCTGGACGGCGCGTGGACTCGACCGCATATCACCGAGATGGCACCGCATATCAGGCACTACTCGATCGCAACGGACGGCCTCGCTGGCGATTTCGTGGACGGCCGGTTTTCGCGACGCGCGGGGCACGCTGTGGGTTCGGGACGCCGAATGGGCTTGTCGCGGCCTGGAGCCTGTGCCGGAAAGTTCCGGCCGGCTGTGCCGCCGATTTGGATTCAGCGGTCTGCAGCGCCGCAGGTCAGTCCTGGCCTGTTGCGGAGCTTGGGAGTTTGAACATTCGCCTCGTTCGACATTGGGCAACAACCAGAACAATCTGCAGATCGAATTCTTCGGTATCGACTTCAGCGCCGGAGAGTCACTTCATTACCAGTACAAGCTGGAAGGCGCCGATCGTGACTGGAGCGCACCCACGTTCGCAACGTGTCGTGCAGCTACGCGAACCTTGCGCCAGGCCTATCGTTTTGTCGTGCGCGCGATCGAATGCGGACGGCGCTGTCAGCACCCACTCCAGCGTTAGTCTCATTCAGGAATTCTGCCACACCTTCTGGCGGCGATGGTGTTCATTGTGCTGGCGATGCTGACGGTTGGCGCAGCAGTCGTTTGCGCTCGATCGTTATCGTGTCCGCACGGATGAAGAAGAACTGGACACCGTCAATCGCAAACTGACGCTCGAGTATGACGTAACTCGATCTGCTGGCGGAGTCGAGCTCCACATTCGAGGCTGCGCCAAAAAATCCTGCAAGCAATTTGCGAAACGCTGCGCTGGGAGGTGGGTGCAATCTGGGGACGTCGACCGTCACGAAAACCTGCTGCGCTGCGTGACAGTTTGGCTCCAACCGGAAATCAAAGCCTGCGCAGTTTGATGAGCAGACGCTGCGCGGCGCACGTTTGCTCCCGGCGAGGGCTTGCCGGGCCGTGTCTGGGCCACTGGCGCGCCTTTGTGGATTTCCGATCTCGCTGCAGATCAAGAATTTTCCACGAATTGTCGATGTTTCTACGGACGGACTGCCACAGCGGCTTTGGCTTTCCCGATTCTGAGTCGGGCACTGAAGTCGTCGGCGTGATTGAATTCTTCAAGCGTGAGACTGCGCAACCCGACAAGGCATTGTTGGAACGATGACTCCAATCGGCGCGGAGATTGGACAATTGCTGGTGCGGAAACAGAACGAGCAGAGCGCTGCGCGAGAGTGAGACGCTTTCGCACGCTGGCTCGAAACTGCTTCCGACGCCATCATTACGATCGACCAGCACAGCAACATCATCTATATCAACCAGGCCGCGGAAACTATTTTTGGCTACCCAGTCGCCGAAAATGCTGGGCGCTGATCTCACGATGCTGATGCCGGAATATCTGCGACACGTTCATCGAGCCGGCCTCTGGCAGATATGTAGAGACGCGCCGCAAACACATTGGCTGGAGCGCGGTTGAATTGCCGGGGCTCCACAAAGAAGGACGCTGAAGTGCCACCGAAATATCCTTTCGGGAATTCCACGAAGAACGAACGGCGTTACTTCACCGGGATTACTCGAGACATTACCGAGCGCAAGCGCGCGGACGAAGCGTTTGCGCGACGCGCGCGAGGAACGCTTTAGAGAGCTGGAACGGTGCGCAAGCTGCATCGCGACAGATTTGCGACTGACGACATCGGATCGGCGTTAACGCAAATCTCCATTCTCAGCGAGGTGGTCCATCGCCGGATTGGCTCCAACGCAATTCGCCGGTAGTCGGAACCGCTGGCGCTGATCGCGGATTCTTCGCGCGAGTTGGTCGACTCAATGAGCGACATTGTCTGGGCAATCAATCCGCAGAAGGACCGACCTCAACGATTTGCTCGGGCGGATGCGAAGATCTGCCGCCGGACATGCTCACCAGCGCGCAGCATCGAATCCCACTTTCAAACGCCGCGATGGCGAGAAAGATGTGTCAGCTTGGCGCGAATATCCGTCGCGAAGTGTTTCTGATTTTCAAAGAGAGCATCAACAACCTGGTGAAGCACTCGGGTTGCAACCGAGTTGGGTTCGGTTTCAGATCGACGAAGAAACGCTGGAACTCACTGATCAGCGACATACGGCGACAGATCGATACATCTGCGGAGAGCGATGGCTACGGCTTGACCAGCATGAAGAGAACGCGCGGTGGGTTTGGGCGCCGAAATCGGAATCGTTTCTGAATCAGGACGCGGCACGACGACCACGGCTTAACGATCCCTCGGGCGCGAACTCATTAGTTTCGAAATCATGAATACGCTACCTGTTGCAGAGTGGTGCTGTTGTGAACCAGGTCAGCATAAGCTTCGGCGGGTTCGGAAACCGGCCACGATGGAGAGGCTATGCTGGAACAACTGCAAGAGTGGGAAACGTCAGAAGCGATGAACGCTACACAGCCACCGTCGATTATCAAGGTCGCCATCGTCGAAGATCGGCGCGAAATCCGCGACGGTTTGGCGATGCTCATTAGCGGCACTGAAGGTTTTGAGTGCACTGGTACCTATCGCTCGATGGAAGACGCACTGTCGCAGGATCGGCGGTCAGCCTTCCCGACGTAGCGCTCTGCGACATCGGCTTTGTCCGGCATGTCTGGCATCGAAGGGATACGCATTCTTAAAGAGCGCCATCCCGATCTGCTGCTGTTGATGCTTACGGTCTACGACGACGATGAGCGCATCTTTGACGCGCTGTGCGCCGTGCGCAGCGGCTACTTACTCAAGAAAACGCCGCCTGTCCGCTGCTTGAAGGTTTGAGAGACGCAGTCTCGGGCGGCTCGCCAATGTCGCCTCGAATTGCCCGCCGCGTGATCGTGCTTGTTCCGTGATATCGTCCACCCGAACGCGCCGATTATCGAATTGACACCACGAGCTGCGATTGTTGAAATTACTGGTGGAAGGACCACAACTACAAAACCGCGGCCTCCGAGTTGAACGTGAGCGTCAACACAATCTCTTCCACATGGAAGGCGTATCTACCGAGAAGTTCAAGTCCACTCCAAGTCTGAAGCCGTAGCCAAGGCCCTGCGCGATCGGCTCGTCAGCTAGTACCAACCGAAATCCCTAAGGTCTGCCTAGGGCCGCGTCACACAAAAGTCACCCACGGAAGTGGGCGGCTCCTTCAAGTCCATGCCTACGGCGAGCATCCCTTGCCTCGAGAGGCGGCCAGTCCCACGAAGGCACGCCCCTGCTGATCTACCCAATACCTCGCATAGGTGGTGATCGGCCTTAGCGATCCCGTAGCTTCGTCCCGATTTTGGTTGCGCTACCAACAAGCGCGCGAAGCGAGGAGACAGAGCAATGACAGGGAAACAGAAAACGCTTAGTGCAGACCAGCTTCGAGCAGGTGAAACCCATCGCCGATGTGGCCGCGAGATTGTTCTATGGCTGCTTGTTCGAGCTCGATGCCGCGTCTCGAAGCGCTCGTTCACAGGCGACCCGAAGAGCAGGGCCGCAAGCTGATGCGGATGATCGAGCTCGCCGTCAAAGGTCTCGGATAAGCTTGACGAGTTGGTGCCCACACTCGCTGGCCTCGGCGGGCGGCATGCCTCTTATGGCGTTGTCGAACACGACTACATAACTGTTCGTCGCGCGTTGCCTGACGCTTGAGCGGGGCCTGGGCGCAGCTTTCACCCCTGAGGTGAGGGAGCCGTGGGCCACCGTTTACAACCTGCTCGCGGACACAGATGAAAACCGGAGCCAGAAACGCGGTCCTAGTCACCGTGCCTGTGTCCGTTGGGCTACCTACACAAGTGGTGACCACTGAGTTTGAGCAAGCAATGATGCCAACACGGTGAATGACCACCGTTTGAGACGACTGACAAAAAATAAGAAGGAGAGTGAAAGAAATGAAATCCCCGGCGTACGATGACAATCTCAACATTTAAACTGAACACTTTGACACCCCGTCTGGCCAGTTCGGTGCTCGTCAACGATCGGCTTGATGTTTATCTTTCCCCGGCGTGGCCCAGGCCAGCACACTTTCGTCGTTACGCCGAATACGAATAACAGTGGAGCTGGTTCGCCTGCTCAAGCGATTCTCGACGCCAACGGCAATCCCGGTCCCGATGTTATTACTTTTAACATTCCGGGAAGCGGCGTCCATACGATCAGTTCATCAAACCACTACCGCCGCTCACCGATCCGGTGACGATTGACGGTTACACACAGCCAGGTGCCATTCCAATTCACTTGCAGTTGGCAGCAATGCAGTACTGCTTATTGAATTGAGCGGAGCCTTCTAGCGAATTCAGACGTCGGACTCAAGCTAACCGGAGGTAACAGCACGATTAGGGGCCTGATTATTAATCGCTTCAACTTCCAGGAATCACCATTGATTCAAAGGGCGGTAACGTCATTGCTGGAAACTTCATCGGCACGAACGCGAGCGGTACCTGCGGACTTTCCCAAACCCAACAACGGGAGGGTGACGGTCCACACGCGAACAATACCATCGGTGGACTGACGCCGTAAGAGATCGCAACGTTCTGTCGGGCAACGCCAACGCCAACGGGGGAATGGGCATTTACTTAGACGGCTCTGAGTGCTACCGGAAACAAAATCATCGGTAACTACATTGGCACTACCGCGAGTGGGATGCTCCCAATCGGGAACGCCAATACTGGCATCGCTATCAGCGGCGGGAACTCTAACGTTGTCGGCGGCACCACCGCAGCAGAGCGGAATGTGATTTCCGGTAATTTTAGTTGCGGAATTTCTATCGACAGCGGCGGATCAAACTCAGATAAGCGGCAATTTCATCGGATCAAGAGCTGTACGGAACTCGGCAGCTTTTTCGGAAATGGCACTGGGATCTCTTCCATTTGCGGCGAACGGCAATACCATCGGCGGCACTTCGCCCGGAGCCAGCAACCTCATCGCGTTTAATACCGGAACGGGCATTTTTGTCGACACAACCTCCATCAATAACGCTATTCTCGGAAACTCGATCTTACTCCCATCGTGAATCAAATCGGCATTGACCTATTCAGCGGTGCGCTTGGCGTTACTCCAAACGATGGGGGTGATGCCGACACCGGAGGCAACAATCTACAGAATTTCCCAGTGATCACGTCGGTGATTTCGACTGGCGGCAACTACGACAACCATTCAGGGCAACGTTGGACAGCGCGGTCATGCTAGCAATTCCGAGTCGAATTGCTTTCCAACGACGCCTCGCGACCCAACGGGTTTCCGGTGAAGGACGAAAACCTTCCTTTGGGTTCGCTGCCGTCACGACAGACGCTAGCTGGCCATGGCAAAGTTTTACTTTCAATGTACCGGCTGCAAATGTCGTGGGCGGCTTCTCCACCGCTCACCCTTTCGGCGACCGGATCCCGAGCGGTAACACTCTCTTGAGTTCTCCGGCGTGCGCACCTGGCGTTGTCAGAGCAGTCCCAGGGACCTTGCAGTTCAGCACCGACTTTACCAGACCAACCTGAAAACAGCGGCAGCTTCAAGATCGCACGTAACTCGCATCGGGCCGGTAGCTACCGGGGTGGCAACGGTCCAGTTATGCGACGGCCGATGACGCAGCGACTAGGCGCCGCCGGACTACACCTGGACGTCCGGCACCCTGTATGGGGCAATACGTAACTGAACGAAGTACAAATACT